>Ga0272444_10003504_pt1 | contig 14052 bp, 13 predicted proteins | sample SSMForm13_FD_201033 | JGI IMG/M metagenome (GOLD analysis project Ga0272444, IMG submission 201033) | Marine sediment archaeal communities from Little Sippewissett salt marsh, Falmouth, MA, United States - SSM-Form-13 | ecosystem: Environmental > Aquatic > Marine > Wetlands > Sediment ...
CCCCGATACAGACGACATTATATTTATGATGAATATCAAAAAAATGGTTCGCAACCATCTGTGACGGTGTTATAAGTTCTTTCGTTTTTTCATCTGATGCCAGCCCTTTGATGGGAGAGAGAAGACAGGTACTCCCTTTTTTCCTGGCAATGATCGGTTTCAAATAGTTCAGGAGCTCGGGAAGTCGGTTCATCGTTATGGAAAGCATGATAAAATCGTTTTCATCGACGACTCTTTCCAGATCATTCGTTGCAGTTACATTTTTTGGTAGTCTGGGTACTTTGTCAATGCCCCCCAGTTTTTTTGCGAGATCATTCGATAAGTGTTTCGGGTTGCGGCGTGTTTCGTTCATTTCCCGACAGAGATCGGCGCTGTGATAGTAGAGTGTCACTTCCTTGCCGTCCCGTCCGAATTTATAGGCAAAGGAAGTTCCTAAACGTCCCGGTCCTATGATTGCAATTTTTTCGGAATTAAAAGTGCTCATTTTTTCTTCCATTCCCCAGGAAGTAATATTTTTTTAATAGTGGCGTGAATATAGGTAAAAACAAGGCGGTATGTCAAATGAAAACTGAGAATACAGAAGGTTTTAGCAATCAGCTGTCAGCCATCAGCTTTCAGTAAGAATAAAGCATAAAGTATCAATAACCCCGATTCTTAAAGTTTAACAACAGACAATTAATTGAAATGCAAGATAAATAAAAAAAGTGAAACATACGTTCGTTGCTTGTTTTAATCAGCTGTCGCGCATCAGTGCCTGCAGTTCAGTTGCCTCTCACGATACCGAACGGGTTCGGTAGATGTAATAGTCGGTTGGATTGCCCCGTCTGTCTTTTTCCTGTACCGAAATCACTTCGGTGGAACCGAAGATTTCTTCAAGACGTGTGTGAAATGGCTGACACTCCTTCTCAGCCCAAACAGTCAGTATGCCTCCTTCGGTAAGGATGTCTTTCATTCTGATTAAAAACTGTTTTTCATACAATCCCTGATTATCTTCCAGTGCAAGCATGGTAGGACCATTATCGACATCGAGAATAATCGTGTCATACGTGGTGTTTGTCGTCATGATGTGATCTTTCACATCCATATGGAGAAGATGCACCCGGGAATCGAACAGAGCGTGTCCGTTGAGTTCGGTGAAAAAACTCTTTGCCCAGTGAATAATGTAATCGTTGATTTCCACGACATCTATTGTCGAGACAGTGTTAAAATCGACGGCCGCTCTGAGCGTGTAACCGATTCCGAGACCGCCGATGAGTGTCCGTATGTCCTTCCGTTCTTTTATCAATGGTTCAATGGCGAGCGTAGCCGCAGCCCTCGATGATAGCTCATTATAACTGGCCATCAAAAAAACGCCGTTGAAGATGATTTCGTAAACAGAATGCCCTCCACCATCGGCCGCCATCCATTTTTGCAATTGTAATTCTCCCTGGGGGGTTGTAACTCGGCTCACGACAATTTTTTCATCTTCCATATTCAAACCCTTTCCCCCTCGCCGTGATAAGCATCGTGTTTTATGGCGGAACCTGTAAGGTACAGACACAGATTAACGGGATAATGATTCGTTGTCAATGTAAGATATGTTTTTGCCGGGGGCTATGAGTTTCTGGATAGATTCGGCGATAGATGAAACTCAAGTTTTTCCCGACATGTCCGATTCCCTTAGTATACTTTTCCAGTATGATAAAAAGAGAAATAATGAAGCGAGGGAAATATGGGCACTGATAATGTTATATTTTTAGAGGTTGTAGAGTGGTTTCATGAAGCAGGGCAAGAACTTGTGCACAGAATACCGCAAAAAGGCTCCGGTGAGATCAAATTCGGAGCACAGCTAATCGTTCGAGATAGCCAGGTGGGTGTTTTGTTTTACAAAGGCAAATCTTACGAAGCTTACGGACCGGGGCGCCACACCCTGACAACGGCAAACATTCCTGTTTTAACCAAAGTGTTGGCTCTTCCCTGGGGCATGACCAGCCCCCTGAGAGCGGAGGTTTATTTTGTCAACATGCGGGTATTTCCCAATCTTAAATGGGGCACGAGGGATCCCGTTGCCTTTAAAGATTCTGAACTTGGCCTGGTCCGCCTGAGAGCCTATGGTGTATTCAATATTCAGATAATCCAGCCGATGCTATTTATCAACACTCTTGTTGGTACTATGGGTAAATACACAACAGAAGAAATCGAGGAGTATCTCAAACAGGTTATTGTATCTCGATTTAACGATTATTTAGGTGAACATCTGGACAGTTTGTTTGATCTTCCCGGACACTACGATGAACTCTCAAAGGGCCTGCAGGACCGTTTAACAAAAGATTTCAGCCATTTTGGTCTCGGACTGGAATCTCTCTATATCAGTTCCATTACTCCTCCAAAGGAAGTGCAAAAAGCCATTGATGATAAGAGTCGTCTCGGTGTAATCCAGGATCTTGACAGACTGGTGAAGATGAAAGCGGCAATGGCTATGGAGAAGGCCGCTGAATCACAGGGCGAGGCAGGGTCAGGTATGGGTATGGGAATGGGATTCATGATGCCGGCTATGTTTGCCGACATGTTCAAATCACGAGGCGGTGCCGCAGTCCCTGCGGTTCAGGAACTTACCTGTCCCGATTGCGGACATCCCATTCCTCAAGAAGCGAAATTTTGTCCTCATTGCGGTCACCAACAGTTGGTCTTTGACCAGTGTTCGGAATGCAGTAAAAATCTGCCACCAAACGCTCAATTCTGCCCCCGGTGCGGTACACCTGTCAGTAAAAAACCAATACCCAAAGCCTGTCCCCACTGCAAGAGCGAGAATCTGTCCGATTCTGTTTTCTGTAATCAGTGTGGTGAAAGGTTAGATTAAATGGGCTTTATTGTGGAACACGAGTGTCCACAGTGTGGTGCACCCGTTGATCTGGAAGAAACACATCGTATCCTTCGCTGCCCTTATTGCGAGGTAAAAAACTTTCTTTTTACCCGTGATATGTTTCGTTTTATACTGCCCTACACGGCACTGGGTAAGGATGTTCTCTACGCACCATATATGCGCTTCAAAGGGGTTGTGTATCTCTGTAAGGACGTTACCATCAATCACCGTATTGTGGATATTACCCGTCTGGGGACACCGTCCACGGTTCTTCCCCTGTCTCTTGGTTTCAGACCACAGACCTTGAAAATGAGATTCATCACCCCTCATGATACTAGTTCGTTTCTTGCAGGTTCTGTCACCAGTGACGACATCTTAAATACTGTTGGGCAGCATACATCGGCTTTTGTATCCTCGCATTTTTACCACCGGGCTTACATCGGCGAAGTGTTCAGTGTCATTTACCTCCCGCTCTATGTGGAAAAAAATACACTGTATGATGCCGTGACACAAACATGCATCGCGTCTCTTCCCGATGGGCAATCGCACTTTGATTCGGCCCTCGCGAAAAATCCTCGATGGCAGATAAGCTTTATTGCTACTATGTGTCCGAACTGCGGTTGGGATTTGGATGGTGACAGCGATAGTGTGGTTCTGATCTGCGGCAACTGTAATTCAGCATGGGAAGCGTCAGACGGGAGACTGGTTTCGGTGAACTGTAAAACCGTAATCGGCGGGAAAGATAAAACGATATATTTGCCCTTCTGGAAAATTAACGCCACATCGACCCAAGGTCTTGAATTCTGCACCTACGCGGATTATATACGTACCACGAACCAACCCAGGGTGATTCAACAGGAATGGGAACAAAGGAAAATGGCATTCTGGGTGCCTGCATTTAAAATCAGGCCCCGTATTTTTTTACATCTTTCAAAACATATGACACTTGCCCAGAAAGACTTTGAAACGGAAGAGGGACTCCCAACCGTCAATGCGTACCCCGTCACACTCCCTCTGAGTGAAGCGATTCAAAGCATGAAGATTACCCTTGCCGATTCAATTATGAATAAACGGACCTGTTTTCCTCTTCTGCCTCAGGTCAACCTTAGTATCGGCGAAACGACCCTCGTATATATTCCCTTTCATGAAACCGGTTATGAGATAACTCAAGAGCAGATGTGTGTCAGTGTGAACAAGAAGGCCCTCGAGTTTGGACGGCTTCTCTGATCAAATGAATTGGCATGTGTGCATGAGCACGTCAGAATCCCGACCATGTCCGGCCGATTTCGATGTAAGCTTCGATAGCCTCTTCGATTTTGGATATATAACAAAATTCGTCGGTTTTATGCGCCATTTCAGGTTCTCCCGGACCGAGAATAATGGTGGGTGGGTTGCCAATGGCAGGCTTTAGTGCGGAAGCATCGGTAAAATACGATGCCCCCCGTGGAACAGGTCGCTTGGAAAGAAATGATTCCATAATATCGTAGACATGCTGTACCCATTCGTGTTTCGGGTCGGTAAAGACGGCACCGGCATCCGTCAGACAGGTGAGCTCAATATCCGTGCCGAGACAGGATTCGATGTTTGTCATGACTTCTTCGTTGCTTTGTCCCGGAACGGTCCGAACATCGATGCCGATTGAGGCATGATCGGGAACAATATTGATAGCACTCCCTCCTGTGATTGTTCCGACATTCAGTGTTGGCGGTCCGAAAAGTGGATGAGCGGGAAAGTCAAAGTCATACGTTTCAAGTTTTCTCACTGCGTGGGCAGCTTTATAAATTGCATTGCTGCCTTGTTCCGGCATGGAGCCATGTGCTGCGGTGCCATATGTCTCTGCTTCCAGAAAAATAGCACCCTTATGTCCGATTAACGGGTAGTTTGATGTTGGCTCTCCGACAATAAATGCTCCTGCCGTTCCGAGAATAGTGCCGTGTTGTGCGAGATAGTGTGCTCCCCGGCAACCGTTTTCTTCAGAAGCTGTTATAATTAACGTAAGGTCCGTTTTTCCTTTTGATAGCTCTGCCAGACGGAGACAGGCGATGATTATTGCTGCAACACCGCCCTTCATGTCCGTCGAGCCCCTTCCGTAAATCTTGTCTCCTTCAGTTTCACCGTTGAAGGGGTCTTTGCTCCAGGGTGAAGCACCGACCGGTATCGTGTCGATATGGCCGGAAAAACAGAGAGGATAACGATTGCTTCCTTCCCGCAATCGTGCAATAAGGTTGGTTCTTCCTTTGGCCAAATCATAATAATCAATGTCAAATCCACCTTGTTCCAGGAGTGTTCCGATGTATTCAGTACATGGTTTTTCCAGTCCGGGAGGGTTGGTTGTGTTGAATGCCAAAAGGTTGCGGGTTAGAGTAAGAGGATTCATCTGAGAATTCATAAGACAGGACCTTCGCTTTCATGATGAAGTTCAGTGTACCGTAAACAAGAGTACCGAAGATTTCAAGGAATAAATATCATATCTGTCATCCCTTAAATTGTAAAGGAAAGGCAATAGAGATGTCATGATTATTCTCTATATAACGCAGCAATATGCGTTAATTTAAATTATTTCATTATGGAATCATTTATGATATGGGCTGCATTATGTTTTACATTTACAGATCGAAAGTCGGTACATTTTCAATCGAGCTCGATAATACGGACGCTGGTACCGTCAAGTTGTGTGTCGGGGGGTTCTGGTTAGGTTCCTATAAAACGGCGCAAGATGCGGCACGAAGCGTACGTCTGCGTGTAACCGGCTGGTATGATTGGGATCGCCTTAAAGATTTCGATGCCCCGTGCGATTTAAGTGAATGGGAAAAGCTGTAATTCTGATCAATCCTTCTTTACCTGAATTACTTATGTGCTCGTGTCAAATGCCTTTCTTCCTGCCGGATGTTCCTATTATCGTACGCAATGCTTTTTCCTGTATAATAAGATAGAGATTATCTCCCGATTAGTTGCAATTAATTATGGTAAAATATCAAATCTTGCAGGTATGATTTTAGAGGGTGCAAGGGGCCTTGAATCCTTGGTTCCTCTTCTTCAATTAAATTGGAGAAGAGCCGAAAATAGTAAAGTTTAGATGATAGAATGCCGAGTTCCATTATGAAATGTATACACGGTGGTGATATAATACAGGCACATTATATACATTAATGTGTAAAGAGGAGTTTCTATGATACGTAAATCTAGCATTATTTTTATGGTCGCATGTTGCATGCTCTTGACAACGACCGGTGTGCTCGGTGTGGAAACGGGAGAACAACAAACGGCAACGGCTTTTTTCCCTGAAGAGCGGTACACCTTTGCGCCTGTTGTCGACGGTACCGAGATCAGGCATGATTTTGCGGTACAAAATCCTGGGACGGGACCTCTCATCATAAAAAAAATCGAGACCGGATGAGGATGTACGGCCGTCTCTTTTACGAGACAAATCCCTCCCGGTGGTGAGGGAAAGATAACAGTGAAAGTCAGTACAAGAGGGTATGGTGGACGAAAGCTGCACAAAATCATCACTGTCCTGACCAGTGATCAAAAGAGATCGGGACAGAAGCTTTACATATCGGGGCTGGTAGAAGAGTTTGCGATTATCAACCCGAAAGTTGTTCGATTGATGGGGTCCGTCGGGAAGCCGATACAGACATCAATAAAGATTATACCCATGGATAAATATCCTTTTGCTATTGTCGGCGTCAGGGCAAGGCGGGGTATTAACATCGAGTATGATCTTCGCACAAGTGCCAATGGTGCGGGATATGTCCTGAAAGTTTCAAATCGAAAAAAAACGAAGGGCAGATATGCCGATTCAATTCGTTTGATAACTGACAGTAATATTAAGAGAGAAATTAATATTTACGTCTATGGTCATATTAGTCAGGAATTTCCGATAGAAAAAAAGATTATTCAAAATAAACCTTTGTAGTTAAAGAAAAGCATCTGGAATTCCTGGGTAATTATGATTTGATAACGGGAGATGCCTTTTGATCAAAGGGATTTGTCCTCATGGCGAGCGAAAAAAGATAGGGGTAATTATCCTTTAAATGCTTCATGTAGGTCAGCCATTGATTAACGAGTAGATGGTAGACTCTCTTGATATCGCCGGCAATGTGCATTTTGTCAGGATCAGGTAACCGTCCAATATCATCCCTGAATGTTAATTCTTCGGTCAGATGGAAAACGGTGCGAAGTAATTCGGTAAAAGATTCATGCTCCAGCAGGGTGGGATTTTCAAGTAATCTCAAGAGAAAATCACGTTTTTCGAGAAGGAACCCTCGCAGATCCTCCAGAGAAACTTTGTTGATTTCAACGTCATACTCGTGACGTTTCAGGTGGTTACTTACGTTCAAGAAGTCTTTTTCAGTCCAGTGTTCGGTAATAATCAAATCCTTTCTCATCGTATCCACATTCGGGTCATACTCGGTGAAAACCGCAAGAAGTTTTAACCCGACTTCACTGTAAAAGGTGCCGATCACCATGTTCATCTTTTCCATTCTGACCTGTTTTTCTCTCTTTTGCAGCATAAGTTCGGTTGCATTTGCCACAACACCCAAAAATGTACCAACCCCGGTTATAATAAGAAGAATGGCAAATATTTTGCCCGGCTGCGTGGCAGGATGGATATCGCCGTACCCCACGGTCGCAATGGTCACGATACTGAAATACAATGCGTCAGCCAGCGATAAATTCTCGATAATCATAAAGCCGAACGTGCCGGAGATCATAACGACGAAAAAAATTATGAGATAGATTCGTAACCGAACTCGTAGAGGGTCCATATTCAAAAGCCTCGTTATTCACAGAGTCAAGTTTATTGGTGTGTTGACGGTGACAATCCAATCTATGGGACCGGTCGAGATATGGCAATCTCGGGGTAATTCGTGAAAACTCCGTCAACACCCAGTGCTTTCATTCGTGCCAGATCATCCTGATTATTTACCGTAAACACAAAAACCTTGAGACTCCGTGCATGTGCGTCCTGTACAAAAGCTTCATTAATAAAATCCAGATTACAGTGAACCGAATATGCTCCAAGTTCCTGCGCAAATCGAGCATAGCCTATGGGTATGCCCACAACGAGCGCGCCTGTCTTGATAAACGGTTCCACATATTTTACTCGTGCAAGTTCATGATGATTAAATGACGATATTAGAAATTTCTCATACGCCCACTTTTCGCTTCTTATATTACCTTGTATCAGGGAAACTGTTTTATCGGCAGTACCGGGACCTTTCAGCTCAATATTAATTCCTGCTCTGCGGTTCACGAGATTGAGTACTTCCTGAAGAGTGGGAATACGCTGGCCGTTACCTGCGTCGAGAGATCGAATATATTCCAGAGATTGTTCCATTATCAGACCGGTACCGTTCGTTGTACGTTCGAGTCTTTGATCATGGAAGACAACGAGTTCTTTTTCCACAATATAAACATCGATTTCAATCCAGTCCGCTCCCAGCGCAATGGCTTTTTCAACGGCAGATAACGTATTTTCCGGTTCGTAGCCGGATGCGCCGCGATGGGCAAAACAAATAAGTTTGTTCATGTAAAAAATACCCGGAAAATATAATGTATTGAAAAAACACTATACTATAATGCCATTTTTGTATCAGTCTCTCAAGCAGAATTTATCGGACAACACAGGGAATTACAGGCGGGTCGTGATGGGCGTAAACAGATTCTACCTATTAATCGTTGTTTGTGATACATAAATAGGAGTCACTGTGAGTAACGTATGGAATTCTTTCTTTGAAATTCCTTTGTGCTGAAGGGAGATTCAAGGGGCATAATAAAAACAGTCTCATAACGGAAGGAGGAACAGCACTGTTTACGTTGCTATTTTCGAGTCGGAACTACAATAACGAGGGATTGCTGCCATGGACGATATAGTCGAACAAGTCGATCGTATTATTTCTCCTGTCTATTTGGTCGGAGGATGTGTGCGGGACTCATTAATGGGGATTGATCCGAAAGATTACGATTTTATCACACCTCATAAGCCCGACATCATAGAGCATAAGATTCGGCAGGTGAATCGTAAGCCGTTTCTTACGGGGAAAAGGTTCGGAACAATCGGGATGAAAATAGGCGGACACCTGGTTGAAATTACCACGTTCAGAACCGAACGGTATCGAGATGGAAGCAGAAAACCGGAGGTGGAGTTTATAAACGATGTCACCTCCGACCTGAGCAGGAGAGATTTTACCATCAATGCAATTGCAAAAAAGGGGAAAGAAATCATTGATCCCTTTAACGGCAGGGAAGACATTGAAAAAAAATTAATCAGATGTGTCGGAGATCCGGCCTCACGTTTCAAAGAAGATCCACTGAGGATGCTCAGAGCTGCACGGTTTTCCGCTCAACTCGGATTCACCATAGAGCCGGTGACGTTTCAATCAGCGGCCCGGTTCAGTTACACAATTCTCAACGTCAGTAAAGAGCGATGGATTGCCGAACTGGATACTTTGCTTGTATCACCCTCGGTGGATCGAGGTTTGAACGATCTTATGGATATGGGTTTGTTTCGTTACATGATTCCCGAGCTGTCACTTCAGAAAAATTATGGTTCGGAAGATATGTATGATGACACTGATCTATGGCGCCATACCGTTCACGTTACATCATCGACACCACGCGATGTTGATGTGCGATGGGCGGCACTTCTGCATAACATGGCACGCCCCTTCGTCCGAGTCGAAGAGGATGGCAGAAACATCTATCTGAAACATAACATTTTGAGCTATGAAATGGTTGTACGTTTGGGGAAATATCTCCGCTGGTCGAATAAACGGATTGAGACGGTGAGTACTCTGGTGAGAGAGCAATTACGAAATGGCAGTTTTTTGAAAAATTCTCACGGCGGATGAACAATTGATGAGCTTTCTCTTAGATTCATTTTCACCTGTTCATATCACCGGGCTTTTCAATTGAAGGGTAAGGATCTACTGCAAATGTCGGATTTACACGTCACCGAGGCCAAAAAAAGCACGGATTCTGGCGACGTATGATTTTGCCGGTGCATCAGTAAACTCTCGTTCCCGTGCACCGATAATTTTTTCAGTTTCATGGCGACGATCCGCCATTACCTGAGCAAGCTTGTCGCTCAATTCGGGTTTTCCCTTCAGGACAGGTTCAAGTGCTTCCTTCGGTACATTAATTGCTTCGACAGAGGTCAGTGCCTTCACGGTTGCCGATCGTGGTTCCCCTGTCAGCAGTGACATTTCTCCGAAGTAGTCATTCGTGCTCAGCCGGGCAAGCTCCATGCTGTATCCCCTGTCGTCGTTTTCCAGGATTGAAACAACGCCTGATGAAATAATGAAAAGAGAGTTATCCGTATCACCTCTATGAATAATCATGTCACCGGGATGAAATGCTTTGATAGAACAGGCCCCTGCAATGGTCTGGATGTCGTCTTCGGAGAGAGGTTGAAATATATTTGTTTCGCGGAGGTGTTCATGGACATCGGGTTTCCGAATCTCTTCAATCGGTGCTTCTCTCATGTCGATTTCGTATTTTACGGCAGCTGGTGAGATACCCGCTTTCGATAAATGAGATTCGATACTTGCAAACAGATCACTTCTGCCGCCCCAATGAGAAGGAAAATCCTGAAAATAAACATAGACCAAATATTTAAAAGGTTGGGTCGTGCCATCACTGATTCGAACGGCGGGCAACGGATATCTGAGGACACTTTTGCAGGTGAGGGCCGCTTCCGTGAGAAGCTGAAGAACAGTAGCTGACGGAACATCGGCATCAACGGAGACATGTGTCCAGTAGGCATATGGTTTTTCCGGCTGATCGTAATTATGGATGATACTGCTTGCAGCAACATTATTCGGCACAACATAAATACTATTATTCCATGACAGGAGACGCGTCGATCGCCACGTGATATCAATGACCTTGCCGAGTATACCGTTGCTAAGCTCTATCCAGTCGCCGACTCGGTAGGGACTTTCAATGGTGATTGCGAGTCCTGAGAAAAGATCGGATAGGACACTCTGAAGGGCAAGACCCAGTACCGCAGCGATAATGCCGGTAGAAACGAGGAGACCCGTAACTTCACGGTCAAAAACGGATGTCCAGACTCCATAGAGGGCAATAACATAGATTGTGGCCGCGACGAGACTTCGAACGAGAAGGGGGCTTTCCGTTCCCGTTTTTTCTTTAAACGTTGTTGCCCATAGAAAGACCTTGATCCCTCGTGTGAGCAGCCATGCACCGACAAGCCAGAGGACGCTTGCCGAAGCCAACCCGATAGTACGAATCAGGGATTCGGCTTCGGGACCCACGACTTTCTTGATGACGACTTCGATACAGAGGATCAGTGACGGTACGGAGATAATATCGATGGCCCATATGACTTTTTGGTGATTTTTAAACGGGGCAATCCGTGCAATAAATCTGGCCGCAAGGATTACGGAGAACAATACAATTGCTATAGTGGCGAACAACCATAACCACGGGTCTTTCAGCCCGGCGATGAAATTTTTAAAAAGCTCTAACCCAGTATCAAACATATCAAGTATAACTTTCAGCGTTTTTAAAGCGACTGTACGTTTCAGTTGCCATCATACGGAGCGTGTTGAACATATACAGAAACAGTCTAAGTCAAGGCTATAAAAAGGTCAATCGCTTTTTCCCACATGTTTACGCTCCCTCACTATGAATGGGATGTTGCTGGTGTTGTAGTTATAAAAATATGATTGTTTCGCTATTGATCTTCTGTTTCGTTTTTACTAGGACGATGCCTTAATTATAGACAACGACAGGAGCGTGTGCAGCCATGGTCAAAAAACCCGAGTCTCACTATATCCATGTAAATAAGATGCGGTTGCATTACCTTGACCGGGAAGGTACGAGTTCCGAATCAATGGTGCTTATCCATGGTATCGGTGACAATGCCCACATATGGGATCACGTGGTCAGACGACTTCCGGAAGGAATACGAGTTGTTGCAATCGATCAGCGGGGCCACGGTCGCAGTACCTGGGCGGTACCACCGGCCTATAGCTGCGATGACTATGTGAACGATCTTGATGCCGTCATTAATACTCTTCACCTGGAAACTGTCGTACTCATGGGACACTCAATGGGGGCCCTCCCTGCGACACGGTATACGTCTCTGCATCCCGATAAGGTGAAGGGTCTTATCCACGCAGATATTGAGCCGTGCCCTCCTGAATGGAATAAAAAATACCTTGATAACCTCTATCATGATCTGCCGATCTTTTATAAATCTAACGAAGAGTATGTTCAATGGATGCAGACAAACAGTCCCCATGCAGAGCAGGGTCTCTTGCATAACATTGCTTCTTTCGTGATCGATCAAGAAGAGGACGGTACGTTCAAATCTCAGTATGATAGAGAAGTTCTGCACCACTTCGACCGTTACGATCTCTGGCCCTGCCTCGGTGATATTGTATGCCCTACTCTTGTCATCCGGGGGCAGGAAAGCCGTGTCATGTCTCAACAGGCAGCTGAAGCAATGTCACGGGCCATTCCGGAGGGCAGGTTTGTGAAAATTCCAGAGGCAGCTCATCCCGTCCATACGGATAACGCCGCCGGGTTTCAGCAAGCTGTCTGTGATTTTTTAAGAGAAGCGGCTGAAATTATTCCGTAACTTAATCGGCGGTTCTCGGATTAACCAGGATTTTATCGCCGGGACGGATGACATGGTCGACGGTAATATTATTGATACGACATAATTTTTTCAGTGTAATCCCGTACCGGAGGGAAATTCGAAAGAGGTTTTCACCTGACCGAACAACGTGATAGCGCTGTGTGCCAAGAGCTGGCTTCGTTTGCTGCGGACTAACCGTCGGTGCCTCGGGCCTGGTTACAACCGGTGTTGGTTTTGTTTGTTTCCGGCTCGTCGGAGGTATTTTAGTCTCTGCAGCGACGGGTACCGGTTTTGTCTTCACCCCATCGATTTTTTGAGCAAGTTTTTCAATCTCTTTGGAGAGAGCTTCCACGGATATGACCGTTTCAGCAGTCCGCTTTCGTAATCCCTCCTCCCGCCTTTCCAGATGATCGATTTGATTTTTTATTGTTGTAGTATCTGTTATTTTTTTTTCAAGATGTTGAAGTTTAATCTTAAGTGCGATCAGATCCCCTTTGGGGATATTATTGCCACCTCGTGGGAATAGCATGATGAGTAACACCAAAGCTAGAATGACCGCGATTCCGAGAATCAGGATTTTGCCTACGGATTTTAATTCGAAGGATCGTTTGCGAGGGTGCGCGGTTTCACCCATCGGCATGAAATCCATGTCTTCATCCAGTTCGTCCATGAGCCTTTTCATGTCTTTATCTATGTCATCGCTCATTACTCTTCCCTTTCTGACGGCTGTACTTATGAAGGGTTACTGTGCGTGAAGTATAAACGACAAAAGTACGGACGTCAAGATTTGGACGAAAACTTTTAACACCGGATAAATTGGAGTGATAAATTTACAAGGTTCAACAGGCAACCGATCATTGTGATGCATTTCCACGGCCACCGGATATCCCTTCAACGTGGAACATAACAGTGAAACCATATGGGCAGTAACACGGTATGCACTATGCCGCGAACGCGTGTTTCCTCTCAAGTAGAGCGAGGTGCTAATCGGGCAACTTTGAATGGTATGTATAATTGCCGAATGGAGCTGTTACGTGAGATGCCGTGCCCTGTTCCAGATACAGTCCGAGTAGATACGGTTTTTGTGATAAAAATGCCATTGCCTGCTGCCTGATTTCATTTTCCGCAGAATTAATACTATAATGATATGTTTTATAATCAAAGGCAATACTTCTGGCGAAATACAGCGGTTTCAGCACATTGATCACATCTCTCTTTACCTGTTCGGGAGCACCATCAAAAATATACAGGAGTCTATAGACAATCTGAGACCAGAGCATGATGTCGATATCGTATCGGTCCATGGAAAAATTGTCACTAAGATGGCGATATGCATACGGGCTGAGATAGTGCTTGAGGATGTCGTGATGTTTTTCGTATTCTCTCCTGCATTGCTCTTTGAGTTTCAACAAATCGATTGAGAAAGGCATGGCAAAATCAGTCATAGCCTCCATACCGTATAAGTGAACCGTACGAATTTCTTCCTGTTCGTCCCGTTCACACCATTGGTGGAGCCGTGTATCCCGCCAGTGTGACCGGTATTTGAGTAATGTCGAAAAGAGCGTGTAAACCACTTCTTCAAACATCTTGCCCAGTTTGG
>Ga0272444_10003505_pt1 | contig 14050 bp, 12 predicted proteins | sample SSMForm13_FD_201033 | JGI IMG/M metagenome (GOLD analysis project Ga0272444, IMG submission 201033) | Marine sediment archaeal communities from Little Sippewissett salt marsh, Falmouth, MA, United States - SSM-Form-13 | ecosystem: Environmental > Aquatic > Marine > Wetlands > Sediment ...
CTACTGCAGTTGCTGAAAGAAGAAAGAAACCTGACTGAAGGGCAGAAAGATGAAATAGCAATGATGATCGAGGAGGTGGATCGTCTGGCCAAGACTGTTTCCAACCTTCTCAGTTTTTCTCGGCTTGACCATATCGAGGAGAAATCAACGGCGCTAGATCTCATCAACCCTCAGCAGTTGTTGAAGTCGATTGAGTCGGTCTTTAGAGGCGATCTGGAGTCTAACCAGATATCTCTGGCAACACACGTCAGTCCCAGCACACTAAGACTCCGATCTGACACTGATTTGCTGAATGACATCCTGAGTAATCTGATTTCGAATGCCCTCGAGGCGAGCCCAAGGGGAAGCTCCGTACAGGTGGGGATTGAAGGAAGTGGGAACAATGTGACCATCCAGGTCCAAGATGAAGGGATTGGCATACCACCAAAGTTGCGCGAGAAAGTCCTGGAGCCTTTCTTCACGACCAAAGCGAGAGGAACTGGACTTGGTTTGGCAATCGTCCAGAGGAGGATAAAACAGCTGGGAGGGCGATTGACTATTGAAGATGGAAAGGATGGGAGAGGAACCCTCATACTCGTCCATTTGAAAGCTGATCAATCCATTCTCAGCCTTGACTAGAGGACATTTTGAAGGTCGAAGGTTGATGGTCGTAGGTCGAAGTCACCGAGTTATGAATCCCCCAAACAGCCACACGACAGATGAGTATCAAGGTTCGATTAACTAGCCCGGATAATTCATGAGTTTTCGTGACGAAGCGATGGAAGCGCCATTCTGACAAGGTGCGCGACCGAGGACGCCGCAGGCGTAGTCGTGCACTACGTCGAGGCGGCCGACCGAGTGCAACGTAGTCAGAATGGATGTATCCGGCGCTGCAGTAGACCACTTATGAATTATCCGGGCTAGAATTGATGTCATAAGCTGCGACTAAGATTGCAACAGTCTGAGACATGAAGATTCTTATAGTAGATGACGAAGAGACGGCCCGTTATGGAATGCGGAAAATCCTCGATTCGAGCGGGGAGATTCTGGAGGCATCCGACCTGGCCTCTGCGCGGCAGCTTTGCGCTGAAGAGAGGCCTGACATCGTCTTACTGGATCTCAACCTGGATGGCGAGGATGGCTTCGATCTACTCAAAGAGATTCAGTCCTCCAGTCTTCCTTCCCTCGTTCTGATTATCACTGCTCACGGTAATGAGCGCGTGGCAGTCGAAGCCATGAAAAAGGGTGCTTACGACTACCTTTCAAAGCCGTTCGAGATCGATGATTTGCGCCTGGCCGTCCGGAATGCTGCTGAGCAAGTGACCCTCAGACAAGAGAATCAACGCCTGAGAGAACAACTCGCCGTCGCTACGGGTTACGGAGATATCGTAGGCCGCAGTTCCCCCATGCGGGAGGTTTTCGCTATGGTGGACAAGGTTTCTGGCACCGACGTGACTGTACTCCTCACGGGCGAAAGTGGGGCGGGGAAGGAACTTGTGGCTCTGGAGCTGCACAAGAACAGCCCTCGAGCCGAGAAGGAACTGGTCATCGTGAACTGCGCCGCCATCCCTGAGAACCTAATTGAGAGCGAGCTCTTTGGACACGAAAAAGGCGCTTTCACGGGCGCCACCCAGACAAGGATCGGCAAATTCGAGAAAGCCCGGGAAGGCACCCTCTTTCTGGATGAAATAGGAGACATGCCTCTGGACACGCAGGCCAAGATTCTCAGAGTATTGGAGGAGAAGAAGATACAGAAACTCGGTAGCAATCAGACCATCGAGGTCGACGTCAGAATTATCAGCGCCACAAATCGCGATTTGTCCCGGATGGTTGAAGAGAAGCAGTTCCGAGAAGATCTTTTCTATCGACTGGAAGTAATCAAAATTACCATCCCTCCGTTGCGTGAGCGAAAAGAAGACATTCCCCTTCTAACAGAATACTTCCTGGATCAATTCTCTAAGAGGTATCAGAAATCACCGATCACAATTGATCCAGGTGTTATGTCTTTGCTGATGAGGTATTCCTTTCCGGGAAACGTCAGGCAACTGAGGAATCTGATTGAAAGATTGGTCGTCCTGGCAAATGAATCGGTCGTCGTTGAGTCTGATCTACCCGGAGAAATCCGGTTCTTTGATCCTACTGTTGGCGCGGATAACAGTACCAGCAGCCTGGAGCCATTGCTGAGTCTTGAATACAAACCGGCGAGAGAAAGCTTTGAAAGGAAGTACCTTCTCGCAAAACTAGGGGAGTACAACAACAACATAACTCACACTGCTGAGGCAATAGGGATTCACCGTCAAAGTCTACAGCAGAAGATCAAGGACCTCGACCTGAAGAGATTTCTGAATTAGCCGGAGAAAAAGCCGTGGATATGCTGTGGACTTCTCGTTCATCGATTGTGGACAGTGTTTGCTCCGGACCTTAATTGGTCCTTTTCCAGACATGCGCATCAGACATATTGGAGAGTATGTTTCTCGACCAAGGAGGAGACGTAAGGTAATGAAAAAGTTTTGGATTATCCTTTTTTTGCTTTCGATGACGACAGTGGTCTCATTGGCTCAGAATGTTGGTGATCAAGCCACCGCTGGATTCACAAACCAACGGACCTATCTCAATTCAGATGCGGGAAATCTCAAACCACCTCTAACCAGACTGCCTCCGATAGACCTGACCTCGGTAGTCACCGATGGTGCTGAGTCCCTGGCTGTATTTGAAAACCTGGTGTTGGTTGGAGAGGGAGGAGAGCCAACTTCCTACAGTCTGATCGGAGAAGGCGTTCTTTGGACGGCGACTGTCTCCGGAATCGACGCTCCGCTTGACTACGTGCCGGCATTCAGCAACGATATCGTGCTGCTGGGAGGCCCGGCGACGACGACCGTCAAAGCAGTCCGAGTCTCCTCCGGACTAACAGTCTGGGAGGACACCTCTGTCGGGTCAACGACGGGGCGCTATCCGATTGTTACGGACAATATGGCTATATATCATGGCGAAAGCGCGATGGTTGCGGCCAATGCCACGACCAGCCAGGTTTTCTGGCGCCACGACACCACAACCGCCGAGGCCCCTCTAGCTATGTTCGGACGCCAAGTATATCTGCTCCAAAAAGCAGGAACTCTGCAAGCGATCGATATACGATCCTCCGGCACAGCCAGCATTCTCTGGGTCTCCGCTGCACCTGTGGGTTCTGATGGATCCAGTATTATTGCCACTGAGAAGTATGTTTTTATCAGTGACCCGGCGACGGGCACGGTGACGGCGCTCAGCTCTTCAGACGGATCGTTAGTCTGGACGAGGGTCTTCTCGACGCTTGGCAAACCAACGATGGCCCTCGCTTACGACTTGCTCTTTGTGTTCTACGGTGATGGCGAAGAGGTGCGTGTTGGGGCCTACAACCCAGATACAGCAGGCTTAATCTGGGATGTTGCAGACTCAGAAGGCCAGGAGGGTACAGCTGAATACGGGCTGGTGGCAAACAATGTAGTCTACTTTTACAACACTGCGACCAATCGTGTAAGGGCCCTGGACGCTTTCTCCGGAACATCAATCTGGAGCATCCACCAGGAAGATGTTCGAGGTCTGTCAGTTGCCAGCAATTTTCTTCTCGTCCTGACGGCCACTATGCTTGACATCTACGACACCTCTCACACGATCTACCTCGCCCAGATTGCGGATGGCCAAGGAGCGGCTACTCTGATCACGGTGAACAACCTCTCCTCTACCGCTGCGGACGTGACTGTATCGTTCTTCGATGAACAAGGTGCCCCACTTTCGATTGAGGTACTTGGAGAGGCCAGTGCTAAGGCTACGGTTACGCGCACCATCCCGGGTGACGCAGCGGTAGCCATTCAGACGATTGGAACTTCGCTGCCACTCGTAACCGGCTGGGCAAAAGCCGTGGCAACCGAGCCGATCTCCGGGGCGGCAGTTTTTCAGTATGGAATCGAAGGCGAAGTTCTGTTCGAAGCAGGAGTACTGGATTCTCCTCCCACTGGAAAGGGCAACTTGCTGGCCAGCCGATTCGAGACTTTGGCGGGGAAAGAGTTCAGCACCGGACTGGCACTTGCCAATCCTCTTGATGAGACCGCTCACGTCACCATTACTTTTCAGAGAATCGCGCCCACCACCCTGTTGGTCGAAGAGGAAATGGAGCTGGAATCGATGCACCACGAAGACTTGTTCATTCAGGAGATCTTTCCGGATGAAGCTGTGGTTGGATCCGAGGGGACGATCATCATCACGTCCGATATTCCGATCGTGATCACGGCACTCAGAACCCAAGGTGGGTTCCAGATGTCCAGCTATCCGGTGGGCCAACCTGTGCGGTAAAAAGACTAACGGACTACTGGAGGTCGGTCATACCCACCCCCAGTAGTCCTTACATCTACCTGTTTTCGTACCACTTGTAGTTCACATCGATATACTTCTGCCACTCTTCCGGAACTTCATCTTCAGGGAAGATAGCCTCAACTGGGCATTCCGGAACACAAGCGCCACAATCAATGCACTCCTCAGGATCGATATAGAGTTGGGTTTCCCCTTCGAATTCCTCTTCGTCTTTTCGAGGATGAATACAATCAACCGGACACGAATCGATGCAAGCGGTGTCTTTCGTGCCGATACAGGGCTCAGTGATGATATAAGTCATTGAGATCTCCCTTTCTACCAACTTCCGTACAACGCATCCGCAACATTCTATCTTATTCACCAATCGAACTTCTAACCAAAGCAAAAAGGCAGCTGAACAATGACAGTCTGCCGACTGCCGGATGAGTCCCCAGTCCCGTAAACTGGTGTCAGGTTGACCGGCAGTTAGGGTTCTCATACACTAGGTCCAGTGAACCGAACCGAGCGCCTTCTGGATCTTATTACCTACCTTCTCAACGCCAAGGAACCTGTCTCCTGGCGGAAAATCAAGAACCATTTTCCAGAGGACTATGCTCAAGGCGTAGAAGAATCAAATCAAAGAAAATTCGAACGCGACAAGGCCGAGCTGATCTCTCTTGGGATACCAATCGACTACCAGGGAGGTTCAGAGGTACAGAAAGAGGGCTACCTGATTCAGAAGGATAATCTCTTTCTTCCTGAACTTGAGTTCAGGCCTGAGGAGTTCTCACTCCTAATGCTCTCAGCGGATGCGGTGCGAGAGAACGAGAGTTTCCCCTATCGAGACCAACTTGAGTCTGCTTTACACAAGATCATCAGTCTGCAAAAGCATATTCATCCAGCCCCTCAGGAGCTGGCAATCTCCTATTCACAAGGGAACAGACGAAATGTACAGTCATCCTTCATTCACAAGATCCAGGATGCGCTCGATCGCCGCAAAAGTATCAAGATCAAGTATCACGCCTTTTCAACCGGGGAGATAACGAATCGGGACGTAGACCCTTATGGCCTGATATTCCGCAAGGGCAAGTGGACACTTGTTGCCTGGGATCATCTCAGGGAGGATATTCGAACGTTTGTTGTGACGCGAGTCGAAGAATTGCAGGTTAATCAAAAAAAGCCAGGGACACCTGATTACCAGATTCCAAAGGATTTTGCACTGCAAAGCTACCAGGATCAACAGCCCTGGGAACTGCATATTCACGATCCTATTGAGGTAACACTTCAGATCTCCGAGCACCGTGTCAACGAGTTGATGCCCCAGTTGTCTAAGGCGACAAACCTGGGCCAGGGTGCTTTTCAGTTGCAGGTGACCAACCAATCCGGTTTGATCTCCTGGGTTCTTTCTCAGAAAACTGATGTCCAGGTGCTGGCACCCGCTAAACTCAACGATCGGATTTGTGAAGTGCTCCAGGCGTTAATATGAATGTTACCGAGCGGATTAACCGTATTCTGTTCATTTTGAGCTATGTCTCTCAGAACCAGGGCATCACTGTTGATCGCCTTGCCGATCATGTCGGAATGCGTCCACGCCAGCTGCTGAAAGAGCTGGAGTTTATCAGTCTGATTGGGAAGCCTCCGTTCAAGCCCGACGACTATGTCGATATCTATGTGGAGGAAGACAGGGTCTTCATCGAGTTTGACCAGCAGCTCAATCGTCCACTGCGTTTTACACGTCCTGAAGCCGTCGCTATTCTGATGTCTCTCGAACTTCTGGATCCCGAGGTTGACCCTGACGGAGTCCAGTCTCTCAAACAGAAAATTGAAAAGGCGATCTCTAACTCTGTAGATCCTTCTGCCCGTCTGGAAGATCGAATCGTTCTTGAGAAGCCATCCCACCTTTTGTCAAACCATTTTGGGTTGATTCGGCAGGCGGTTGAAGACCGGATCAAGCTGCATATTGACTACTTTTCTCTGACCAGGAATCAGACCAGCCCCAGAATCATTCGGCCGTACCTTCTGATGAAGAACCTGGGTTATTGGTATCTGACCGGATATTGCGAGCTCAGAAATGATCTGAGGACTTTCAAGTTTGAGAGGATTCTCGAAGTCCGCCTGCTGGACGACTCGTTCCCACCTCCCGCTGATTTCGACGTGGGGAAGTATAAGAGCGGTTTTCTGAAGTCGATGGGAACCCACAAGGTCGAAATCTATTTTGACCGGCAACTGGCGCCATGGATCAGGGAGCAATGGGGCAGTGCCGTGAGGGAAGTTGACGGCGGAGGAATGATACTCACCTTGCTGACTGAGACTCTCGAATTCCCTTCCCGGTTGGTTCTGGGTTCAGCTCCTCACGCGCGCCCTGTCTCGCCACCGGAGTTCATCGAGAAGGTTCGCAATGATGCCAGCGAGATTGTCGCATCTCGCCAAGCTGTGGTCTAAACGCTCTACACGTTGCACCCTGGAGTTACGACAAGACCTTTCTGCCCAGGCCTTTTCCCAATTGAGGCAACCTTCAGTCGCTCAGGTCCCGTTGCTTTGCTCACCGTGACCAACCGCAGACCCGAACACGAACCTCATTTCAACACTGGCTCAGGGCCAGCCTTGCCAAACATCACTGTTCGGAGTTAAGTCCATAACCAGTTAGCTTTTAACCACGAGATCCGACAACGCATCTGCAAGTTGCGGAAATCTGAATTTGAAACCAGCGTCCGTCGCCTTACGCGGCAGCACCCTTTGCCCCTCCAGAAGCAGAGCGTCTGCCATCTCTCCCAGAGTCATCCGAAGCAGAAAACCAGGGACAGGCAATAGAACAGGCCGCCCTAAAGTCTGCCCCAACAGCCGAACAAAATCTTGATTTCGCACCGGAGTGGGTGCCGTTGCATTCAGCGGACCTTCCAAATGCTGCTCTCGGATGGCAAGGTGGATCAACTCGACCTCATCATTCAGATGGATCCACGACATAAACTGCTTTCCTCTGCCCAGCCGACCTCCCAGTCCTAGTCTAAACGGCAGCAACATCTTCGACAGTGCCCCTCCGTCCCGTGAAAGAACGATGCCAGTTCTCAGGAGTACGAGCCTGCTTCCCAGCTCAGCTCCTTTTCGCGCCTCTTCCTCCCATCGAACCGTTACTTCAGGCAGAAACCCTCTTCCTGGCTGACTATCCTCGTCGAGTTCTTCGTCTCCCCTGCTGCCGTAAAACCCGACAGCAGAAGAGCTGATCAGGACCCCGGGCGCTTCACCACATTTCTGGAATCCCTCAATCAGATTGCGGGTACCCACAACTCGACTCTGCCAAATCAGCTGTTTTCGCTCAGCAGTCCACCGCCCTCCAGCGATTGGTTCGCCAGCCAGATGAACAAAGGCATCAAAACCGCTCAGTACGGAAGCCTCCTCAACCTGAGTCTCCAATTCCCACTTAACAAATCGAGCAGTCGGCGCAACGGCCTCAGCCCTCGCGCGATTCCTTCCGAACAGGACCAACTCATTTCCTGCCTGAACAAGTCTTCGGCAAAGAGCAGAACCAATTAGGCCGGTCCCGCCTGTCACACCAATTCTCATCGCTTTTTCTCCAAGAGGTTCAGGTCGATCCGAAAATCTGACTCTATTCTAGCAGGCAAAGATTAGAGTGGCTGGGGGACAGGGATTCGAACCCCGATTCCGTGGGCCAGAGCCACGTGTGTTGCCATTACACCATCCCCCATTACAAAGGTGGCTGAATTATAGCAGAAAGAGACTTGGGAACGCTGATGGGATCAGTTGAAGAAACAGTCCCCAGGAGTCTGTGGCGCAGACTCCTAGCTCTCGACTGTTTCGAGGCGGGCAACCGAACTTTCCCAAAGCTCAAGAGCGCTCTGAAAATCGGTCTCAGAGGACTTCGACTTCAACAGATGATCCGCTCTCTCTTTGTCTTTTCTAGCCGTCTCAAGATCAATCTCTTCCGGGAGTTCGGCCTTTTCAGCCAGGATTGAGACTTGATCGGACAGAACCTCCGCAAATCCCCATCCACAAAAGAGCTTGTGGTGTTCGCCGGCCACCTCGTAAGAGATGACCCCAATCTTCAGTTCTGTAAGAAGAGGAGCATGCCCTGGCAGAATTCCCATGTAGCCTTCCCTGCCAGGTACGTAGACAACGTCAACTTCGCCACAATAGAGCTGCCGTTCGGGCGTTACTATCTCCAGATTGACTGTTTTGGGTAATTTCTCAGCCATCACTTTAATTGGAGGCCTTCATTTCCTCAGCTCGCTCCAAAACCTCTTCAATACTACCCAGCATGTAGAAAGCCTGCTCCGGCACTTCGTCATGTTTCCCCTCACAAAGCTCCTTAAAGCCCCGAATAGTCTCTTCGATGGAAACATACTTACCAGGAATGCCAGTGAACTGCTCAGCCACAAAGAAGGGCTGAGAAAGAAACTTCTGTATCTTCCGTGCCCTGGATACAGTAAGTTTATCTTCTTCAGACAGCTCATCAATGCCGAGAATTGCAATGATATCCTGTAAGTCCTTGTATCGCTGCAGAATATTCTGGACTGTCCGAGCCACCTGGTAATGCTCATCACCAATGACCCGAGGATCCAGGATCCGGCTGGTAGAGGCCAGCGGATCCACAGCAGGGTAAATTCCCATTTCTGCGATCGATCTCTCCAGATTGGTTGTCGCATCGAGGTGAGCAAAAGCAGTTGCTGGAGCTGGGTCAGTGTAGTCGTCGGCTGGAACATAAATCGCCTGGATTGAGGTAATAGACCCTTGCTTTGTACTCGTAATTCGTTCCTGTAGTTCTCCCATCTCAGTCGCCAGGTTCGGCTGGTAGCCTACTGCTGAAGGCATCCTCCCCAACAGAGCCGACACCTCAGATCCAGCCTGTGTGAATCGGAAGATGTTATCGATGAAGAGGAGCACATCCTGGCCCTCCTCATCCCTGAAGTATTCGGCAACGGTCAAACCTGTCAATCCGACCCTAAGTCTGGCTCCCGGAGGTTCAGTCATCTGGCCATAGACCAGGGCTGCCTTGTCGATAACCCCGGACTCATTCATCTCGAGCCAGAGATCGTTACCCTCGCGCGTTCGCTCTCCCACCCCGGAAAAGACAGAGAACCCTCCATGCTGGGTAGCAATCCGATTGATCAACTCCATGATGATAACTGTCTTACCAACCCCAGCTCCACCGAAGAGACCGATCTTCCCTCCCTTTGAAAAAGGCTCGACAAGATCGATCACCTTAATGCCCGTTTCCAGCATTTCCGTGTCCGTATTCTGATCTTCAAGGGACGGGGCTTCGCGGTGAATGGGATAACGCTTCTGAGTATTAATCGGGCCTCGCTCATCCACAGGTTCACCCAGGACATTCATGACCCTTCCAAGCGTCTCCTTTCCGACCGGTACAGTTATAGGCTGCCCCTCATCGATCGCTTTCATTCCCCGGATCATGCCATCAGTCGGTTCCATCGCCACGCACTTGACGACACCTTCGCCCAAGTGCTGGGCGACTTCAGCCGTAATGTCGATGGGAAAAGCTGTCTCAAAGCCCTCAGATGTGATCTTGATGGCATTGTAAATGGCAGGGATCTCTTCACCCTTGAACTCAACATCAACCACGGGTCCCAGAACCTGAAGAACTTTCCCTTCAAGTTGCCCTTCTTTATTCACTTCTCAATTCCTCCAAGGCATTCGCGCCGCTAACGATCTCAATGATCTCCGTCGTGATGGAAGCCTGTCGCACCCGGTTAATATGGAGGGTCAAGGCCTCAATCATCTCCTTCGAATTCCTGGTAGCTGCATCCATCGCCGTCATCCTGGCGGCATGTTCCGCTGCTTCAGACTCCAGCATAGCCCGGAATACCTGAGTCTCGACGTGCCGATTCAACAGCTGTTCAAAGAGGATGGACGGGGATTGTTCGTAGATATAGTCAAGGAAAACATCGCTTTCAGATGTAACTTCAAGTCTCTTAATCGGAAGTAACGGTTCTACCACAACGCGCTGAGCAACGACTGACTTGAATTCGTTGTACAGCAAGTAGATGGCATCAATTTCTTCTTCAGCAAAGTACCGGCAGACATGCCGGCTGATCTCCTGAGCATACTCAAAATCAACCCTGCTCATGATATTCAGATACTGGTGCTGAATCGGCCAAGGTCTACTCTTGAACCAATCCACACCCTTCTTTCCGACTAAGGTCAAAGAAAGTGATCGATTTACCGATTCATCGTCAATGAACTGGACGGCGGACTTGATTAGGTTGCTGTTAAACGCTCCACAAAGGCCTTTGTCAGCGGTCACCACCAGTAGCATCAATTTCTCGGCCTTCCGCTCCCGAAGGAGCGGGTGCGCACCCGGATCAACGCGAGTAGCCAATGAATTGAGAACTGCCAACATTCGGTTAGCATAGGGTCGCGCGGCAAAAATCCGTTCTTGAGCCCGTCTCAGCTTCGAGGTCGAGACAAACTTCATCGCACGAGTAATCTGCTGGATGTTCGCGACCGAACGAACTCGCCTGCGCAGGTCAATTAGGTTTCCCGCACCCATCTCTACTATTTCTCCCCTCTCAACTCCCTTTGTTCCAGGAACCGTTCCTTGAACTCTGAAAGAGTTCTCTTGAGCTCCTCCATCAAACTGGCGTCCAACTCCCCTTTTTCTCTCAAGTCCTTCAACAGACTGCCCTTATTCGTTTCGATGAAATCGTAGAGACCGGCCTCGAAAGCGGGTATCTCTTCCACTTCCAAATTATCAACATACCCATTCGTTCCAGCGAAAATGAGGATGATCTGTTTTTCGACAACGAGTGGCTCGTACTGGCCCTGTTTCAGTAATTCCGTCAGCAGTGCACCTCGAGCCAACTGTCGCTGCGTCGCTTTGTCGAGGTCTGACCCAAACTGGGCGAACGCTGCCAACTCCCGATACTGAGCCAGCTCCAGTCGCAAGGTACCTGCTATCTTTTTCATCGCTTTGACCTGAGCGGCACCGCCCACTCGACTTACGGAGATACCAACATTGATCGCAGGGCGAATACCCGCATAGAACAAATCTGTCTCCAGAAATATCTGCCCATCCGTAATTGAAATCACATTCGTTGGGATATAGGCGGAAACGTCGCCCGCCTGGGTTTCGATAACTGGAAGTGCGGTCAAGCTCCCACCGCCATTCGCATCACTCAGTTTGGCGGCCCGCTCCAAAAGACGGCTGTGCAGGTAAAAGACATCCCCAGGAAACGCTTCGCGTCCGGGTGGTCGCCTGGACAAAAGGGATATCTCCCGGTAAGAAACCGCATGCTTGGAGAGATCGTCATAAACGATCACACAGTGTTGGCCGTTGTCCCTGAAGTACTCACCCATGGCACAGCCGGCGTATGGGGCCAGGTACTGCATAGTCGCAGGATCAGATGAAGCGGCAGAAACGACAATTGTCTTCTCCATCACACCATAGTCTTCGAACGTCTTGACCACACGAGCAATAGTCGATCGCTTCTGACCTATAGCAACATAAATACACAGAACATCCGTATTTTTCTGGTTGATAATCGTATCGACAGCGATCGCACTCTTTCCGGTCTGACGATCACCGATGATTAACTCCCTCTGACCTCTTCCAATGGGAATCATGGAGTCAATTGCCTTAAGCCCCGTCTGCAGTGGTTCGCGCACCGGTTGGCGATCAATGACTCCGGGAGCAAGTCGTTCTATATTATTAAAAGACTCACTCGAGATCGGCCCCTTATCGTCCTGCGGATTTCCCAAAGCGTCAACGACTCGACCCAAAAGGCCCGATCCAACGGGCACCTGCATAATCCGTTTTGTCCGCTTGACGAGATCCCCTTCTTTCACGGCATGGATTTCGCCAAAAAGAATGGCGCTCACACTATCCTCTTCGAGATTAAACGCCAATCCATAGACATTGTGCGGAAATTCGAGAAGCTCATTGAACATGACCTTGTCCAGGCCGTGCACTCGTGCCGTGCCATCACCGGCTGACAAGACCGTACCGACTTCGCTGACGAGAACACCGCTGTCGTAGTCTCTTATCTGCTCTTTGATGATGCTACTGATCTCTTCTGCCTTTATCGCCATGAATCCGTCCCCATTCCTAGAATGTTGCAGAGCCTAACTGCCTACGAAGTTCCTCCAACTGAGTCCGGATCGTTCCGTCATAAACAGTTGAACCAACTTGAAGCCTTACACCGCCCAGTAGAGTCTCATCCACTTCAAAACTTAGCTTGATTGTCTTGCCCGTGATGTCGGACATCGCCTCTTTCAATCTCTCCAGTTCAACAGTCTGCAGAGGGTGAGAAGCTTCAACATCTATCCTCTCAATCCCGGCTTGCTCATCCAATAGCTCTTGATAAGCCTCGGCGAATTCGTCAAGGAGGTGCAGTCGACTTCGTTCCAGAATCACGAAAAGAAAGTTAATCAGACAGTCCGCAAGGCCCATTTTCCGGGCCACTTCGCCCACAATACCCTGTTTCGCCGCAAGAGGTATCCCAGGGCTAAAAAGGACCTCTCGTAACTCTTGATGAATTCCAAAGGCCTCCCGAAAACCCTCGAAGCCCCTCCGAACCTCATCAGTAATACCCGATTCAGCCGCGACTTCTAACAAAGCCCTCGCGTATTTCATCGAGGTAGATGAAACCATATTTAGCTATTCTCCCGGTCTGTCCCCGTAAGTCGTACGAGAAAACGGTCAATCACTCTACTCCGCGTCTCACTGTCCATTTCTGTGACAATCTTCTTTCTGGCCATCTCAACAGATAATTCGACAGCGTAATCCCTTAGGTTCTGCCGAGCCGCTCGGGTCAGCCCGTCAATTTCTCTTTCGGCTGCAGCCACGAGCTTCCTCGACTCCTCGCCCGCCTGATCGAGTATCTTCTGCTTATCCAACTCAGCTTCTTCCTCTGCCTGGCGCCGCATTTCCTCCAGTTCGCTTTCCAAGTCTCGCATCCGCGCTTCCATAGCCGCGAGTTTCTGCTCGGCTTCTTCGCGAGCTGCCTGCGCGTCCTCGATCTCTTTCCTAATGCCTTCCCGACGAGAGCTGAAAAACTGAGAGATAGGTGTTCGGGCAAAATAGAAAATCACACCAAACAAAATGAGCAGATTGAACCAACGTCCAATGGTTTCGATCCACCCCCAGCCAGTTTCTTCGCCCCCCGCAGATGCAAATAGCGAAAACTGGAGAAACCCGACGACCAGCAGTCCCGAAGACAGGATTGTTCTAATTCTCACGCTCTTCCAACACCTCATTGTCCATGCTTTCTACAGCAGGCTTCAGGAATCAAACAGACACGAGAAGACTTTTGATCGATCAACTCTCTAGGTCTTCTCGAGGATTCGAGCGGTAATTACCCCAGCGATCTCTTCGGCGTCCTGATGGAGTTTCTGCCGCACAAGTTTCACTTCCTGTTCAAGTTGAGCTCGCGATTTCCCCCGCAGTGCTTCGGCTTCACCTCGAGCCTTTCCAATCAACCGCTGCCGCTCAGCCATCACTTCTTTTCTCGATGCCTCAGCATGTGCATAGCCACGTTGCCTTTCCTGTTTGGTCTTTTCTGCGTATTCACGAAAAAGTGCTTCGTGATAGTCGAGTTTTTCGGCGGCCAACTTCTGCAAGCCTGAGGTCTTGGAACGACGTTCGTCCAGTACTCTGAGAAGAGGTCCAAAGAGAAGCTTGTTTAAGGCCCAGAGGGTGATCAGAAAGACGATTCCGGCGGCCAACAGTGTCCAGTTTAAGTCAATCATAAGAAAAGATCCGTAATCGCCCTGGAAA
>Ga0272444_10003506_pt1 | contig 14043 bp, 9 predicted proteins | sample SSMForm13_FD_201033 | JGI IMG/M metagenome (GOLD analysis project Ga0272444, IMG submission 201033) | Marine sediment archaeal communities from Little Sippewissett salt marsh, Falmouth, MA, United States - SSM-Form-13 | ecosystem: Environmental > Aquatic > Marine > Wetlands > Sediment ...
GTAGTTGCACAGCGATGTACCGACCAACGATTTCGTGTCGACAGAGTCTAGAACTGCATCTTCATGCACGAGCTCATGAACGCCCAGCTCAAGGTTGAGATGCAGCCCACGGTGATACGCGCATTCACCGCCTCCCACCGTGCTCTCGCCATGACCGTACCAATCGAACAAGGGCGCTCCGAACCCGGCTTCGATGGCCTCACGTTGATGTGTAAGGACTACTTCCGAACTAGTCTGGACAGCACGCACCCCCAGTCCATGAATCTCGCGACGCGAGAGATGTCTGGCCATGATTTCCAACGCTGCGGGGTAGCCTCTAACAAGACGGGGACGTAGTTTGAGCAGAACCGCAACGAATTCGTCCATAGTCTTTTCCGTCATTTCGAATGTAGAAAAGTGAATCTGACACCCAATTCTCCTCCATATTCTACGCTTTCCGGCTCTTTTGTCTGAGATTTGCGTTCCTCTGAAGACCGCTATGCGATCGTCCGGGCTAATCCCACACCACTCCCAATGCCTCCAAACCAACGCGCTAACGAGGATCCGCGTACTTCGATCTTGGAGATAAGAAAGTGGTTCCCCGGTGGAACCACTTGTGTGGCAGAGATTCGGGTAAAACGCCTTCCAATTCTTGGCACGCAATTCGTCGAAGCATTGCCGTATATCATTCTTAGTTAAAATAGGCAGACGTGACAAATCGTTAAAGTCATGTATCATTCTTGGCTTAAGTCCTATCCTATCGAATGTGCGGCGGTAATACATCGTGTTACTGTATGCGTGCTCCAGCAACTCGCGCAATCTGCGCATCTGCACCGCCTGAAGGTTGATCAGGCTTTCCCACTGCGATTCTTGAGCACGGCGATACTCCCCCGCAAATTGCGGCCCGTAGCGAAGCGGAAACGGGACAGTAGCATCCCGCGCTCTTCGTGCCATTTCCATTGCCCAAACCCAGAGGTCTTTCATACAACCCGCAAATGCAATAGGCTCTGCATGTCGGCGCGAGCGTCGGCACTCACAAGTGCACTCCGTCCGCAAGAGCCAGGCGCCCACATCCCAGCGCCTCGTATCTCTTCTGAAAGAATCCTATTGTACCGCGATCTATCCTTCTCACTTCAACACGCGTCCATGACTCGTGCAAGCGCATAGAACATTGGAGCTTGCGCCCAGCGCGTGTAGGGCATTGATCCCTTGTCCTGCCGTTTTGAAATAGGGTTCCATGAGTAACGAAAGACACCGTTTGAGCACAACATGTTGCCATCGATCCACTGCAGAATCCTTTCAATTTTGTACTGTGCATCAGCTATATACTTACCTAATTCGGCATGAACAAGTAACGCTTCCGCGCAAGAGCGGATGTTGGTTAGACTGCGGCCATCCGGATAATCAAGAGGCCTGAGACTAGAGTCAAAAAACCGCTGCGTATAGTACTCAACTCCGCGCTGTAGCCCCCGTTCGATAGCAGGTTGCTGAAGGAATCTTTGCATTGACATCAGCGCTCGCAAGATGAATCCAGTATGATAGTGGTCGACATGCTTTGCTGCCCTGTCCGGAGGGCCCCAGTACTCGAATGCTCCATCCTCCCTTTGATCGGAAAGGCTGTAATCTAACGAAGACTGAGCAACCTCACGAAACTCTCTACTTCCTCTTGCTGCATCGACTTCGACAAGAAGCTGTGCTACCAGCAAATTCGCATTATGAACATGGAATCTATCGATAGGTGTATAGCTGAAACACAGAGTACTTCCATCACACGCGCGTTGAAGTCGCAAGTTCCCTAGCAGAGTCCTAGCTGAGTTCTCAGCAATCGACAAGTATTCGTCTTCGCAAGTGTGCCGATACCCTTCTAGAAACGCCAGTGCACAGCCCACAGTCGTCGTCGACATCATCGTCCCTTGCGGAAAGAAGATGCGGCTCTGCCAATCGAAGGGTAGGCCCCAGGCAATCCCATTCCCACTATCCACAACGTTGAGCGACTTGAGACTGTCCAATTCTTGCAGTCCCAAGCGAAGTAGCTCTTCTTCCCCAGTTGCGTTGCTTGCAGCGAAGTAGCCGCGGGCAAGAAGGCCAAGTGTCTCAGCAGCGACCGTTGGCCCTACACCCAGGATTCTCCTTGCTCCTACTGGGAACCGGTTTGTCAGTAACGTGAATCCCTTGTGAAATGCCCTTGCTTTGGTGCGCAGCAAGCGTACGCAGAGCGGATGAGCTCTCACGTCATAGGGGTCAAACCCGAATGGGCCGGAGTTGCTGAACCACCTACGGACCAACGTCCACTGCGCTTGTCCTAGTCGAGTTTGCACAAATACCTTCCTGTGACCTAGAAGCAGTCGCGCGTTTCTCCCGCACCAAGTCGCACCCGTATTGCTTCTACCGTAGCTTCTGCTTCGCTGGTCGTCAACTCCGGGAAGATAGGAACTGAGAGGCATTCACGGCTCGCGCATTCAGACTGAGGCAGGTCTCCCTCCCGATAGCCTAGGTTCGCAAAACACTCCTGGAGATGCAGCGGAACCGGATAGTAGATCATCGTTCCGATGCCCTCTTCTTGCAGCTGCTCGCGCAGCGCATCCCGTCGGCCGTCAAGCACACGAATCGTGTACTGATGGAAGATGTGGGTTCGGTCCGCCGACCGGTATGGGGTAATGATCCCTGGCGCGTCCGCCAGCGCGTCGTCGTAGCGGTCGGCAACCACCGCGCGGGCCGCAGACCAGTCATCGAGATGGGCGAGCTTAACGCCGAGAATCGCCGCCTGAATCGCATCCAACCGGGAGTTGATCCCGACCATCCGATGGTAGTACTTGGGACGCGCACCGTGGACACGGAGCAGCCGGACCTGATCCGCCAGTTCATCGTCGTTCGTCGTCACCATCCCACCGTCGCCGTAGGCCCCAAGATTCTTGGTGGGGTAGAAGCTGAAGCAGCCGAGGTCGCCGAGAGTGCCAGCGCGGCGTGAGACCGTGCCGCGCGCTCGTGGTGAGTGGCTTGTGGCTTGTGGGGAGACCCCACCTTCCCCACTGTCGGCCTGGGGATCATCTACGCGCCACTGGCTACCGGCCACATGCTGTTCCATTCCCCAATACTCCGCGCCGATCGCTTGGGCCGCGTCCTCGACGACGGCCAGATCGTACTCCGCAGCCAGAGCCAGGATCTCGTTCATGTCGGCCATCTGACCATAGAGGTGGACGGGGATGATGGCCTTGATGGTGGTCCGTGGTTCGTGGTCCGTGGTCAGGATCCTTCTCACATCTTCGGGGTCGAGGTTGAAGGTCTTGGGATCGATGTCGCAGAAAACCGGTGTCGCACCGGAGTTGTGGATCACGCCGGCGGTCGCGAAGAAGGTGAAGCTTGGCAGAATGACCCCGTCGCCCGGCCCGATGCCGAGCGCCTTCAGCGAGAGCAGCAGTGCGTCGGTCCCGCTGGCGACACCGATCGCATGCTTGCAGCCGCAGTACTCGGCCGCCTTTTCCTCGAACTCCTGCACGTACGGGCCGAGGACGTACTTGCCCGACCGCACCACCTCGAGGATTGCTGCGTCGATCTCTTCGCGAATCGATTCGTATTGGCGTTTCAGATCCAACACCGGAACGTTCAAGTCAGTCTCCTTGTCATGTGGTCCGTAGTCCATAGTCCGTGGTCCATAGTCCGTAGTCATAGCAAGCGACCAGAGTCCATCATCCACAGTCCTTGGTCCGAAGCGCGTGGTCCGTAGTCGGAATCCGGAATCCACAGTCAATCGAGTGTGGTCGCCGGCTGCGACGGAATCTGCTGCGCTATGCTTTGGGACTCCTTCCTTCAAGATACCGAATGAACCCATTCAGTAGCTTCTTCACCGTCTGCGCCTGATCGTACAACCTTGCGAACAACTCGTCATCAGCGTACCCCTGATCGAGGGCAACATAGAGATGGGATTGGGTCTCGGTAGCCGATCGGTAGGCATAGCCAAGGAACCTACGGAATTCGAGGTCCGAACGGGCATCGAACCCTTCGGCGATATTCGCCATGATAGACACAGCTGCTCTCTGAATCTGATCCCGCAGCCCATAGTCTCTTCCGAGTGGCGTCACCTTGGAGAGGTCGTAGATGCCGGCCGCGAGCACCCGAGCTGCTTGCCATGCCTCTACGTCCTCAAATCGCTCAATTGCCATTGGCTCTGCCGCTCTCCCGCCTCGTCGATCAGCAACTGGATTTCACGTGCGCGCTACAGCGCCCCCGATCACAGACTCTGGACCACGGACCATGGACCACGGACTGTGAACTATGGACTATGGACCACGGACTGTGGACTATGGACCTCGGACCATAGACAATGGACCTCGGACCATAACCTACCCTCCCGACACCATCTCGACCACATCCCCGGTCTTCTTGTACTTCCTTCCACACGCGGAGCATGTTGCGTGTTGGTCGTCAAACGACAGCGGCTCGCCGCAGGCGCAGGCCCAGCCGTGGATCCTGGCGGGGTTGCCGTAGACGATGGCATGGGCGGGGATGTCTTTGGTGACGACCGCGCCGGCGCCGATGAACGCGTGCTCCCCGATGGTGTGACCACAGACAATCGTGGCATTCGCGCCGATCGTCGCCCCCTTCTTCAGTAGCGTCCGGAGGTACTTCTCGGAAGCGGTCGGGAACCCCGAGCGCGGCCGGTCGACGTTGGTAAACACACAGCTGGGGCCACAGAACACTTCATCCTGCAGTTCGACACCTTCGTAGACCGATACGTTGTTCTGAATCTTCACGTTGTCGCCTATGACCACGTTCGGCCCCACCAGCACGTTCTGCCCCAGCGTGCAGTTTTGCCCGATCCGTGTGCCTTTCATCACATGCGTGAAGTGCCACACCTTCGTTCCTTCACCTATATCGACGTCGTCGTCGACGTACGAGGACTCGTGGATGTAGTAGTCGCTCATTTCCTCGGCTCCATTCGAATCGGGATCCCGCCCCTGTCCATCGACGCCTGTGCCCCTTCGAGGACGCGTACCACACGCCAGCCATCCCATCCATCCGATCTAGGGGGCTTCCCGGTCTCGATGCTTGCCAGGAACACCTCGGCCATCGACCGAAGCGGCTCGGCTGCATCGATCTCGACCGCTTCCTCCTCCCCGCGCTCTGGGACAAAACGAACGTCCTCCCGAACCGCCCGCTTATGATGCAACACGAGCTTCGTCTCGGCCGTATCGTCGTACACGGCCATTGCCTGATCGCCGGCTACCGTGAGGCATCGCGTCTTAACCGGATCGAGCCAGCTCGCATGCACGAAGGCGATTGCCCCGTCGTCGAATGTCATCGTGACATGCGCGACATCGGGGATGCCCGGCTGCAGATACGACGCACCGCGGGCGCTGATCGCCACAGGGTCCTGATCGAGAAGGTGCAAAATGACCGAGATGTCGTGGGGGGCGAGGCTCCACAGTGCGTTCTCTTCGGTGCGAATGACGCCCAGATTCAACCGCCGGCTCGTTAGATGCAGCAATCGACCGAGGTGCCCCTCATCGACGAGTGCCTTGAGTCGGACGATCGCAGGATGGTACTCGAGCAGATGATCGACCATCAGGGCAAGATCCCGCTGTTCAGCGAGGTCGATCAGCTTCCGCGCGTGTTTGGAACTCAAGGCGATCGGCTTCTCCACCAGCACGTGAACCCCGTTCCCAAGGGCCTCGGCCGCCAATTCGTAATGAAGTACCGCCGGCGCGGCGACGACGGCCGCATCATACGCTTGCCACTGCGGTCCCGCACTCGTTTCGACACCGGCATGGTTGGAGGCTGCGGCTTCTCGCCGAACCGGATCCGGATCCACCACCGTGACGTTCTCGTTACCCAGCAGCGCGCAGAAGACACGCACCAAGTTCTTGCCCCATCCGCCAGCGCCGAGGATGGCGACCTTCACGTTCTTTGGGTTCATCGGGTTGGTTGAGTTCATGGGGTTCGTTGAGTTCATAGGGTTCGTGGAGTTCATAGGGTTGGTGGAGTCCGTCTGGTTGCGGATGTCTGAGTCAAGATACGCACATTTACCTCCTGTGCTTGCATCAGGCTGCCAGCATGACATCGCGGCGAGCCGGTCTGGCAGTTCATATCAGGCGGCATTCTACCGCCGAATACTACACCGTCCCAGAAGAGAATGCGCAACGGCGCATCCCCTATGGTGCACCGTCACGCATCGTCCTGATTCCATTCAGCTCGGGGCTATCGAAGTGTCACCTGGGCCATGATGATGCCTTCCGCGTCTTCCAATCGCTCCATTGCCTTTCCGACAACCGCACCGATCGATGCAGTAGGATCACCCTTCATGGCCACACCGGGCGTGGAGGAGCTCACCAACAGGTCGCCAATCGCGATCGGACCGTTCTCTCCGGACACCTTCACCGGAACGCGGCCAGCGATGGCCAAGACAGGGCGGCTGTCACTCCATTCGTCGGCTGTCGAATCGATGTCGTTGCCAAGAATGACGCCCGGCGATGTCGAGATGATCCCCGCAACCCGTCGGCTGTACAGACCGCTCGCCTTGCGGAAGAATCCGACATGCTCGGGATCGATCTCCACGACGTCGCCCGCCTCGACCCACTCGCTCACGTTGATCCGCTCCGCGACGTCTGCCCCACCTGTCTCAGTACCAGCAGAGTACACGGTACCGTCCGCGAAGACGTTCCCTATGTTGTCAACTGCAAACACCCGCTCACCGGAGCTGTAGGCAGCTATCAGATCACCGCTTGTTGCTTCAACCGTGAGTCTCGCCGTGGGAGTATCCGTTCCAATCCCCAGCTGTCCTCCCTGGATCCTCATTGCTTCCACACCGTCAGTCCACCAGCGAGTCCGAGTAAGAGTGTAGTCAGCTATCCAGCTGTTGCCGTCATTGGAGATGACAGAGAAGTGATCACCTGTCGGCTGGAAGAGTGTCCGCCCTGATTGATCCCTGAACGCACCCCCAAAAGCGCCATAGAGCCGGTTCCCTTCTCCGGTGATGAAGATTCTTCCATTCACTACCAGATCTCCGCTGACAACGTCTTTAGGTATGACCGGTGAGGTGTGACGATAAGAGTCACTATCGGCTGAGGTTGGGGCTCGCTTCAACTCCACTCGATCGCCGGGCAGCAAGACAACCTTGCCCGGTCGACTGAGCACAAGCTGCCGCGTCGCATCCCACCCTTCCGCAAGATAGAGGTAGTAGCCATTGGCTAAACGCTCTCCGTAGGCATTGGTCCGATCCCAATCGACGAAGTCGCCCAAGACCTGTCCGGAACTCCACAGCTCGTTCTCCGACAGGTCGTAGATTGTCACCCGCAGGCTCGCGACGCCAGCCGCCTCGAAGCGGATGACATCCGCGTAGAGGGTTGCGGTCAGCGTCACACTCCCCGAGTCCGCCATCACCCACAACGGGATCGCGACGCCCGACAACACAATCATCCCCATGAGCACAATCCACAATGCCCGCATCCGCTGCTGTCGCTTCATCTTGTGCCTCCTTGATTCTCGTGCTCAGGCCAACCCTAGTTGGTGGTACGTGGCCAGTGGTATGTGGGTCATCATACTCGGCCCTCCTGGTAGGAAATGTAACTCGAAATGCGCTTTGCCAGTATCGTGACTCCGTCACGGGCTTTTTGCACGTTGTCTTCGTGGCTGTATCCCAGGCTGGCCGATAGGCGAAGCAACGTGTCGAGTTCATAGAGCGAGCCCAAGGCAATCTGCGCGAAGCGCGCTATTTCCTTTGGCGTGCCACGACCGAGCCCTTCCGCCACGTTCGCAGGGATGGAAACCGCCGCGCGTCTCGCTTGGCTTGTCAGGCCGTAGAGCTCCTCCCTTGGCCAGCTCCGAGTCAGCTCATAGACTGCCTTCGGCTTCTCCATCGCATCCTGCCAGATTTCCAGCTTCTCTACGCATTCCGACATCTCAATCATCCGCCAGTATGTGCCTCAGTTTGTGGCATGTGGTTCGCAGTGCGTGGGCTGCCGGCTGAGGATTCCTGCGGTCTTTCGACCGCCCGATGATTCCCATTGCTCGCCACGGACTTCTCATCGCTTGGCGTCTCTGGCGTTGTCATCCACTTGTCACATACCACAAACCACTTACCTCGTCAACAGGACCAGGATCAATCCTTCGCCTTCGATCAGCGACTCCAACGCTTTCCCGACAATGAACCCGCAACCCTCTTCCTGATTCCATCGTCTGACATGCCCTCCCCGCGATGCCACCACAACCAGGTCTCCGACACGGATTGGGCCGCCCTCGTCGCAGGCCTTGACCGGGACGAACCCCGCCAGCGCGAGAAGCGTCCTTTCGCCCCTCGTTCCCCCACCGAGGACCAACCCGGGATCGGTGGACACGACGCCCGCAACGTTTGGAGAGCACCCGCCTCGAGCGATGCGATACTGCCCCGGATGAAGCGGGTCCAGCTCGAGCACGTCTCCGGATTCCACCGGCTCGGACACGTTAACCCACTCCGCGACGTCCGCGAAACCGGTTTCCAGAGCGCTCGAGTGGAGTGTCCCATCGAGATAGACATACCCTTCGGAGTCGACGCGGAAGGTCGCCGGGCTGTCCGCACCGCGTGTGATCCGCAACCAGATTTCGTAGTCCTCGTCGATGCCGTAGGCCCCATCATAGGGAACGACTTTGAAGTAATACGTCCCTGGGCGGCAAGTGCTCTGCTGGATCCGCGATCCGAGCGAGTAGTACCCCAGGCTCATCATGCCGTCGTCGTCGGTCGCAAAATAACTGTCCGCCTGTGCGTTCGAGAGCGAGTCATAGGCGTACAGCACCGTATCCGACAAGTACTCCGTGCACCACACCCCCGCGTCCAGGTCGAACCAAAACGGGATCGTCATCTTGTACCAATCGGCGGTCTCGTCATCGAAGTCGGCCTCTCGACAAAGGTATGTGAGGTCTCCGTCGTAGGCCGTTCCGCGATCGTAGGCGGCTGCCGGCGAGTCGTTCGATTCGTACGGATCGACGTGATCGGCCGCCAACCATGCCGTGACAAACTCGTCCCACGTGTGGTCGGCGCAAAACGCCAAGTTCGTGCCGTTGTAGTTCGACAGCGACGGGCCTCCGCCCGTGCTATCCCATCTGACATCATGCCCGTGAGGAAGGTAGATCGACAGGCCATTCGCGGAGCCGAACAGCGAGAATGGACTCCCATTCGACATCGCGATCACCGTCGCCGCAAGCTGCGTAGTGACGTCTTGAGCCAGACTGCTCGCCGTCACGTCATCCAGGAACACGGCGAGCCACTCGCAGAAGTCTCCAAGGTCGATGTACGAGCTAGAGGTATAGGGGAACCACTCCGCGAACAGCTTGGCGTACAGGATGTGTTGATACTCGGAGGAGGTTGCGAGCAGCGTGGTCAGCCGATCCGCAAGCGCGCTGACGTCGGCGGCCAGATCAGCAATCTCCCACAGAAACACTGATGAGATCGTGTCGAGCCCGCCGGAAATGTGTCGAGTCGAACGCGTCGTTCCCCACAGCTGCGCCAACTGCAGCGGCGTCGTCGAGGTCGTGATCGCCGACAGGATCTCATGGTAGGCCCACCCGTATCCCCACTCCGACGCTTCCGAGGCAGTCAAGTAATCCGCGGCGACGGTCGGCGTGTCGTAGAATTCGTACGCGACCTCGAGCATCTGCATCAAGCACGCGTCGATTCCGAGGTTGTCCACCCAGCTGCGGGTCGAGTTCTCGATCCCGTACGCCGCCTCTTTCGTCGTCAAGTAGTCGCCGCCATCCGTATCGTCCCAGCATACGCCGTCATCGGGTCCCGGCGCCGTCACAGCTCGAGGCGCCGGCGCCTGCAGCGGATCTTTCTCGAGTTGGAGCAACGGACGGATCGCGTCGTTCCCGTCCAACAGGATGTCCGTCAGCTCGTCCTCCAGCGCAAGATAGGTTGACGGGATGGCATCCGATTCCCCGTACGTCTTTGACTTTGGCGCCCAACCTCCCCCGTGGTTCCAGAGGATGAGGCTCCAGTAGTCGGATGCGAAGTTGTCGAACGTCCAGTCGAGGAAGCTCGTCAGGTTCGATTGAGCCCCCATGTTGACCTCGGTGCCCCACGGCGGGGCCCACTTGTTCACGCCAAGTGTGTACGTCGCCAGTGAACCTTCGGTCCCATCCGGCTGGACCCAGTAGATGTACGAATCGTTTGTCCCCGGCAGATCCCATAGCACCACGACGTTGAGCGCCGATCCGCTGGAGACAAGCGCCGTTTCAATCTCATCGAAGTCCATGAAGTCCGCGTCCGAAGGCGTCCCGCCGCCGAGGTTGTTGTCCCCCGAAAGGTAGACCATCACCGTCCACTTCTTCGTGCTGATCGGCCCGCCGTCACTGAACACCGCGTTCACGGTCTTGCTCCCGTCGAGGATCACGATCGCAGGGTTTGCCGATCCGGAGAGGTCCCCCGACCACCCGTCAAACGTCGATCCAGGCGAAGGTGTCGCGGTGAGCAACGCGTGCGTCCCGCAAGTCAGCGCGCCCGTCCCTGGAAGTGCTTGCACCGTGCCGGATCCGGCCCCGCTGGTGGTCGTCGCGAGGGTATACGTGGATGTGGTCGGCGTGATGTTGTATACCGCAGCGTCAATCACATCGTAATTGGTACTTGTCGGCGGGCCCGGCAATACGCTCGGCAGGCTGTACCAGCCGTCGTTCGTTCCTCCCCAACCGTAGTTCAGGTGATAGGTCTCATCGTTCGGGTTGTATCCATCGACAAGGATGCAATGTCCCCCGCCGGAACTCCGACTGATCGAGAACGCCGCGGGCCGGGCTTGCATCATGTTGCTCTTCAGGTCGTTGTAGAACGTGGCCTGAGATACGGTCCAGGGAGACCCCCAAGAGTGGCTGTATGTACGCAGGTCGGCCGAATGGTACCCCCATCGCTGATTCGCTTGGGGAATCGGGGTCCCTTCGCCATCGACGAAGTTCGGAACCGCTGTTCCGGCCAATGCACGAGCGATCTGGAAGGTATACGCACCGGAACCGTTGCTCGAATAACCCATGCGAACCGAGACGCCCGCGGCGTAGCTCAAGTCCGCCTTGGGAGCATTCGACGGGTTGCAGTCATTGTAGCTCAAGCCGGAGAAGTCGGCCGTACTCGCGGTGATCGGAATCGTTCGGGTGCCATAACCGTCCCCGGGATCCTTCGTTGACGTATAGTCATCTGAAGATTGAAACGTGACTGACGTCGGCGTCTGCCAGTAGTTCAAGATCTGAGCCAACGCCGTGGCAACGCAACCTACGACACATCTATGCGTTCCGACGGGCGGTTCGTTGGGATCCATCGGACACTCGTCCCAGTATGGCGATCCCTGATGCCAGGAAGGGTCCGTCGTCCATGGCCCATACACACCCGCCGTGTACGTGTAGCGCTGCGGAGGTTCATCCCCGAGTAGCCCATCCCAGCTGCGCTCGTTGTCCTCGATCACCTCGGCCGCGATAGCCTTGTCATCCAACGCACGGAGTCGGTTCGCCATATCCTGACGCAACATGTCCAGCAGGATATTCTGAGGAGATTCCTCCCAAGAGAAAGGGCTCGTATAGGAGTAGGCAACGACTGGGACAAGTCTCGTATCCATCGTGACGACGAGATAGCCCTTAGGGGCCAACTCAAAGACATAGGCCAAGGGATCCGATGTCGATCCGTCCGTCAACGGCTTCGAATCGCCAACACGCAGATCCGGCCTCATCGACATGGAAGCCCTGTAGATTTCGCTCCTCTTCAGCGCTCGATCGATATGCGCCCTGGCAGCGTCCTCAGCGGAGTCCAGATCGATCGACTCAGCCCATCCGACAACCGCCCATACCATCACCAACACAACTGCCAGCCAACCTCCACGGCGTAGCCTCATCGCACGGCCTCCTTCCGGTACTCCGCGCGACATCCGCAGGACCGGATACAGCGTATCGCCCAAGACGGATCATATATCCTGCCTCATCCGTTCATCGCTGCTTCTCTTGCTGCTCAACGAAACGGCCTCCTCGTCACAGGCACCCGCTAGAATAGCAGCGTGTGTCCCGCCAGCCAAGACGAAGGATGCCCACTTCCTGTTGGACGTCATCGCAGACCGGATCAAGGTTTCACGCAACGGAGAGAACGAGCAATCGAACTCAGTAGCCAACCCCGAATCCTCCCATGTAGGTGGGCCCCAACACAGAGGGCACAAACGCAAGATCGATCGACAAGGCTCCGACATCGACCCCCAGCCCCGCTGTCGGCCGCAACGGGCCGTGGGAGTCAAGCAGATCCAGGCGCTGAACGCCCCCACGAATCCGGAGCCCTCTCCATCGGAAGACGGTCCCCATAGATAGGTTCAACTCACCCGTCTGCTCCCAGTAGGCTGTCTCGCCAAGCCCTGGAGGTCGGCGCGTCGCAAGCTCCCCATCGAACTCAAGGGTCCATTCGCCCTGTTCCAGAGGTACTGCCACCGCCACTGCAAGCCGGTGGACCCACGCCGCGCGGTCCACCGCGAGCGATCCGTTTTCGCTCCATCGGATCGGCGTCCAGCCAATATCACGGGATACCACGGCAAGCAACACGGTCGAGCCATGCAGCGTCAGCGCACATCGCGCACCGACATCCAGCCCAAGACCCGATCCACGCTCCCCTAGGATCCCGAACTGGTAACTCTTGATCGCGAGTCCTATGGACGTCGCGCCAAATCGCGCCCCGCCCGCGACGTGGTATACATCGTATAGGTCAGATGCAAGGATAACCAGACCCACGGACCAGGTCTCGGCGGTGTATAGGCCTCCGAGAACATTGAACGTGAAGAGGCCCCCGTTGCGGTGTTCCAGACCTCCACCGACGACCGTGCTGGGTGATTGGACAACCGGTGCGGGGTTCCAGAAGGCTGCGGTGTAGTCGTTCGCCAGTGCGACGTAGGCGCTTCCAACACCCCGCCCGCTCGCACCGAGCCCGTCCCGAAGGAAATGCGCCGCGTCGCCAGCCCCGGGTATCTCGGCGCCAAGAACCGAGAACGGCAACGCTGCCAGCAACAAGATCATCAGACTGAGCAGTAGTCGGCGGTTCCTCTCCATAGCCCACCAAGTATACACGGCTTACGATCATCCGCACTTCTTCCCCCGCCTTCGCCGATCGGATCACGAAGAAGGGGATCCCTCTCCCACGAGGGGCGAGTACTGCCTCGACGGTCCTAGGCTTCGAAGCAGGTGCGAGTTTCGCTTACGCGAAACTCGCGTTGGAGAGCGAGCGGAGTGCAGCGCGGAAGGAGCTTTCTTGCGTTGGATGTGCTGGCGACGTCCGGCATGGTGAATTGCCTCCCCTTGCATGATGGGGGAGGTCAGGCGGGGGTGAGCAGTGCCTCTCTGGTCGGAGGCTTCCAGGCAGTTGCGAATTTCGCTTGCGCGAAACTCGCGTTGGAGAGCGAGCGGAGTCCGGCGCGGAAGGAGCGTTCTTACGTTGGATATGCTGGCGAAGTCCGGCCTGAAGCGGGGTGCTCCCCTCTCCCACAAGGGGAGCAGGTTCACCCCCCTGCCTCAACGGGTCAGAGCAGCCAGGTCCTCACCAGATTTCACCCAATGATCCCACGATCCCGTAGGAGCGCGAGTACCGTTTCGGTGAGATCCTCGACGGTGTCCACATCGGTCCGGACGATCAACTCCGGCTCCTTGGGCTCTTCGTACGGGGAAGAGATCCCCGTGAACCGTTGTATCTCTCCGGCTTCAGCCTTCTTGTACAGGCCTTTGGGGTCTCGTGCCCTACAGGTCTCAAGACTGCACTGGGCGTAGATCTCGAAGAAGCGGCCGTCCGCGATCAACGTACGTACGAAGGCGCGATCCTTCTCGAACGGCGAGATGAACGCACACAGTACGATATGACCGGACTCGAAGAAGAGTTTCGCCATCTCGCCGACGCGGCGGATGTTCTCGGATCGATCGGCGGCGGAAAAGCCGAGATCGCCGCACAGCCCATGCCGCAGCATGTCGCCGTCCAAGAGCATCGTCTGGCACCCACGGTCAAACAGCTTCCGCTCGATGGCCTGCGCCAACGTGGACTTTCCCGAACCGGAGAGGCCGGTGAACCACAACACGGCTGCCCGATGTCGATTTCGATCC
>Ga0272444_10003507_pt1 | contig 14041 bp, 8 predicted proteins | sample SSMForm13_FD_201033 | JGI IMG/M metagenome (GOLD analysis project Ga0272444, IMG submission 201033) | Marine sediment archaeal communities from Little Sippewissett salt marsh, Falmouth, MA, United States - SSM-Form-13 | ecosystem: Environmental > Aquatic > Marine > Wetlands > Sediment ...
GACTACGGACAGCCTTTTGATGTCTCTCTACGAACTCCACAGACTCAACGAACCCAATGAACTGATTCCCCACAGGCTACAAGCCACTAGCTACAGGCTTCGTCTCTCGCCTATGTGAATCTATGAAACCCTGTCCTTGTCTGCACAATCATCGAGGGGTACACTCGATCGGAGATGATCCAATGACATCCGTGAAAGGATCGCATAGGCGGCTATGAGGAGAAGGAATGCTCGGGCTCTGCAGTGTCTTGCGGCAATCAAGGCGAACTTGCGCAGCGATGTCGGGCTGTGCTGCGCACTCGGTCTTCTCCACGGCGTTCGCTCTGACAGTCTCTGGAGGATCTCCCTCAGACACCATACGGTTCCCTGCTCCTCGTGCATTCAATCGCTCAGAAGTCATCAGCGTGAATTGAACGCTTCGCTGACGGCTTGGAATGGAGGAAGAAGCGGAAGTGGCCAGGCTACTCGGTATCGAAACCGGACGACAAGTTGGCAGTGAGCTGCGCGAGCGGCTAACGACTGGGTGTCACCTATCGGTTCTGACGAGTGATCTATCGGTTTGGGGCTACCGGGCGCTGAAAGACGCCCTGTCGAATGTAGGCGGTGCACGTCTTCTCATAGCCCCGATCGGGCGAACCAACGTGTCACGTACAGACTTGGAGCATTGGGCAGATCTGAGGCTCGCCGGTAATGAAGCTGAACGGCGTATGAGGAACTCACTAACGTTCCTGGCGACAGCACGTGGCTTTGCCGACTGGCTGGCTCGCATAGCATCTGTGCGAATTTGCGAAACACCCGTGTTGCAGAGCCTTTTCCTTGTCGAGGACAAGGCGCAAGGTGCCGGTGCTGCGATTTCGGGAAGCGCATCATTTACTGCGCCAGGTCTCGGATTCGCTCCATCCAGCGGATTCGAGATGAATACCCTTCTCGACGGTCATCCGGAAGTTGCGAGGCTGACCGATTGGTACGAGTCAATCTGGGATCACTCTCTTACAAAGGCGTTTCAGACCCCCATCCTGGAAGCTCTTGAAGTGGCTTGCGAAGACAAGTCTCCAGAGCTCATCTACTACTGGATCCTCCGGAGTCTCTTCGAGAACGGTCTCGCGGATCTCAGTGAAGACAGCATTATCAAACCCCGAACTGGAATCAAGAATACCCTTGTCTGGAACAAGCTCTATCGCTTCCAACGGGACGGAGTTCTCGGAGCCATCGACAAGATCGAGAAACACAATGGCTGCATAATCGCAGACAGCGTTGGATTGGGGAAGACGTTCGAGGCACTGGCGATTATCAAGTACTACGAGCTCCGGAACGATCGAGTACTCGTACTCTGCCCAAAGAAACTTCGCGAGAACTGGACGATCTACACGGTAAATGATCGACGCAATCTCTTCGCAGACGATCGGTTCAACTACGACGTTCTCAATCATACGGACCTCACGCGCCTGCAAGGCAAGTCAGGCGAGATCAATCTCGCGACGCTCAATTGGGGCAACTACGACCTTGTTGTCATCGACGAGTCGCACAACTTCCGAAACAATCCTTCTCGGAAGGAAGGCCTTACTCGCTACTCGCGCCTGATGCACGAGATCATCCAGGACGGTGTCAAGACCAAGGTGCTCATGCTCTCGGCAACGCCTGTGAACAACCGCATGAATGACCTGAAGAATCAGGTCGCATTTATCACCGAAGGATCCGACGATGCATTAGACGCTGAAGGAATCACGAGTATCGAGCAAACACTGAAGCGTGCGCAGATGCGTTTCAACCAATGGGTCCGAGAGTCTGCAACTGAGCGATCTGTAGACGCCCTCCTGGATGCGTTGCACATGGACTACTTCAAGCTGCTGGACTTGCTCACGATCGCTCGGTCGCGGAAGCACATCGAGAAGTACTACGACCTCTCTGAAGTCGGAGATTTTCCCGAGCGCAACAAGCCGACGAATATCAAGGCAGACATCGATACACACGCACAATTCCCTCCGTTGCGTGAGATCAATCGCGATATTCGGCGCCTCAACCTCAGCTCATATGCGCCTTTGAAGTATGTGCTTTCGGACAAACTGGCTGAGTACAGCAAGAAGTACGACATGCAGCTTGCCGGTGGCTCAGTCTTCAAGCAGATCGACCGAGAGCAGAACCTGATTCACCTGATGCGCGTCAATTTGCTCAAGCGGATGGAGAGCTCCATCAATTCGTTCGCGCTGTCCTTGGAACGGCTGCTCAGCAACGTTCAGGCACTCATCGAACGAATCGATAACCATGATGAAAAGGCCGTTGAAGAGCTAAGCATTGAGGACATCGAAATCGAAGACGAAGCCTTCACGCCGCATCTGGTAGGACGCAAAGTCAAGGTTCTTCTCAAGGATGTGGATCGAATTCGCTGGAAACAGGAACTCAAAGAGGATCAGGACCTTCTCATTAAGCTCCTTCGTCAGGCTCGTGAGATTGACGCTAGTCGAGACGAGAAGCTTCGCCAATTGAGAGAGGCGCTCAAGGAGAAGTGGGCCACACCACTAAATCCCGGCAACGCCAAGGTCATCGTCTTCACAGCGTTCGCAGATACGGCGCGGTACCTCTACGACAACATTGCCGACTGGGCGGGGGAAACCCATGGCCTCCACTCCGCACTTGTCACAGGTGTCACTGGGGGCTGCAGGACGACCATGCCGAAACTGCGCAAGGACATCTCATCCATCATCACGTCGTTCTCGCCGCTTTCGAAGGAACGGGACAAGATTGATGAGACTCTGGAAGACGAGATCGACATCCTCATTGCAACCGACTGCATCTCCGAAGGACAGAACCTCCAGGACTGTGACTATCTCGTCAACTACGACATCCACTGGAATCCAGTGCGAATCATCCAACGATTCGGCCGCATTGACCGATTGGGATCGAGAAATCAAGTCGTTCAACTCGTGAACTTCTGGCCGAACATGGAACTGGACGAGTACATCAACCTAGAGGCCCGTGTTTCCGGCCGCATGGTCCTTCTGGACATCTCAGCAACTGGAGAAGAGAACATCATCGAATCCGCCAGTACAGACACGATGAACGATCTCGAGTACCGCCGGCGTCAACTGGAACAGCTACAGCACGAAGTGGTTGACATGGAGGATCTGTCCGACGGCATCTCCATCACGGACATGACGCTCAACGACTTCCGCATGGACCTTGCCGAGTACATGAAGGCGAATGGCGAGCGGCTTGAACGAATGGAACTGGGTGCCTATGCCGTGGCCTGCCCGGACGATTTGCTTGAGGCCGCGGAGATCGAGCCCGGCGTTCTTTTCTGTCTGCGGAGTGAGAACGAAGTGTACCGCAGAGACTTGTCCTATGCGTTGGCCCCACACTACTTGGTCTACGTGAGCGACGCAGGCGAAATCTGCCTCAACTATACCCAGGCAAAGAAGGCGCTTGATCGTCTCAAGAAGCTGACCATTGGACACACACACCCTGATGAGATAGCCATCCAGCGGCTCAACGGCAAGACGAACGATGGGCATGACATGTCTCACTACCAGAGCCTTCTCGCCAAGGCAGCTGCCGCCATCACAGGAAAAGCTGAGGAGCAAGGCGTTGAGAGCCTCTTCCATCGAGGGGGGACCGCCCTGGACAACACGACATTCCAGGGAATCGACGACTTTGAAGTCGTGGCCTATCTCATTCTGCTTGAACGCTCGGGGGAATCCTCATGATCGAGACCCTAAACAAGAGGATGGGACTTCCTCAGTCGGCCTACCTTGGGAAACGTATCTACAAGAAGCTGTTCCAGGAGAACGCCAAGCTGGGAGCCACGGACAAGAAGGCACTCCGAGAGGATATCGACACCATCACATGGGAGTACACGCTCAAGCCAGTCACTATTCCCATCAACCCGTTCTCCGATGAGAAGCATGAGTATCTCGAAATCGCCGTCATTCAGGCGAATCTAACATCGCGAAAGCGCACAGAGCGGCTTGCAGAAATCATCCATCGAGCCATTCCCTATCCCATCGTGCTGCTCTTTGTCGATGGGAGTTATGTTCGCTTGAGTCTGGCAACCAAACGCTTCAGCCAGGCGGAGAAAGGGGTTATCGTCGTCGATGAGTTCTTCGCAACGCATTGGATGGATCTTGGTGCGTTGGAAACAGCCGAGGAGCCCTTCTTGGATAGTCTCGCAGCGAAGACGCTTCCACATACCGACTTCAAGACCTTCTATGATGCCATCGTGGACAGGGTCGTTGCTCTGGCCTGTGCGTCTCGAACAGGAACCTACGTGATTGAGCGAGACGCAGAACGTGTGAAATCGCGACGGCGAATGCTTGCTGAGTGTCGAGAGCTCGAAGCGCTAATTGCTGAGGAGCGAACGGCGCTCATGAGAGAAGAGCAGTTCAACCGGAAGGTTGACGGCAACGTTCGGATCAAGAAGATGGAGCAGGAATTGGCTCGGAAGGTGGCGGCCCTATGATCAAGTACTTCGCCTACGGATCGAACATGGATCTCAATCGAATCACCGATCGTATTGACAGGTGTCCTGAGAGAGAACCCGCCACGCTGTCGGGCTATAAGTTGCGCTTCAACAAGCGCGCAAAGGGGAATCCAAGAGAAGGTTACGCCAATATCGAACAATGCGATAGAGAGCTTCCGGGAGTGATCTACGACCTAACTGAGGACGAACTCAAGAGAATAGACTGCAGAGAAGGAGTACACAACGGTCACTACATGCGCAGGCTAGTGCATGTCAAGAGCTCGACTGGACTGCAACTGGAAGCGACAGTGCACGTCGCATGTGATGAATGGGTGGAAAAAGGTCTCCTCCCCTCCAAGGAGTATCTGAATCACTTACTCGCAGGGGCAGAGCTCCTTCCAGACGATCATGTACAGTGGCTTCAGCAGCAAGATGTATTGGATAGTTCCGAAGGTGGGGATAAGTGATGGAGAAGCTGGATCCGAAAACGGATGGGGCGACGCCCAATATCGTGGAGCAGAATATCGAGGAACTGAAGCGGCTGTTCCCGGAGATTGTCACTGAGGGGAAGGTTGACTTCGATGGGCTCCGCGAAGTTCTCGGCGACTACACCGACGACCGTGAGGAGCGATATAGCTTCACCTGGAATGGGAAGAGCCGTGCGCGGAGGCTCGCCCAGACTCCCTCGACGGGAACGCTTCGACCGTGCCCCGACGAGTCCGTGAACTGGGATACGACGCAGAATCTGTTCATCGAGGGCGAGAACCTAGAAGTTCTCAAGCTGCTCCAAAAGTCGTATCACCGCAAGATCAAGATGATTTACATCGATCCGCCGTACAACACTGGGAAGGAGTTCATTTACCCGGACGACTTCCGCGATAGCATCGGCAATTACCTTCGGATCACTGGACAAACCGATGAGGATGATAAGAAACTCGGCACCAATCCCGAGACATCAGGTCGATATCACACCGATTGGCTGAACATGATGTATCCACGATTGAGACTTGCGAGGAATCTGCTCACAGACGAGGGGATCATTATGATCTCCATCGACGACAACGAGCTTGTGAATCTGCGGAAGCTCTGCGACGAGGTCTTCGGAGAGGAGAATTTCATCTCCATCGTCACCGTGGCCAGTAACCCACGAGGCAGGCAATCAGATACCCACGTCGCCTCTGTTCACGATTATCTCGTCTGCTATGCAAGAAGCGCGGCCGATGCCAGCACAGGAGGTGCTCCGCTGACCGAGAAGCAGCGATCGGAGTTCAAGCACACAGACGAAGAGGGGCATTACCGACTACTCGGCTTAAGGCAGCGCGGTGCGGCATCGCGAAGGGAAGACAGACCGGACATGTTCTTTCCCATCTACGTCAATCCATCCGATGGGGCGATCGCACTGTCCAAGGATGCTGCAGGCAGGTATGAGGAAGTGCTGCCACGCAAGTCAGACGGAACAGATGGAAGATGGATGTGGGGTAAGGCGAAAGCCAGTGCCGACATGCAGATGCTCGTTGCCAAACGGATTGAGCGCCGCGGCGAATTCGACATCTTCGTGAAGGACTACCTTCAACGAGACGGCCAAGAACGTACTAGGAAACTGAAGTCGATCTGGGATGACAAGGATGTGAATAACCAGGCAGGCACACAGGAAGTCAAGCAGCTACTGTCGAGTGATGTGATGTCATACCCCAAGCCTGTTGGCCTACTAAGTAAGGCCGTGCAACTCGGGTGCCCCGGAGACGGTATTGTTCTCGACTTCTTCGCCGGATCCGGCACAGCTGCCCAGGCTGTTATTGGGGCAAACAGCCTGGACCGCGTAGGCCGTCGTTTCATCATGGTGCAGCTGCCTGAGACCACTGGCAGAAGTGACTTCAAAACGATCTCAGATGTCTGCAAAACGCGCATTCGTCGCGCAATCGAGAGAGTGGAAGAGAAGATGAACGCGGGAACTACCCTCCTGGAAACGGAACGCAAGACGCCATCCATCGATCTTGGGTTCCGAGTCTTCAGACTCGCCACAAGCAACATCAAGGCATGGGATGCCGAGTTCGAGGACGTAGAAGGCGCACTGCTCTCGTCTGTCGAGAACGTGAAGCCTGCCCGCAGTGAGGCCGACGTCCTGTACGAATTACTGCTCAAGTTTGGACTCGATCTTGCTGTCCCAATGCAAGAGTGCGAGATTGCCGGCAAGGCCGTTCATGTCATCGGCGCGGGAGCACTGATCGTGTGTCTTGCCGACGAGATCAGCATTGACGTGGTCGAAGGTATTGCTGCCCTGAAGACGGAGCTCGCTCCAGAGACAATCCGCGTCATCTTCAAGGATGCTGGCTTCGCAGACGATGTCGTGAAAACGAATGCAGTTCAGATCCTTCACCAAGCTAGCGTCGACGACGTGAGGAGCCTCTGACGTGGCGACGATGAAGCTCCAATTCGATCCCAATCTTGACTTCCAACGTGAAGCCGTTAGCTCGATCGCGGATTTGTTCGAGGGTCAGGAGATCTATAGAACTAGCTTTACGGTAGCTCCCCTCAAGAAGGAAGAGGGCTTTCTCAACGGGATCGAGCAAACTGATTCTGGAATCGGTAATCGCTTTCTCCTTCTCCCCGAGGACATCCTAGCCAACGTCAAACACATCCAGCTTCGCAATGGTCTCGCTCCTTCGGAAACGCTCGATGGACTCAATTTCACGGTGGAGATGGAAACGGGCACTGGCAAAACCTACGTCTATCTCCGGACGATCTTCGAACTTAATCAAACGTATGGATTTACGAAGTTCATCATTGTTGTCCCGTCGATCGCCATCAAGGAGGGCGTTTACAAAGCGCTGCAGATCACCGAGGAGCACTTCAAAGGTCTGTACCATAACGTGAGCTATGATTACTTCGTCTACAACTCTAGGGATCTGAACAAGGTGCGGAACTTCGCTGCTAGTGATTGCATCCAGATTATGGTCATCAATATCGATGCCTTCAGAAAAAGCTTCGATGATCCGGAGAAGGAGTCAAAAGCCAACATCATCCATCGTCGGCATGATCGGATGACCGACAACAAACCGATTGAGTTCATCCAACAGACGAATCCAATCGTCATCATCGATGAACCTCAGAGTGTCGATACAACGCCTAAGAGCAAGGCAGCCATCCGCTCGCTAAATCCGATGTGCACACTGCGCTATTCGGCAACCCATGTCGATCAGTACAACATGATGTACAAGCTCGACTCGATCGATGCCTATGAACGAAAACTCGTCAAGCAGATCGAAGTCGCCAGTGTCGAGATCCAGGATGCCCACAACAAAGCATTCATCCGGCTTCTCAAGGTCGACAACAAGAAGAGCCCCATCACCGCGCAGATCGAGATCGATGTCGCACAGGGCAGTGGATCGGTAAGGAGAACGAAGAAGACGGTACGTAGTGGCGATGACTTGCTGGAGCTGTCCGGTGGACGCGATGTCTACGACGGCTATATCGTCGAAGATATCTACTGTGAGTCCGGGAACGAGTACGTCAGCTTCACCAGCAAGCCTGACATCATTCGCCTGAATCAATCCATCGGCGACGTGAATGAGGACGAGCAGAAGCGCCTACAGATCCGCAAAACGATCGAAGAACACCTCGACAAAGAAATGCTGCTTCGTCCGAGAGGGTTGAAGGTTCTCAGTCTATTCTTCATCGACCGGGTGGCCAACTACCGCGCCTACGATGACGAAGGGAATCCCCGGAAGGGAAAGTACGCCGAGATGTTCGAGGTGGAGTACTCGCGAGCCATTCGCAAACCCAAGTATCACCGTCTCTTCGAGGGTGCAGACTTGGAGACAGCAGCCCAAGGTGTCCACAACGGCTACTTCGCGATCGACAAGAAACGAGATGCGACTGGCAATGAGCGATTCAAGGAATCACGTGGAGAAGGTACGGGACAGGCGGATGAGAGCGCGTATCAGTTGATTATGAAGGACAAAGAGAAGCTCCTCAGCTTCGATTCCAGGCTCAAATTCATCTTCTCCCATTCGGCGCTTCGAGAAGGGTGGGATAACCCCAATGTGTTTCAGATTTGCACGCTCAATGAGACCTCTTCCGTCATGAAGAAGCGTCAGGAGATCGGCCGAGGACTGCGCATTGCCGTTAATCAGGATGGGGAACGCGTCCATGGCTTTGATGTCAATACGCTGACAGTTATGGCCAATGAGTCGTATGAGGAGTTCGCACGAAAGCTGCAACGCGAGATCGAGGAAGAAGAAGGCATTCGATTCGGCGTCGTGGAGCGACACCTGTTCGCCAACATGCCCGTTCCAACAGATGATCATCATACCCAGTATTTCGGCGTCGAAGCTTCCGGAAAGGTTTGGGAGCACCTGCAGGCTGAAGGCTACATCGATGGTGGCGGGAAGGTTCAAGACAAGCTCCGCACGGCCCTCAAGAAGGGCGAGGTCGCGCTACCCGACGACGTAGAAACCCATGCTCAGCGCATCCTCGCTGCACTCAGGAAGGTCGCTGGGGATCTGAACGTTCGCAATGCCGAGGACCGCAAGCGCGTGTCGCTCAACAAGGCCGTCTTCCTCGGCGAGGAATTCAAGCAGCTGTGGGAGCGCATCAAGTATCGAACCACGTTCCGAGTAGATTTCGACCCAGAGGAGCTCGTCACCAAGTGCGTCGATGAGATTTCGAAAAACCTGGTCGTTGGCAAGGCCCGCTTCGTCTACAGGAAGAGCCAGCTGGAGATTGATCAAGCTGGCGTTCAAGCGCAGCAAGTTAAGGAAAGCACCCACGTGACGGATTCGCGCGACTACCAATTGCCTGACATTGTAAGCTACCTTCAGAATGAGACGAACCTCACTCGACGGACGCTCGTACGGATTCTTGTGGAGAGCAGTCGCCTGCATGACTTCGTCAACAACCCACAGAAGTACATCGAGCAAGTCTCCGAGATCATCAAGCGGCAGATGCGACTACTCATCGTGGATGGTATCAAGTACCACAAGATTGGCGACAGTGCCTGCTACGCCCAGGAGCTGTTCGAAGAAAACGAGCTGTTCGGGTATCTCAGCAAGAACATGATCGAAAGCCAGAAGTCAGTCTACGATCACGTCGTCTACGATCACAGCGTTGAAGAGGAGTTTGCCAAGTCATGCGAACGAAGCGACAACATCAAGGTCTACACGAAACTTCCGCCTTGGTTCAAGATCGAGACGCCGCTTGGCGGCTACAACCCTGACTGGGCCGTCTTTGCCAACTTTGACGGCCAAGATAGGCTCTACTTCGTCGTGGAGACCAAAGGGAATCTCTTCAGCGACGCACTCCGGCCAGCCGAGAAAGCCAAGATCGAATGCGGCAGAGAACACTTCAAGGCCCTTGGCAAAGACGTCGAATTCGCAGTTGCCAAAGATTTCGAGACATTCGTGGAGCAGGCTGTTAGCTAGTTTAGTAGGCGAACGTTCTTGCCAGGAGTGGCGGGATGGGGAGAGGCCCCATTGATGTCCCCTGCGGTAATGAATGAGGGATCCAAGAGGAATCCGGCGGAGTGCATCGCGATCACTGGTTACCGCAGGTTCATCTCGGAGAAGTGCTGGCGGGATGGTGACCGAGACAAGGAGCAGAACCTTGAATGACAAGATCTTGAAGGAATCGATCCATCGCTACACGGTCTGGATCAAACATCATCGAGCCGAGTTCGAGGAAGCTCGCGCGGAGCGTGCCGAGCGGAAGGCGTTTTTCCAGAGCTGGACATGCGATCGGCTTCTCGCGATGGATGAGGATGCGTATCTTGAGTTTATGAGCAAGCTCTGGGCTCTGCGGATGTGGGGGAACAAGCCACACATCGTGAACTACATCATCGAACGCAACGGGATGGACACGCTCCGTTCAGAGCTTGCAGAGCTGGTCTGGGGAACAGCTCCGGTTGCTGACCGCTGGGACCGCTGCCGGGCGAATGTGAAGAACATGGGGCCGGCTCAGATGAGCGAGATTCTCTGCCATGTTCATCCCGATGACTGCTTGCTGTGGAACAAGCGTGTCTACAACGGACTTGTCGCGCTGGGCGTCGAGGATGTCCCACGCCACGACTACCAGCAGACGGGCGCTCGCTATGCGAAGCTCTGCGAAGTTGGGCAACAGATCTGCGATGCACTGGTTGAAGCGGGCTTGAGGGACGCTGATTTGCTGACGGTGGACTACTTTATCTGGCAGGGGCTTGAGGGAAAGGACGTCCATCCCTTCGGCAAGCACGCCACGCAGCCGCCGAAAGAGACGCTCGACGAAGCTCCTCCAGAGCAGGCTGAGTTCATCCACAACGACATCCGTGACAAGGTCCGGGATATCGGCGAGTGGCTTGGCTTCCACGGTGAGATTGAGAAGAAGGTTGCGGACGGCTCGCAAGTGGATACGGTTTGGGAAGCGACGATCGGCAACATGGGGCGAGTGATCTACGTTTTCGAGGTCCAGACCAAGGGATCACTGGACAGTCTCATCCTCAACCTGCTGAAGTCGCTGAACAACCCGGCGGTGCAAGGCGTGGTAGCGGTCTCTGATGAGCCGCAGATTGAGAAGATCAAGAAGCACGCCGCCGCGGTGAAGGGCTTGGCCGACAAGCTGGTGTGCTGGGATTACGAGGACGTGCTTCAGGTCCACGAATCCCTGCAACATGTCAACGAGTCCATCAACAAGCTCGGCCTTGTCCCGGATGGGTTCTAGATTGGACGAACCTCCTACGGATGTTCAGGGGCGCAGCAGGCCCGTGCATTCCGGGAACATGCGCTCTTGCCCCCTCAGTGTGTCGTAGAACTGCGGTGGACAGCTCTGATGTTCAGAGTCGTCTGATGCGAATCATCCGCCCATTGCATTGAGCCAGCACGAAGGTTGCCGTAGGCAAGATCGCAGGGTATTGTATTGCGATGAAATAAACTAGGTGATTGAGATTAGCCCCGAAACCATATTCATCCTTGTCATTGCAGCTGTGGTGCTATTCCTGCTAGCCGCTCGGACAAAGGACGACAACTCGAAGGATGACTCCGTCTGGCTGTCGAGTCAGAAACGCAAATCTCCTCAGGATTTCGAACAACTCGTTGGCAGATGTTTCTCGTCCGATGGGTGGAAGGTCCAGCAAACCCCGAGAGGTAAAGACGGCGGCGTCGATCTATGGATTGAGAGAAGGGGCACCAAGGCTGTCGTTCAGTGCAAACGCTACAAGGGAAGTGTTGGTGTGAAGGCAGTGAGAGAGTTGTACGCCGTAATCCGGGAGAGTCGCGCCAAGCAGGGGTATCTAGTCACGACAGGTAGCTTCAGTGGTGATGCAAAGCGATTCGCGGCCAACAAGAAGAGCATCGTGTTTGTCGATGGGAAATGCTTGGAAAGGTGGCACAAGTCTTCTCAACCTCTTGAGAGGCTGCTCTAGAATTCGGGAGGCGTGCAATGCGTAGGTGGAGATCTGTCGCTTTCTTCTTTCTTCTTGTGAGTACAACCACGCTCTTCGCGCAAGCCTCCGATGTCATATGGAACGTCACGTGGTATCACATGGATGGCCCGGGCATCTTCAACTACGTCAGGAAACTTGCGGAGATGGAGTACCCATTCGAATTCGATAACGATTGGGGTTCAGGTACGGTTCTTCCCAACAGCCTTCTGCTGAAGTCCGCAAGGTGGCCTCAACGCGACGACAGAGTGGGATTTGTCGCACAGTGCAATCTCTATGTCCCTGCAACAGACAACTGTAATCTCCTCCTGGCGGCCAACAACGGAGTGCAACTGTTTGTCGACGGAGAAACCGTACTGTCATCTTGGCGCGAGCTGGTGAACGACAGCGGAGAGCGCTCTGTTCGCCGTTCGATCAACCTTGACGCAGGATTTCATACCTTCGAGCTGCACTACTACGAGTGGGATGGGAGCGCGAAGATCAGCTTCGAGACGAATCTTGATCCGCTCGGCCTGGAAGAGGTTGCAGGCTTGTACGAAGGGGCGCTGGGTTCGATTGACGAACTTGAAGCACGCATTGAACAAGCGAATGAGACGGTTGCAGAGCTTCAAGGTTGCGTAGAAGCGCTGGAGGATGAACTCGTTTCGTCGGAGGAAGCTTACGCTACGCTTTCAAGTGACCTGGCGAGTTCCGAGTCTCGGGAGCAGGACTTCCGAAAACAGATTGAGCAGCTGGAAAGCGCAGTCGCCTCTTCTAAGGAAGCTTACGCTACGCTTTCAGGTGGACTGGCAAGCTCGGAGCTTCGGGAGCACTCCCTCGAGGCGGACATCCAACTCCTGCTCGATGGTGTTGGTGGCTTGACGCAGCAGCTCGAAGCTTCTGCGCTTCGTATTGCCACGCTCGAAGGCGACGTGTTGATTGCTAGCCAGGCAGCGATGGATGCATCAGCGCGACTCGATCGGCAGTCGCAGCGGATGGATGCGTTCATCACTGGTTCTGCAGAAGTCCTCGATGCGATGGCGGCCCTGCAGGCTCTGGAAGATGATCTTGCCTCCAGACACGGACAACGCTTCACGCACAGCCTTATCGCGGGTATCGAGGACGCCATGGATGAGGCCATCCAGCAGCTGTGGTCGGTTACGGCGCTGGTGGGTATTGGTGATGCGTCCCGGTAACCGACGGAGGGAGGGCTGCCAGATGGCAGCCCCCATCACGCTGCAGCTAGTTGTTGCTTGCGTTACGCGAGGCCGCGCGAAATACCCAGTCATCTGGAGTGTCAGTGTCGGAACCATCAGGGACTCTCTGCCACGTCCGAGAGTCGTTCTGAGTGTCCGTAAGGCCAAGCGATGTTTCGTCCGCGACTTCTCCACTTGGAGAACGGAGCTGGATCGATTGCCCCCGCGAATTCTCCAGATGCTGGACAGGGTACAGATACACATACCGACCGCATGCTTCCAGTGCTACTTCAGGAAGCGAATGCCATCCACCTCCGTATCCGGTATAGGAGATATCCCATCCGGAAAGCGAAATCTCTGTGTTTGATCGATTCAGTATTTCGACCCACTCGCAACCTGAATCGCTACCTGATGGATTCATCTCAACTTCGTTGATGACAAGCGCAGCGGTGCAAGGAGTGATCTGTGCTGTCACATCCATGTCAGTGTTTTCGGAGTATGGTACGCCGTATACATAGGATCGCACCGTTGCCTGACCGCTCACGCGGATCTGGCCGTCGCTGACTGCAACATGAATTGTGCCGTCCACATCTGTTCCGAAGATCTCTGTTCCTGATTCTTCAAGAGCGTCGAGTGTTTCTTCATGGGGATGCCCGTAGCGATTGCCAACACCGGCTGAGTAGATCGCGATAACTGGATTGATCTGGTCGAGGAATTCGTCGGAGGTGCTGTACTTCGAGCCATGATGGGCCACCTTGAGCACCTCGATCTGGTTGGGCAACAAGTCGTGCTGCAACAGAGCATCCTCAGTTCTGGATACAATGTCACCGGTGAACAAGAGATCCACCTCTCCGTACGGCAACAGCAGGACAACGGAATCCTCGTTGGCATCTCCCGAGATGTCGGATGGGCTGAGAACCATGAAAGAAATGTCCCCCAGGGGGATCGAGTCGCCAGACGACGCTGGCTCTTCCTGAAGATTCCGTGCATCGACGGCTGCCGCAA
>Ga0272444_10003508_pt1 | contig 14038 bp, 14 predicted proteins | sample SSMForm13_FD_201033 | JGI IMG/M metagenome (GOLD analysis project Ga0272444, IMG submission 201033) | Marine sediment archaeal communities from Little Sippewissett salt marsh, Falmouth, MA, United States - SSM-Form-13 | ecosystem: Environmental > Aquatic > Marine > Wetlands > Sediment ...
AGCGAAGGCTTGGGGGTCCATGCCCGGCCCGGCCGAGACGATCATACCGGTGGGATCGAGCCGGTCCTGGACAATGGTGTTCGTGGCCATGGTCGTGGAGAAGGCGAGGCGGACCAGGCGGCCGCCGGGCGCTTGAGCCACCGTGTCAGCCACGGCGTGGCGAAGCGTGGCCGTAAGGTCGTCCTGCGTGGGGGTCTTGGTGGATGCGACCACGCCCTGAGGGGAGACCAGCACGGCGTCCGTCTGTGTGCCGCCCACGTCCAGGCCGAGGATGAGGGAGGATTCGGGTGCGTCGAACTCCTGGGTGAGCGTCATGGAAAAGACCCCGCCTGCGGGTTGAAGAGAGGGCCCGATGCCGTTTCGCGGAATCATCGGTTCATGTCCCGACCATAGGAAAAAGGCCCGGATCTGTCAAAGAAAACCCCGACCCATCACCGTCTCTTTCCGGCCAGCCTGCGGGCCAGGAGAAAGGAGAGGCCCATGGCCGCCAAGGGGGTAAGGTAGAGGAGCAGGGAGAGCAGGAGCATGACGTCCCCTTCCACCTTCTCGACCTTTTCCATAGGCATGGCCAGCCGAAGGACGCGATTCCCACCGGGAAGGCGCTGGGCCACATAGAGCATGTCCTTTCCCAGGGTCCGGCTGTGCCGGATGGCGCTGCCTTCGCCTCGCTCCAGGGCCTCGAGGACCTCAGGCCGGTCCGCATGATTGTCCAGATCCTCCCCGGCCTTGTCCGATTCCCCGAGGATGCCCCCGTCCTTTCGAATGACGGTCACGCGGACGCCTGCCAGGGCCTGGTACGTTCTGCAGAAGGGGTCGAGGGAGGCGGGCTCGCTCCCTGAAGGGACGGCCCGGCCGATCACGCGGAGGAGGGTTCGGACCTCGTCTCGAAGGTGGTCGGTCAGGGTGGAGGCGAGGAGGCATTGAAGCGTGAGCCCGGCCGTCACCATGCAGACTACCAGCACCAGCGTGTATCCCAGGTAGAGCTTCCAGATCTGATTCAATCTCATGAAAACGCCTCCGTTACATGATCACCCGTGTGGCCTCCACGAACCCCCAGGCCAGGACCCCGGCGGCCAGGGGGGTCAGCAGCCACCCCATGCCGATGCGGGCGAGCATGCGCGGGCTCACCGTGCGCAAGTCGCCTACCAGACCCACGCCCACCACGGCCCCCACAATGGCCTGGGACGAGGAGACCGGAATGCCGATTTGTGTGAAGAGATGAAGGGTCAGGGCCCCTGCCAGCACCGTGATAAAGGCCGTGAAGGGGTCCAGGGGAGCGATTCCCTTGCCCACGGTCATCATGACCCGGTGGCTGAACGTGAGCACGCCCGCCGCAATGCTCACTCCGCCGATCAGGGCGGCGGACTGTGGCGTGAGCAGCCCCGAGCCCACGTACACCCCGGTGACGTTGGCCACGTTGTTCGATCCCAGGGAGTAGGCCCCGTAGCACCCGGCGATCAGAATGCCCAGGTAATAGATGCGGTTTCTCTGGGGGATGCTCAGGCCGCTTCGATCCAGCACAAAGGCGATCAGGCGAAGAAGAAGGTAGCCGAGGACGAGGCCGCTCACCGGGGTGAGGACCCAGCAGGTCACGATCTTGAAGAGGCGTGTGAAGTCGGCCGAGCCGTGAATGAGGCCCACCCCGAGAATGGCGCCGATGATGGCGTGGGACGAGGAGGCGGGCACCGCTGCGGCGGTCAGCAGGGTCATGGTGACGGCGGCGGCCAGGGTGCAGAAGAAGGCCTCCAGGGGCAGGATTCGGGAGAGGTCGCTCAGGACCTGCATGCACTTGGGTCCCTCGAGCACTGCGCCCAGAAGCACGAAGATGGCCGTCAGAACGATGGCGGTTCCGTAGCGGATGGTGCCCGTGGCCACACCCGTGCCGAAGATGTTGGCCGAATCGTTTGCCCCCAGGCTCCAGCCCAGGAACGCTCCGCTGAGGATTTTCCACATGGTGGTTACGGGTATCGGGTTTCAGGTGTCGGGTCTCGGGTTACGCCTCGCTCAACCGGGGCCATCGCATGGAGAGCGCCGGGTTTCCTGCCCCGGCCTGCAGCGGACCTTACAGGGGGAGAGGGTGCGGGCGGCCGCTCCTGTCTACTTGATGAGTGAGCTGAGAATGCCCAGATGGTCGCTTGCATCCTCGACCATGTCGCTTACCGAGCAGAGGCGGGAGAGAAACTCGGCCAGCGTGTTCCCCTCCCAGAAGTTGTCTACGGGAATGGACCTCGCATCCTTTATGAGCCCGAACTTCATGTCGTCGATGCGCTTCTCGTAGATGCGAATGGCGAGCCGCTTCTCCCTCAGGTCCTCGCCCGCCATCATGGCCTGGTAGGTGATGCGCAGCATCTCGCACATCTGCTGGTTCAGGTAGGCGACCCGGGCGCACTCCACCCGAAGGACCTCCGGGAATGGAATCCAGAGGTAGCACGCGGCAGCGTACTCGAGCAGGTCGAAGACCCCGTCCACGATCTCCACGAACTTGCAGAGCTCGGGCCGCAGGTAGGGCAGAAAGGCCCCCTCGTAGATCATGGAGACAATGCGCCTTCGAATGGTATCGGCCTCCCGCTCCAACTCCTTGACCTTGCGCATGCGGACGAGGTCGTGCGTCTCCAGGGCCTCGTAAAAGCCCTGGCACCCGTCGCAGAGAAGGCGGATGTGGCGATCCATGTCGTCGACGACCCGTTTCTCCCGGTCGTCGTGCCCGATCAGTTTTTTAAGAAACATGATCCCCTCGCGCTCGAAGGATGAGCATGGCGTTCATGGCGTCCATCAGGGAGAGGACGCCCACGATCCGGGGGCCGTCGCAGGCAAAGAGACGGGCCACACCAGACTCTTTCATGAGAACTGCGGCTTCCTCCAGGGACATGCCCTTGTCGATGCAGGAGATGGGGCGGGAGGCGATCTCGGAGACTCGAACCTCCTTCGGGTCCTTTTCCCTGGCCAGGACCCGGTAGACGACGTCGCGCGCCGTGAGGACGCCGTCTTCCATATCCCCGCCGGGAAAGCGGACCAGAAGGGAGCGAATGCGCAGATCCACCATCCTCTCCACCGCGTCGTATACCGTGCACTCCGCGTCCACGGATTCGAGGCGGGTGGTCATGAAGTCGTACACTTTCATGGGAAAGACCTCCAAGAGGGGGAGGGGGTTCCGACGTGAGCGGAACCCGGGTTGTCGAAGGGACGGACCCTTTCCTTATACTCGAAACCGCAGGGGGTTTCAACGCAGGCACGCAACCGCAGGCGCTGGGGGCTCATAGAAAAGCGCACCGTCACGACGGGCCAAAAAAGAAGCTCACCACGAAGACCACGAAGAGCACGAAGAACACAAAGAAAGCCCTGAAAGAATGAACTATGAAGTGCGCGAAATACACGAAAAAACCTTCTATGAGGGTTGCTTGGGGGGCTGGCATTTTTCGCGGGATTCGCGTGTTTCGTGGTTTTTCATGTTTTTTCCTTCGTGCTCTTCGTGTCCTTCGTGGTCAGGCTTTTTCCCCTTGTCTTTTTCAGCCCCCCCGAATCGCCTGAATCGCCGGTGCCAGGGACCCGAAGAAGAGGGCCGTGATCAAAAGGGAGCCCGCCAGCACCAGCAGGGCCCGGGCACGGGGCAGGCCGGCGAACCGGACGAGCCCCAGGCCGATGAGGATCCACTTCCACGGCTCCGTGATCCAGGCGAACAGGGGGATCCAGGAGGCCAGGAGAGTCACGCCGGAGGCGTAGGCGTACACGGCGTAGAGGGTCCCGAAGGAGATGCCTCTCCCCAGGAACATGCGCACGACCAGGAACCCGCTCCCGGCACCGGCCATAGGCATGACCAGGGCGTTGAGAAGGAGGATTCCGGCCATGAGGACCCGGCTCTCCGCCACGTAGGTCATGCAGGCGCCCGTGTGAAAGAGCGCGGAGAAGAGGAGAAAGAGGAACGGCGTGCGAAGGCCCGCCTGCCCTCGAAGATGCGTAAAGAAGCTTCGGGGCGACCCCAGCAGCCCGGTCAGGGACTGGAAGTAGAGCCCCGCGGAGAACCGGGACGGCGGATCGGCCCACACGTTGACGTCGGTTGCTTCGGTGGACATGTCAGGTACCCTTCTGACCGGGGCCTCCGGCCTCACATGACTCCGAATTTGTAGAGAAGGCCCAGGACGAGCATGATCAGGGTCATGAGAAAGAAGAAGAAACGCTCCGTGTCCCGGTCGAAAAAGGTCAGCCCTTTTTCGTGGTAGATTCGTTTTTTACGCCCCTTCGGGGGCATGTCGCTAGGCTGCATGTGATGTCTCCTCGTTATCGCGTTGCGGCCTTCGCCGGGGTCTCGTGGACCCCGGCGAAGGGTGAAGGATTCGTTCGGCGCGTCCCGGTCAGAAGCCGGGAAGACCGCCGAAGCCGCGGAACACCCAGTAAGCCGCCACGAGCAGGATGAGCACGATGTTCGCCATGAACCATATGGGAATGCCCACCCGCAGGTAGTCCTTGGGCTCCAGGTACCCGCTGGCGTAAACGATGGCGTTCGGCGGCGTACCGATGATCAGGCCGTAGGCAAAGGAGCTCGATATAGCCGTCCCCATGGCCATGAAGGGGAGGTACGTGGACCCGGGATGCACGAGCCCCGCCATGTTGAGTGAGATGGGTCCCACGGCCGCGGCCGCCGGGCCATCGGCCATCAGGTTCGTCAGGCAGGAGGTGAGGCCGTTGTTGATGAGCATGAGGGGCAGGCCCGAGTCCATGCCCAGCGGGGCCAGGGTCTCGATGATGGTCCGGGCCAGCCAGTAGGCCGCGCCGGTCCCGTCCAGGGTCCGGCCGAAGATGATGGCCCCGGCGTAAAGCCAGACCACCCCCCAGTCCACCTTTTCCTGATAGTCGCGCCAGTTCACCACGCCGGCCAGGAGGTAGGCCACCGCGCCCGCCACGGCGATCACGCCGATCCCGAGACGGACCGGGTAGATGCCCATATTGTAAAAGGCCTTTTCCGTGAACCAGCCGAAGACCATGATCAGGAAGATGATCAGGGCGTAGATCTGTTTCTGGTTCCAGGGGCCCATACGTCCGATCTCCCGCTGAAGGTGGCTCATGGCCGGCGCCAGGGATTGAATGCGTGGCTTGAACCTCCAGTTCAACACGAACCAGGTGACCGGGATCATCACGATCAGGAAGGGGAAGCAGTAGGTGACCCACTGGAAGTAGCCGATGTCCAGGCCGAACATGTCGTTCAGGTAGGTCATCATGATCACGTTCCGGGCTCCGCCCGACGGCGCGCCGGGCCCGCCGATGTTGCAGGCCATGGCAATGCCGATCATGAGCACCTTGGCCAGCTCCGGGTCTTCGGGCACCTCGTCGGTCAGGCTGTTCTGGTAGAGCAGCATGCCGATGGGCAGGAACATGGCCGCCAGGGCGTGATCCGAGATAAAGGCGGCCAGGGGTGTGATGATGACGAAAAAGATCAGGGTCACCCACTTCACATTGGGCGTGGCGAGTTTCCGGAACATCATGAGGCACATGCGCTTGTCCACGCCCGTCTTGACGAACGCGGCGGCGAACATGAGGCTGCCCATGATGAACCAGCAGGCGTCGCTCCAGTAGAGCATGGCCACCTGCTTCCGGGTCACCACGCCCGTAAACACGAGGATGAGGCCGATGCAGAAGGCCACGCCCGGAAGCGGAATGCACTCGGTCAGGAAGCAGAAGACCACGAAGACGAGCATGGCCACGGCCACCTGAATGTGCCACGCTCCCCTGTTGGCGGCCTCCAGGTCCTTGCCCGTGAGATCCTCGTACTTGAGGTCGGTTTTCCGGAGCTGGAGGGATCGCTGCATAAGGTCCAGGTAGACCTCATCCGATATGTTCTGATCGATGTAATCGTGCGCCCGCTCAAAGTTGGCGCCTGTGACCGGAATGCCCTGCTTTTTGCACCACTTCTCGTCCCTCTTCAGGAACCGGTTCTTGGTAAGGGCGCCCATCTGGAGGTTTTGCTCCATCATCTGGGCTGCGGCGAGCTGCCATTGGGCCACATCGGAGCGGTCCGTCTGAAAGATCTCCTGGGTGAGGAATGAAACGACGGCCTTGGGCCCGACCTTGTACTCGACGCCCACGTCCTTCATGCCGTATGGGGTCGGCAGGATCAGGATCACGAAAAACAACACCACGGGTATGGAAAAGAGCTTCCAGTTGACGTACTTGTCGTAACCGGTCGCCTTTTTTTTCTGTTCAGGCATGGGGTTCACCTCCGTTTCTCGAAGGGGCTTCTCACGTGTCGCGAGGCCGCCTCAGCGCTCCAGAATGATTTGGGCCAGCTCGAAGAAGACGTCCTGCTCCCGGATGACACCGGCCACCTTGCCCTTGGCGGTGACGACCAGACGGCGTGCCTTTTCGTTGTAAAGCGTGTAGGCCGCTTCCATGAGGTTGGCGTCCTCGTCCACGGTCACGGGCGGGTCGGACATGAGGTCCCTGACGCGTTTTTCTTTCAGGGCCCTGGCCTGCGTGGTGAACAGCCCGCTCCAGAACATGGCGGAGTAAACCATGCTGTCGGCCATGGACGGCTTGGGCGCCGAAAGATAGGACGGCTGAAGACCTCGAATGAGATCTCGAATGCTCAGGATCCCCGCGAGCTCGGACCCCCTGAAGACCAGGATGGACCGGTGCCCGGTTTCCATGATGCGGCTCGTGGAGGAGAGGGTCTTGAACGACTCGAGGAGCCGTTCGATCGATTCTCCCACCGTGGCATCCGCGTCAATGGTGGTGTAGTCCTCGATGGGAATCATGATGTCCCGGGCTCGTTTCTCCTCCCGGGGCTGGTCCTTGCGGCCCGCCGAGAAGGCCTCTCGAATGCGGGTGTCCAGCAGGTCCACGTCGCAGGGCTTGTTGAGGTAGTCGAAGGCCTCCTGCTTCAGGGACTCCTTGGCCGAATCTTTCGTGCCGTGGCCCGTGAGCATGATCACCTGGGCCTCCGGGCGAATGGCCTTGATTCGGGCCAGGGCCTCGTGCCCGTCCATGCCGGGCATCTTGATGTCCAGGATCACCACGTCGTGCGGGTCCTTTTCCATGATCCCGATCGCCTCCTCACCCGAGCCGGCCACGGTGGTGTGGTAACCGCGCCTGGTGAGGATGCGGGAGGTCGTTGCTCGGAACTGCTCCTCGTCATCGACCATGAGGACCTTGATCTTGTCTGTCATGGTGCATACCCCCTTCCCAAAAGGGCACAGCAGGTCAGGACTCTTCCGATTCCCGAATGATCTCCTGCGGCGATTTCATGAATTTTCGGGTCTGGGCCACCCGGATTTTTTCTTCGAGCCGCTGGCGCTTCTCAAAGGCTTCCCGGGCCTTGTCCACGAGTTCGTTGATGTCGGTCGGCTTGGTCAGATAATCCGTGGCTCCGGATTTCAGACCGTCCACGGCCGATTCCACGGTGCCGTGACCGGTCAGCATGATGACCTCCACGAGCGGAAACTGCCTCTTGATTTCCTTGAGGGTCTCGATCCCGTCCATGCCGGGCATCTTGACGTCCAGGACCACCACGTGCACGCTCTCCATGCGCAGCTTTTCCAGGGCTTCCGCTCCGCTGGAGGCCGTGACCACGGGCATTCCCTTTTTTTCGATGAGCTTTCGGGTCGTGGAGAGGAAGCGTTCCTCGTCATCGACCAGCATGATTCTCATCTCTTCCATGGGTTGGCTCCCCTTTCCGTTATGAAAATGCATCCACGAGCGTCCCCGCGGATTGCCGCAAGGGACGTTTCCTCTCCCCGGGTTCGTCCCGGAGATGGTGGCCTTGTCCGGACCCGCATCAAAGCGGAGGCGGGTTCCGGATGGTCTACTCCCGGTTTTCCGTTCCCTCCTCCAGCCGGACGGCCGGCAGAAGGATGTGAAAGCAGGTTCCCTGACCCGCTTCGCTCTCCACCGACATGGTCCCTCCCATGCTGTCCACGATGCCGTAGCAGACGGACAGACCGAGGCCCGTCCCCTTGCCCACGGGCTTGGTCGTGAAGAAGGGCCGGAAGATCCGCGCCAGGTCGTCCGGGCGGATGCCGCACCCGTTGTCCCGGACCGTGATGGAGACCTTCCCGTTGTCGTTGGGGTGGGCGCTGACGGAAAGGATCCCTCCCCGAGCGCCGTGCTGCTCGATCACCGCGTCAATGGCATTGTTGAGCAGGTTCACGAGGACCTGCTGGAGCTGGGAAGGATCCCCGTGAACGCCGGGAAGCCCCGGGGTCACGTCCTTTTCCAGGGCGATGCCGTGGACGCTCGCCTTATTTTCCACCATGGCGGCCACCTCGGGAATGAAGTCGCCCAGGTCGATGTCACGCCTGATCGGCTCGCTCTGCCTGCCGAACTTGAGAATGGCCTGAGTGATGGCGGCGCATCGGTCGATCTGAAGGCCCACCTGGTGCATGGAGTCCCGAAGGTCCTCCAGATCCGGGGAGTCCGGAAGGTCCCCCCTCTCCTGAAGGTCTTCCAGGATCGAGTCCATGAGCGCCTGCTCGGACTTCATGATCTGAAGGGGGTTGTTGATCTCGTGGGCGAAGCCCGCAGCCATCTCCCCGAGCTCCGCCAGCCGGGTGGCGCGAATGAGCTGCTCGCCGAGCCGGTCCTTTTCCCGGTCCATTCGCTCCATTCGCTGAACGAGGCGATCGGTCAGGAAGAAGGCGGTCAGCACGATGGCGGTGCCCCCCGCCACCGTGATGAGAACGATCAGGTAGGTGGCCGCGCGAAGGGCCTTGAAGGCGTCGGTCTTCTCCTGCCGGGCCACGAGCATCCAGTCCTGGCCGTTCAGCCAGGTGGTGGCGTAAAGGTACTCCGTTCCCTCCGCATCCGGGGCGATGAACGTCCGGATCTCTTCGTGCTGCCGGACCTGGTCTGCAAGATCCGCGTCGACCTTCATCAGCTCCCCACCGGATCGCCGCTCGGTCTGGAGCAGGCCGGTACGGTTCAGGAGGTAGGCCTCGCCGGTACGGCCGATGCGGACCTTCTTGACCAGGTTGTTGAAGAGGTTCGAATCGATGGTGGCGCGGAGGACCCACTTTCCGGAATCATCCTCACCCACGACGGCAATGACGAAGTGGGGGACGTGTCGGTAACCCAGGAAGATGTCGCTCACGTAGTACCCGCGCTTCATCACCTCCTGGAACCAGGCGGCGTCCCGGTACACCTTGCCCGTGAGCTGGTAGGGGCCGCAGTAGGCCATGTGAACGCCCTCCTCATTGAAGATCCCCAGGTCCACGAAGGCCCTGGACCCTTCCTGGAGGTGACCGAAGACCTCGCGGATGGTCCGGGGCCAGGCCAGCTCCTCGAAGGTATAGGAGCGGGCCACCAGGTCCAGGTCCGCCTTCCGTTCGTTCAGGAAGGACTCGATCATGTGACGGTGGTCTTCGACGATTCGGCTCATGGTGGAGACGGCATTGGTCTCTTCGGCCGAGGTAAAGTGGGAGTACCCGATCCCCAGGATCAGGACAAAGGGGATCACGGGGACGAGGATCATGCAGGCGAGCAGGATGCGACGAAGGCTGCGGTATCCGTTTTTTGGGCTCATGGGTTCGGCCTCTCGCGAAGGCGGCTTCATCCTCGGCAGCCCTTCCATTGAAGAGCGCCATGGGATCGCTTCGAAGAAACGCAACCGCTGTGCCAAAACGCGGCAGGGAGTAACTGACTAAAATGACGGGTTTTGTGATGCGCTCTTTCCTGTCGGGCGTGCTCGATTTTGTCGGTGATTTTTACAGACTGTAAAGCCGTGGGCGCTCGCTGATGAGCATGGGAGTAGGGGGGACCGGTGAGGGACAGGGGAAAAGAGAACCGGGCGAAGGAGAACCCGGTCTCCCTTTCATCGGCGGCTGCGTCAGGAAGGAGATCCATGTAAAAACGCCGCTCCGGCGAGCCCTGCAAAGGTCGGCGGGGCAGGCGGGCGGCGTTCGGGAATCGCATTCCTCAACCCGCCGTTCCGGCGGCGGGCGCGGCTACTTGTCGCCTTCCTTGTCCTGGTCGAAGACCCGGCCCGGAAAGCGAAGGAGTTCCTTGATCTTGGCGCTTCGAATCTTCTGGTCCTGGGAGTCCTTCTTCTCGAAGGCCTGGGCCAGCTTGACCAGAAGGTCTTCGAGCTTGACCGGCTTGAGGAGGTAGTCGAACGCGCCGAGCTTCATCCCCTCGATGCTCGTCTCCACCGAACCGTGACCCGTGAGAAGGAGCACCTCCGTCAGCGGCCGGATTCGCTTGATCTCGCGCAGGGTCTCGATGCCGTCCATGCCGCCGGGCATCTTGATGTCCAGAATCACCACGTCAAAGAGCTTTTCCTCCATGAGCTTGAGGGCATCCTCGCCGCTCTGGGCCCCGGTGGTGTCGATGCTGCGCTTGTTCAGGCGATTGACGAGGGTCTCCAGAAAGTCTTCCTCGTCGTCGACGACCAGCACTCTGAAATAATCCATGTCATGCCTCCTCATTTTTTTTCCGGGATCACGATGGGGACCGAAACGGTGAACGTGGTGCCTTTCCCGACCCCGCTCTTGAGCCGAATGGTCCCGCCCATTTTCTGAATGATGTCGTAGCTCACCCAGAGGCCGAGACCGGTGCCCTTGCCCGTGTCCTTGGTGGTGAAAAAGGGATCAAAGACCTTTCGCTGCCGTTCCTCAGATATACCGGGCCCGTTGTCCGCCACGTCCACGCAAATCATTCCGTCTTCCATTCGACTGATCACATCGATTCGGCCCTCGCGCCCGATGGCGTCGATGGCGTTCGTGATCAGGTTGAGAAAAACCTGCTGGAGCTGCGACTGGTCGCTGGCGATGATGGGCAGTTGCTCCGACAGGGTGGTGGTGATCTCGATATTGTTGATCCGGGAGTAGTTGTCCAGCATGGTGACGGTTTGCCGGAGGGTGTCGTTGACGTCCACGTCCTCCATGCGCGGCTCCATCTTGCGGGCATATCCGAGCATACCATGGACCACCTTGCGCGCCCGCTCCACGTGCTCCTCGATCTTGCGAATGGACTGCCGGTACTCCTCGAGGTTTTCGCTGTCCTCGAAATCCTCCTCGGTGAGGAGGTCCTCCATCCAGCCGGTTTTCTGAAGGATGACGGCCAGGGGATTGTTGATCTCGTGGGCTACGCCCGCCGCCATCTTGCCGAGGGCGGCCAGCTTGTCCGACTGGATGAGCTGGGCATTGAGCTCGCTCATGCGCGTCTCGGACTCCTGAAGCCGGCGAACCGTCATTCGAGCCGTGAAGACCGTGGTCAGAATGATGATCAGAAAGCCGCCGACGATGATAGCGACCTCCGCATTCCGTGCGGCCAGGAGCCCGCTCAGCTCCTCGGTGGCGTCCTGGGTGATGATGAGGAGCCACCGGGTGCCCTTGAGCCAGCTTCCGGCACAAAGGATCGGGTTCCCGTCACTCTTCCGCCGATCGATTACGGTGGTGCCCCGGCCGAATGCGTTCGGGTTGATTCCGGACTGGGACAGGGCGGTTCCGTTGAACCGGGACCGGGTCTGGTACGAGCCGTCCCGGTTGATGATAAAGGCGTCGCCGCTCCTTCCGAGCTGGGCCGAGCGCACGATATGCTGGAAAACGTCCGAGTCGATGGTGGCCCTCAGAATCCAGCTATTCTCTCCCTCCTGGCGCCGGACGGCGATGATGAAGTGGGGAATCTGGCGGTACCCCATGTAGACGTCGCTGATGTAGATCCCCTTGCTCATGACCTCGCCGAACCAGGGCTGCAGGTAGTAGTTGACGTTTTTCAGGTCATAGGGGCCCACGTACGCCAGGTGCTGCCCGGCCTGATCGATCACCCCGAGATCCACAAAGGCCCCGGCTCGGGTATTCATGACCGTGAGGACTCGGGCCAGGCTGCTCTCCTTCGAAATCTCGCTGAAGGTCTGCGTGTCCGCGATTGCCGAAAGAATGGCGGTCCGCTCTTTCAGAAAGACATCCACCGCCTCGGCCTGGGCCCTGGATCGATACCGGATCTGCTCCTCGATTTTCTCCCGGCACACCCGGTCGAACTGGTAGTAGATCGTCGCGCCGAGCGCCAGGAGCGGGGCAAAGGACACCGCAAGCGTGATGGCAATGATTTTGTGTTGAAGATTTCTGTAGAGGGTAGTCTTCATGATCCGTCGCTCGGGGGTTGCACCCCCGAATGTCTTTGTACATCAACAGCGCCTCCGGGGCAACGCGCGAAGCGTTCACCCGGAGGCTTAGCGGGCAGGCCGGCTACGCGGGCCAGGAAACGAATCGCCAGTACCCCAGAATGCTCCAGAACCAGAGGACAAGCCAGGCCAGGATCGTCACCGGGAGCCCGTACTTCACGAAGTCGAACACGTCCAGAAGCCTCTCTCCGGTCTCCGGGTCCCGGCCCATGCCGAAGGCGATGGCGTTGTTGGGCGTGCCAACCACCAGGAAGTTGGCAAACGAGGACGAGAACGCACATGCCAGGGCCAGCTTCCAGACGTGGACGCCCGCCAGGGAGGCCATGGGAAGCACAATGGGGCCCAGAGCGGCCACCGTGGCGCCGTCGCTCATGAAGTTCGTCATGGTGCCCGTGAGCACGCTGATTCCGATGGCCAGCATGTCGCCCTTGGCCAGGAAGTCAGGCAGGACGCTCACGAAGGTGTTGGCCAGCCACAGGGCGCTCCCGGTGAACTTGAGGCCCACTCCCATGGCGCAGGCGGCCGCGTAAAGGCCCACCACGTCCAGGGCCACGCCTTCCTGAATGTCGTCCCAATTGATGATGCGGGTGAGGAACATGGCGGCCACGGCGTAGAGGGTGGGCCCGCCGAGTCCGGAGCTTTCCCCGAGGATGATCCAGGCCGCGACCAGGGCAACCAGGATGACGGACATGACGGCTTCCTTGCCCCCGAACTTGGGCATGCGGGCCACCTCGGCCTTGACGATCTCCGCCGGGTTCACGTCAGGGACCTGGAATCGCGGTTTGCACCGGATGTACATGTAGGCCCCGATGGCCACGCCCACCAGGGGCACGAAGGGCATGCCGTACTTCATCCAGTCCAGGAACGAGATGGGCATGCCGTACTCCATGAGGTAGCCCACCATGATGGCGTTTCGGCCGCCGGCCGCGGGCGAGCCCGGTCCTCCGTGATTGGCGGCGAAGCAGATCCCCAGGAGCAGGAAGATGGCAAGAGCGCGGTCCTTTTTCACGCCGTGCATCTTGCAGGTCACCTTGTAGACCCCCATGAGCACGGGAATGAGAAGGGCCACCAGGGCGTGCTCCGAGAGGAAGCTCGCAGATACGCCCAGCATGGGGATGAAAAGGAACGCAAAGGCCTTGGCGCTCTTGATGCGGCTCAGGAGGATCAGGCCGATCCGCTTGTCCAGCCCGGTTTTGGCCACCCCCACAGCCACCGCGAGAATCCCGAAGATGAAGAAGACCGCGTCCTTCATGTAGGCCTGGGAGATCTCGTTGATGGGCAGGATGTGGAAGAGGTAGAGGAGGACGGCCACCATGATGTCCGTGGCCCCAAGCGGCAAGGCCTCCGTTCCCCAGAGGAAAACGGCCACGAAGAAGATGGCCAGCATGATCTTGGCCGTCCTGGCCGTGTCCCTCGGCGTGAACAGGGGCTTCTGCTTCTCTGCGTCGCCTTCCTTGTCTTGCTGCGCCGCCGCCTTCACCTCCCCTTGCTGCGAGGCATTGAAAGCCTCGGGGCGAAGCTTCTTGTTCATGGCGTCGGTGATGGTTTCGCATCCGGCAGAGAGCTTGTAGCCCGCCGGTTTCGCCTTGCTCACCAGGGCGATCATGCTCTGCGGTGGGGGTGCGAGGACAATACCGGCAAAGACAACGGCTGCAATGAGTAACAGAACGGGTTTGTACCCCGGCCGGCTTGCCCAGAAGCTCCTGGGTCCTTCGGGTTCGGGTCTGGAATGGTGGGACATGCTTTCCTCCTTGTTCTGTCGCGTCCTGTCGATTCGAGGCGCGTGAGCCCGTGGCTGGCGTCCCATGCCCTTCGTCCGGGTCGATTTTCTCTCAAGACGTCGAGAGCCTTCCTTCGAGGGAGAGCCGCGCCGACGCCCGGAGAAAAGGCAAGCGTCGTGCCAAAGAGGGGAGTGGAAAACAACGTGTTAAC
>Ga0272444_10003510_pt1 | contig 14029 bp, 5 predicted proteins | sample SSMForm13_FD_201033 | JGI IMG/M metagenome (GOLD analysis project Ga0272444, IMG submission 201033) | Marine sediment archaeal communities from Little Sippewissett salt marsh, Falmouth, MA, United States - SSM-Form-13 | ecosystem: Environmental > Aquatic > Marine > Wetlands > Sediment ...
CAGGAGATCATGAAGAAGTGGGAGCAAGACATACCAGGCTATATTGAGAAGGCAAACAAGAACTGGCCTAGTGTATTGGAGTAGACCGGGAAGAAGCTACTCAAAAGGAGGCAATTCATTAAAGGGATCAGGCCTTTGTTTGTCCCCAGCCATGCTCCTGGCCGGCAGCGCGATATAAGGGGGAAAGAGACAGAAGGGAGGGACTAGCAGGTCAGATCTTAAATCTTCACATTATTGCCGGTCAGACCTATGTAGCCAGAAAGTAAGGCCTTGAAAATGGTAAGCATTTTTCATTCACCTCCCATCGGAGAGCTTTACACCCGACTTCGGCGAAGGACCAGGATCTGTGAAAGGACGAATGGGAGGGGTTTTTAGCCCCGAAGGTATGTCTTGAGGTGGCGGGCCGTGTGGGAGCCGTTGGACTGGGCGATGAGCGCAGCAGGCGAACCGGATGCCACCACCTGGCCCCCCTGGTCTCCTCCTTCTGGGCCTAGGTCTATGACGTGATCCGCCTCTTTGATGATCTCCATGTTGTGTTCAATCACCGCTACGGTATTGCCTTCATCGGCCAAGGCCTGGAGCACTGTCAACAGCCGCTGCACATCGGCCAGGTGGAGCCCTGTGGTGGGCTCATCCAGGATGTAAAGGGTGCGGCCCCTGGAGGGCTTGCCCAGCTCTTCGGCCAGCTTGATCCTTTGGGCTTCACCCCCTGAGAGCGTTGGGCTGGGCTGTCCCAGGCGCAGATACCCCAGCCCAATGTCGCAAACAAACTGGACGGGGCGGCGGATGGCGGGCACTGCGGAAAAGAAGTCAGCCGCCTCCTCAAAGGTGAGTTCCAAGACTTCAGAGATGTTTTTCCCCTTGTAGGTGACCGCCAGGGTCTCCTGGTTGAATCGTTGGCCTCTGCAGACCTCACAGTGGACATAGACATCGGGGAGAAAACTCATGCCCACTTTCAGACTGCCGTGTCCCTTGCAGGCCTCACACCGCCCCCCGGCCACGTTGAATGAAAACCGGCCGGCCTGATATCCTCGGGCCCTGGCCTCCGGGAGCATGGCAAAGCGTGTCCTAATGTCAGACAGAAACCCCACGTAGGAGGCCGGCACGGAACGGGGGGTGCGGCCGATGGGCTTGTGATCCACCTCCAGGGCCCGGTCCAGGGACGCCCAGCCCTGGATGTCGTCACAGCGGCCCGCATGACCCTGTTGCTTCAAGAGCCGGTTTCGTACGCCCTTGTACAGCGTTTCTTTAAGGAGGGTGGACTTGCCGGACCCTGAAACGCCAGTGACACAGATCAAGGTGCCCAGGGGGAAATCAACATGGATCCCTTTCAGGTTGTGTTCCACCGCCCCTTGAACCGTGATCCATTGGCCGTCCTTGGCCGCCCTCAAGCGGGAGGTCATGCCGTGGCGATGGCCATCAAAGGAGGCGCCTGTGACCGAGGCCGAGACTTTCTTCAAGTCCGCCAACCGACCCCGGGCCACCACACGGCCGCCCCCCCGGCCGGCTCCGGGGCCCAGATCGATGATGTGGTCGGCGGCACGGATCGCTTCCTCATCGTGCTCCACCACCAGGATCGAGTTTCTCCGAGCCTTGAGCTCATTGAGGGCCTCTAGGAGCATCCCATGGTCCCTGGCGTGAAGGCCGATGGTGGGCTCATCCAGGATGTAGCAGACCCCGGCCAGATTCGATCCAAGCTGAGCGGCCAGCCGGACACGCTGGGCCTCGCCGCCGGACAGGGTGTCGCCGCTGCGACTCAGGGCGAGATAGGACAAGCCGAGGCGATTGAGCAAGGAGAGACGGGTGCGGATCTCAGCTAGAATCGGCTTGGCGACAGGCCGTTGCCGTGGGCCGAAAGAAAATGCTTTCAGGGTCTCTTGGACCTGGCTCACGGGCTGCTGCACCAGGTCCCAGATGCTACAGCCCTCGATCATGACGGCCAGGGCTTCTTCTTTCAAACGACTGCCATGGCATTTGGGACACCTCTTGTGGCCCTTGTCTCCCCCAGCCTCCACCTGGCCCAGGCCGTCGCACACGGGACACGCCCCGTGCTTGCTGTTAAAGGAAAAGAGGCGAGGGTCGGCGGCGGTAAGTCCGATGCCGCAGGCCGGGCAGATGCCCTGGAGGCTAAAGACCTCTTCCCTGGCATTGGGGTCCACGATCAGGAGGCTGCCGCCGCCCTCTCTCAGGGCACGGCCCACCATAGCGTCCAGGTTGGGGGTGGGAAGGCGTCCCACCACCATCTCAATGGTGTGCTCATGGTATCGGCTCAGGGCCATATCCGCCTTGAGCTTTGCCAGTTGGCCGTCGATGCGGGCCTGTTTATAACCTTTGGCCAGAGATCGGGCCAGGACATCCTTATGAAACCCTTTTCGGCCAGCCACCTTGGGGGCCAGGACCAGGGCGCGCCTTTTCCCGTAACGATGCTGAATCTGATCCACGATCTGGTCCTGGGTCTGGACGGTCAGGGGGCGGTCGCAACCAAGGCAGTGCTGACATCCGAGCTTGGTGTAAAGGAGCCTGAGGAAGTGGTAGATCTCGGTGAGCGTGGCTACGGTCGACCGGCGACTGGCATGGCTGATGCGCTGTTCAATGGCCACGGTGGGGGGAAGGCCGGTGACCACATCCACGTCCGGTCGCTCAAGGATCTTGACATATTGCCTCACATAGGGGGCCAGGCTCTCCAGATATCGGCGCTGACCCTCTGCAAAGAGGATGTCAAAGGCCAGGGTCGATTTGCCGGAACCAGACACCCCTGTGAGCACCACCAGCTGGTTTCTAGGGATGGAAAGACTCAGGTTCTTGAGGTTGTGTTCCCGAGCGCCCTTGACGGCAATGGCCGATGAGAACCCTTTGGCCGCCTCGGAAACGGTCGGGGCTGGCGCCCTGCCTGGCCTTAACCGGGCCGGGTCTTTTAGATAGGCCTTGAGAAACCGGCCCGTATGAGATCGGCGATCCTTGGCCACCTTTTCTGGCGGGCCGGCCGCGACCACTTGGCCGCCGTCTTCGCCGCCCTCGGGCCCCAGGTCGATCACCCAGTCGGCTGTCTTGACCACATCCATATTGTGCTCGATCAAGACCACGGAATGGCCTGCAGCGACCAGTCTGTCAAGACAGGCCAGGAGTTTTTCGATGTCGTCAAAATGGAGCCCTGTGGTTGGTTCGTCAAAGATGAAGAGCCTGGCGCTGTGACCTCCGGCCTTGAGATATCGAGCCAGCTTGAGACGCTGGGCCTCGCCGCCGGAGAGGGTATTGATGGGCTGGCCCAGGCGCATGTAGCCGAGGCCCACATCGGCCATGGGCTCAAGGGCCGATTTCACCTTGGGTTGATCGTCAAAAAAAGCCATGGCCTGATCCGCGGTCATGGAAAGGATGTCGTAGATGCTTTTCCCGTGATAGGTCACCTCCAGGATCTCTTCTTTGAAGCGCTTGCCCCCGCACTCGGCACAGGTGATGAACACATCGGAGAGAAACTGCATCTCCACCTTTTCAAACCCTTCTCCCCGGCAGGTTTCGCATCGTCCCCCGGCCACGTTAAAGGAAAAATGGCCGGACCCGAGCCCCCTTTTGCGGGCAGTAGCCGTGTCCGCCAGGAGACGGCGGATGGGATCGGCGGCCTTTGTGTAGGTCAAGGGATTGGCCCGGGGGGTGCGGCCGATGGGCCTCTGGTCCACGAGGACTGCATCCACAATGTGCTCCAGGCCGTCGACCGTGTCGTGCTTGCCGGGCCGACCCTGGGGGTCCCATTTGGCCCATTTGACGGCCCTGTAAAGGATATCTTCGGCCAGGGTCGATTTGCCCGAGCCCGAAACTCCGGTGAGACAAACCAGGAGCCCCAAGGGGAAGGGCACATCGATCCCTTTGAGGTTGTGTTCGGCCGCCCCTTTCACGGTGAGCCACTGGTCCTTCTTGGGCTTTCGTCGCGTCTCGGGGATGGGGATGTATCGCTTGCCTTTGAGGTACTGGCCCGTCAGGGAGCCGTTCACGTTCTTGGTGGGGCCGAAGTACATGACCTGGCCCCCGTTTTCACCGGCCCTCGGCCCCAGGTCGACCATGAAGTCGCTCTGGCTGATGATTTCTGGATCGTGCTCCACCACCACCAGGGTGTTCTGGAGTTTGGTGAGGCCTTTCATGATCCGGATGAGACGGTGATTGTCTCGGGGGTGAAGACCGATGCTCGGCTCGTCCAGGACATAGAGGGTGTTCACCAGGGAGGAGCCTAGGGCCGAAGCCAGGGCCACGCGCTGGACCTCACCGCCCGAGAGGGTGCGGGATTGGCGATCCAGGGTGACATAGCCCAGGCCCACGTCTCGAAGGTATCTGAGTCGGCTCGAGACCTCACCCAGGACCAGCCGGCCGGCTTCATCCCCGGCAGGGACGTGAAGGCTCTGAAAAAATCGGTCTGCCTCATCCACGTTCAAGGCATAGACCTCAGCGATATGGAGCCCACCAAGGCGATACAAGAGGGCCTCTTCCTTGAACCGGGTCCCATGGCATTCCGGGCAGATGGCATAGCTGCGGTATCGGGACAGAAAGACCCGCACGTGCATCTTATAGGTCTTGGATTCAAGCCATTTGAAAAACCCCCGGACGCCATAGTAACTGGAAGTCCCTTCCACCAGGGCCCCTTGCTGGGCCTTGGTCAGGTGTTGGAAGGGGATGTCTGTGGGGATCTTCTTTCGCCCACAAAAGGCCATCATGTCGTCAAACTCCACGCGGTGGTCCTCCCAGTCTCCCCAGGGCTTGATGGCCCCTTCCTCCAGGGAAAGGGTGGGGTCCGGTATGATGAGATCCAGGTCGATGTCGATGGTGCGGCCAAAGCCCCGGCAGTTTTCGCAGGCCCCAACCGGGCTGTTAAAGGAGAAGAGGTTGGGCAGGGGGGACCTGTACGACAGGTGACAGTCAGGGCACTCAAGGGCATTGCTAAAGGCCAGGTGGTGATCGGGCCTGATCCACACATCCAGCTTGCCGCCGCCAAAGCGAAAGGCCTGCTCAATGGAATCGATGATCCGCTTCCGTTGGTCGGGCTTGAGAAGGACCCGGTCTGCCAGGATGTGCGAAGGCCCCCTGTCATCTCCGATCTTAAGGTCATCCAGGGATTGAATCTGACCGTTTTCATAGGCCCGGTCAAAGCCCATGCGGGCCAATTCCCGCCGCCCTTGTTTTGCCTCTTCCCCGGTTATGGACCAGGGGAAGGTGATGACCACCTCGCTGCCTGGAGCAAAATCCTTGAGGGCCTGCCACACGTGTTCCGGGGTTTTGGGGATCACCGGCTTGCCGCAGCCCTTACAGTGGAGTTGGCCCAGGTGAGCATAAAGGAGCTTCACATAGTCCGTGATCTCGGTCATGGTCCCTACAGTGGAGCGGGAGGTGCGCACCGGATCTTTTCGGTCGATGGCAATGGCCGGTGGGATCCCCTCGATGCGGTCCACCTGCGGCCGGTCCATGCGGTCCATGAACTGTCGGGCGTAAGGGGAGAAGGTCTCCACATACCGCCGCTGGCCCTCGGCGTAGAGGGTGTCAAAGGCCAGAGAAGACTTTCCCGAACCGCTTACCCCGGTGATCACCGTGATGTGGTTTAAGGGAATCTCCAAGTCGAGATTCTTGAGATTATGCTGTCTGGCCCCTTTGATGAGGATGGCCGGTTTCTGCATGGGATTTGGGTTCCTTTCGTAAAACTGAAAGCTTACCACAAAAACGCTTGGCCCCTCAAGGCACCTGGGGCGAACACACCTTTAGATCATCACTCAACCAGAGCTGTTAAATGTCCTTGGAGACGAGCCTATTCACAACGCCTTCATCGTCTCTTTTTGACAGCTCAACAGCCCAGGATATATGATCCAAGAAACTTGTCGGTGTTTCCAGGTCCAAGAGGTAAGGACGCGGATAAAAGGGGAGAAAGAATGGGCTCCCAGCCTTGGCTAAAAGCCATCCTCCATCTGGATATCGATGCCTTCTATCCCTCGGTGGAAGTCCTGGACAATCCCAAACTGCAGGGCCAGGCCGTCATCGTCGGGGGGCCGAAGGAAAGGGGCGTGGTGTCATCGGCGTCCTATGAAGCCCGCAAGTTCGGGGTCCATTCCGCCCAGCCCATGGCCAAGGCCATGCGGCTTTGTCCGAAAGGGGTCTTCCTGCCCGTGAGGATGGCCAGATACAAAGAGGTCTCTCGCCAGGTCTTCAAGATTTTCCATCTTTTCACGCCATTGGTGGAGCCGGTGTCCATTGATGAGGCCTTTCTGGATGTGACAGGCTCCAAACGGCTTTTCGGTCAGCCTGAGGAGATGGCTGCCAGCATCAAGCGGGCGGTCCGAGAGGAGACGAGGCTGACGATTTCAGCAGGCCTGGCCCCGTCCAAATTCGTGGCCAAGATCGCCTCAGACCTGGACAAGCCGGACGGTTTGACGGTGGTCCGGCCTGACCGGGTGCGGGCATTCTTGGACCCTCTTTCTATCGACAAGATGTGGGGAGTGGGCAAGCAGACCCAGGGCAGACTTCATCGCCTGGGCATCCGGACCATTGGGGATCTGAGCGGCTTTCCGGCCGAAGTTCTGGAAGAGCAGTTTGGAAAACATGGCACCAAGATGCATCAACTGGCCCTGGGCATCGACGAAAGGGCCGTCTTTCCGTGGAGTGAGGCAAAATCTGTGGGACACGAAGAGACCTTTTCCCAAGACATGGTGGAGACGGAGGCTGCCAGAAAGGCAATCCTTTCCCTGGCTGAGAAGGTCGCCCGCCGGATGCGTCAAGAGGGGGTTTCAGGCAGAACCATCACCTTGAAAGTCAAATACAGTGATTTTGTCCAGGTCACCCGGTCTGCCACGTTAGCTGCTCTCACCAGTGACGGGCACACCCTGTTCTTAACAGCCTCTAAGCTCATGGAGAAAACCGATGTGGGCAGAAAACCGGTCCGCCTCTTGGGCGTGTCCGTATCCCAACTGAGCCATTCTTCTGTCTCGGCAGAACAACTGTCCCTTTTTGGAGAAGGGGACACACTGTCGAAGAGAAAGGACCTGAACGCGGCCCTGGACTCCGTGTCTGACAGATTCGGGGAGGACGCCCTTCGGCCGGCCACCCTTCTCGGCGAATAGAAGGACTCCTTTCTTGGCCGCAAAGCAATTTTTGCACGAACGTACCCCTGGTGGGCCCTTACTGTCTGGGGCTTGATGGTTGGTCACCGAAGAGATATGTATCGATGAAGCGAACATGCGGGTGGACAAGAATCGCTCGCAAGCTCGCGACTTGTAGCCGCGCCGTTCGCCTTGAGAAAGCGATGAAGAAATGAAAAGGCCATGGATTTTTGATCCACATTCTGGTGGGGTAAAAATTGGTCCATATCGCAAGGCTGAAGTTGAAGGTCGGATTTTCAGATACGCCGATCAGTATTTGAAGAACAAATGTGACAGGATCGAAGTGCGCTTTCGGGGTGCACTATGCTATGTAGTCGCTTGGAAGACAGAATTTGATGGTGAGGAGTTTCGCTTTCCTCTTTGTCGTCTGAGACACTTTGATAAAAAAAATTGGAGCATAGCATTATTCACATGGAGTAGCGAGAAATATGAACCCTGTATCTTTCCATCTGGCGAGTGGTTTGTAAACATAGAGGAATGTCTTGAACTAGGAACAACTTTTCTGTGAATATCAGATGATTATGAATCGACAGACAAGAGAGGACATTCCATATTTCAACTTAACCATTGAGATAAGCGCTATTAGAAGAGGAGAAAGGCGTCCCCCCAACCCATTTGATAACACCAGAATTGATGAGATCATCAACGGACGCTGTGAGATGATACCGATTACAACCTTGAGGCTTTCAAGATTTTTCGCAGTCTCCCCTGATTTCTGGATGAACTTGCAACTTGGGTGAGATCTTTATTTTGCCCAGAAATCTGAAACGGATCAACTGAGAAATAATAAGCCATTCTCAGATCGAGGGGCTCGTTTGGATTCATGAAGAAGGCCTCCTAAAAGGCAAGCACGGGAATCTGCCATGGCGAAGCAAACAAGAAAACAGCGCAGCGCAAACAAACGCAAAGAAATCCGTAAACGCCAAAGGATGAAAAGATCTGCATTACCGGCCCTTCTCCGACAAAACCCTGATCTCCTTGAAGCCCTCAATTACCGTCATCCACTTGTAAAATGTCTTATTAATGAAAACTGGCACGATACCAAGCTGGCCTCCGCGATGATCATCAGGGAGGCTCCCACCGGGCTGGTGTTGTGTTGCTTTCTGGTCGACCTTCTAGGCCCAGGCCTTAAAGATGTCTGGGGGAACTACGGTCTGACCGATGCTGACATTGAGAAACTGGAATCAAAGAGTGAAGCCCGAGATAACCCCTTGATCATCTGTAACCTCTCCTTAGCTACGACTATTATTCACGGAGGCATTGCCTGGGCCAAGAAATGGGGCTTTAAGCTTCCCAGGGAATACAAGATATGGCTCAGGCTGACGGAACCGGTTAGCCCGGCGGAAATCGATCTCGATCTTTTTGGCAAGGATGGCAAACCGGTCGTCATATTACATGAAGACGATCTTGACATTCTTGAAGATGCGGCTTTTGATCCAAGGGTTCTAAGGGACCCTATTGACATCGGCAGCGACGGGCCTTCAAGACAGACGCTGAGCCGACTTGGAGATATCAAGGCGGCTCTGATCCGGTTTTCGCGAAGCCCGAATTTGGCTGACGAGTTTCAGGCAGCTTTTGAGGAAAGGTTCGGCAAGAACGGGGAGACTGACTCCGAGGATGCATGGATCACATTTCAGGATTGGTTTGTCTTGGAAAACAAGCTGGAGGACGATGGAACCGTGGCCCAGCGTTTTGTGGAAGAGCACAAACATAGGATGAGTGACGATGTTCGTGAACTGGTTTTGGGATGGGGAGACGTGCTTGAAGGCCTTTTTGAGGTCAAAGGGAAGACTGAGGACGGCTATGCCATGAAATGCCTGATCAACGAGAAGGATTACACCGTTTATGCCACAACTCCAGAAGAGAGCTTTGACCTTGCGCTCGGGGACTGTGTCCACGCCAGAATTGTTCCGGCAAAGGGATTTCATGTTTTTTCCGGGATGCTATCCCGCTTTGAATCGGATGGGAGCCAAGAATTCCGGGCCTGGATGTACGATACCGCCGTGAAACTTCAGACGAGAGTTCCGCGCCTGGCCTTTAAGGACAACGAGGAAAAACTCAACAAAAGCCTTGAAATCACCCGCGATCACCACAGGGATTTCGTGGGTTTTTTCGACTCAGACGAAGTCGTTGGCACGGGCAGAGAGATACAGGAAAAGTATCGCGCGTTCATGGACTACTTGGTCTTCGAAAAAGAAGATCCGGAGACAGGCCTACCTCGGAGCCAAGCCTTTGAGAAAAAAACAGGCGAGTCTTATCGCCATCCCAACTTCACCTTCCCCAAAGATCTGCTGAGAGCCTCTGATGTGGGTATGCTTTCCGATCCTGTCGGAGGGGTGGAAATGTTGATTGACTACCAAGGTTTTGTTGGCATTTTCCAGGATCCGGAGACTTCCCTTGAAAGAGAAAAAAGCGAAGATTTGGTGCTCGGCTATCTTCACTCGGATTCCATCTCGGATGTCGCCTTCAGGAAAGTGGCCCAGCGGTTCCCAGACAATTTTAGCCAAGTTATGGGCTATTACCTGGGCACTAACAAGATTTCAGCAGACCACATCGATGGGCTCATGCACGAATTCAAGCCATGGACTTTTGAAAAACTGCCGACAACAGTGGCCATCCTGGACAGCGAGATGGCAAGGCTTTCTCGCATGGCCAAAGAAAAGGAGGCAGAACAGGAGTCTAGACCCGTGTTCGGCAAGTTAAAAAGCGTTTTCAAAAAGGGAGCAAGATAGGAAACAGACAAATGTGATCAGGCGTAAAGGCCAGCCCCCCTTAGTATGTCGGCGATACGTTTTTGTTCGTCCAACCTCGGCACAGGGAATTTCAACGAAAGCAACTTGGACTGGCTTAGGTTATCTTGGTCGGCACCCTGAGTGAACGTCTTATATTGTCGCTGAAGAAGGGCGTCGAAAAGGTATTTGATGAAACGTGCGTCTGATTTGTTCTGATCGGGAATGAATCCCATGACACTATCTGGGAAACATGCATCGATGCGCAAAATTGCCGTGTCGGCAATATTCGCCGCGATAGTGATGCAAAGCGTTCCTGCCTACCTCGCCCAATGAACGGAGAGATTACCGTATGACCGAAGAAGGCCAAGACATCGACCGCAAATCCCTGAAGATGGTCATCGGCAGAGACTCCCGATGGAATGAGTTGGCAAAGGACTGCGTGTGTTTTGCCAATGCACGGGGCGGAACGATTCTGATCGGTATCGAAGACGGCGAGACGGAGCCGCCCAAGGGCCAAGTGATCCCCAGGGAGCTTCTGGAAAAGATCCGCAAGCGCATGGGTGAGTTGACCGTGAATGTGACGGTGGCCTGTGTGCTGAAGAAGACCGCGACCGGGGCCGAGTATGTCGAACTGCGGGTACAGCGTTCCCATGCCCCGGCTTCGACGACCAAGGGCCGTTATTATTTGCGGGTTTCGGACGATTGCAAACCCCTGGTGGGCGACGAGATCCAGCGTCTCCTCAACGAACGTAGCGCCCAGCCATGGGAAACGTTGACCTCTCTGCACGTTCCACGCGACCAGGTCGATCCGGCCAAACTGGCCACTTTTGTTCAAGGCATCCGGGATTCGGAGCGCGTCAAGCTGTCGGTCAAAGAAAAAAGCGACCAGGAACTACTGGACCACTACCTTTTAGCCGAAGACTCCCGGCTTACCCATCTGGGGGTGCTTTGTGTTGGGCGGCGTGTGAAACGCGCAAGCCTGGGCACTGCCCCTGTGGTTCAGTTCATCAAGTACGATGAACGTGGACAGAAGGTGAACAAGCTGGTCTGGGACCATCACGACTTGTCGCCCATGGAAATGGTGGACGCTGTCTGGCGTGAGGTTCCCGATTTTCGAGAGCGCTACGAGCTTCCCGACGGCTTATTTCGGCAATACCTGCCCCTTTACGACGAAGTGGTCGTTCGTGAACTGTTGGTAAACGCTGTGGTGCACCGACCTTACACCCAGCGTGGAGATATCTTCCTGAACCTGCACCCCGATCGACTGGAGGTGGTCAATCCGGGGCTGCTTCCCTTGGGGGTGACCCCCCGCAACATCCTGCATACCACCGTGCGGCGCAACGAGCATCTGGCCCGGGTGTTCCATGACCTTAAACTCATGGAGCGAGAAGGCAGTGGGTTCGACAAACTCTACGAGGTGCTGCTCTCCCAGGGCCGTTCGATACCGGAGTTGCGTGAAGGGCCGGACCGAGTCGAAGTCATCGTTCGTAGACGAGTCCTCAAACCCACAGTGATCGACTTCATCGCCAAGGCGGACGAAACGTTTCAGTTGACCCAGCGAGAGCGCATCACACTCGGCCTATTGGCCCAGCATGAGGTATTGAGCGCTCAGGAGCTTTCCAGGCAACTAGCGTTGGAACGTATTGATAGGCTGCCTCCTTGGATGGGAAATCTTCAAGAATTGGGATTGGTTCGACATAGTGGCCGGACCAGGGCAACCCGGTATTTTGTCGATCCAGATCTTATAAGGCGTCTGGATTTTCCCGGACCCACAACCCTTAGCCGAATCGAACCACATAGACTCAAGGCTCTTATTGTTGAAGACTTAGAACGTTATCCCGAATCGGCGATTGGTGATGTCCACGCCCGAATCGGTTTGGAAATCAACCGTAGAAGGATCAAACGAGCAATCGACGTACTGCTCGAAGAGGGGATTCTCGATTACAAGGGGGAGAAGCGGGGAAGGCGCTATTGGGTTCGAGCATAAGATATCGACCAAAATCGGCCGAATTGAGACCGATTGGTCGATAACTTTGGTCGATAAAAAGCTCAACCTTCTGAAAATATACAGTTTGCATATCGACCAAAAACAGCGGAACCCGAGTGATTGGCCAATAGAATTGGTTAATAGAAAGTGCAACCATTTTAATTTAAAAGGATTTCATATTGACCAAAAGGCAATAGACGGTCAATAGACTGGCTGGCCATCTGCATTAAAAAAACAGCATGTGACGAAATGCCTCGGAAATGCCTCATCCCTGAGCGAGAGAGAAAAGGGCTCATAAAGGGCTCAAAGGGCTTACGTTCAAATGGTCAATTGTGAAATAAAGGGGGCATAAAAGCCACAATGGGACATTACATTTTATGAATCGTGGCATAAACACGCCAAATATGCCAGGAAGTGACTCCAAGATTGACCAGGCAACCGGTCATGAACCAGCCAAACCTGCCACGAATGGTGTCAGAGTGAGCCACAAAGGATCACATCGCCTCACAAATGCCTCAAGGAAAAGGCGGGATAAGTTCCGGAACGGGACATAAACTGGACAAACGGGACATTACATCGGCGTTGAAAGGGCCGGATAGAGGCCAATTTGGCCGGAGACTCAGGATAAGGCGATGACACCCGGTCACTACACAGAAGACACGCTGTGCCAGCAGACCACGGCCGAGTATCTGCACGAAGCCCTCGGATGGGAGTCGCTCTATGCCTACAACACCGAGACCTTCGGGGCGGAAGGCACACGGGGGCGCAAGGACGACCGGGAAGTGGTGCTCACACGCTATCTGTATCTAAAGCTCATGGAGTTCAACCCCGGTCTGCCGGATGACGCCTACCAGGATGCGGTCCGTCAGATTGTGGAGACCAGCGCCAGTCAGACCATGCTGGCCGCCAATTGGGAAAAATTCGGCCTGCTCAGGGACGGGGTGAAGGTCAGTTTCCGTAACGAGAGGGGCGAACTGAAAAAGGAGACCCTCCGGGTTTTCAATTTTGAGGAGCCTGAAAAAAACCATTTCCTGTGCGTGCGCGAACTGTGGGTACGGGGCGACCTCTACAGACGGCAGGCCGACATCGTAGGCTTTGTCAATGGACTACCGCTACTTTTTATCGAGTGCAAGAATGTGCACAAGGACCTGGACGTGGCCTACAGGCAGAATCTGTCCGACTACAAAGACACCATCCCCCATCTATTCCATCACAACGCCGTTGTAGTCCTGGCAAACGGAATCAAGGCGAAGATCGGCTCCCTTTCCAGCGAATATGGATACTACGGCGAATGGAAGCGCCTAGCCGAGGAGGAGCCCGGTGTGGTGGACATGGAAACCCTGCTCAAAGGGGTGTGTGAAAAGCGCAACTTCATGGACCTGTTAGAAAATTTCATCGTTTTTGACGACTCAACGGGCAGGCTGGCCAAGATTCTCGCGCGAAACCACCAGTACCTGGGCGTTAACCGGGCCATATAGGCAGTGGGAAAGCGCTTTATCCCCTCGCCCTCTGTGAGAGGGGCTGGGGGTGAGGGAGATACGCCGGACGACTTGCGTCGCCCATGCGTATTTTGGCATACCCAAGGCTCGGGCAAGAGCTACTCCATGGTATTTCTCACCCGCAAGGTGCACCGCAAGCTGGGCGGGAATTTCACCTTCCTCATCTGCACGGACCCTTAGGCACTACACTGATCTGGTGGGGGCGCACGACTCAACGAAGGTCTTAGCGACGGAGGAGTTAACGTGTAGTGTCGTCGTCACAATGAAGGAACACCCTTCTACGAGCGTGTGAAGACGAACACGAAAGCGGGAAAACCCCAGAACATTGAGGTCTCGGTCACAAATCAGGATCGAGCAGAGGTTTTTCTCATCATCCGGTACAAGTAGAAGGACAGTGCCGAACCAACGCTTGCAGGCGGATTGGCCTTCCGCTTCGCTCCAGGCCAACCGCTGAAGCGTTATAAGACCGAAATCGAAAAATGAGAAGAAAGATCGGGGCTTAAGAAATCCGCCGGTAAACTTCCTTACGATGGCCAATTTTAAGGATAAGAATCAAGAGAATCTCATTTTGGATTTCATAAATGATTCGATAATCGCCCACTCTCACTCGATGAAACGGGTTGTCCCCCTTCATCTTGGTTTTGGCCGGTTCAGGCGGGCTCTCGGCTAGGCTTTCTATCTTTT
>Ga0272444_10003511_pt1 | contig 14029 bp, 19 predicted proteins | sample SSMForm13_FD_201033 | JGI IMG/M metagenome (GOLD analysis project Ga0272444, IMG submission 201033) | Marine sediment archaeal communities from Little Sippewissett salt marsh, Falmouth, MA, United States - SSM-Form-13 | ecosystem: Environmental > Aquatic > Marine > Wetlands > Sediment ...
ATGTTATTATACAAAGTATATAGACGTGAATAGGTGTATTTCCCTAGTTTAAACAAGGTACTTACCTTTTTAAATCAGGCAAATTAACTATTAACAGAGGATAAATATGGTCGCAACTACAGAAACACTAGATGCATTGAAGAGCATAGGGTTAAATCTCTATGAAAGAAAGATTTTTGTAGCTCTGTTAGCAAAGGGCATTGCTTCTGCTGCTGAGGTCTCTGAGATCGCCAGCGTTCCTAGATCAAGATCATATGATGTTCTAGAATCACTTTCTGAAAAGGGATTTGTTCTTGTTCAACCATCAAAACCAATCAAATACGTAGCACTTGAGCCAAAAGAAGCTCTTGAAAGAACAAAGGATAATCTCAAAAAGAAACACGACGAGATGATTGATAGAATTGACAGACTCAAAGCATCAAAGACGCTTGAGGAATTAGATGGAATCCACAAGCGAGGATTAAGCTTGGTTAATACTTCTGAAATGACAGGTACACTGAAAGGCAAGGATAATATCAATAGACATCTGGGCTCTGCAATCAAGGGAGCAAAGAAGAATATCGATATCATAACAACAGAAGATGGTGTGAAAAATCTTCATGCTAATCATTTTAAGGCTCTTAAGAAGTTGAACAGAAAGGGAATTGACGTAAGAATCGCAGCTCCAATAAAGGATGGTAATGTTGCTTCTGAATTAAGCCAGATAGCAATGGTGAAAAGCCTTGATGAAGCAAAGGGAAATGTTTTCACATTTGACGATGAAAACATGCTTATTGGATTGACAGGTGATGAAGTGCATGACACACAGCATGTTGCATTCTGGGCAAATTCTGAATACGCAGCCAAGAATCATATGAAGAATATATTTGATTCAATTTGGCAATCAAGCAAAAAGAAGTAGTTAAAGAGAATATTTTCTTAAGTGGCTTACTGGACTTTTACTAACTGAAGCAACTAGAGCTCTACACCTTCTTGTTTCATAAAAATACTCCCCATAATAAACTAAATAAACTTGTCGATCTAAAAATCATGCTCTACTGTTTTCGTGTGTATAATAAACTCTACAGATGTTCCTAAATCAAGTGTGCGATAACCCCTAAAAATAAGTTCATAATCAGCTGCAGATAATGATATGCCTGATGATGTTGCTCTTCTCATAGCGGTACTGTACGACAGAATTACTTCTTTGACTTCTTTGTTTCCTGTCTCTTTGATTCTTCGATTTCCATTTCTCTTTGGACCTTAAGTTCATCGATCTCCAACCAAACAACAAACAGACCTATTATGATAAGTAGTATTGGTATCACGCCAGTTAGTACGATTATAAAGTTTGATACCCATTCAACGCCTGTTCCAATAATTGGTGTTATGGAGTCTATAAACAGTCCTAGACCAATTAGAATCAAAATCAATCCGCCTATAATCTTTGCGCCTGCACCCATATATTTCACCGAATAATGAATATAATAACAATATAAAACATAAATATTTAAATCTATCAGTGAGAAAAGAATAAATACTCTTTGAATGAAGTGATAATATGAAACAACTTGCACAAATATGGAAAAGACCTAAAGAATCTCTTGGTTCTTTATGGAAGAAGAAATTGGTAGAATACAGAAAAGATCTTGTGATCACGAAGCTAGAAAAGCCTACAAGAATTGACAGAGCTAGGAGCTTAGGTTACAAAGCAAAGCAAGGATTTATTGTAGTACGAGTTCGTGTTGGAAAGGGTACGAGGAAAAGTCCAAAACCAGCAGGCGGTAGACGACCAAAAACATCAGGTAGATTCCATCCACCAGGAAAGTCTTTACAGGTAATTGCAGAACAAAAAGCGTCAAGAAAATATCCAAATCTGGAAGTACTTAATTCTTATCCAGTTGTTGAAGATGGACAGTATAAATGGTTTGAATGTATACTCGTTGATCCTACACATCCAGTAATCATGAAGGATAAAGATCTGAAGTGGATATTTGAAAGCCAGCACAAAGGACGAGCTTTTAGAGGAAGAACTTCAGCAGGCAAAAAGAGCAGAGGTTTATATCATAGAGGAAAAGGTGCTGAAAAAGTTCGTGGCAAGCGCTAAGCTGTGCATGTATAATTTGGACAAGGCGGAGTACAACTAGAACATCCACTTGACGGTGTGCAACCAAATCCAGTACATGGTTCTTCTGTTATACATCCATCTAGATCATAGAATGTTCCAAATGCGTCAACAGAGAACATAAGTTCCTTTGGTCCGCTTGTTGTCGGAACATAATATTTGTAATCTATGCATCTGAATGTGTATACACTGGCTAATCTGTTTTCAATAGGAATATATGCATGACAACCAGCTGCTTGAAGACTTAGTTTGTCTTCAGGCATTTCTCCATAAGACGTCAGGTTTGTTACATTCGGTCCTTCGAATATCAGATTAGGATCTGTGCACTCAAATCCGCATGGATCAAAACATACATCTTGGATCCAGTCTTCACATCCTGATTCACCGCATATATCTCCATGCTCATTTGTACAGCATTTTATTTGTGAATCGCATATTACGAACATGTCAAATCTGTTCTGAAGATCGAAAAGTGATTCTTGAGCTACATTTTCAGCGCAAGCACAATCTCCACATGAACTTGCACATGAACATATACCATCACCAAACATATTGGTTTCTGCCCACTCTGTAAAGATTCTGTACATGTACCAGAATCTGTTTTTATCAATCTCAGTTTCTATGTTTATAAGATCACTCATTTCAATCTCTCTAGATGACATTCCTATTTTTGCGTCTCGTAAAACAACATACATTTCACCTTCGTCGTGCGCTCCTGATAGCACATCAGATTCTGTTACATCGAACTCAGCTTCAGAGAAATTTTGTATATTCAATTCTATTGGAACTTCAGTGGAATAATTTCTGAGATATGCGTTCACATGATATTCTGTATATTTTTCCAAACATTCCACTGTATCTGCGACAGATGGAGGATCAGCTCCATTGCAAATCCATGGTCCAGCTTCAGTCATCATGCCCGACGCCACTGCATGTTCTGTAAGAGATTGATGAGATGAATATATGAGAGATTGTCTTGAGAATCCCTTTATCTTCTCCATTTCATTTCTCATTGTATCCAATTTTGATTCTTCAAATACAAGACTCTGGTAGCTACTACCGTAGTATATATTGTAGATTGTCCATGAAATGAGTGTGATACCTATAACAAGCACTATGAATACAAACGGTAAGAACGACGATCCTTTAGACATGTAGCACCACCTTACCTATTAGATTTGGAGGAACAGGAATGTCTGAAGAATATGCAAATGTTTTTTCTCTTGATGAAAGCGTACCATAAGTTACATTTCCATTGTATGTGTAAATATCAAGTCTCCAATTACCTTCTCCAAGATAACTATCGAACATAGGTTCTATTATTTCCCTTGTTCTTACAAGACCCACGTCAGCTCCATAAAAAACAAAATCTCGATTTTCTAGTGCAGCATCTGTCATAATCTCTATGTATGTTTTATCTACGCGTTCTAATCGATTGTTGAACAAACTATTCAAAGCAAGGCTCGCACTTTCATCAAGTGCTCTGCCCCTGAGTGTTTGGGAAACTTCGGCACCTCTCAAGGAACTTTCTGCAGTGAAGAATAATAGAACTACAAGTACAAGGAATATGATTATAATGAAATTCAACCATTCGTCTATTACTGCTCTCACGCTACCACTCCTATTGTTGATCCATCAAATTCAGCAAGTATGAAATATTCACCTTTTCTAGGTATGCCAGAAAAACTGGTTGTGATACTACAATCAAGTGTTTTGCAGTATGTGTTAGAACTCTCTGTCATGCAAAGTTGTTTGGTTACGTCGTCGTATGTAATTGGGTATGTAATCTGCATCTGCATAGAGTCCTTTACAAGGTTGCCTGCTTCAGCCTGTGTGCATACCTTCTCAATCAAACCAGCTATTCTTTCTAATTCACCATCAACTGCTGTGATAGTTATCATGCCGTTTCTATATTCATCCACTCCTACACGTATGACAACAGGAAGTGTTATTCGAACTTTGTTTCTCACCGCATCCTTAGGTGAGAATTCAAATGTTCCATATGCCCAGCTCGTATTACCTACAGAGATATTTTGCATAGTCAAGTTGGATACAGGAAGTATGCTTGATATATTTAGGTAAATTGAGGTCAGGTTCTCCGGTGCTGCGGCGTAGTAATATTCTCCTCCTGTTATATTTGCTATATCCATTAGGAAATCCTGACCTGTAAATCCTCCAGAACATGGGCTTAGGATTCCAGAACCAAATCCAATTGTGAATATAACAATATTCCTAACAGCAGCTTCTTGTGCTTGAATTATTGGATCACCGTTTTCATTCCAACAGCCGTCAGATAATAAAATTATGGAATTTGGGTTTTCTGATAAAGCGCTTACCAATGCTTGTCCTGTATTTGTCCAGCCGTATGCAACCAAAACGTTTATAGCATCTATTACAATTTGGTGATTTGTTGTTAGAGCTACTGGAGTGTCCGCATTAGTGCTGTAAGAAACCAGACCAACTGAATCACTTACTCCAAGCTGATTAATAAATGTGATAGAAGCGTTCTTTGCAGCTGTTAATTTGGGTCCGCCCATGCTTCCACTCCTATCCATTACAAGCATAACTCCTACATCACCACCAATAAAATGTGGATACAAAGTGTAATCTGTGTCAAGTTGTCTCACTTGAACTGCGTAATCAAAATCATAAGCTTTTGCGCAATCAGGTTCTCTGTTGTTGTAAGTTGCAACAAAGTTTGTAAGTTTAGCTAGATCAACAACATCCTTTTGTACAGTGTTCTCAAATATATATGAAAGACATCCTTCATCGTTTATGTTTTTTTGTAATACGTTCAATGCTCCCATATCAAGATCTGCTGCTACCTTTGTTTCAACAGTGCCTCCTATGAATGTCTGTACAGCGAATACAACTATTGCAAGAGCTATGATAGACGCTATCAAGATAAGGGATTTCATGAAGAATGAAACTTGACCCTTATACATTTGCCTGCTCCTTTGGTTTAGATTGTTTGAAAATGAAATACGCAATCACGATTATTATTAAGATTACAAATACGATCATGTAAGGTGTGAAAGAAATTTCTTGCACGCAGTCAGGGTCCTCAGATGCTAAACATCCAGGACCACACACACCATTTGCTAATCCATCGCACTTGTCGTCTGGAGGTTTTTGACAATCTGCAGGACATGATGTGTATGTCTCATCATGTTCACATACAGTGTTTCCACACTCGCTTGGTCTTACGCAATCTGCATCTTCTTGCCATGTACAGAATGGATTGCATTCGCCGTCAGAAATGCATAGATGTGATTTGATATCAAGCGAGTATAGCATCTCGTTTTGGTAGAACAGTCGTATCTTTGCTGCGTTTTCGTGGTATGGAAGTCTGAGATAAATTGAAGTTTGATTCAGTTCTATTGTATCTATTGTAAAGTTTGTTTCTGGATAAGCAGTAAATGATATTTGAAGAGGTACGTCTAGAATCAATATGTTTGTATCTGAAAACATCTTCAAGTGATAATCTGATGGAGTTTGGGAAAATTCGCGTAGTTTACCGTCAGTCAGAGAGAAGTCTATAAGTTGAACTGTGTGATTTCTGTTCAAGTCTGCACGGAATACAAACATCTGTTCTGCTGCATTTACAGTCGTAACAAAACATAGTGAAATCATAATCAGCAAAGGAATTAATTTTCTCATGAACATCCTCCTAGATAATCAGCCAACCCGTTAATAGTATCTGTTTCTAGATAATTATACGCATCTGGACAGAAGTACTGCATTGAACCATAACCCATTATGCATTCACATGCAGATGTTTCTGCATAACCGCTGCAGCTATCGTCGTTAGGACAGCCTGATGCTGGTCTAGCCAATCCCCAAACATGACAAAGTCCCATTGCATGTCCTGTTTCATGTGTGACAGTTACGGGTGTGTAATAAGGTGATAAAGTTGATGTAACACTGCTCTCTGCAGGTATTCCTCCTGAACAACCTATTATTTCACCTGTGCCGTACATGAATTGATGGTTGACAAGTCCTATTACTTTATCCCATATGTTACCATGTGTATCTATTGCACAATCAATTGCAATGTTCTGACAACCTCCACATATGTCAATTCCAGCTTCACAACCTGCTGTCTGCGTACAATCAGCTGGATCTACGTAATAGGCTTGTACTCTGTTTTCAGGATCTGGGCATGTGTTCAAAGGAGTTTCAGCTATGAAAGTAGCAAGTGCTTGGTCTGCTGCTGCTCTGAAGCTAGCAGTTTGGCTTACGTCATAGTGTAATGCAACGAATATGATGTTGAATGCATCATAAACAACTGATGTTGTTCCATCCCACCTGGAACCTGGAGGTGCGCATGCGTTTGCATAAGCTGTGAAAGTAGCTGCGGTTGGATTGCAGGTCAAGCCTGCAGAACATTGTGAATCACAATAACATTCGTCGCCTTCCGATAGGCTTGTCACGCCTGAACAACCTATAGGATTAGAGCTTGGATCTGATGGGCAGCATATACCTGATGTACATGGGCAATCTCCTGGTGCATTTGCGCATGTCTCACCAAGTGCTGAATCACATGATCCATCACCAATACAAATAGAACTTCCCACACAGTCAGGACATCCACTATCACATTCCCACACTTCACATAAACCGTTATTCTCACAGTTTGGACATTCATCTTGTATTAAAACTATATTACCAGATTTGGATATACACAAACTTCTTACATTGCTTAGTGTTACGTCTTGTGTATTGTCTGATATCTCTGTTGTGAATGTATTATCACTTCTTGTTACAGTTATGAATCCATTTTGTATTGTGACATCACTTGTTGTTATGTTAAGACTGAAAGCTGTAAAAGAAGATTCGCTTGATACTCTATCTGCTATGTCAGCTATTCTTTCTGTGGTAGCCTTTACATCAAGTTCCCAAGTTGTTTGTACACCACCGCTTATGAAATCTGCTGCATAGACAAAGATAATAAGAGCTGCGAGTAATACTCCAATTATTATTATATACTCTGTTAAAATGCCGCGCAGAATATCAACCTCCTGTTTGTATGATGACTTCGCCTTCTATCTTTGTCATATTCATTTCATATTCGTATACAGGGTAACCTGTAAGTAACTGGTTTACAAAAGCGAACAGCGATTCGTCAGGATCAGGCGTTCCTAGATAAGGCATGCTTGCTTCACAATCAAGTACTAAACATCTCATGGTTCGTTCTTCGAACTTCATGCAAAGGTTAGAACCAATGGACATCTCTTTGTCCCTCACTTTTTGGTCAATATCAATTACAATAGTTTCAGTGTCATTCGTTAGATACATGACTTCTACATGTTCTGGAAGCTCGATTCTATAATCTCTATATGTACCTGAGAATCCCCAACACAGATCATTTATCTCAGCTCTTAGATTTGCATACTGTTCTAAAAATCTCTGTTCAACAGCTTGATTGGATATGCTTACCAAATACATGTAGGCCATTGAAAACACCAGAAGTGCAGCTAGAACACCACCTATTATCCAGATCCAAATAGAAATACTACCCTTCATACTAAACTAATTATAATTGGTGTTTGTATCTAATAAAATGAGAAATAGGGTTTACACTACATATGGTGTGCATGCAAATGCTGGTGGAACACCGTTGTCGAAGTATGATGTATGCCAGTTGTCAGGTCCTGTTGGAAGACTGCATACAGTTCCATTCTCTCCTGAGATCATATCATCAAGCATAGCCTGTGTGGCAAGCTCGTCAGCGTTTGGTTCTATTGCATACTTCTCTAGATATTGTTGACAAACAATCATTTGACAATCATGCATCGTGAGAGCTCCTGTTCTCCATTCACATGGCTTCAGATGAATGCAGTATACAGCGTCTTCACAAACATCCCATACGCCAATCTTAGTTAAATCTATCTTACTATTACGATTCCAATCTATTGGAACGAATCTCTTTGTGCAGTACTCAAAAGCGTCAACTGTTTTCCCAGTGTTTTCATACCTTGCGCATAGGTTTTGACATGTGGTCTCTGCGTTCTGTGCTTCAAGAGAATCTTCAGGCTTCACTGGAAGCTTTTCTGTACTTACATAATTGATGAATATGTTGATGACAACTGCAGCAACAACAAGAAGTATCACAAGTCCTACGATCATTTCAAGACTCTTTTGTCCCTTCATTTTTCCCATAGTATATATTTTGTACGTGGACCAATATAAAGTTGAGTTGTAGATATTATGCAAAATAAGAACTAACTCTCCACCACTATTACATTCCCAACGTCTACGAACTTAATTAATGTGACATCTTCTGCTGGATTAAATGTAGTTGTATCAACATTTATGCCAGGTGTAGTATCTAGTATAGTAGGGTCTACTGCAGATACATCACCCTTGAGTATGTAACATACAACATCGGTTTTGTAATCTATACCTGTCTTAGACCAGCATGTTTTTATGTAGTTTCCAACCTGTGTCGTGCTGAATGATGCAACTTCTATTACCTCGGTTGTTATATCTGAAGGTTCTTCCCAGAACAATCCAAGAGCTCTCTGTAAATCTTCTGAGAATGTCAATAATACTCCTGTAATAACAGCTATTACAATCAATACAATTATCAGTTTTCCTATATAATCAAAAGCGAGTGAAGCTCTCATGCAATGACCTCTACTGTGTTATTATTTGAATTATATTCTATAAGTATCAATCTCTGATTGGTTATTCTTCCACCATCAACATTCCAAATAAGTTGATCTCTTGAGCCGCAACCGAAATCTGAATTCTGTAAAACCTCACAACCGCCTTCGTTTATTAGGATAGTTGTCACGTTTTCTTCCCCAACATCTGTCACATTTTGCATTACGATATCATAACATGTCACATTACCATCTAAATTAAGTGTTTCAGTCTTCTTCAAACAAGCTATTGCGTAGCCTGCAATCTTCCTTGAAACAGTTACAACATCTCCTTCGCGTATCACAACGTCTTCTACAGTTTGATCATAAACGCAGAAAGCAGGCACTGTTGGTTCGCCTCCTTCAGGGGCAGGCAGTATGAGAACTATGCCGCCATACGCACTACAGTATGCATTCTTTGCAGCGGTTTGTAGAGAGCCTGTTATTATGAGAAGCAGTAAAGCTACACCAATGAGTGCTATTATCACATACGCAATTACATTAAAAGCTAATCCTTTCATACACTCCTAATAATTATTTCATTCTCTTGGTATATAATGATTAGATTCTGATCTGTATTTGTCAGATCACTTTCCAGACTGATCTTTGTTGGAGGTATCAGTAATGAATCAATAGATGCTGTAAAATCAGATTGTGTTACAGTACCTTGAAGATCAAGTTCTATGTTGAAGCAAACATTGCTTCCTGCAAGATTTTTGTTGTTATTCCAGCAGTAGTATACAAGTCTCAGAATATCATCTGTCACATCATCAGCATTACCTTCTATGTATTGATTTTCGTCTGGTATTGTTGTATCCGATAGCATAGTTCCTACAACATATATGATGATAACTATAAATCCAATACTACCTATCACAAAAATAATGTTGTGTATTGAAGTCCCTTCTTCTGCCATTAGAAGCCTCCTACTTGTGCAACAAGTGGCTGGAAGAATAATATTGTAAGGAATATGATTATGGTGTAAAATATTGTTGCAATCAAAAGGTTTTTGAAAATTAGGTTATCCCTGCTTACCTCATCAAATCCTTTGTTTATTCCATTAAGCATGATTGAGATTATGATTACTATCTCGACTAAATATATTCCAACTATCAACTGCAATACTGTAGGTGGTAGAACTTCTTCTATCTTTATCAAGCTAAGAGCACTTCCCATTCCTTGAGTTGCAGAACCTATTACAGTGTTTCCAATGTTCAGAGAATTTTCTATTCTTTCAAGTGCGAGAGATATGTTTTGTAAGAATTGTACTATGAGTGTTGCTACAGATGCAATCACAGCTGTGATGAATGGAGCAATGAAACTGGCCTGGATCTTAAGAGATGATATCACATCATCAAGCATATCTTTTATCATCTCTTCAACACGTCGTATACTTCTCATATAGTTTCCAATGTTTCTAGAGATGAGTGCAGTTATTTTTGGTCCTTTTGTAAGTGCGTTTGAGATCATCTGCATGATGTCCCTGATAACGTTTGATGGAATTTGCATAAGCACACCACTCTTTGGATCAAACAGTGCCCTTGAAAAAGTCATTGTGAACTCTGTCATGTTTCTCAAAACCTTTTTGAAGAAGTTATACATTGGAGTGTGCGACATGTTTATCAGTTTGTATTTCTGTAAAACCTGAGGTATCACAGATTCCATAGGCGCATTTTCTTCTAATCCATTTGCAAGTTCAAAGACACCAACTTCGAATTGACGTTCTATACCAGCTATCTCATCTTCAAGTTTTTTCTGTGCATGACTACGCCAGTATGTGTATAGTATTACAAATGCAGCTAATCCCCAGAATATGAACATTGATTGAAACATGTGGAAGATTATGTTATCACTTTTGTAGATGTTTATAGAATAATCCTTCCATTTGTTTGCAGCTTCGAAATCATCATAACTTGTATATATCTCAAAGTGATCTGTATAAAGTTCAGAGAAGTACATAATTCCAGGTATCATGATTATTATTCCAACAAGAAGTGAAGTCATCAATATAGGAAGACTTCCTTTTCCCACGTTCAGATATTTCTTAGGTTTGACACCTCCTGATTTTTGTGAATGTGAGAATGCTCCAGGACGTTTAGATATGGTTCTATACATGAACCACCACAAAATTGCTGGTAGTACAACAACATAACCAAGTCCTATGAATAAAGGATTGATCTTGTTGCTCATGAATATGCTGATTAGAGGGAACATTACAAGACCAAATATAGGAAGTATAATTCCCATGGAATGTATAAGCATTGCAGGTGTTCTGAGATCTTTTGCATATGTTTTCATTTCATTGTATGTTCCATCAAGCATGTTGTTCAATGCTCTTTTGAGTGTCTGTTGCTTTGTTTGTTCTGAGTGTGTCATTTCAATTGATTGCAGGATTGCAAGTGATGTGACAAAGTTTTCATTCCACAAAACCCATTTCTTGCTGTACGCTCCCAAAGCCTCTTTAATATTCACGTATTTGCCCATCTCAAGATCCCACATAGCTTTTCTGAGATTCATTCCAAGCGGGCCTGTGCAATGTCTTAAAGTAAAATCAACTGCTTTTACAAATACAGGAGAATATGATAGGTATATTACTAAATATAGTATTATCTTTACAGTTTCATTTCCAGCTCGTATCCTGACCACGTCTGAATAGAACTTCGGATACGCAATCATATTGTATCCAACAAAAAGTGGTATGAAAGGTAGTATCAAGTTTACCGGTTCCCCTACCAGAGGAAATAAAGGAAGCATGGCAATGGCAGATACGATCAAAGAAAATATTGTAAGTGAGAATACTTCATTTTCTGTTGCCTGTAAATCAGACATGTATATTGGATTTTTCAGATAGTTGCGTATAGCTGCAGGTGCCTTGAGTTTTAGAAATCTAGAAGAGAACTTGCACATCTTTTCATATAAATTGAGAGGCTGCGTGAACATTCTCTCTTTTTTGAATAGCTTGTACTCACGTGACTTCACTCTTTCATCTGGAGAAACAACAAACTCCGCAACCATACATTATATTATGTACAGTCAGCTAAAAATAAAGACTTTAAATCAGTTTGTTTTGCTCAGACTCAAATTTATATACTTAATTGACTAATTAGATAGTATAGAGGCGTTATGGACATAATCACATTCCAGGCTGGAAGTGCACTACCACAGTTATTGGCTAATGCGCAGACTATGGGATTATTTTTGTACTTGTTTCCATTCCTCTTGTCTTTAGCTATCTTTTTTGGTATTATATCATATGCAATGGGCGACAAGATGCCAAAATCAGCTATTAGTTTAATTTCAATCATACTTGCATTCTTTGTCATGCTTTACTCAAGCTGGAATCCCGGTATAGTTGATTTCTTTGCTAACTTATCAGGCGCAGGTCTGATTGTTGGTTCAGGTATATTATTCCTGATAATACTGTTTGGATTGTTAGGCTTCAAGACAGAAGGTCTATTTGGTGGAGAGAAATCTAAGTGGGTATTCATCTTTGCAATCATAATCATTGCAATAATGATCTTCATAGGAGCAGGCGGATCTTCATTCGGAATCATTCCAAACTGGGCAGGCAATGCAGAGTTCATGACAGTGGTATTCTTTATCGTAATCATAGCGCTTGCAATGTGGTTCATGAGCAGTGGTAATGGTGGTTCAAAACCAGCACCTGCAGGTAAGCCTCCTGGTGGCTAAAATTATTTTTCTTGTTTGAAAAAAGAAGTAGGCCTAGCCTTTCTTAAGTAGTGTGACTGTGTCAGAAAGTGACCTAAGTGTTTCCATCATTGGACCTAGGCTGTCCTTTAGTGCCTTTTCCATGCCTTCCATCTTTTCTCCTACATCAGTCAAAGAATCTTTGTATGTACCAATTGTCTGTTTAATGCCTTCAAGTTCGCTATCTTTTTGTTCTTGAAGCTTTCTCATGGATCGTTCCAAAACGACAATCCTATCAGCAAGATCCTTTATCTCTGTTCTTAGTTCACTTGATTCAGTTCTAAAATCATTCCATTTATCGTCAGCAATCCCTTCTGCAATTTCTTCCAACTCCCTATGTTTTTCAGTTCTTCTTTCCCTTGGATTTTGTCTGAATGGTTCTATTTCATTAGGTTCATCAAATCTAGGAGGTCCTCTACCCGGTGGTGGAGGAAGATCTAGATCATCGTCTATTCCTCTGTCCATTCCAGTTGCCATTGTATTATCAATATCAAATTCATCCCTGCTACTTGGTACTGCAGGCATTCTAAGTGAATCAGGAACAGCTGAAGGATTTGGTTCTGGTGGCATATCAATATTTGATCTCCTATCCATATTCATTATATCAGGCTGTCTTGCTGAACCAGCACCAGGTGGTGGTTCCATTGAACCTTGACGTTCTGGATGTCCATAAGGATCTGGTGGAGCTCCTGTCTGTGTCATTGGTTGTGGTGGCATACCACCTGCAGAAGATCGTAGTGCATCTCGCATAGCAGAATCAACCTGATTAGGGCTATATCCTTCATTTTTCAGGGTTTGTATAATCTGCTGTTCAGACATACCTTGTGAAGAAAGGGTTTGTACTCTATCGACTGGCCCTCTTGATCCTCCTGAACCTGCTGATTTTGATTTAAAAGGTGACCACATATTAATCTGATATATATTATTTGTAAAACCCCTTTAATAAATGCCATTTCTGTTACATGGGTATAGTAAAAATGGAATTCAAACCAAGTCTTGTTTTTTTCTTTTGTTATGGGATGCAAGAATGAGCTTATTCACTTCCTTTTTGGTGACAAATTTAGATGTAAGTGGATTGAATAGATCAACAAGTTCTTCAAGACCTCCAAGATCAGCCTTTGTTGCAGATCTCTTGAGTTGTTTTACAATCTCTTTTATGTAGTTCTCCATCTTGATGAGTGTATCTTCTTGCTTCTCTATTCGATTCTCAAGACCCTTTATCACCTTTAGATAATTCCTTTTTTGTTCCAAGAACTCCTTCTCAAGTATGCCTATTCGTGTCTTGTGGATTGATGTGTCCTGCTCTATAAGTCTGAGTCTTCTAGCATCAGAATTAACCCTTTTGATCATTTCGTTTAGTACAGAACTCACAGTTCTCTTTCCACTGGATCTAAACACCTGCATAAGCTCTCTTTTTATTATATCGTGAAGCGCGTATAAATATCTAAAACCTTTAATTCCCGGAAAATAATAATTATACATTGATTGGTGACTTCATGGCTGATTATGACTACGAGTATGATGAAAATAAGTTGAGCGTTAGAATAAATTGTCTCGGGTACTTGTACGG
>Ga0272444_10003515_pt1 | contig 14024 bp, 16 predicted proteins | sample SSMForm13_FD_201033 | JGI IMG/M metagenome (GOLD analysis project Ga0272444, IMG submission 201033) | Marine sediment archaeal communities from Little Sippewissett salt marsh, Falmouth, MA, United States - SSM-Form-13 | ecosystem: Environmental > Aquatic > Marine > Wetlands > Sediment ...
CTTCATCCGCGACTACATCCTCTGGATCACCAAGGAGAGCCAAGGGACGCAGAAGCTGGAACGGGAGGTCCGCGGGATCTTCTGGCGCATGATGCCCTTCCCGCAGCCGATCAAAGACAACCTGAAAAACCGCGGATTCGTGTACGGCGAGCTGTACAAGAAGGACCAGAACATCTCGATGTCCGACGGGTATTGATTCTCTCCCGCCGGTCTCAAGCTATTTCTTTCTGCGAAACAACGGCAGAAAGTACTTCTCCATTTCGATCTTGCGCGACAGCCATTTAACCAACCGCCCATAGATAAAAAACGAAGCGGCGATCGAGCCGATGAACACCACGATCATCAGGATCGACATGACGTTCGGGTTCATCGAGTCGCGAAACAACGCCGAGATCACCACCAGGAACAGTACAATCAGCACAAACATTATCAACAGATTGAAAACGGTTGCTCCCAGCAGGAACAGCGCCGTATTAACCTTCTTGTTCATTTTTCTCCCTCACTCCGGTAACTAAAAAACTAATCAGCAACGTAATCCCCGCCACTACGATCGTCGAATCGGCCACGTTGAACACCGGCCAGCGCTCAAAACCAAAAATCCCGTAGAACTTGAAATCGATGAAATCGATCACTCCATGCGGACGGAAGTATCGATCCACCTGATTTCCCAGTCCGCCCCCCATGATCGCCGCCAGGATCCAGCGCTGTGCCTGGCTCACATCCTTGGCCGAGAGAAAGTAGTACAGAACAACAACTACCACCACCATGGGCAGGACCATGGTGAGGACAATCCTTCCCGTATCTCCGAATCCACGGCCGATGCTGAAGGACAGAGCCGGATTCTGCACGAAGGTGAAGCGCAGGAAATCACCGATGACCTGCACCGGCCGCCCATACGGGAGGGTCCGGGTAACAATCCACTTGACGATCTGATCCACCAATACAATCCCGCCGGTCAGTACGAGGGGAAGGAGTTTCTTGCGCAGGCTCAACACTCATATCCTTTCATGATCACAATCCCGTGGGTATATCGACAAAGCGGGTCTGGAGGTCGGTTTCGCAGCCGAGCTTTTCCGCCATCTGATTCACTCCGGAGGTTTCGGTCAGGTAATGACCTCCGAAGATCACATTGATTCCCCCTTCCAGACACTGATGATAGACCGTATGGGAGGCATCCCCGGTGATGAACAAATCGAGCCGCTCCGCCATGGCCTGTTCGGCCTCCTCGGCCGCACCCCCGGATACGATCCCTACGGTGCGGATGCTCTTCGGCCCGAAAGGCAATATGGTGATGCCCTGTTCATTTCCTCCACTGCACGCCCGCACCACCTGCTCCAAGGTTGTCGACTGCCTCAGCGTCCCTTTGAAGCCGATCTTCACTCCCCTGTACTCCCCGAAAGGCTCCAGCTGCTCGAGATCGATACGCTTGGCCAAACCGGCATTGTTGCCCAACTGCGGGTGCATGTCCAGGGGCAGATGAACGGCATACAGGGCCATATCCGCCTGGATCAGGGCGCGCAGCCGCTGGAAATGACTACCGGTAACGGCCACGGGCCGCCCCCAGAACAATCCGTGGTGCACGAACAGCAGATCCGCCCCCCACTCAGCCGCCCGCCGGATACTCTCCTGACAGGCGTCCACGGCAAACGCCACCCGCTTTACGTCTTGCTTGAGATTGCTGACTTGAAGCCCGTTGAGGGCGATATCGGCCGTCGCAAGCTCGTCAATGGCGAGCCAGCGGCGTATCAGCGCGTCGAACTCCTCCAGATGCATGAGGCGCTCATTATAGCAGCATGGCAGAAGCGTATCAATATCGAAGCGCTCTGCGGTTGCGAAGCTTTAGTACGCGGAGAGCTTGCCGACGACATAAGACAGACCATCGAAGACCTCTTCAATGGACTCGAAGCTTTCCGAGCAGGCCGAAAGGGCGATTCCGGTCTGTACATCCACCACCTTGGTGTCCAGGATGTAGGAGGAACCGACCTTGCTCAGATCCACGAAAACGATCGCCTCGGCGGCGATCAGACGACCCACTTCCAGCTGCTGCTTCTCATCCGCGGTGATATCCAGGGAACTGCTGATCTCCTCCAGGAGCCGGTTCTTCTGCTCGCGGCTGATCACCCGGTACCGGCCGCTCTCGTGGAGGGCCGTGGACAGGGCTTTCTGCAGGGTCGGCCCGTAGGAGGCGTCGATCTCTTTGGAGAACTCCGGATCGTTCACAGCCAGGGGAGTCCTGGCGGCGGTAGACACGCTTCGAGATTTCCAGACCTCGGACTGCTCCTGCGGTACGATCGTGGGGATCTCGCCCCGCAGCAGGGACTCCCGGACCGAGGCGATCAACTCCATCTGTTCCATCAGATACGGAGCGTTGTACGGGTTCACGGCCATATCCACACAGCCTTCGTTCAATCCGACAAAATGAACTCCCGAGGGCACGATTCCGGTGACCAGATACTCCTTGCAAACCAGATACACTCCGGTGCCCCAGCGTTTGACCGTGGAGGTGAGGATCCATTTGCCGAAAGGCTCTTGTGCAAACTCCAACCCCTGATCCGTATCCACTCCGATCACCCATTTCCCCATTTCGCCGGCGGCCTCCAGAACACCGAATCCCGTCTCCCCGGCGGCCTGATAGATACACTGCACTCCTCGACCGTACAGATCCATGGCCAACTCGTAGCCCCGTGTTCGATCCGTAAAGCTATCCCCAAACTCTACCATCAGCTCGGTTTTCGATCCATTCAGAGAGTCGACATACTCCAAGCCTTCGGAAAATCCGCCTAAGAAATCGTTGCGGATGAGGGGAATATCCATACCCCCGACGAATCCGAGCGGTACGCCGCCGAGCTTGTCGCCCGCCACCACGCCGGCCAAAAAGGCGGCATCTTTGATATTGAACAGCAGAAAGGTAAGATTGTCTCCCGGCTCGACAGCCTTGGCACTATCCACAAGCACGAAATGGGTTTGCGGATAGTTGACATAGGCGTTGACCAAGGGATCTGTGTACATCCAGCCGCAGCCGAAAACCAGATCGTACTGCTCCAAATTCAGCGACGGGAACTGTTGTTCGATCTCATTCGCCCCGGAAGCGGTAGGAATCATGGTAAACTCAACTCCCCCGCCGAAGGAGATGGTTTCCTCCCTGCCCACAATGGTGCCGCCGAACTCCTGGGCCGTACGGGATACACCGATCAAGATATCCTCCACGAAGGGGTTCCCTGCGAGATCGTCGGCTGTCACCAGCACGGCGATGCGCGGTGCTCCCCCTGATGCGGATCGATCCTCCCCTTCATAAGCCGCTTCCCTGTCCGCAGGCGGCGTGCCGCAGGCTACGTTTGTGAAGGCCAGCAGGACCGCGAGGGCCGTCAGCACCGGGAACTTGATTTTCTGTTTGCCCATGGATACCTCCCGATTCGAAGCGGTGGTGTTTGTAAGAATTATAGGAGCTGCCGAACGGCAAATCAAGCAGTATTACAGGCGACCGGACGTGCTCGACCGGCTGCGAAATCGGCTTGACAGCGGTCAATCGGGAAGATATTCTCAAACCAAGAAAAAAACACGGGATGGATTGATGCCCCCGCAAGTCAACATCAAACAGGTAAAACGGGCCGCCCACAATTCGATTCCTCTGACCTTTAAAACCTTCACCCTGCCCCACGCCACCGAAGAATATCTGGACGAAGTGCTCAACATCTACCTTGCCGAGTTGGGTTTGCCGGAGATCAAGGATCAGCTCTCCTACTGCCTGCGGGAGTTGGCGGTCAACGCGAAAAAAGCCAACACCAAAAGGGCATATTTTCACGAGCGGGGCCTTGATTTGAATAACCCCCAGCACTACGCCGAGGGCATGAGGAGCTTCAAAGAGGACACCCTGGACAACATCGACCATTTTCTGCAGAGGCAGAAGGAGCTCGGCCTGTATCTGAAAATCGTCTACCATACGCGCGAGAAGACGTTTACAATTGCGGTGCGCAACAACGTGGAGATCACCAAGATCGAACAGATTCGCATCTTCGATCGGATCGCCCGCTCTCGGGCTTTTACGAGTATGGAGGAGGCATTCGCCACGGTGCTGGATCAAACGGAAGGTGCCGGACTGGGTATCGTCATCCTGATCCTCATGCTGAAGAAAATCGGCCTGGATGAGGAATCCTTCTCCATCGACGTGGTTGACGGTGAGACCGTGGCCACCCTGACGATCCCCTTTAATGAAGTCCAGTTGGAGCGCATGGATGAACTGACCCAACAGATCATACGGGAGGTCAAGGAACTGCCGCAGTTTCCCGATAACATCCTCCACCTTCAGCACCTCATCTCCGATCCCGACTCCGAGATTACCGACATCGCCCGACAGATTTCCACCGATCCCGCCCTGACGGCGGATCTGCTCAAGCTGGTCAACTCGGCGCAGTTCATGCTGCCCAAGAGGGTGGACAACATCGTGGAGGCGGTCAAGCTGGTCGGCATGAAGGGGGTAAGAAACCTCCTCTACACTCACGGAACCCAGAAAATACTGGGTCAGAAGTACCGGGAGATGCGCACCCTTTGGCAGCACTCCTACCGTACCGCATTTTACGCCTACAATCTGGCCAAAAGCTTCCGCCGGAGAAAAGAGATTCTCGACGACGTTTACGTCGGCGGCATCCTGCACGATCTGGGGAAAATCATCCTGGCCTCGCTGCATCCGGACCTGCTGGAGAGAATCCGCGGCTTCTGTCACGAGAAGGAAATCCCCTCGAGTATGCTGGAGAACTTCGCCGCCGGTATGAACCACGCCGAGGTGGGAGCCTTGATCGCGGAAAAGTGGAATTTCCCGGATCAGCTGGTGGATGCCATCCGGTTCCATCACTCCCCCATGGAATGCAAGGAGCAGAATCGCGATATCGTATTCAGCGTCTATCTGGCCAACGCGCTTACCGACATAGAACGGGAGTTGATGCAGTTCGATCAAATGGATCGCTGGGTACTGGGTGATTTCGGAATCCAAAGCGAGGAACAACTTTCCCGCATCCAACAGCGCTTGACCGCGGCCTTCGACCAGCAGAGGTCTCGCTTTTAAAAAACCCTCGCTTTGCCGGACACGTACATCCGTACAACGTCTCCAAGATGAAGGGAAAACTGTTCCGTACCTACGGTGGATTGAACCGCAGCATCTATTTTCTCTGCCTGGCCCAGGTGGTCAACAGTATCGGCCACTTCGTTCATCCGTTTCTCACCATGTTTCTCACGCAGAAAATCGGCATGGATCCGGTCGAGGCGGGCAGTTACGTCATGCTTTCCGCCGTGGCTTGGGTACCCGGTTCGTTGTTGGGCGGCAGAACGGCCGACCGCATCGGCCGTAAGAGGATCATCGTTGTTTTTCAATCCCTGGCCGCGGCGCTTCTGGTGCCGTGCGCCTTCCTGGGTGTCTCCCGCATCATCCCCTGGCTGCTGATTGTCTCCTCCTTCATGCAGGGGGTGGCCGAGCCGGTAAACGACGCCATGATTACCGATCTAACCACGGCCGATAAGCGCAAGGCGGCGTTCAGCCTGCTGTACCTGTCGCACAACCTCGGCTTCGCCCTGGGCCCGATGATTGCGGGTTTTCTGTTCAATCGCTACCTGATGTGGATCTTCCTGGGAGACGCCGCCACCACAGCGATAGCCGTTGTTCTCCTCGCGCTATTCATAAAGGAAAGCGCGCCCACCGAGCAGCAGATTTCCAGGAGCTTCGCCGAAGAACGGGGCCTGGAACGCGCCGAGAAGGGATCGTTGATACGGGTTTTACTGAAACGGCCCTTCCTTTTAGCTTTCATGTTCATCCATGTACTGATGTCCTTCGTGTATTCCCAGACCGCCTTCAGCCTTCCACTGCAGCTGACCGCCGTGTTCGCTGAAGGAGGAGCCCGGCGCTACGGGACGCTCATGAGCTTCAACGCGGTGGTTGTTATCGTTCTGACAACCCTTGTGATCCACGGAACCGAGCGAATCAAACCGGTACTGACCGTGGCCATCTCGAGCCTGTTTTTAGGGATCGGATTCGGCATGGTTGGGTTGCTCCGCAGCTTACCCGCCTTCCTGCTCTCCACCCTGATCTGGACGGTCGGTGAAATCCTGGAAGCAACCAACACGAGCGTGTACATCGCCAATCACGCACCGATTACGCACCGGGGGCGGCTCAACGCGGTAGCTCCGATTATAATGTGGAGCGGCTTCGGCCTGGGTCCGCCCCTGTCGGCACAATTCATTGAACGCTTCTCGCTGTCCGCGATTTGGCCTCTGTGCCTGGTTCTGTCCGTACTGGCCGCACTGATGCTGTTCGCTATTTATCTGCTGGAGGTGCGGGTACGGAGCGAACGATGCGGGGAAGAGGAGGCCGCCAAAGAGCCTTGACTTTAAAAATGCTATATAGTAAATTTTAAATGAAAATTTCATAAATTGGAATAAAATCAGGAGGAAGAAATATGTCCATTACCCTGTACTCGACACCGAGCTGCGGTTTCTGCGTAAAGGCGAAACAGTACTTCCGGGACAAGCACATTCCCTTTACCGAATACAACGTGGCCTCGGATCAGAGGAAAGCCGAGGAGATGGTGCGCAAGTCCGGCCAGATGGGCGTCCCGGTGATCGATGTCCACGGAAGAATCATCGTGGGCTTCAACCAGCCGGAAATCGAACGCGCCTTGAAACGATAGCAAGGGAGGAAAACAAAATGGGGAAAACCACTGCAACCTGGAGCGAGGGTCTTTCGTTCGATGTGGAATTGGACGGACATCACTTCCAGATCGACGCGGACGAGGAATTCGGCGGCAAAGACCGGGGACCGAAACCCAAAGGACTGATGCTTTCGGCTCTGGCAGGTTGTACGGGCATGGATGTGGCCTCACTGCTGACCAAGATGAAAATGCCGTTCGACACCTTCGCCGTAGAGGTTTCCGGACAACTGGCCGATGCGCATCCCAAAGTGTATACCGATATCTTGGTGCGCTACATCTTCCGGGGAAACGAGTTGGACCTGGACAAGATCGAAAAGGCGGTGAAATTGTCCCTGGACAAGTACTGCGGTGTTCACGCTCTGCTCGCCAAAGTCACCCGGATTGGTCATGAGATCGTACTGAATCCCAAACCGTAGCGGCCGTAAAACCGGCAAATACGCCCGGCGAAACGAAGCAAGGCGTGCAGAACCCCCGTTTCAATGAGCGGGGGTTTACTTGTGAACAGAAACAGGGCTCGTATTGAAGGGGTGTGGGCGACAGTCGAGGCAACCCGCCTCAAGGTAAGACTCCGGGTGTGCGAGGATGGCGGCAAACGGCATACGGCGTTCCTGCCCGACCGTGAGCTCTCCGCCTTGCTGCCGCGCTCGATTCTGCTGGTTTCTCTGCAGAATGTGCCCCGGGAATTGCTTGACACCATCGATCCAATGCTGGATCGCCTGCTCAAGGGGCGGATGGTTCGTCTGTGGCGTTATTCCGAACGCTGGTACGCTTCGTTTCTGCCTTGGCGTTCGGTTCGCTTCGCTGAGTCATAAGCCGGCTGCACCACGCCTGCAACACGATACCCACGGCCACCGACACGTTCAGCGAGCGCTTGGCCCCGGCCATGGGAACGGAAACCCGCCCCGCCGATTTCCCGGCCAAAGCCAGGCACTGCGGGCTCAAACCCAGCTCCTCGGAACCCACCAGCATGATCCCCCGTTCGGGAAAGGGAAACTCATCGAGGGGTGCTCCACCCAGCTCCAGGGCGAATATGCCATCCTCCCGGGCAATCTGCGAGAACTCGGCAAAGCTCCACGGCATGACCGACACCGCTCCGCGTGCGGTTTTCAGCGCCCTCGGATGCAGCGGAGAGGCGGTAGTCGGTGACAGCAGCAACCGCTCGACCCCGAACGCCTCGGAAGAACGGAAAATCGCGCCTACGTTGAACGGAGAACGAATTTCCTCGAGGTACACCCGCATCGGCAGCACGGTTCGCCTCGATGCATCCAGCTGCTCCGAGGCCGGAGCCAACAGATCCCACTCGGCCGGCTCCGCGCCCAGATGCCGCAGCAGGTCATGGCGCACCCCGTTGAGGCAACGGCGCAGAGAGATGAGATCCGCATCAGGGGCAAGGCACAATCGACGGCACTGTTCGGCGGAATCGACGAGCCGTCGACCGATCCTCTGCTCGCCGGCCAAAAGCGCACACAAACCACCCAGATACTCCCGGTGGGGCGCCCGTCCCAACTCCAGCTCCCGTTCTTCGGCCTGAATCAGCAGCACCAGCTTGCGAAGGCGGGTTTTGCGCGGCAGAGAGTTGAGCTTTCTGATCGAGATCACGGAATCGGAACGAACCTCTAGTAGGCGGATTTGATAAGTTCGTACAGATCTTCCGCCGAGATACTGCGCGGTAGATAGTTCATCATATCGAAGTTGCGGGCGATTCCCGCTATATCGACCATATCATCCAGATTCAGATCAAAGTCCCGCAGCCGAGTGGGCAGGGCAAGCGAGCCGATGATCCGTCGCGCCGCCTCCACGGCCCGCCCGGCCCCCTCCACCGGAGCGGCCTCATTGACCTCCTCCCCCAGGTATCGGGCCACGTTGGTAAGTTTTTCGGAAGCGATGCCGGAGTAGAACTCCATCACGTGGGGCAGCATGATCGAGGATACCCAGGATTTGGGAACCATGAAGCTGCCGTTGATCGCGTAGGCCAAGGCGGTTCCGACTCCCGGCTTGCTGATCGTCAACCCGAGACTGGCGAGTACTCCGGCCATGGAGGCGTTCATCCGCACCCTCAGATCCTCGGGCTGTTTGATCAGCGGATCGATGATCTTTCCTATAAACTCACAGGAGCGCATAAAAAACGTATCGGAGAGGAAGCTGGCCCGGGAGGAAAGGTAGCCCTCCACGGCAACGAGCAGAGTATCCATCAATGTGGTGGCCGTGTACTTGGGCGGGAGGGTAATGGTAAGCTTTGGATCCACGATCACGGCCTTGGTTATTCGCTTCTGGGTGCGGCCGATCTTGGCACTCCGGTCTCGCCCGTCGGTAAGCAGGTATTCATCCAACAACAGAAAGGGATCGCGACAGGTAGCGGGAATGGCCACGTAGGCGAGAGGTTCTCCGGCCGGCTGCACACCGGAAAGGTATTCATCCATATCCATGTCACCGGGACTCACCATGGCTATACACTTGGCCACGGATAAGGTGCGAACCCCGCCGAGCCCGACGACGACCTGAGCCCGGGCGCTCCGCGCCAGATTGACCCCTTCATCCACTACTTTGCTGGTGGCATGGGGGACGACCTCGTCGAAGATGATATACTGCACCCCTTTCTTCTCGAACAGCGTCTGGATTCGATCGATCGTTTTTCCCTCGTAGAGAATCGCTTCGGTGACCAGCAAAACCCTTTCCCCCAGCCGGCTCACGACCGAGGCTATGCGGTTTACCACGTCCAGGCCGAAACGAATGTCGGTGGGTATGGAAAAGGATATGTCAGGCATGGTGTACGCTCTCTCCTTGCTGTAGGAAAAAAAAACGGAAGGCCCATGATTGGACCCTCCGCCCATTTTTCGTTCGCTCGTGTAGCCCGCCTGGGCTGCGGGTCAGGTAATTTCGAAATATTCCATCAGGCGATCGGCTACCGAATCGATTACTTTTTCTGACATATAGGAAGGATCCTGAAGTTTCCTCTTCGCTGCTTCCACCAGCTCCCAACGAATCTCCGGCGTCTGCTTGGCTATTGTAGCGGCTTGATACACCTCGGCCTTGCTTTTCGCCTCTTCGCTGAGATTGATTGAGTCCGCCCCCTGGCTTTTTGCGGGTTTGCTCGCGGGCTTTGTCTTTTTGAAACTCTGCACCGGATCCATCGGTCCGATTCGTTCAATCGTCATCGCCAGCTGTATTCCTTTCAATTATCAGTATCGTCATGCTTGACATTCAACTTGATGTTTTTTATCCGATCCCATGACGAACAGGCAAAACTCTCCCTTAATTTTCGTCCTTCCCCCCAGTTCAGTCAAGAGCTTTTCTGGGATTCCTTCCAGGAATTCTTCGTGAACCTTTGTCATCTCCCGCCCGATGAGACAGGTTCTGGCCGGAGCGAGGCGGCGCAGATCCTCCAGGAGCTTGAGAATCCGATGGGGTGATTCGAACAGAACCAGCGGATCGCCATCGTCCAGTAAACTCTTCAACTGATTTCGTCTTCGCCCCGCTTTGGGGGACAAAAATCCGGAAAAGGTACATCGCCCGGTAGGCGCACCGGCGATACTCAAGATCGTCGACAGAGCCGAAGGCCCGGGAATCGGAACGATTTTTACCCCTTCGGCTCTCGCCATGGCTACCAGATACGATCCCGGATCGGAAATCCCCGGGGTTCCTCCATCGGTAATCAAGGCTATCTGCTTGCCCTGCCGGAGCATCTCCAACAACCTCGGCGCGGATTTTTTCATGTTGTGGCTGTGAAGCGCAATCCTGGCGGTCTTCAGCCCGTAGTGATTCAGCAGCTTGAGACTATGACGCGTATCTTCACAGGCGATCAGATCCGCCTCGGCCAGAACCCTCAAGGCGCGGCCGGTGATATCCTCGAGATTGCCGATCGGCGTAGCCACGATGTAGAGCATCGGCATCAATGTACACCAAGCGGCGGAAATTTGCCATTGGTGAGCAAGCGGCATTACTATAATAATAGGAGGGCTGCAATGAAGAAACGACCCAAACAATCATCCGTGCCGAGAAAGAGCAAGATCAAGGAGCCCATCCGAACCCTGCTCAAAGAGGAGGGCAAGATGGTCCACGGGACCCGCGGTAAACCGACTCGTGGACCGCGCGGGAACAAGCACTAAAACTCAGGCGGAGCGCTCGTACACGGGGCGTGAACAGCCTCCTCCTTGCCAACTTCTTCTCAACGAACTATTATCAGCACCATGTTAGATCTGAAATTTATCCGCGAAAACCTGAACCGGATCATCGAAAATACAAAGAATCGACAGGTCGCGGCGAATCCCGAACGAGTTGTTGCTCTGTACGATCGACGCAATCAACTGCTGCAGGAATCCGAAGGCCTGCGTCATCGACGAAACCTCAACGCCCAAGAGATGAAACAGAAACCCGAGGCCGACAGGCGGCAACAGCTGATCGAGGAGGGAAAAGCCCTGAAGGAGCGGATCTCCGACACGGAACGGATGCTGGAGCAGCTTTCGGCTGAGCTGAACGAAGAACTGGTAAAGATTCCCAACCTGTCGCATCCGGATGCTCCGCTCGGAAAAGGAGACGAGGACAATCGGGAGTTGAAACGCTGGGGCGAACCTCCGAGATTTTCTTTCCAGGCAAAGGACCATGTGGAGCTCGCCCGGGAGCTCGATCTGGTCGATTTCGAAACCGCCGCACGGGTCAGCGGACCCAAGTTCTACTATCTGAAAAACGCGGCCGTATACCTGGAGCTGGGCTTGATCCGCTATGCTCTGGATATACTGCAGAAGCAGGATTTTGTGGTGACCCTCACCCCGGATATCGCCAAGGAACAGGTGGTGGAGGGAATCGGTTTCAATCCGCGAGGCGAGGAATCCAACATCTACTCGGTGGAAGGAACCGACGCCTGTTTGGTCGGCACCGCCGAAATCACTCTGGGCGGATACTATGCCGGCCAGATTCTCGACGGCCAAACCCTGCCTGTCAAGATGGCCGGCGTGTCACACTGCTTCCGGCGCGAAGCCGGGGCCGCGGGACAGTATTCCAAAGGACTGTACAGGGTCCATCAGTTCAGCAAAGTCGAGATGTTCATCTTCTGCAAGCCGCAGGACTCCGACGCCATGCATTCGTACCTGCTCGATCTGGAGGAGAAGATTTTCCAGGGATTGGAAATTCCCTACAGGGTGGTCGACACCTGCACGGGCGAGTTGGGGGGACCGGCGTATAGAAAATTCGATGTGGAAGCCTGGATGCCCGGCCGGGGCGACAACGGTGATTGGGGAGAGGTCACCAGCGCGTCCAACTGTACGGACTACCAGGCGCGGCGCCTGGCCATTCGTTTCAAGGAGGACGGTCAGAACCGCTACGTGCATATGCTCAACGGAACCGCGGTGGCTGTATCCCGGGCCATCATCGCGATCCTGGAGAATCACCAGCAGGCAAACGGCTCGGTTCGCATCCCCGCCGCACTGGTACCCTACACGGGATTCGACAGGATCGCCGCAAAATGAAAAGCCCGATCGAGGCGTTGAGAGAAACCGGATACAAGGTATACTACAGCAACACCTCGGCGCTGGATCGCTATTTTCGCATTCCTTCCGGCCCCTCCTCCTACCTGCTGACCGATTCCTCCCTGATCAATCTGGCGGGTACCTTCGAGGACCTGGAGTATCCCGGGCTGCTGTATGAAGAGGCTCTGGTGCGCCGGAACGACAGGCGCTACCTGTTCCGATGCTACGACGAGGATGTACGAACGCCGCCTAGACCGTTCACCGTTCAGGAGCTGCTCTACGATCCGGACCGCGGCGTATTCCTCGATCCCTCCGATGCATACCCGGATCTGAGGAGAGACCAGCTGGTGCGCCAAAACGGCGGATCCTCGCTGCTGTATCTGAGCGAGGCGGCGATATTGGTCTCCCGTTACCACTACCAAGCCGAGAGCGAAACCTTCACTCTGGACTCCCCCTTTGCCGAACCGGATAAATCCTTTCAGCGGGAGCTTCTCTTGGCCGTATTGACCGGAGCCTATCCCCAAAAGGGATTCTCCCTGTTGTACTCAAGCGGCTTCATTGAACAATACTGGCCGGAGCTGCACAAAATGGCCGGGATTCCGCATCACAAGGATTATCACCCGGAGGGAAACGGCTGGGAACATACTCTGGAAACATTCAAGTATCGAAAGCAGTGCGGTCCGGTTTTGTCCCTGGCATTGCTGCTGCACGACATCGGCAAACCGGAAGCGGAGAGCACACCCGAGCACGCCTTCGACGGACACGCGGAGCTGGGCGCGACCGTCGCCGCACGCTTCCTCAGACGACTGGGCTTTGATTCGACTTTGATCGGCCAGGTGACCTTCCTGGTGCGATACCACATGATGCCGGCCGCACTGAATCGGCTGCCGATCTACCGCTCCGAACGCATCATGGATTCTCCCCTGTTTCCCAAACTGCTGGAACTGTACCGCGCGGATCTGTCCGCCTCCTACTGGAGTCCCGAGGGCTACTATCAGGCCTGCCGGGTATACCGAAACTACCGCAAGAACAAGGCCAATCCCTATCGCCGCAAGGACGGCAGGAAACACTCCCGCCCGATGCTCAACTGAATTTCGCGAACCGCTCGAGCAGGAAACCTTTCAGCGCTTCGAGTCTCGGTTCCATAACGATGGACTGTTTTTCCCGAGAGAGGGCTTGCTTCAAGGAGGGAGGCAGCTGCGGGGTGACCCCGGTCGCTTCCCGCACTATTTCGATAAACTTACCCGGGTGGGCCGTTGCCAAACAGAGAATGCGGCCGTCAAATCCCGAATCCCTCCGGTAGTTGCGGGCGGCAAGTACGCCGACGGCCGTATGGGGATCGATTAAAATCCCGCTTCGTTCGTACACCTGCAGCATGCAGCGGCGGGTCTGCCGATCGGTGATCCGAATCCCCGTGATCCGCGACCTCATTCGCTCCACCTCTCCGTCGAAGGCCTGCAGCAGGCGTTCGAAGTTGCTCGGGTTGCCCACGTCCATGGCATTGGAGAGGGTTTTCAGCGAGGGTCGCGGTTGAAACTCCCCGCTTTTCAAGTACTCGGGCACCACATCGTTGACGTTGGTGGCGGCGATAAACCCGTCCACCGGCATTCCCCATTGCCAGGCATACACCCCGGCGGTGAGATTGCCGAAGTTGCCGCTGGGAACGCAGATACGGACGGATTCGCCGCGGAGGGGTTCCATGCGCAGATATCCGTAGATATAGTACAGCGCTTGAGGCAGCAGACGTCCCAGATTGATTGAGTTGGCCGAGCTGAGGGTAAGCGCCCGGCACAACTGTTCGTCCACGAACGCCTCTTTGGCCAGTCTCTGGCAGTCGTCGAAACTGCCCCGGACCTCCACGGCCGTG
>Ga0272444_10003516_pt1 | contig 14022 bp, 12 predicted proteins | sample SSMForm13_FD_201033 | JGI IMG/M metagenome (GOLD analysis project Ga0272444, IMG submission 201033) | Marine sediment archaeal communities from Little Sippewissett salt marsh, Falmouth, MA, United States - SSM-Form-13 | ecosystem: Environmental > Aquatic > Marine > Wetlands > Sediment ...
TTCCGAGCGTGAGCAGTATCTGGCACTCCGCTAACTGGGGGGAAAGAGAAGTCTATGATCTTATGGGAATACCATTTTCAGACCATCCCGATCTAAAACGCATCCTTACCTGGAAAAATTTTGAGGGTCATCCGTTGCGGAAGGACTTTCCCCTTGAGGGAAAGGACTTTGACAAACCCTTTGATCCGGAAACTATCGAGGATTACACGTAAAGGAGGCGTTCTATTTTCACACGAAAATCGGTTTTTTCAAATAACGATTTCAAATACCTTAGTGAAAGATGAGTGTAGAAATCATGGCTGAAAGCAAAAAAATGTACCTGAACATGGGCCCCCACCATCCTGCGACACACGGTGTGCTCCGCATCGAACTGGAACTGGAAGGTGAAACCATTGTAAACGCAACTCCCCGAATCGGTTACCTGCACCGTGGGATCGAAAAACTTGCTGAAAACCGGAACTATCAACAGGTGATTCCCCTTACCGACAGGCTCGATTATGCATCAGCTTCGGCAAACAATATGGGTTACTGCGTGACGGTGGAGAACCTGATGGGGATCGAGGTGCCCAAGCGGGCTCAGTATCTCAGGGTGATCATGGCAGAATTTGCCCGAATCATGGGCCACCATCTCTGGATCGGCACCCATGCCCTGGACATCGGCGCTATGAGTGTTGTTTTTTATGCATTCAGGGACCGGGAAATGATTATGGACATTAATGAAGAGATCGCCGGATATCGGCTGACTCCAACTTTTTTCCGTATCGGCGGAGTGGCTCATGACGCAACGCCCAAATTCATAGAAATGGTGCGAGATTTTGTAAAATGGTTTCCCAAGGGGCTTGACGGTTACCATAAGCTGTTAACGGAAAACAAGATATGGACGACGCGGACCATGGACATCGGAACCATTTCCGCGGAAGAAGCGGTCAATTACGGATTGACCGGCCCCAGTCTCAGAGGGTCCGGGGTGGCCTATGATCTTAGAAAGGCATTCCCATACAGCAGTTATGATGATTTTGATTTTCAGATACCGGTGGGGGATAAAGGGGATGTATACGACCGCTACCTGGTGCGTATGGAGGAGTTCAGCCAGTCCCTTAAAATTATTGACCAGGCCATTGAAAATTTGCCTGAAGGACCGGTAAATGTCGACAATCCATGGATAAGCAACCCCGATTTAGATGAAGTGCAAAAGGATATCAGTGCATTGATCCGGCGTTTTATGATTCACGTTAAAGGCCCGGTCGCTCCTGAAGAGGAAGTCTATACTGCGGTTGAAGGGGCCAAAGGAGAGCTGGGGTTCTACCTGGTGGGTGACGGGAGCGAGCATCCTTTTCGGCTTAAAATAAGGTCTCCATGTTTTTACCTGGCCAGTGCGCTTCCCCGTCTTATGATAGGGCATATGGTGGCGGATGCCATTGCCATCATCGGGAGCATCGATGTTGTTTTAGGCGAAATCGACAGGTAAGGCTTAGGATTTTACAGATACAGACAGATTTCATTTATAACAGAATTTTATTGATACAGATGACCGGAAAAGGGAAAGATGAGTATGGTCAGGTTAACGATTGACGGAAGTGAGGTTGAGGTTCCCGAGGGCACGACGATTCTCAAGGCCGCTGAAACAGCAGGTATTCGTATTCCAACCCTCTGTTACCACAAGAGGCTGCCGCCCATCGAGTCGTGCAATATGTGCATCGTTGAGATTGAGGGAGAAGAAGACCCTGTTAATTCCTGCGCGGCTCCGGTTTCAGAAGGTCTTGTCGTTACTACGAAGTCAAAGGCCCTCCATGAGAAGCGCACGGCGAATCTGAAAAAGATATTGAAACATCACCCTCTGGACTGTCCCGTATGTGACAAAGCCGGGGAATGCGAACTCCAGGATATTGTATACGAATTCGGTATCGAAGATGTTCCCTATGAACCCCGCAAGGTAAAAAGAGATGATACCTACTCCACAACACTGATCCGTTACTGGGCAGACAGATGTATCCTGTGCGGACGTTGTGTTGCGGCGTGTCGTGATCTTAAACAGATCGGGGCCCTGGAAATACAGGGGGAAGATGAAAATGCCAGGATCGTTGTAGATCCTGATAAATGCAAGTCCTGCGGGGAATGCCTCATGGTATGTCCCACCGGCGCCCTGACCGAAAATCTCAGCAAGTACAAAGGAAGGCCCTGGATGGTCAAGAGGGTTTGGACCACATGCTCTTATTGTGGTTGCGGGTGCCAGTTCCAGTTAAACGTTCTGGACAACCGGGTAATCGGTATTACCACCGATGTGGACACGGGCGTAAACCGGGGAAGCGTCTGCGACAAAGGGCGCTTCGGATATGAGTATATCGGAGACGAAAGCCGCCTTAAAAAACCGTTGATAAAAGAGAATGGAGCCTTTAGGGAGGCCAGCTGGGACGAGGCGCTTGATCTGGTGGCCGAAAAGTTCAAAGCTATCCGTGATGAACACGGCCCGGACGCTATCGCCGGACTGACCTCGGCCAAGTGTACCAATGAGGAGAACTTTCTTTTTCAAAAATTCATTCGCGCGGTGATCGGTACCAACAATGTGGATCACTGCGCCCGGCTCTGACATTCTTCAACGGTGGCAGGTCTTGCCGCCACATTGGGAAGCGGGGCCATGACAAATCCCATCGGTGATGTTCTCAAAACAGAAGTTATTCTGGCAATAGGAACCGACACCACGGGTAATCACCCCATCATCGCCAACTACATTATGGAAGCCGTCCATCAAAAGGGGGTAAAGCTTTTGGTCATCGACCCGAGGCATATCGAGTTGGTGGATCACGCCGATCTTTGGCTGCGACATAATCCGGGCACCGACGTTGCCTTAATAAACGGTCTCATGCACGTTATTATCAAAGAAAATTTGCAGGATCAGGCCTACATTGACGAGCGAACCGAAGGTTTTGAGGAGCTGAAAAGTTGCGTTGAAAAATATACCCCGGAATACGTCTCTTCCATTACCGGAGTCCCTGAAGAAAAGCTTTATGATGCGGCCCGGCTCTATGGAAAAGCCGATGTGGCAGCAATTCTTTATACCATGGGGATAACCCAGCATACCACCGGCACGGATAACGTCAAATCTTGTGCCAATTTGTCCATGCTTTGCGGGAACGTGGGAAAGGTTGGCGGCGGCGTCAATCCGCTCCGGGGACAGAACAATGTCCAGGGAGCCTGTGATATGGGCGGCTTGCCCAATGTCTTTCCCGGCTATCAAGCGGTTACCGTGGATGAGGTCAGGAAAAAATTTGCAGATGCATGGGGAGTGGAAGGCTTTCCATCAACGCCCGGCCTGACCATTACTGAAATGTTTGATGCCGGCGAGTCCGGAAAAGTAAAAGCCATATATGTCATGGGAGAAAATCCCGTGCTGAGCGACCCGGACAAACATCATATAGAAAAAGGCATAGAAGGCCTCGAATTTTTTGTGGTCCAGGATATATTCCTTACGGAAACCGCAAAACTGGCCGATGTGGTGCTGCCTGCCACCTGTTTTGCGGAAAAGAACGGAACGGTTTCAAACACCGAACGCAGAGTCCAGAGGGTTCGGAAGGCGGTTGAACCTCCGGGAGAAGCCAGAGAGGACACCTGGATCATCGGCGAAATCTCCAGAAGAATGGGCTATACCATGTCCGCAACAACTCCGGAAGAAATCATGGGGGAGATAAACGCGTTGACTCCCAGCTATAAGGGCATAACATACAAACGGATCGAAAAGGTTGGAATCAGCTGGCCGTGTCCGGATGAAGACCATCCCGGAACGCCCGTACTTCACGTGGGAAAATTTGCCAGAGGCAAGGGGCTTTTCTTTGCCATTGAATACATACCGCCTGCCGAGGAAGTCGATGACGAGTATCCCTTTTTGCTCAGCACCGGTCGAGTTCCGCAACACTTCCATACCGGAACCATGACCCGGCGGGGCACGGGCCTGAATCGTCTTTGCCCGGAACCAATTGCGCAGCTAAATCCTGAAGATGCTGAAAAGTTGAACGTATCGGAGGGAGAGTACATAGAGATCACCTCAAGACGGGGCAGTATAAAACTCAAGACATGGCTCACGGAGCGTTCCAAACCCGGAATGGTTTTTGTGCCGTTCCATTTCCATGAAGCTCCGGCAAACATCTTGACACATTCAATAGTCGACCCGGTGGCAAAGATACCCGAGTTTAAGGTCAGCGCGGTCAAGGTTAAAAAAGCTTCATGAGGGAGTAATCCAGATGGTTGAATATTTAATCATTCCTGTAATCAAACTTATTGTGATATTCAGTGTGTTTCTTCTTATAGCTGCTTATACAACCTATATGGAACGGAAGGTGCTGGGTCATATGCAGCTGAGATACGGACCCATGCGGGTGGGGTTTCACGGGCTGCTCCAGCCCATTGCAGACGGGATCAAGAACTTTTTCAAAGAGGATGTTATACCGGAAAATGCAGACAAGGCCGTATTTATGTTAGCCCCTGCAATCAGTATTTCGGTGGCCATTATTCTGCTTTCCGTGATCCCTTTTGGCCCTCCGATCACCATTTTCGGCCGGAAAATCAACCTCTACCTTGCGAATCCGTCCATCGGCATTCTGTTTATTCTCGGACTCTCAACTTTAGGCTCTTACGGAACCATTCTGGGGGGATGGTCTTCAGGGAATAAATACGGGTACATGGGCGGCCTGCGGGGCTCAGCCATGATCATCAGCTACGAAATTTCAATGGCATTTGCTGTGATAAGCATTATCATGATTACCGGCTCCTTTAGTATCGTTGATATGGTGAATGCCCAGACCGGAGTGTGGAATGTGTTTAAGCAGCCGGTGGCCTTCCTTGTGTTTCTGATCAGTGGAACTGCTGAATTAAACCGGACCCCCTTTGACATGCCCGAAGCGGAGTCAGAGCTTTGCTGCGGATACAACGTGGAGTACAGCAGTATGAAATTTGCGCTGTTTTTCCTGGCCGAATACATACACATGATTGTTTTCGCCTCCCTGGTCGCAACCCTATTTTTGGGAGGATGGCACGGCCCGGCCTTTGTTCCCGGCGTGGTCTGGTTTTTTCTAAAGATGTTTGCCGTCATTTTCCTGTGTATCTGGGTGAGGGCTACGTTTCCCCGGTTGCGCTACGATAAGGTCATGAAGCTTGAGTGGAAGTTCCTTCTTCCCGTGGCGCTTCTCAATGTTCTGGTCACGGGACTGGTGATGGCAGTGTTATGATAGTCTCGTAAAAAGTCAAAAATACGACTTTTTACGGACGTTTTAAGTTTTAGGCATTAAGTTTTAAATATCTGTTAAAACAAGTAAATTTAATTGCCTAAAACCTAAACCTTAAAACCCGATGAGTTCTGCTTTTTACAAATTCATCAAATATTACATACTATCCTGAAAAAACGGGTAAGATAATGAAAGAAACCGATGTTATCCATGTGAGTAAAGATCGTCCTGAAAAGGGAAAATACGTTAAGCCCCTTTTCAGAGGACTTTCTTTTATTTTTAAGAATTTTCTTACAAAGCCGGTGACCCTTCAATACCCCACCGAAAAGACGGAACGGAGCCAGCGCTGGAGAGGTCTCCACAGACTCGAAGTTGACGAGAAAGGGGAACTCAAGTGTGTGGCATGCGGCCTGTGCGCCCGGATTTGTCCGTCCGAGGCCATCACGATTGTTCCGTATGAGGAAGAGGGGAAGACACGATATCCTAAAAAATTTGTCATAAATGAACTCCGGTGCATATTTTGCGGGTTTTGCCAGGAAGCCTGCCCCAAAGGAGCCATCACATTGACGGAGGTTTATGATTATATCGACTATAACCGTACAGATTTTATTTTTGATATTGAAAAATTGAAAACCCCTGAAAAGCTAAGTTTCAAGGGAAAATAACTCAACGTGCGAACATCTTCATAACAGGGGATGCTCCTTACAAACAGCATTTAAAAAGGGCTTTTGCTCATGGAACAGGCACTGATATTGATTTGTAGCATCATCGCCATCGGCACCGCCGTAATGGTCATATTTTCCCGAAACACCGTTCACAGCGCCATGTGGATGGTGGGAAACTGCTTTATTATTGCGGTTCTTTTTCTTTTATTAAAGTTTCAGTTTATCGCAATTCTTCAGGTGATTGTTTACGCAGGCGCAATCATGATGTTTATTATTTATGCGATTATGATGCTGAACCTGCGGGTTTCGGATGACAGTGCAGAACCTTTGAAAAACCTTTTAAACGGACGGTATTTGCTGGCGGCCCTTTTACTTATCGGGATTTTTATCATCGGGGTCGGCTTCGGTCCCATGGCTTTAAAAGGATCCATGACAGATCAGGCCATGGTAAAATTCGGAGAGGTGGACCTGCTTGCAAATTATATATTTGCCGAGGGACTTCTCCCCTTCGAACTGGTGTCAGTCCTTTTGACGGCGGCAATTGTGGGCGCGGTTTACCTGGCGAAAAAAAATTGATTATTGGATCGAAAAATAAGGTGTTACTGTAATGGCTGAATATCAAAACATCTATCTCATTTTATCGGCGATACTTTTTACAATAGGCTGCGGCGGGGTGATAACCCGCAAAAACGCTATTGTTGTGTTTCTGTGCATAGAGATCATGCTCGGGGCCGTTAATCTTGCCTTTATCACTTTCAGTCGAGCCAATAGCTCCCCTGAAGGGATATTCATGGTGATGTGCGTCATGGCCGTGGCGGCGGCCGAGGCAGCGGTGGGACTGGCAATTTTTGTACTTTTGTACAGAAAAACCGGCTCCATCAATATAGACAAGTTTAACCTGCTAAAATGGTAAATAGAGGTTTATGCAATGTTTGATTATGTATGGTTGATTCCCACCTTGCCCCTCATTGGAGTACTGGTAAATGGTCTTTTCGGCCGTCGTATAGAAAAAGCAAATAAAAGCATTATACACTGGATCGCCTGCGGTTCGGTAGGACTGGCTTTTTTCGTGACATTGATCATTTTTGTTCAGATGCTAAGGCTTGAACCTGATAAGCGTTTCTACGAATACATCTGGTTCACATGGATGGAATCCGGAGAATTCAGTGTCCCCATGGGATTTCAGATCGATCCCATTTCAATGTTTATGTGCATGTTCGTCACCGGGGTCGGCTTTTTGATCCATATATATTCAATCGGTTATATGTGGCATGATGAGCATGATGAAGGGACGTATTTCAGATACTTTACATACCTTAACCTCTTTATGTTGTGCATGATCACCCTCGTGCTGGCGAATAACTTCCTTTTGATGTTTTTGGGCTGGGAGGGTGTGGGGTTATGCTCATATCTTTTAATCGCCTTCTGGTTCAGTACAAAAGAGTTTGCGATTGCGGGTAAAAAGGCCTTTATTACCAATAGAATCGGGGACTTTTTCTTTGCCATCGGCATGCTGCTTTTGATCGTGAATCTTGGAAAACACGGGATATGGTCAATAAAATACGCTGATGTATTCGCTCATGTTTCCCTGCTGTCGCCGGATCTTATCACTTTGATATGCATTCTTTTTTTCCTGGGATGTACGGCCAAATCAGCCCAGATTCCTTTATATGTGTGGCTTCCTGACGCCATGGCCGGTCCCACTCCGGTCAGCGCGCTGATCCATGCCGCAACCATGGTCACCGCAGGCGTATATTTTGTGGCTCGCTGCAACATTCTTTATACCATGTCACCGCTTGCCTTGCAGATTGTTGCCATTGTGGGCGGCATGACCGCATTTTTTGCCGCCACCATCGCTTTAACCCATAACGACATCAAAAAGGTGCTGGCCTACTCAACGGTCAGCCAGCTCGGGTACATGTTTCTGGGTCTGGGAGTGGGCGCCTTTGCCGCAGGTCTTTTTCACGTTTTGACGCATTCCTTTTTCAAGGCCCTTCTCTTTATGTGCTCGGGCTGTGTCATACATGCCATGAGCGGCGAACAGGATATGAGGTATATGGGCGGGCTGCGAAAAAAAATGCCCATCACTTTTTCTACCATGGTCATCGCAACCCTTGCCATCATCGGGTTCCCGGGGTTTTCCGGTTTTTTCAGCAAAGACGAGATCCTCTGGATGGCTTTCAGCAGCCCCAGCGGAAATTTTATGCTGTGGCTCATCGGTGTGCTTGCCGCAGCCATGACCGCCTTTTATATGTTCCGCCTCATCTTTATGACTTTTTTCAACGAATGCAGAGCATCTGAAGAGGTGAAAAAACATATTCACGAAGCACCCAAGTCCATGACCGTCCCTTTGATCATACTGGCATTTCTTTCCGTGGTGGGCGGGTATATAGGCATTCCCAAGGCACTGGGTGGGAGCAATCTTGTAGAACATTTTCTTGAACCGGTTATCGGGTTCGGAAAAGGGAAACTTTTTCAAGACGCCGCCGGCAAGGCAATAATGCACGGGGCGGAAACCGCCGGACATCATTCACATACCATGGAATACCTCCTGATGATCATTACCACACTCATTGTACTTGGGGGTATCTTCACCGCATACATGATGTACATGAAAAACAGGAGCATTCCCGAGAAACTCGCTCAAAAGAACCCCTTATTATACAGGCTTCTGCTCAACAAATGGTATATTGACGAACTGTATGAGTGGAATGTGATCAAACCGCTTCACACGTTCAGTATCTTTTTATGGAAAATTACTGACGCTATGATCATAGACGGCCTTGTAAATAAAACGGCTCAATTTTTCATGTGGTGCGGCAGTAGGCTGCGTCACATCCAGACCGGTTATGTGCAGCGCTATGCGGTAACCTTGGTAGCGGGCACGGTGGTGATTGTCATGTATTATGTCTTTTTACTGTATATTTAGGATGAGATATCGTTTGGTTGTAAGGTGGGTAAGCAGTTAAGATGATCCAGTTTTATGTGGACAACATCTATACAGAGCAACTTCTGGAGAAGACAGAATGAACCAGCTTAATTTCCCGATCATCAGTTTCACTATTTTCTTTCCTCTGGCCGGGGTGCTTTTGCTTCTTTTTATACGGGGCGATAAAGAGAAAAATTATGATCTTATGCGGAAAGCCGCTTTTGTAATATCCCTTTTTGAATTCGCGGTTTCCCTGGCTTTTCCCATTTACTTTAATTCCGAAACGCCGCATATGCAGTTTGTGGAACATGTCTCCTGGGTCAAGAGCATGGGGCTTTCTTATTTTGTCGGTATAGACGGAATAAGCCTCTGGCTGGTTGTGCTGACCACTTTTCTTGTTCCGTTGTGTATTCTCTGTTCATGGACGTATATTCAAAAATATGTCAAAGCGTTTCTCATCAGCATGCTTCTTCTTGAAACAGCGATGATCGGGGCTTTTGTATCTCTGGATCTTGTTATTTTCTACATTTTCTGGGAGCTTATGCTCATACCCATGTTTCTGCTCATCGGGGTCTGGGGAGGGCCCAGGCGCATCTATTCCGCCGTCAAGTTTTTCCTGTACACGGCGGCCGGAAGTCTGCTCATGTTTGTGGCGATTATCTACCTGTATTACTACAATTACAAGATCACCGGAATTGCCACGTTCAACCTTCTGGAGCTGTATAACCTGCATATACCGATATCCATTCAGTTCTGGCTTTGCATGGCGTTTTTTATCGCTTTTGCCATCAAGGTTCCCATGTTTCCGTTCCATACATGGTTGCCGGACGCCCATGTGGAAGCCCCGGCCGCCGGAAGCGTTATCCTTGCCGCCGTTCTTCTAAAAATGGGGACTTACGGTTTTTTGAGATTTGCAATGCCGCTTTTTCCTTATGCCTCACACCAGTTTCTTCCGATTATCGCGGTTCTGGCAGTTATTGGAATCATCTATGCGGCACTCGTGGCATGGGTCCAACCGGACATGAAAAGCCTGGTGGCCTACTCCAGCGTAAGCCACCTGGGGTATGTGATGATCGGACTTTTTGCCTTAAATATACAGGGGGTTGAGGGGGGCATCTATCAGATGATGAATCACGGGCTAAACACGGGCGCTCTGTTTATCCTTGTGGGGATCATCTATGAACGGAGGCATTCCCGGATGATGGAGGATTTCGGAGGCATCGCAAAAGTCATGCCGATCTTTGCAACGTTCCTTATGATCGTTACCCTTGCGTCGGTTGCCGTTCCCGGAACAAACGGTTTTGTGGGAGAGTTTATGATTCTTGTGGGGGTCTTTAAAACATACCCGCTTTTTGGGGTGTTTGCCGTCTCAGGAATGATCTTCGGGGCCACCTATATGTTATGGATGTATCAGCGAGTCATGTTCGGGCCTGTTGATAAAGAGGAAAATAAAAATATTCCGGACCTGAACCTGCGGGAGATCGCCACCATGGTTCCCATTGCCGTGCTTGTTTTTGTAATGGGAATTTTTCCGGGATATTTCATGAGAAAAATGGACGCTTCGGTCTCCCTGTTTATCAGCAGATTCAACAAAGACTATCAAATGTATGTTCAAGAGGCGACCGGAAAAACGAATACGAATAATAACCTGGCGATAAAAAATGCCGCCCTGATACTATCGCAGGATCGATCCGCAAACCCGGATGAAATAAAAGACAGACCGTTATAAAATAACGGCTTTTTTGCACAATAAATTTGGAGGAATTAATGGAGACATTGGATTTCATTCTGCCGGCAATGAGCATGCAGGCTGTTTGGCCGCAGATTATTCTTGTGACAACCGCGTTATTCGTACTTCTGGCCGATGTCTTCAAGCGGAAGGAAAAGACCGCTTTAACCGGTTTTATATCGCTTGCCGGCTCTATCATTGCACTCGCATGTCTGATGATGACATGGCCGACCAGTGGCGGGTCTTCATTTAGCGGGATGGCTTTTACAGACGGCTTTTCTTTCTTTATCACATTGACCGTCTTGCTTATATTAATTATGACCATCATGATTTCCATCAATTACCAGAAATTCTTTTCACGCATAAACTGTGGAGAGTACTACTCCCTTCTTATGTTTGCTAGCTGCGGCATGATACTGATGGCGGCCGCAGGCAACCTGATTTTGATTTTCGTGGCCCTTGAAACCATGTCCGTTTCTATTTACGTGCTTGCCGCTTTTCATAAAGATCAGCTCCGATCCGCTGAGTCGGCTTTAAAGTATTTTTTGCTTGGAGCTTTTGCCTCGGGTTTTCTCCTTTACGGATTTGCACTTATCTACGGAGCAACCGGAACCTTAGATATTGTAAAGATCGGTAACTTTATATCGAGCCATGGGAATATACTGCATTCAAAACTTCTTATTGCTGGTTTGGTGATGATGACTGTGGGATTCGGCTTCAAGGTTTCAATGGTTCCGTTTCACATGTGGACGCCGGATGTTTATGAAGGCGCTCCCACCGTGATTACCGGGTTCATGGCCACCGGTGTAAAGGCAGCCGCCTTCGCAGCGCTGATCCGGGTTATCCTTGTCCCGCTTATTTCTCTTAAAGGGGACTGGACCTCCATCATGTGGATTGCTGCTTTACTGACCATGACCGTGGGAAACGTTGTGGCTTTGGCTCAGGAAAACGTAAAACGTATGCTCGCTTACTCAAGCATCGCCCATGCCGGATATATCCTCATAGGGTTTGTGGCAGGAACCGGCCTTGCCCAGGCCGGGATGTTGTTCTACCTTATGGCATATGCGTTTATGAACGTCGGGGCCTTCGGTGTTGTGGCGCTTTTAGGGAAAGAGGAAGGGGAATATAACAAGATTTCTGATTTTGCAGGGCTGGGGTTTAAATACCCGATGATGGGCGTGGCCATGGCGATCTTTATGTTTTCCCTTGCCGGAGTCCCGCCCACTGGCGGCTTTATGGGTAAATTTTATATATTTACCGAAGGCATAAAGGCCGGATATGTCTGGCTGGTCATATTCGCCGCCATAAACAGTATTATTTCCATCTACTACTATCTCAGGGTGGTAGTGGTGATGTACTTCCATTCTTCCGAAGGGCAGGTTACCATGCCGAAACCTTCTCGGACCACCGTGCTTGCCCTTGCCATTGCATGCTGGGGTGTCATTTTGATGGGAATATTCCCCTCATACTTCTGGTCTATTGCAACCAATTGCATTTTTACCCTTGTATAGTTCGGAGCCATATTCCACCCGATTTGCTCCAACATTTAATAGGTGATATGCGTAAGACACGTTCTGCACGAACCTCCTCAAAACTTTACGAATATTGGGTGGATTGTTTGTCACTCCTTGTGCCTCCCATCTAAATTAAACCTTAATAAATCCCCATATCATGCCGATATATATAGAAAGGCTTTAAATTGCTTGTGTCGTTATTAGGATTAAACATGGCGTCTAAAAATAACAGGGCATGGACCTTGGGCCTAAATATACTTGTGTTAGTTAGAGGTTATATAAATGGGAGCCTATGGCAACAAAAGCTGGTGTGCCTATAAATCATGGAAACAGGCTGTCAAAAATAGACAAAAACTGATTTTAGGGCCGCAATACCGAAATGCTCTTCACAATGAATGCATGATGGCCGTGGTATTTGGCTATAGTGCTCCACTGCTGGCAAAAATTCTGACATTCTCTCATCCCTCCGAATATGAATACGTAAAAGACTTATTCGCCAACAAAATCGACATCATGTTCAGTAACGGAAATCTTGTTATCACCAATTAAAGCCAAACCGACCATTTTACTTTATCAACCCCCTAACAGCTAAATGAGTGGATGTTTTTCACCGCCCATTCGCTTCGCTCATTCGAGACACTGAGTTCGCTGAGAAAAAATATATTTTCTTTTCTGCTGAGAGGTCAGAAAAGAAAAAGATTTACGCCCCGTAGATAACAAAAGCCGTAGCCGGTGTTTAAATGTATAATTTCGTATAAAATCGATAAATTGTCATAAGGTCAGTGATTATTGTTTTCCTGCGTCCCGCAAGTCCCGCATTTTTTCAGCGGGATCAAAGGAAAAAAATAAAAAAGCAAACCCTGCGTCTCTGCCTGCCCTCTGACCCCCGACCCCTGCTCTCTGATCCCCAACCTCCGACTATCGTCTTTCCGCAGGAACCCGGAATTCTTCGGAACGGTGGCATTAGGTTTGAGGAGCGCTTTGCTTTAGGCTTAAGAGAAACCGATGGAAGAAGGAAAACTGATTCGCTAGGACGAGCGACGACAGAATGCACCGACCTTTGGTCCATCTTCCCTCATTCATCGTCCTTCATCCAGCCTCCGACCTCTGTTCCCTGTTCCTTTTCTGCTGCGAACTTTCTTGAGATATGCCGTTTCGTGAGGGTTGGAATATCATTACAATTTGATATTATAGTAAATATTTTATTAATGCGTTCCGACCGATGGCCGCTTTTTTGTCGAATCATAATGCGATCCTTATGAAATGGAACGGAACTTGATAGTAGATGATTAATTTTACATTAAATCATCAACAATGACATTTGATGAACTTGTAAAAAGTCAGATTTAGACGGTTTCGTAAAAAGTTCAAATTCCCCCGCCAAACAGAGGCGGGATAAAAAGGCGTGCAAATTTTGTAATCATCGGCTATCCGCCGGTCCCGTAGGGAGCGTACTTTTCGTACGTTGAATGATTGCGAAATGCAGCACAACGCAGAAGTTGGACTTTTTACGAGACCGTCACATTTAATTGGGTAAGTATTCGTATGGAGGGTTTCAAATCCTATCATGGCAAAAATCATATATGGTTGCGGCCTGCGCTTGCGTGAATGTGTAAATCTGAGAATCAAGGATGTTGATTTTGAAAGAAGTGCGGTGACCGTCTACGGCAAGGGAGACAAGGTTCGCGAAACGGTTCTCCCCGAAAGCATCAAAAAAGATTTCAGTGAACATTTGGATAGAGTTCGTGTAATTTACAAAAAAGACCGGAAGAGTAATATTGCAGGTGTTCAGCTGGCTGATGCACTGGAGCGGAAGCTGCCGAATGCAGGGAAAGAGTGGATCTGGTTCTGGGTATTTCCGTCAATTAAGATTTCCTTGGACCCACGAACAGGAATTGTCCGAAGACACCATGTTCATTCAAGCAATCTCCAAAAACAGGTCAAACGGGCTGCAAGAAAGGCGAAAATT
>Ga0272444_10003518_pt1 | contig 14020 bp, 12 predicted proteins | sample SSMForm13_FD_201033 | JGI IMG/M metagenome (GOLD analysis project Ga0272444, IMG submission 201033) | Marine sediment archaeal communities from Little Sippewissett salt marsh, Falmouth, MA, United States - SSM-Form-13 | ecosystem: Environmental > Aquatic > Marine > Wetlands > Sediment ...
TAGGCTCTGCTAGGTCCACGAATTTTGCATCTTTCAGGTTCTTCTCCAGGAGCTTGAAATTAGAATAGGTTAACTCCTTTGGGTTGATGCCTATGCTCTTCATGCCTTTGATCTCCTCCTTCAGGATGCTAAGCCTCTCGTCCCTGGAGGAGAAGGATATCAACCGGTTCTCTGGCACGAGTCTCCTGGCGGTCTCCATCTCCAGCATGGGAACCATGAACTTGACCTCTCCATCCCGATCAATAATGGCAGTGGAGCTCTCGAACAGCCCCTCCGTGAACCCGGATACATAGAAGAATGTATTGTCCAGGAACGGATCGGTATCATTCATCAACACGATGCAATCCAGTTCATCATCGATATTGGACATGAGTCTCTTTATTCGCTGCTGCAAGGCAATCACCCAAGGTCAATATGAAAGCAAGCCTTAAAAGGTTAATGCCATACTGTTTCTTTTTGATGTTTCTAAAAAACCATTGGTTTGTTAGTATTCATGTTTAAATAGGCCTTCCCATTTTACAGTGTTATGTTCGAGGTGAAGGTCAAGGACGGCCTCGCTAGGATAGGGAGATTGAGGACCGCACATGGTGATGTTGAGACTCCAGCATTGTTACCAGTCATCAACCCCAACAAAATGATCATAACCCCAAAAAAGATGCAGGAGCTTTTCGGCACACAGATACTCATCACAAACAGCTATATCATATTTCGGAGCGACGAGCTCAGGAAGCGTGCCCTTCGTGAGGGGGTTCACAAGCTCATAGATTTCGATGGCGCGATAATGACTGACTCCGGCGCCTTCCAGAGCCATGTCTATGGTGATGTGGAAGTGGACCCAATGGAGATCATTGACTTCCAGAGGGCAATAGGCGTGGACATCGGGACAATGCTGGATGCCTTTGGGGAGCCATATGAGGATTACGATACTGCTAATGCCAAGGTGAAAGAGACAATTAAGAGGGCAAAAGCGTCGGTGGAGAGAAGGGGCGACATGTACCTGGCAGCCCCCATTCAGGGTGGAGTTCACCTCAAGCTGAGAACAAAATGTGCCAGGAAGATGGGTGAGTTGGACAGCCAGGTCCATCCCATTGGCGGCATAGTTCCATTGATGGAGAACTACCGATTTTCTGAATTGGTGGACATCGTGATGACATCCAAGGAATCGCTCCCACACGGGAGGCCTGTACACTTGTTTGGTGCGGGTCATCCAATTCTTTTCGGTCTGGGTGTGCTTATGGGAGCGGACATGTTCGATTCCTCATCTTACATCAAGTACGCAATGGACGGAAGGATCATGCTCCCTGAGGGAACGAAGCATCTCAACGAGCTGCAGGAGCTCGGCTGCCCGTGTCCAGTATGCACGAATTATTCGATCAACGAGCTGAAGGATGCCATGGATGGTCCCAGGATGCTCGCCCTACACAATCTTTACGTGAGCTATTCGGAGCTAGCAAAGGTCAAGACCGCTATAAGGGACGGCCAGCTTTGGGAGTACGTGGAGATGAGGGCCAGGTGTCACCCTGAAATGCTGGAGGCCCTGAAGAAGCTGAAATCCTACAGGATATTCATGGAGAAGTTCGAGCCATTGAGCAGGCGGCATGCATTTAGATTCACTGGAATAGAATCCCTGAACAGACCCGGAGTGCTTAGGTACAGGCAGAGGCTGTTGGATAGGTATGTGCCAGAAAAGGAATTGGTGGGCCACAGGCACTTATTCGGTTTCATGCCAGCTGAATTGGACCAGATGTATCCATTGGAGCAGTGTTTGTGGCCTGAATCACTTGATTCATACAGCAAGGCTTCTATAGAGAGGGAGCTGAAGAGGATTGAAAAAGCCCTTGGTATGAAGTTCAAACAAGCGGAGGGGCCACCAAGTGATTTGGACAGGGCCAGGGCAGTGGCGAGATACCAGTTCGGCATCGAGGCAGAAAAGGTCCTGTTCAAGGGCAAGATCGAGATCATAACCAGCAAATCAACGGGCAGGATAAGGAACATCGTTAAAGGCAAGAAGCACATCCTGTCCATGAGGGCCCATGACGGTCTGTACACGCTGAAGCCTGAAGGGGCCAAGTTGCTGCACAAGGCAATATCCACACCCGGTCTCAGGGTCATCGTGAACGAGGATTCCGCAGAGTTCAATATTCAGGGTAAGAATGTATTTTGCCAGTTCGTGGTAGACATGGACGAGGAGCTGAGGCCAGGGGACGAGGTACTGGTGGTCACAGAGGAGGATGAGCTTGTAGCAATTGGGAAAATGGTTATGCATAAGGATGAGGTCCTCTCCTTCAAATCCGGAGTTGCAGTAAAAGTCCGTGATGGCATGGGCTCATAGCGAGAAAACAAAACATTTATCAATCCCCATAACCTATTACCTACCGATATGGTTAACATTGGAGCGGTGGAGGAGGTCCTAGGGGACCTGAAGAAGAACCCAGAGGTTAAGGAGGCAACTGTTGTTTCCAGGAGCGGAATGCACATAGCGGGTAGTGTTCCGAAATCCTCCCATCTTGAGACCTATGTTGCCATGAACGCCATCATGCTCGGTGCAGGGGAGAGCCTGTCAAGCGAGTTGGATGACAACATGCAGTACGTATATGTTGCCTTCAAGCATTCCATATTGGTCGTCTTGGCAGCTGGAGCCAAGGCCCTTGTGGTAATAGAGCTGACCCAAGAAGCCTCGATTACATCCATCATCGACATCCTAGAAGCAGCAAGAAGCAGGATCGAGAAGTACATGTCTTGAGCAAGAGCACATTCCCAATTGTTTTATAATGCAATGCATATTCTCCTTCGATGAGTCAATCAGCTAGCCCTTCAAAGGTGCTTGGGGCGATAATTGGGGAATACAAGGCCCTCAAAGTTGCAGATATCAGAAGGAAAAGTATCCGTATTCTTTCATCCAACATGATGGTTAGGCCCAGCTTTTCTTCATCATGGGTATCCTTGAGGCATGCTCCTGACTGTAAGCTTGAAATGGAATACAATAACGAAACAACAAAGATTGGATTGTATTCAAAGGCGTCCAGCACTGAAAGTGTATACAATGTCACTCCATTGGAATACAGGCTGGATAACAACCTGGTAAAAATAATCTATTTAGCGAAGCAGAAACTCGTAGAGCAAATACCAACGGACCTGCCATTGGAGAACCCTGCTCAAATCCGCAAGTTCACAAAGGATGCTGGAAGAAGGATATTATACTCTTTAGCAAAGGAAAACAACGTAGATCTAGGTTCAGATAGGGAGGAGGAGAGTGCTTTCCTCGATCAAATCGCAGAGCTGCTGGCCAAGTACACGGTCGGTATGGGTTTGTTGGAGGACCTGCTCAATGATAACAATATCCAGGATATTTATGTGGATGCTCCATCCCAGTGCAACCAGGTCTATCTGACCTTGGGAGGTCTGGTAAATCCAAAGCTGTATGGCAAGGCCCAGTCCAACATTATTCTGGACCAGGACGAAATGGACGGTCTCATCTCGAGATTAAGATATGAGAGTGGAAGACCTTTTTCGGAAGCCATGCCAGTACTAGAAACAGACATGGAGGCATTCAACACCCGTGCAACTGCAATAGGGCCACCATTATCTCCATCTGGAACTGCCTTGGCCCTCAGGAGGCATTCGATTGATCCATGGACCTTAACCAAGTTCATAGCAAATGAAACCCTGTCAGAACTTGCAGCTGGACTTATTTCCTTCTTGATTGATGGTAGGTCCACAATCCTTTTTGCTGGAAGCCGAGGAGCAGGTAAATCGTCTTTGATGGGGGCAGCAATGCTCGAATTTCCCATGAGCCAGCGAATGATTACTATTGAGGACACACTTGAACTTCCAGTCTTGAAGATGCAGGAAATGGGATTTAAGGTCCAATCTCTATACGTAAGTTCCAGCTTATCAGAAGGAGGAATGAGTGCAGAGGATGCATTGAGGATCAGTCTGCGTCTTGGAGAATCAGCGATCATAATGGGTGAGGTAAGAGGAAAGGAGACAAAGACCCTGTATGAAGCCATGAGGGCCGGGACAGCAGGCTCCTCAGTAATTGGGACTTTTCATGCAGATTCAGCCAGATCAGTGTATGAAAGGGTGGTGCATGATATGGGCATTCCTCCAAAATCATTTCTTGCTACCGATATCATTGTAATATCTGGACTTACGAGGCCCATGGGTACTCAAAAGTACACACGGAGGGTGACGCAAATATCAGAGGTCAGGGGTGACAATGATTTCATGGATCTCATGGTGTATGACGAGCAGAAGGACAGACTTGTCCCCACAGACCATTTTAAATACAGGTCAGAAAAGATAGGGTCCATTGCCAGGTCCTGGGGGATATCTCTGGAAAAAGCAATTGACAACATTCAAACAAGAGCGGCAATAAAGAAATCCCTGGTCCATTTGAGTATTGTAAAAAGAGATCCATCTTTCCTTTCCACAGTATGGATAAGAGATTCAAATGAGATGTTCTGGAAACTCACAGAGAAACATGGTATAGAATATGGAGGGGTTCTTGATGGTTTCCAGTCTTGGGTAGGGGATAGGGTTCATGGATGATCTGAACGAAAAAGTTGAACCATTGTATGTCAAAGGTTGCCACTGGGCTGGGAAATACTATAAGAATTCCAGAGAAACGGCTAAAAAACGAAAGCAAACCTTTGAAAGTGCGAAGAAGGAATACCTCTCGATCAGAAGAAGGCATGAACAGCAGCTTCATTTGAAATCGGGGGATAATAATATTGAAAGTAAGTTGAAGAGATCACACTCTAGATATAAGACCGCAGAACGGCGATATTTCCAAAAGAGCCTTATGGATGCCGTCAAGTTCAATGGATGGGATATTGATGTCTATCAGATAGAGAAATTCTCTTCCATAATTGCAGTAATGATTTTTGGAATTCTGATACTGCTCAATATCATGTTGCTTATCCGTGGTTCCTCTATGCTGATGTACGTATTACCAACGAGCCTCGTGCTTCCAGTTGTTATTTACAGCTTCCTATTGAGCTATCCCGAGATCGTATCTAATAGGATGAAGGTCAGGACAATAGGCCGCACTCCTGAGGCCATCAATTTCCTTTCGATGTCAATGAGGGTCACACCTTCATTGAACAGGGCAATAGAGTTTACTGCCAAGAACATGGATGAGCCATTGGGGACAGGCTTCAAAACAGTTTTATGGAATGTGATGATGAGAAAATTCCATTCTATTGAGGATTCTTTCAATGCATTTGCTTTGGAGTGCGGGGATTGGAATGAGGACTTCAAAAGGGGGCTTTACCTCATTAAGGCTGCTGGACTGGAAAGGTCAAAGGAAGGCTTGAACAGGACCCTTGACAAGGCAAACGAGCTTGTCATTGAAGGTACCAAGGAGAGGATAGGGACCTACGTATCATCGTTGTCAGGTCCTACGACCATACTATTCGCAATGGGAGTCCTCTTTCCCATGTTGATAGGAGCAATGTTGCCAATCCTTTCAATCAGCTCACCCTCAAGTCTATCCAGTTACGGTGAGGTAAGTACTTCTACCACACCACCGCCCACCATTGAAGTTGGGGCACTAATGATACTGATCATTCCATTCTTGACCTTTGTATTTTCATGGAATATTCTTGGGAAAAGGCCGGGAACATACAGGGCTCCAGACAATTCCAGGATAGGGCTTATCACTTTTCAGGACATTGCTGTGGTTTCTTCGATATTGGCTATTGTGCTGTTGCTGGGCCACTCCCTTTCAAATGTGATTTTGCTACCGATGATGGTCATGGTATTCGGTATCTCACTTGGTTTATTGGTTTTTAGAAGGGCGAAGCCATTAAAGAAGCGAAGGAATCAAGTATGGGATCTTGAAAAGGTATTTCCAGATGCTCTTTTTCAACTAGGGAATCACATTTCCGATGGGGAGCCGTTGGAAACCGCTTTAGGAAAGGTGGGTAGGTCCATGATAGGTACGGAGGTTGGCACCCTTTTTCTTGATATTGAGAAAAGAATGAGGTTCACGAGGGAGCCCTTGACCACAATTCTCTTTGGGGATGAAGGATTGTTGAAGGGCAGTCCGTCACCTTTGATAAAGGGAACAATGCAGACCGTGATCGAAGTTGTGCAAAAGGATTCAAGGAATGCCGGCCAAACTATTGTTAACATATCCACCTATCTTCGGGACCTCAAGAGAATGGAGCATGACATTCAAACCTCGATACGCTCCATAACAGATATGGCCAGGGGAACAGCATTGGTATTTTCTCCCCTGGTCATGGGGATAACTTGCGGTCTGTACGTGCTTCTGGGGGATTCCTTCTCCTCAATGGAACTTGGTTTCTCCATGATACAACCTGAACATTTCATATTGATTATTGGAATATACCTTGCATTAACGGTAGCTATTATCCTGTACTTCACAACAGGAATGATGTACGGTCAGGACAATGTCCAATTCGCATATGAATTGGGTTATGGGCTTCCAATGGCTTCCATAATATTCTTTCTTGTGGCCCTTGGAAGCATGGAGTACATGATATAGGGGATCTAAGTATGGTAAACTATGAGATATTTGGCAGAGAAACAGGTTTGGTTAATGAAATTGGACTAGAAGGATGCGGTTATCTTGGAAAACTAGTATCTTATCCTGGTGGTAGATACGAGGAGATAGGCTCAGTTTTCATGGACCTTACATCTCCACACTGCATACTGGTACTGGGAAAGAGAGGGACTGGAAAATCATACACTCTCGGTGTATTAGCAGAAAACTTCGCAATGCTGAAACGTAAATATCGGGAGAGAATATCAGTCATAATCATTGATACAATGAGCGTATTTCACAGTTTGAAGGTACAGAACCATAATAGAACCGAGATCGCTATGCTGAAGGATTTCAATAACATGAAACCAACAGGTCTTGGTGATTTCGCCCGTATCATTGTACCAAAGCTGGCCATTGATATGCTAAAGGAGAATGAATTCCAAATCAGTTATGATGGAGTATTGGAGATACCTTTCAATTTAATAGAGCCTCATGATTGGTTGACACTCTTTGGCCTTTCTCTCACTGAACCATTGGGTACACATCTCATTAGAGCCTATGATAGATTGGAGGAAAGGACATTTTCCACTCTATACGAGGCCATTGAAACAACAAGCGATAGTGATGCCTCAGCACAACCCCTCTTGACATTATTCCACACCCTGGAGGGAACTGGGTTGTTCTCCAATGAAAAAAAAGATATTACTGATCTTTCCATGGGAGGCAAGCTAAGTATCCTTGATATCAGTTCATTGAAAAGTGTTGGTGGTTTTGACCTCAGGAACCTAGTGGTGTCTGTTCTTGCAAGACATCTTTTACATGATAGAACGGTTTACTCCACCATTGAGATGCAGAGCGAAGCTGGCTTGATCGACACAATGGTGGCAAAGAACATTACCGAGAAGCACCCGATAGTATACATGATGATTGATGAGGCACATCTGTTCCTTCCAAAGGACAGGACTACCTTGTCATCGGATGTCCTAATAGATTGGATCAAACTTGGCCGCCATCCAGGTCTATCCTTGATCTTGGCTACACAAGAGCCGTCAGCTCTGCATGAAAGCGCAATAAGGCAATCCGATATGATCATCAGTCATAACATCACGGCAAGTGATGATGTTGAAGCCCTGGGCAAGGCCAAGCAATCCTACATGAAAGGTGATAATGACATTCAAAAGATCGTCTCTACCATGGAGTCAAAGAGAGGTCTAGCGGTGATATTTGACGATAGAACACAAAAAGTAGAGATGTGCAGGATCAGGCCGAGGCTGTCCCTTCATGCAGGAATAGACGCAAGTGCATTACGAGACTGAACCATAAACCAACATCACTTCGGCCTCACTACCAGCACCCCGGCCTTTGCATGTCCTAGCACCCTGCTGGTCACGCTGCCCATGAACAGCTTTCTCAGATTGCCTTGGCCGTGGGTGCACATGATTATCAGGTCCTTTTCATTGGTGTGCTTGATTATCATGTCATGAGGTGCACCTGTGATTATCATCTCTTCAAGCTTGACATCCTTATTTCTGGCCTTTTCACGTATTCCTTTCATAGCTTCCTTTCCGTCCTGCAATAGCCCTTCCTTCAAGCTCTGCTTCAAGGAAGCGTGTTGAACCGTGGATAACTGGCTCTTATCCACCACAAAGATGGCCATCACTGGAAGTTCAAGCTTGGTTGCCATGTCAAGTCCGACCTTGACTCCTTCTCTAGCATTCTTGGAGCCATCGGTAGGTATCACGATACGGGAGTACATGCTGGTAAGTTGATTTTGATGTATATAACAATTTGCAGTCGATTTCATGGGGCCGATATCATGCCTTGCCCCTGGATTCTCCGGTCTTCATTCCAGATGCAACGAGATGTGCGACCCTTATTGCTTCAGGTATGCACCCTCGCACGGTGCTTTTCGATATTATGGTGTTAGCTTCCCTGTCATTCAATCCCACGCAGGCAACGTGGATGTCCTTATGGGATGTGCTTACCTTGTGGACCCTGGTCTTCTCGATCAATTCGTACCTGGACTCCCACTCGGTGACATGCTCCCGCAATGCCTTTTTCATGGATGATAGATCCGGCTCGTCCCTAGTAATGGTCACTACCGGTACCCCCGTGCTTTCAAATACCTTCTGGATATCCACTACATTAAAACCTCCCAATGCAATGCCGTCCATGAGAACAGCTCTGATCTGCGGTTTAAATCTTGATGCATTCAAGGTCTCTATCAACTTGAGTGTAGCATCATTACCATCCACAGTTACCTTGAAATGCAAAATTCCCTCGATATATGAAGGCAGCCTCGTCACGACCCCAACAACCGAGACTTCCTTTTCATCGAAAGTGAAAGGTGAATCATCGATGCCAAGGACTCTGATATGGTTCTTCAAATTCATTCCTCAAACCAGCTTGAGATGGCCTGTAATGCTGTCAACTATCGGAGAAGGTCCTGGGCCTATTCCCAGGCATGTTGGGGTTCCGGGAGGGACCTGGGTCAGGCCTGCGTCAACAACAAGGTAATGCACCAGCTTTGCACCCTCAGCTTCATGGATCAGTTCTTGCAGTGCATCCATGTTCTCCACCCACACCACTACCTTTTTCGCTCCAGTCCTTTTCCATCTCTTGAACCATTTCTTGCTTTTTTTCTGGGCAAGGAAGGCGCATTCAACTGATGCATGCCCTACCTGGGCAGCCATCTTTCCAGGGGATAGTTTGATATCCCTCCTAACTGCAATAACAAGCTTGTCAGATGAATCATTGTTCTTCATAGGTCAGGTCCTCTATTCTCTGGTCGATTTCCTTTAATTTATTGAGCTTGGCTTTCTTTTTATCTATTAATTCTCCTCTTTCCGGAGGTCTTGTCAAGGGGATGCGGTCATCCAGCTCATCAATGCGCTTTTGCAGTCTCTTCCTCTTGGTTGCCAGTTCGTTCAATTCCTTCAACTTATTTTGGTCTGTGATAAGTGGTATACCTTGAATTAGCGGTATAGGATATCTGGAAAAGGAAGGGTGAAGCTTCCCAAGCCATGGATAAGCTCCCCTGTACCATCCAAGTATAAAGAATGATATCGAAATGGTACCCAGTATTAAAAAGAGGTTCCTGCCAGTAATCAACCCCTCGTCGACGTTCTTGCTGGAATAATCCAATATGAAGACTATTATCAAGTAAATCACAACGCTCAGGCAGGCTCCCAGAGCAGCCCTGGTTGTTAGGTCTGCATCCCCCCCCAAATCTCCCTTTCTGGGATATAGGAAGAACAGCATTGTCATTCCTGGAAGCAGGAACATAAGCAGCAGGGCTATGAAGGTTGTCAGGTACTGTATCACAATCCCCCTATCAATGGGAGTTTATTTAATATTAATGATTATAACCAGACATAACGTGCTAGTAGATAGAACATTGAGATATTTACCGTGATGATCATTGTGGGTATACCCATTTTCACGAAATCTTTGAATTTCACAGGATATTTGGTGCGCTGGGAAAAACCCATTACCACCATGTTAGCAGCTGTACCCAATGGTGTGGATGCACCCCCTAAGCATGTACCAAGGCAAACAGCCCAATACAACGCATTCGCATCACCATTGGATGCGAGTAATGGGACAACCGGTGCCAATGTAGCGGCAGTTGGGATGGCACCGATAAGAGCAGAGGTAAATGCACACACCCAAAGTAGCATTATTAATGTAAGTGCAAAATTTCCACCAGATATATAGAGGGTAGCATCTGCTATTGCATCAATGAACCCTAATGCCTCTGCACCAGCAACGAGTGTTAGCAGGGAGGCAAAGAAAATCAATGTGGACCATTCCACGCTTTTCAATGCCTCTGAAATTTCAATCTTTCCAATAATGAGAACAAGAATCGCGCCAAAAATGGAAGCCTCGCCAATTGTAAGACCGATCCATTCATGGGTGATGAACAGGAATATCATCACGAAAAATACCATTATTGAACGTTTGAAGAGCCTCCAGTTCTTGATCTTGTATTTCTTTTTCAGCTCAAGACCTAACTCTTCAGAACATGTCGCTTGGGCTAATCCCTTCCTGTAGAATATCTTGATGAATATTAAAACATAAACAAAAAGTATTAATAAAACGATAGGTGCCACGTTGTAAATGAAGTCAAGGAAGGTCAAACCGCCCATGGAGCCAATGATAATGTTGGGTGGGTCTCCGATTATGGTTGCGGTTCCTCCAATGTTCGATGCCAATGCTTCCCCCACCAGCAATGGAACAGGATTCAAGTTGATAACCTTGCATATTTCGAAAGTAACAGGGAGCATGAGAAGTACTGTGGTGACATTGTCAAGAACCGCTGATAGTACTGCAGTGATGAGTAGGAGATAGAAAATCAATCTTGGGGCCCGATATTTGGCATAATAATAAGCCTGGACAGCGATCCATTCGAGAAATCCAGTCTTGCTGAGCACACCCACAACGATCATCATCCCAAGTAGCAACAATATTACGTCCTGCAGTTCGATGAACGAAGTCTCTTTGATACCTGCCAGGTCCATGCTCATTTCCGAAAATCTCGAAAAAATTCTTACAACAATGACCATGAGTGCAGCACCGCCCAGTACCGCAACGGTGCTGTCAATGACATTGAACAGGACCAGGGTGTAGGTGATGATCAAAATGGCCAGGGTAATGATGATACCAAGTAGTTCAGGCTCTATCGTTTGAAGCGCCCCCTGACAAGTATTACAGGCTTTGGAGAAGCAACAACAACTTGTCTGGATACATGTCCTATCACTATCTTTGAGAACCATCCCTTTCTACCAGTTCCCATGATAACAATATCATGCTCTTTGGCTATCTCTATTATCGACTTGACTGGGTCGCCGGTAACAGAGATATTATTGCATTTCAACTTGTGCTGCTTTGCTTTCCAAGAGATGTTCTTGATGACCTTTTCGCTGTTCTCCTTGTTGGTTGCCCTTACGAAGATCGAGTTTAGCTCCGAATTTGTGGATGCGGCATATAGGATGGCTACATTTTCTGCGTTCTGCGAACCTTTCGTTCCATCAGTAGCCAAAAGAATGGACTTGGGCCTGTGGCCCTTGGCTGGTGAGCTCATGATGAGTATTGGTATCTTGCTGAGCTTCAATGTATTCTCGATGGTTCCACCCAATTTATAGGACTGGATGCCGTGTCTTGCATAGGACCTTAAAGCAATCAGATCAATTCCGTTCTCACAGGCATATTGGTGTATAGATTGCGATGGTATACCAATTATGACCTTCTTTGCAGATGGTTGAACGCCTTCCTGTACCAATACCTTCACAGCATGAGAAATTGCATCCTGTGCGGTCTTCTCCAGCATTTCCGTTAAAAGTGTTGTGAGCTGTATGCCCTTTGCTCTAGTGTTCACTACACTTATCACATGGAACTCTGCAAATGGGAACATCTCCGCAGCATAGCGGATGACATGGTCCTCGAGACCTGTGCCATCTGTTGGTATCAGTATCTTCCTGAACATTCAACCACTCTCCTGATACAGGATAATGAAGGAAAGGAGGATATATATTATAGTTTGGACACACAGAAGCAGAATATTTCAACTATGAAATCCGGTACCCAGTTCAACCCAAGCGAATCTTGATCAAGCCCCAGAGAATGAATAGGGCCAGTACAATGATAAGAGCTGTGGTCAATGTGCTCCATCCAGATAGGCCCTCATCCTCCTTTTCCTGGAAGGTGGACATCATGAGCCATGTGTTTTGGCTCGGGTTGCTTATATCTGGATTGGCATTTGCCTCCCAAAAGATCCAGAGCTTACCCTTATAATTTGCAAGTCCAGGTGTGTCCTGGAAAACACTCCCTCCATCTGGAATGTCCTCTTCTTCAGGACCTACTTTATAAATCTGGCTCCATTTGCTGCCGTCATAGCTCCTGATAACGATATCTGTATCCTCTCCGTGGGTAAGGAGGCTGTTGTTCGAGATCCAGCTTAAATAGAGCTTGTTGCCGTCAGAATATGAGAAAAGACTGTTGTCATCCCCTTGGTCATTGGTAGTGAACTCGATTACGAAATCGTTCCAGTTCCCATCTTCCCATTTCCTCATCACCACGTCGGAATCCTTCCCATCCGTAAATTGCTGGCAGGTAGAGCTCCAGAACAGGAAGAATTTTCCATCAAGAGCGCATATGGTTGGCCATCTGTTATTGCCTTGCTTTCCTGAAATTAGGTTCATCTGCCCCCATTCGGTACCATTGAAAACCCTGGCAATAATGGATGAATTGGTAGTACTCCCTGTCCACCTCCTGTCATAGCTCTCCCACGCCACTATCAGGTTCTTCTCACTAACTGCACAGCAGGGATTGATATTGTTGCCCTGGCTGTTTATCGTAATTGAGTTTTTCCCTCCCCAGCTTGTACCGTTGTGCCTTACGAACCCGATCTCCAAGCGATCATCCTCCTCTATATACAATTCAAAGAAAACATACAGGTTATTATTATAAACTATTGGATAAGGGTTGTAATCTCCATAATCATTGAACTGTTGTGTTGTGAGATCCTTTGGGTCTGACCATACCTGACCATCGTAGGTGCTGACCACCAGGTCATTATCGCTCCCATCGGTTATGGTGCTGTCGTCGCTGGACCAGAAAAGGAACAATGTGTCCTGATATACTATCGGGAATGGATTGTAATCATTGCCACTATCATTCGGAGTTAGCTCTTCAGAGTCAGACCATCTCTCTCCATCATAGTTGGCATGTATGATATCAAAATCGTGGTCATTGGTATTCTCGGGCGTGTTGCCAGACCAGAACAGGTGCAGCTTGCCCTGAAACTCCACTGGCATTGGGCTTTGCTGATAGCCAATGATTTCAGGGCTGGTCACCTCTTCCGGGGGACTGAACACCCCCGTTCCTTCAGCGGAAATGCAGGCCTGGCCAAGCAGTGCTAAAAAAACCAATAATTTAATAAGCTTCCACAACCGCATCAAATCGAAAAATGGTCCCGTATTTATTAAACCTTGCTTATTTCCATAACCCATAAATGCATCCCTACCAATGCTGTTCCCATGAAAGACGATGTCTTGACAATGCTGGATGATATTGACCTGAAGGAGCTATCCTTGGTTTATGATACGCATGATGTTTTCCTAACGGCCTATTTCCCTGTAACAAAAAGGGAGCTTGACCTTTTTCTCCCCTTCTTCGAGCGTCGAATATCTGCAATGGAGAAGGCATTGGAGCCAGGAACGCTTCTGGACAACCTCAGGAAGACAGTCTCCATAGTGGAGCCCTGGTTATCTAGGAAACCGATAAAGGGGGAACAAAGCAGGGCCATATTCGCCTCCGCATCCAAGGATTTCCTGGATATTTACAGACTGCCGCTCCCTGTTGAAAAAGCGGTGATACTGGACACATCGCCCTTCATCAAGCCTCTAGCATTGCTGAGGGATGACCATTACAACTACGGCATTGTATTGCTGGACAGCCACAGGGCCTGCTTGATATCTGTAAGCACTGGAATGGTCACAGAAGAAT
>Ga0272444_10003519_pt1 | contig 14019 bp, 12 predicted proteins | sample SSMForm13_FD_201033 | JGI IMG/M metagenome (GOLD analysis project Ga0272444, IMG submission 201033) | Marine sediment archaeal communities from Little Sippewissett salt marsh, Falmouth, MA, United States - SSM-Form-13 | ecosystem: Environmental > Aquatic > Marine > Wetlands > Sediment ...
GGAGAGGTCCTTACCAACCCCGAAGGTCTTGAGGCTGTCATGGCCGAAACGGAGGATACGCTCATTGCTATTTCCTGTCAGGACGTCGGTCAGATACTGAGCACCAAAACACTGACCGGTTCTATAGACACAGGATAATGCCATCTGTGCGGCTACCGTGCCGTCCCATGAGTCAACCACACCCTTGCAAGTCCCACAGTTGCCGCATGGATCAGTCATAGTTTCGTCAAAATAACAGAGTAACACCTGCCGTCTGCACTCGATAGTTTCACAGTACCCAAAAAGTACATCTAATTTGCGTTGCTGAATAAATTTGAATGATTCGGGGCCTTCCGACCTGATGAGCAACTGGCGGACAGCAACCACGTCGGATAATGAATAGAGCATCAACGCATCGGCCGGCTCACCGTCACGGCCCGCCCGGCCAGTCTCCTGGTAGTAAGCCTCCATGTTCATCGGCACATCGTAATGGACGACAAAACGCACATCCGGCCGATCAATACCCAGGCCAAATGCAATGGTGGCTACAAAAACAATCGCGTCTTCCCGGGCAAAGCGTCGCTGCTTCTCTACCCTTTCTTCCGAAGACATTCCTGCATGATAGGAAACGGCGTTGATACCCTCTTTAGACAGCCAGGCCGCAATATTATCGACACGCTTGCGACTGCGACAATACACAATGCCGGTCTCACCCGGGTGCTCAGTAGTAATGAATGTGAGGAGTTGCTGTTTTGCCTTTTCTTTCAAACTAACACGATAGCAAATATTCGGTCTGTCGAAGCTTGAAATAAATTTTTTTGCCCGGCACAAGTCCAGTTTTTCGAGGATATCTTTTCGGGTGACGGCATCGGCAGTTGCCGTCAAGGCGAGACGCGGTACTCCGGGATAACGTTCCGTTACCTCCACGATTTTAAGGTACTCGGGTCGGAAGTCATGTCCCCACTGTGAAACGCAATGAGCTTCGTCCACGGCAAACAGGGCGATAGGAAATTTGGTAAGGAAATTCTGAAACCGGTAAGACAGAAGCCGCTCCGGTGCAACATAGAGAAGATCAGTCTCACCCGTCATAACGCGGTCTTCAACTTGATTGGCAGCAGCGGTTGACAAGCTGGAATTGAGGTAGTCGGCACGAACACCGTTCTGATTCAATCCCTCAACTTGATCGTGCATCAGAGCAATCAAGGGTGAAATCACCACCCCGACACCCTCCCGAATGATCGAAGGGATCTGGAAACAGAGGGACTTCCCACTTCCTGTAGGCATTAAAACAAAGGCATCCTTTCCGGCCAGTGCTCGATCGATCACTTCAAGTTGATGCTCACGGAAGGTATCGTAACCAAAGAATTTGCGGAGAACTTGATGTGGTGTCATGGGAAGCTCCTGATTTGAGTTTTCGCCGGAATTACCAAAAGGGGTAACAGATGCTCTCGTATTTGTAAAGAACGGACGTATATTTTACGTTATCAAGCCGTTAAAAAACTATCAACATAAGGCTGTTCAAAAACGGCTGGATGCAAGGCTCTCGAATTTGCCAGCCTTGTGGCACGCACTGGTAGGGATTCATTTTCTTATTGTGCCTCAACGACCGCGTCTTGTGCGTGGATGGTGGTGTCTAACAAACGATAACGGCTCAAGGCCAAAGCGTCAAGATAAATGGCACAAGGCGGTACCAAATATCGGATTTGTGAAATCGGGAACCCGGTACTTGAAACCTGATCCCTTTTGCCTTGAAGCCTGACAGTGATCGCTACAACGCATAAACCCTGACCCACAGTCTGGCATTAAAGAATACAATAGGAGTATCGTCGGATATTCCAACCGGACCCTGAATGGTTATTGTCTTTCTTGCCGAGGTCGATTGAAGTGTTACGGTTTTTGTAATCTTCTTTGACCCATACGCGAAGATCGTAACCCTGTCGCTGGTGATCGATACACCATTGTACCGTAGCAAGGAATTAAAGCTGAATCGTTTTGTCGTTGTGTTCTTTAACGTATATTCAACCGTAACCGTCACCTTCCATTGCGAGTCAAGGAGGTTGCTGTTTTCCGGAATATTAATGACGCCGCTTCCTCCCTGAGGCAGGGTGAGAACATTCTGACCGTATCGTATCTTCACAGAGGCCGGTAAGAGGCCGGTAATAATATCACGTCCCCGTGGTCAATCCGTGAAAACTGTATTTGCTGCACACCCACGGGTTTAATAGCTTGCGGGGTCAACTTTCTCGGCTTTGCCGTCGTTGTTGCAGCCATGGCGGTGGTACCGTAGACTATGGTTAGCAATACAACACTAAAGACAATGACATACTTTTGAAAATGCAGTTTCTCAGATATTTTTTCTCCCTCCCTTTTTTCGTTATTCAAGTGCAATGCACACAAATTCATCAGAGATTGCATGAAAGTGATTTTCCACTGGTGCTTTTCCGCGTAACGACAGGAGATGGCGAGAGAGAAATGCATTTGCGTGGCGCTGCAACATGACTGAACCAGCACTGCGATTTCGAAGGACGGTAGAAATTCCCAACTGATTTCAAGAAGTGCGTATCTGACTTGTGTGTCTGACAGAAGGAACGTTTCACGCAAAAAATATAGGGAAATTAACTTGGTGTGTCAATGGAAAAGCTTCGCTTCCCCTTTTCTTCCGGAAGTGCAGACGACAGAATTACCCCTGTACTGGACCTGTGATCCTTTCTCATTAGGACACATTCCATAATGATGTGCCCTGTAGAAATCAGCGGCGGTGAACCGTCACTGCAAGTTCCACAGGGCACATTTAAAAACCAGGATCTGAAACCTGACGCGTTGTCAGGGCGCGATGGTCTTACTCAAGGTGTTGTTGGTTTCATTACTCTCGCTAACCACATTCGTAACATCAATGGTGGCATCAATGAGTACGGATTGTCGCAGCACATACTTAGTGTTATACCGGGCAATGCCGCCGGCCCGGCTGAGACGCTTCCGGGGGTCCAGACCCTTCAGGGAAATCATGGCCCACCCGTTGCCGTTCATCTTGAGATGGAGCTTGGGTGCATTCTGTGAACCTGCCGTCCACAATGACGGATTAAGACCAGCCGTGCCGATGTTCTTCACCTTAATGATGACCCGTTTTCGGTTGTCGAGTCTGATTGAACTCACCATCAAATCCGGCTGCCCCGTCTGTATCGACATCGGTTTCGGTTTGACTCCTGCTGATGCAGGGCCAAGGTTTTTGATGAGTCTGTTGTTTCCTTCGTTTGTCTCGATCACCTTATTCCCTTTATCAATAGTAGCAGCCACCTTGGTGGTCTTTTTCAGGGTGACTTTTTCAAAGGTGTAGCTTACAGCTCCGTTTGGACGACGCAGCTTATATTCAGGGTCCAGAGCGGGCAGGGTCACACCGTAACTCCGTGTTCCGACCTTCACGATCATGCTGACAGCCTCACGACCCTTATCATGCCACTTGACAAGGTGGAGTGCTCCCGGACCCCGGTTTACCACAGTCACCACTACCTGATTGTTTTCGTTCAGGACAAGGTCTTTAACCACCAGGTCTGGGTGAACCTTAAATTGCTTTTCCACCTCCCGGTCCAGTTCCCATTTCTCGCCCGGATAGGTAATGAGGATCTGGCCCGTGGCTTTAAGCCGCGCTATGTTGCGGAAAATAATCACATAACGGCCTGCGGTTTTTCGCAGTTCGGGAGAGTCGACCGCGTGCTTGATGGATTCGCCTCTTCCTTCCTTGCCGCAGGCTATCTGTCCGTGGTAGTAAGATGGCTTCTTTTTTTTCTTTCCGAAGACCCTCTTGACACCGTTGACAAATTTACGGATCGCATCACCGGCAACCCATTCGGCCGGATTGAACTTGTTAGCCTTCCTGAGCCACTGTTTCCACTGGCTTGGTTTCATCTTCTTGAAAGCTCGCGCATCCACGATAATGAGACGCAGCGGTTCGAAACGTTTGCTCTTGGGGTTGGGATCGAGATCGTCAACCCTGGCATATACTTTTATCTCGCCCGGACGCGTAAGTTCGATGGGATAAAATATGGTGAAGGGATCACCCTTGCTGCTCTGATGCAGGGTGAAGGTCTTGTGAATAATTGCCGAATCATTATCGATTGCCAGAACCGAACCGGCGGGAATAAAAAACAACGCGAGAATCAACAGCGATGCTAACACGAAACTTTTTTTTATCATCATTAATCTCCCTCAAAACCGTTTTATTGGGAATCAGTAACATGAAAACCCATCCCACTTTTACGGTGAAACATAAAATAAATGCCTCTGGAGGCATTCTACGCAAAAGATTATATTCCCCAGCATGTGCCATGAAACGACAACTTATTTCATGCCCATCATGGCAGTCTGGAGCCGCTGCTGTGCTGCCTGCACATCTGGGTCTCCCATGTATTTCATCATATTCATGAAACTGGCGGCCATTTTCTGCTGTAGAGCCTGAGCCTTCTCCTCAATTGGTTTCAGCTCTTCAGGAACTGTTTTGGTTTTTTCCAATTCCGGGTATTTATCCCTCATCTCCTTGAGCCGCGGAGCAAGCTTTTCCATCTTATCGGCATACCGGTTGATGACCTTTGCCATCTCCTTGCCGGAGGAAGCCTTTTCCATCCCCGTGACGTACTCATCCATGGCATTGACAAACTCGGTGTTCACCTTTACCAGGTCGCTGTATTTGCCTCCGCAAGCCACCAGCATAACGATAAATCCGATCATCACCAAACCCAACACTCTTTTTACGCTCATAGTTACCTCCAATCTTAATTTCAGCAGAACAAGTAACACCCTTTGCCGGTTATTTCCATAACAATTCATACCGTCACCATTGAAAAAAAGACGACATGAGGCTGTTCTGTTATCCATTACCCACGTTGACGGTCCCCCATGGGACGGCATGAGATGATAACATACTACATTAACAATCAGCCATAACTTACTTTTATAAATAGATAAAGCTGAAAGCTATAAATTCTGTCTCCCTTGCCTTGTGGAAATCAGCGCAGCTGACCCGTCAAAGCGGGTTCCACAGGGATGAATCCTACTCTTTCTTTAGCCTTTGGCCTTTGGCCTTTCACCTGTCTTTTATTTGCTGAAAGCTAACCGCTTTTAATTCTGACTCCTGACTACTGACTCCTGCATGTTTCCACCTTTTCGGGTAGCCAGCACTGAATTTCATTTTCAACCTGCTATAAAAGAAATCGGAACACACAGGCAATACCTTAAATTAAGGATTGTTCGGGTCACATCTTAAATAGTATGTATTCACTATTTAGAACACAGTATTTCACGACGTCAATGCTTACTATTGAAGATGTAACTCTCGTTCCTCTCCAAAAGATTAGAGATCGAACAGGACTGAGAACCCTCCGCCGATGAACCACTCATGATGGGACTTGCCCATCTTCCAGGACAGGGAGTGTCCCTGCCCCCCTGTTCACTGCGCCACCGCCTTTCTCATGAACCTTTCAAGACGTGCCACCCCCAGCGAGAGGCTGAGAGTCAATACGAGGTAGAGTGCCGCGATAGTAATCCATACTTCGAACGTGAGATAGGTAGCCGACATTAATTCCATTCCCTGAAACGTCAGTTCCTGGATTGAGATGACTGACACAATGGCCGAATCTTTTATAGTGGAGATGAACTGACCGGCAAGGGGAGGAAGGATAACCTGTGTTGCCTGGGGAAGCACGATGTGACGCATGGTTTGCCATCGAGACATTCCAAGGGCATAGGCTGCCTCGTACTGCCCCTTTGCGATTGACTGGACGCCCGCACGCACGATTTCCGTGATGTAGGCACCTTCAAAAACGGCAAGCGTTATAAGAGCGGAGATGAACGCCGAGCACTGGGAGACGGGTGCACAAAGGAAACCGAAGAGAGAACGAAACCATGGCGCTCGCTCACTCACGAATGCATCCACATCAAAGAATCCGAGGATCTGATCGCTGATAAAGTAATAAAAGATGAAGATGAGCACAATGGGCGGAACGTTTCTGATCAGCTCGACGTAGCTTCGCCCGATGAGTCGTCTGAAGAGACTGTGGCTGACACGAAACAGACCCATGACAAGCCCTATGAGGGTCGCGATAATTGTCCCCCAGATGCTGAGCCTGATCGTCATAACGAGTCCCTGAACTAGCAGATTCGGCACCAGCTTCATTGTCTCTGAGTCATAGCGAAAGAGATACTGCGGAATAGCCGCCCAGTTCCATCTATAATGGAGCCCCACTCTGATCCGATAGACGATATAGATGATGGCTGCCGCAAGTAGTACCGTAATGGTAATGTCGAGCAGCGTTATTCTGATTTTCCCGTATCTCACAAATTACCCCGGTTTTTCGGATAGTGGTTTGTCTTTGGTGGAATAGCACGTTCATGATCGAAACATTATTGAATCATGTGCTCCCAGTCCCTTGTTCCGAACCAGTAGTGCTTCCGTTCCTTCAGCCACCCCTCTGCCTCAACGACACGGATCCAATTGTTGAACACGTTGAGGGTATCAAAGTCACCTTTTTTTACCGCAAACCCGATGGGCTCTTTGGTAAAGGTTTCTTTCAGGGGGAGGTAGAGTTTATCCGAATATTTCAGCGCTTCATATGCCGGTCGCGGTGCACTGCCGACAACGGCGTGGGCCTTCCCGTTCATCAGTTCCTGATAGGCCTGCGATTCGTCGTCAAACATTCGAAGCTGAGCCTTCGGCATATACTTTTTTGTCGCCGTAACAGCGGTGGAGCCGAGACGCGCCGCTATGATCACACCGGGACGATTGAAATCCTCGAGACCCGTAAAGCCCGCGGCGAGTTCCCTGTGGGCCACGATGGACATGCCGGTCGTATCGTACGGGATGCTGAAATTAACCTTGATGTTACGCTGCGGACGGATCCCCATACCCCCGATAATGACATCGAATTTACCGGTGAGAAGGGCCGGGATGATACCAGCCCATTTCGTTGGGACAAATGCAACTTTGACGCCCATATCATCTGCCAGTCGAGTCGCCACGTCGATTTCGAAACCGATCAGCTTTCCCGTCTTGTCTTTCATTGCCCAGGGGACAAACGTGGACATGCCAACCCGCAGAACACCGCGCTTCATGACTTGTTCAATAGTACCTTCTTTCGCCACCTCTTCCGTCGGTTTTTTTTCACAGGCTGCAATTCCTACAGTAAAGACGATAAAAATAATAACCACAGTCCAGACGGAAAACGACCTGATGTTCATATCTTTCCTCCTTTATTCGTCATAACGCTTTTACGCCGGAATCCGGAGACGATGTTCCAGGAAACCAACGGCCAATGAAAGGGTCACCGTAATGAGAAAATAGATGAAGGCAACCGTAAACCATATTTCAAATGTCAGAAATGTTTCCGCGATAATCGCCTGCCCCTGCATGGTGAGGTCGTAAATGGCAATGGTACTGACCAGGGCCGAGTCTTTTACGAGGGAAATGGCCTGGCTCGTCAGGGGCGGCAGCATCCATCTGACGGCCTGGGGCAAAATTACAAACCGGTAGGTCTGGGCGGTGCTCAGACCACTGCTGTAAGCGGCTTCCCACTGTTCCTTCTGAATAGAGACGATCCCGGCACGAAATATCTCCGAGGCGTATGCCCCTTCAAAGAGACTGAGAGCAAGCACAGCCGACGTGAAACGACCGATATCGAGGACCGGTGCCAGGACAAAATATATAAAGAATATTTGAACAAGCAGGGGAGTATTGCGGATAAATTCCAGGTATCCTCTGGCGATTATCCTTGCGACGATGGAGTTAGATAATCTGAACAGCGCCGTGATCAGACCGATGGCACATGCTAGAACAAGACTCACCGCGGTGATCTTCAGGGTAAGTATCAAACCGTCAATGAGTGGTCCCGCGATGAGGCGGCCATTTTCGAGCGAAAAGAGATACCGGGGCACCCGATACCACTGCCACTGATATCCCAGCCCCTCAGTGCCTCGGGCAAGGAGCCAGGTAAGTACTGCCGCGAGGAGCAGGTACTTGCCGACATCGAGGAATATGGAAATAGATATGGCAGACTGGTTTTGTTTTTTCAACGACACCGCATGCCTTCCTGGTAAAGCAAAGGAACGTTACGAAATATTGTTCTCCATACTCAATGCTACGGTGCATTTCAGTGCCTTTTGTGTTTGGATCAATATTTCATTATCATTTTTATACCATTTTCCACAAAGGAAAAAAAGGAAGATCACAGACATGCGGATTTTTATCAATTTTACGCACCTTTCTCAGATCCCTTCCTTTGCTTGGTCATTGCCACGAACAACTGACGACGGACAACCGACAACGGACGTTTTTTTCTTTTCCTGACCGCTGAAAGCTGAACGCTGATCGCTTTTAATTCTGTCTTGCCCCTGTCTTCTATAGTTGCTCTTGTCTTTTGTTTGCTGATTGCTGAATACTGATAGCTATTTCTCCTGACTTCTGTCTCCTGACTCCTGCATCTTATCTTTTTCCTGACCGCTGAAAGCTGAATGCTGATCGCTATTAATTCTGTCTTGCACCTTGCCTATTCTCGAATGCTGAACGCTGATTGCTGAAAGCTGAATGCTGAACGCTATTTACGCTGATCGCTATAAATGGTACAGGTTCAGGACATAGGTAACACTTTCTGAGAAAATGGCATCGTCAATTTAATTTTGACAATTGCCATCATATGATTTAATGACGGTTTCAATAAACACAAGCACCTTCCCGTGGGAATCTTAATGATAAACGAAGGAGTAACAATGGAAGGAAAAAAGGTTGGTGAAAGCAGTGTCACCCTGGCACAGCAAATGAACCCCCAGGATGCAAATCCGGCTGGAAATGTACATGGTGGTGTCATTATGAAACTCATTGATACCACTGCCGGTGCGGTTGCAGTAAAACATGCACGATCTAATGCGGTCACTGCCTCCATCGACAGGCTGGATTTTCATCATCCCGTATACGTAGGAAACCTCCTGAAACTCAGGGCCAGTCTGAATATGGTTGGAAGAACCTCAATGGAGATCGGTGTCCGGGTTGAATCTGAAGATTTGATCACCGGCGAAATCAGGCATACGGCCTCTGCCTACCTCACCTTTGTGGCCCTCGATAACAAGGGCAAGCCGATAGCATTGCCGTCACTTATTCTTGAAACCAGGGGACAAAAGCGCAGGAATCGCGAGGCACTGGCACGGAAAAAGACGAGACTTGCTGAAAAGAGAAATGAAAAAGAATGCCAGGACAACTCGGAGAACCCTGACTGAAAAAGTTTACGAGTCCTTGTATCCTTTCCATATTGCCTCGATTTTAGAAGTAGAATCAGGGTGCATATTTATCCTGTATTATTCTCGTTTCGTATCGCAAACAGTACGTAGGTTCTCTCTCTATTTTTGTCTTTCAAAACAGTCTTCCCAATCAGAAAATGTTTCATTCTGATACTTCTGGAATCGATGGATCATATTTTTTCTATAACCGAATAAATTGACATGCTCAGTTGGATAAACACTTAATCTTTCTTATTACCATAGGTCAAACGGTGGCTGACCCCTCCTGCCCCCGTCTCACGGCACGATCAGGACGAGAGCGACGAGGGCTACAGCAACGCCGAACCGCTGCCGCGGGGCCAGGCGCTCTCTGAGGATAAGCCAGGCCAGGAAAACGGTTCCGGCGGGATAGAGTGAAGTGAGCATCGTCGATATGTCGAGTCTTCCCAGGCGGGATGCCAACGCGAAGAGAATGTTGCCCGTGGCGTCGAAGGTACCCGCCAGGACGATGATAATCATCTGCCGGTTCCACGGCGTCTGTACCTTTTGTCGGCGCGCTACGATGAGCGCCAAGATCATGGTAATAGATACGACCCTCGCCGTGGCCAGCGGCCAGAAGATCGCGGTTTCGCTGACCTGATCGATAAAGATAAAGAAGAAACCAAATCCCACCCCGGCCAGAATCGGCAGGCCCAGTTCGCGCGGGTGAACTGATGCGTCACCGCCCCCGCCGGCGAGGCACCATATCGCACAAACTCCCAGCAGCAGTCCGAGGAGCTGACCCGTCGTCGGCACCCCTTCCATTAATATACCGATTACGATGGGTAAAACAGCCCCGACAACGGCGCTGACCGGGGCCACGATCCCCATGCGTCCCCGGGCGAGTCCGATGTACAGCGCCGCGAGGCCGATCGTCCCGGAAAGACCGGCCAATCCGCCAAACAACAGATTATTCCCTGAGGGTATCGGCTCCTCCAGCACCACAGCTAGTCCGGCCAGCAGGACAAGACCTAAGAGTTGCGATATGACGAGGACATTGTACACTCTGATCCGTTTGGTCGCGAATCCGCCGCAGAAGTCCCCGGTACCGAAACTCGCCGCTGCGGCAATGCCGCAGATAATTGCCAGTGTTTCAGATCCCATCTCCTGTGATGTGCCTCTCACACGTGTGACATACCGTAGAGAATAGGTTCTTAGTGCGTTCTTACTGTAATGTCAAGGAAACTGCAGGGCATGGTGCACATCATGAATAACGTTTTCCTTGCCGGGAATCCCCGCCCTGTGGGCTGGTAGATTCACCTCGGCTAACGGCAAGTGGCTCCTGTTTTATCCCTGACTTCTGACTCCTGTCTACTGGCTCCTTCTTTTTTTACTTGCTAAGCGGAGGGCCTTGGTTTACACTTCGCCCTTTGCTTTGAATCACTCTTGTTTCAGGCAAGATATTAACGAAAGGTAAGGAGTGAAAAATGACCGGACAAGACAAACAGCGCCAAGTTCCCGATGAAGACGGATTTTTTGGAAAGTACGGCGGTAAGTTTCTGCCTCCTGAATTGGAGAAGCCCTTCGCTGAGATCACCGAGGCGTACCATAGGATTGAGAACGATGCCACCTTCATTGCCGAGCTGCGCTATATCCGCAAACATTTTCAAGGCCGGCCGACACCGGTGTATCATGCACGGACATTGTCCCTGCAAAATGGCGGGGCTCAAATCTATCTGAAACGTGAAGACCTGAATCATACCGGTGCACACAAGCTGAACCACTGCATGGGCGAGGTCCTTCTTGCAAAATATATGGGCAAAAAGCGTGTCATCGCCGAAACCGGTGCGGGACAGCATGGGGTGGCACTGGCCACGGCTGCCGCCTATTTCGGACTGGGATGCGAAATACATATGGGCGAAGTCGACATTGTCAAACAAGCGCCGAATGTTAGCCGTATGAAGTTGCTGGGCGCGAAAGTAGTGCCGGTTACCCATGGCCTCAAAACGCTTAAAGAGGCAGTGGACTCGGCCTTCGAAGCATACCTTGCGGACTACGAGAACTCCATTTACTGCATCGGCTCTGTTGTGGGTCCCCATCCATTCCCGCTCATGGTGCGTGATTTTCAGCGCATTGTGGGTATCGAGGCCCGCGAACAGTTTTTTGAAATGACCGGGAATCTCCCCGATGCGGTCTGTGCCTGTGTCGGAGGCGGGTCAAACGCTATGGGAATTTTTGCACCCTTCCTGAACGACCCCTGCGCCCTGATTGGTGTGGAACCGATGGGAATAGGAGATAAACTTGGCGAACATGCGGCGACGATGACCTACGGGCATGAAGGCATTATCCATGGATTCAAGTGCTACCTGCTGCAAAATCAAGACGGCTCTCCGGCCCCGGTCTACTCCTGCGCCAGCGGACTCGATTATCCGGGCGTCGGTCCTGAACACTGTTATCTGAAAGATGCCGGCCGGGTTGAATATGTGACCTGCTCGGATGATGAATGCAAAGATGCATTCTTCAAACTGTGCCGTCTTGAGGGTATTATCCCGGCGATTGAGAGCGCTCATGCCGTCGAGTATGCCCTGGTGAGGGCCCGCGAGATGAAGAGTGGCACGATTCTTGTGAATCTGAGCGGGCGTGGGGACAAGGATCTGGATTACGTGCTTGAGCACTGGGGTACCGGCGGCGAGGATGAAGCATAGGAAGAAGAAGATTGGACATAATACTAGACAAAAATAGTGTAGCGGATCTGAAAAACTGGTTCACACACTATGTTCAGACATTTAAATACAACGATAGAGAATTACAGCAAAACATAGATTTGAAAGAAGACCATACCGGACGGGTATGCAAAGAAATCTTAAATCTCGGCGTGCAACTCGGATTAAGTGATGACGCATTACGGTTGGCTGAAATAATTGCCCTTTTGCATGATATTGGCCGTTTTGAACAATATGCCCGCTATAAAACTTTTATGGATGGAAAATCCGAGGATCATGCTGAACTGGGTATAAAAATATTGAAGAAGTATGGGGTACTGAAACAATTCGATGACGCAACAAGAGAGGTAATCTTGCGATCCATACAATACCACAACCGACCGTCACTACCCCATGGAGAAACGGAAACATGCCTGTTCTTTACTAAACTGCTGCGTGATGCGGATAAACTGGATATCTGGAAAGTGGTTACCGATTATTATCATAGAGAAGACGGGAAAAGAAATGCTGCTCTCGAATTCTATTTACCTGATACACCAGGATTTTCGGAAGAAGTTTACCGGGATTTAATGAATAAGACAATCGTTGACATTAAACATATAAAGAACTTGAATGATATTAAACTGCTTCAAGTAGGATGGATTTTTGATATCAACTTTAAGCCAACCTTATCTCATATCAAAAACCGGCGTTACCTGGAGCTGATCCGTGATGTCTTGCCAAAATCGAAAGAAATTAAAGAACTATTTGATATCATTCACTTCTCTTTTGTTACATGAACTACCCCGCAGCAAGCTTCGGGGAATTAATCCACAAAGAGATTACACGTCAGAGGTACCGTCAGGTCAAGGTAGGTTGGCCATTTCGAGTAACGAGGCTATCGGGTTTATTTCAAACAATGCGGGCAGGTGACAAGACATGAAACAGACTTTACTTTTGCGTATAGGTTTGATAGAAATAATAGAATGAACCTGTTTGAAAAAATATTTGCACGCAACGAACCCCAGCCCATTCCGAACCTTGGCAGAAATGATCCTTGCTGGTGCGGAAGTGGGAAGAAGTACAAACGTTGTCACATGGAAATCGATGAAAAGAAGCGATCCAAGTTCAGGGCTTCGACATGCACCATTGCAACCTGACGTAAGTGATGGGATGAGGTTCATCCTATAGCCTTCCATGCTGATCTTGTATCCCGCCGTTTTCAAGCTCCCGTAGCACTTTAAAAATCCCGTTCGTTCATCTGTTATGTTTATAACAGCTTTTCGGAACCTGAATAGACCGCTTCCACTTTCAATACTGCCGCAGCATGGCCTGAAAGCTCTTTTGGATTCCATTTTTTCATATCCTCAAAGATATCACCGTCTTTGTGGTATTCAATGGCCCCCTTAACTTGAAAAGATTTATTTTCATCAGTAATAAAAACAATAGAGCCCTTGGTTCCTGCGAGAATATTTTTCCGGGTTTTATCAAAAAAATTATCCGCGATCACGAGTGTTTCTTCATCGAATTTATTCACACAGGTAGCATAAATGGCATTGGGAATTCCTTTTTCATCTACCGTGGTAAATATAACAGGTCCCTTGCGTTCATCCCATGCTTTGCTCACTTTTTCCGGCAATACTGACATTTTCGCCTCCTTCGGCATAATTATAATTAGTATTTAGCATGTACTTTTAGTTTCCGTATATCTTTTTTTTCATCTATCGTTCTCATAAGAAGGGATTTTGCCCCATTCCCATCTTTAATTATCTTAATGGTCCTAAGCGCTATATCTTTCCGGAACCTGTGTTACACACGTATTCTTATTGGATTGCTCCAATTCAGAGATATGATAGCCATGCCAATGCTTCCCATGAAGATGTCAACGCAGCTTATCAGAGACGCAGCCGATTTGGGTCGGCGATTATGCCAATGGCATTTATGGCAAAATAGTAACTATAGGCCCGCGCACTGACCGCGAAACCGTCGCCCCTTCTCTCGTAACAGTCTGCATTAATGTGTCAAATAATATTTATCGAAACTAATTACGTTCCCGGGTCTTGTGAAAGGAAACTTCAGGCCATTGTTCCATGCAGTCTTCCAG
>Ga0272444_10003520_pt1 | contig 14019 bp, 9 predicted proteins | sample SSMForm13_FD_201033 | JGI IMG/M metagenome (GOLD analysis project Ga0272444, IMG submission 201033) | Marine sediment archaeal communities from Little Sippewissett salt marsh, Falmouth, MA, United States - SSM-Form-13 | ecosystem: Environmental > Aquatic > Marine > Wetlands > Sediment ...
TTCTTTTTTCATTATCCTATGGTCGACCGGCGCTCGACCGCATTTCCGGCCGACCCTGGCTGCACCCGCCATTTGCGGATCATCTTGGTAAAATCGGCCGGCTTGTAGGGTTTGGTCAGGTAGTCGTTCATGCCCGCCGCCATGCATTTTTCGCGCGCGCTGCCGGAGGCGTGCGCCGTTACGGCGATAATCGTGATGTCGCGGTAGGCGGCACTGGAATTCCGAATGGCTTGCGTCGCCTCATAACCATCCATTTCCGGCATCTGGCAGTCCATAAAAACCAGATCGTAGGGCTCGGCTTCAAGTGCCTTGAGCACTTCCACGCCGTTGCCGACGACTTCGGCCCTGTAGCCCAGTTTCATCAACACCGCGGCGGCCAGCTTTTGATTGACGGCATTGTCTTCGGCCAGCAGAATACGCACGTTTGCGGCCGTTTCCAGGGCCGCCTGCGGATCCTCCCCCGTGGTCTGCTCCGGCGGGCGACCGCCCCGCTGTCGGATTGTCACATTGCCGGCAAGACACTGATACAGCTGCTTCGGTTTAACGGGTTTGCTCATCATCGCCGTGAAACGGTCGGCGGGAATGGCTGCACGGTACGACTTTTTGTCGACTCTGCGCATCAGAACGAGGCTCACATCACCCGGCGATGCACTCTGGCGCAGCCGGTCCGCCAGTGCCTTTGCATCCATGTCCGGCAGGTGTGCATCAATGAGCACACAATCGAACGGATCCGCCGCGGCCACCCCTTCTTGAAAGCGCTGCAGCGCCGCCCCGCCGCTTGCTGCCCCGGCATAGCGGCATTGCCAGAACAGCAGCTGCTCCTTGAGAACGGCGCGTACGGTCTGATTCGGATCCACCACCAGAACCCGCCGCGCGGCCGCACCGGTCAGCGGCGGCATCCGTTCATACGGAACCGATAATTTTGTGAAAACCGCCGTGAACCAGAATGTCGAACCCCGCTCCGGGGTGCTCTCAACGCCGATGACGCCGTTCATCTTCTGCGCCAATTGTTTGGATATCGCCAATCCCAGGCCCGTGCCGCCGAAACGTCGGGTGGTGGACGCATCCACCTGGGAAAAGGACTTGAAAAGCTTGTCCATCCGATCCGGCGGAATGCCGATGCCCGTGTCAGTTACGCTGAATCGCACGGTGACCGCGTCATCGTGCATCTTTTGCAGTGCGGCGCGGACGACGATTTCCCCCGCGTGCGTGAACTTGATGGCATTGCCGCACAGATTGATCAGAATCTGGCGCACCCGCCCGGGATCACCTTTGAGCTTCGGGGGAATGGCGGGATCAATGCTGCAGACATAGGTCAAATCCTTTTCGTGAGCCGTCAGCGACAGAAGATCGCTGACATCTTCCACCATGGCCGCCAGATCAAAATCGACGTGTTCCAGTTCAATCTTGCCGGCTTCAATTTTTGAAAAATCAAGAATGTCATTGATGATCTCCAGCAATGATTCGGCGCTGATTTGAATGGTCTGCGCCATGTCACGCTGTTCATCACTTAAATCCGTATCGAGCAACATGCCGCACATGCCGAGGACGCCGTTCATGGGGGTGCGGATTTCATGGCTCATGTTGGCCAGAAAATCGCTCTTGGCCTGACTGGCCTTCTCGGCCGCCTTTCTGGCGTCGACCAGATGGACGTTGACCTGGCGCAGTTCCGCCGTCTGACGCTCGATTTCAGATTGCAGCGTTTTGGAATAATCCGCCTGCTGTTTTTGAATCAGCTGGTTTTGGCGCTGATTGTCTTCGAGGATTTCCTGGTATTTTCGCTGCAGTACCGACAACTTGCGCTCGTATTGGTTTCGCAGGGTTTGGGCGCTCTGCTGTTCGGTTTTAAGATCCCTGCGGGCCAGGAAAGCCTCGAGGCACATCATGGCCAGCGCTTCCTGCTGCCGCGCCGATCGCGCCGGCGCCGCGTGGATCAGCACGGCATCAAGGGCATCCACGGCAAAAGCCTTGATCCGGCCGCCGTCTTCAAACGCATGTACCGCCGGACCACCGTTCCCGGCCACCTGTTGAACCAGCCGCCGCACGATGTCCGGAGGCAGTTTTGCCCGCTGCGTGCCGTGACAAGCCCCGTGCCCGGCATTCACCAACACAAAATCCCCTTCGGGAATGCAGCGCTGCAACTGTTCGAAAAGAGCCTGTCGATCCCGGGTGTGATCAACCAGATCACTGAAGATGTCATCTGCAGAAAACACTAGGCCGATTCCTCCGACATCTCGTATAGTTCTTTCGCGCTTGACATCGCCGTCGGCAGGTCTTTGACCAGGACCTTGTATTCGTCGATGTTTTCGCGCATATGCGCCACCAGCGGCGGCGAAAGCCGCAACTGCATGTCCGGCAGGGCCTTGAAATCCATTTTGGCGGTCAAGTATTCCGCCATTTGAATGATACCGGTCATGCTGGAAGGCGTGATTTCTTCGAAAAGGCCGTGGTGGTTTTTTATCCCCTCCTGCACCTCCGGCGGCAGCTTCCAATCGCGCGCCACCAGGTGGCCGACCATACAGTGATCTGTACCGACATACGCGGTTTCAAAAGCGGTGATGGGTTCGCCGCCGGGGGTATAGGCATTCACCGCCGCCATGAAATCCGTGTTCGCCGTCTGATCTTCCACGATCATGCCGATGTCATGCAGAATACCGCACAAAAAAACGTCTTCTGCGTTCTGACTGAAAATTCGCTCCGCGATCATCTGCCCGCAGACGGCCACCGCGGCGGAATGCAGCCAGAGACGGTTTCTTGAAAAACAGGCCTCCTCGGATCCGGCTTTGAAAATATCCTTGAGCGCCTCGGTGGCAATCATGTTGCGCAGATTGTTCGTGCCGATAATCACCACCGCACGGGAGATGCTGTCGACCTTTTTTCTAAGGCCGTAATAGGTGCTGTTCACGACCTTCAGCAGCCGCAGCACCAGGGTCGGATCCATTTTAATGATGCTTTCAAAATCACGCATGCTGCTGTCCGGATCCGAAATCAACCGTGTGAGCTGAATCGCCACATGGGGTATGGTCTTGACATTGTTGAATTTGCGCAGCAGTTCGTCTGCCGTTGACATGTACCCGTCCTTATCTGTTCCCTGTTTTGTGTCCGCAATCCCCGATAAAGGGAGCGAAGCGTCTGCCCGATACCGCATAAACGACGGCAAGCCGTCCACTGCGCTTTATGCAATTTTCATACCGCTCATCAACACATCATGAAGTCTCCATAGGTTCCGCACCGGCGGCGCACTGTCCGGCGCTGAATAGACCGCGGGTTGACCCGCATCGAATTATGCGTTATTTTTCCGTCGAATTTCCAATGCAGGTTCACTGACGCCCTGTTTTCGTCAATACACCGAAACGGCGTCATTTTTTTGGCATACGCGAGAGGAGTTCGCCCCTTGCATACTGGAAACGTTGACAAATGATCACAGAAAGATTGGAATTCCACCGCAATGCCGCGGCGCTGATGCCGGCGGCGAAAGACCGCCGTCCCGGCGTAGCCTTTATGGTGAATGGACCGGTGAAACAGTCGTTTTGCAGCTGCACCCAAAAAAAAGGCGTTACCTGCCCCCACTTGAAACAGCTGTATCAGGCCGTTCGTAATTCGGGAAACGGCCGTCGCTCCGCAACACCCGCCGACCGCCTGAAAAACAGCATCTGGCTTCGACTTGCGGAAGCCCTTGCCCAGCGGCCGGTGATTGAACCACGGGCGCTTCACATTCAATTCCATGAAGCCCGCGGCCGAAAAGCGCTGCTGATCAAAACAGCAAACCAAGCATCCCTCCTGTCCTATTTTTCGGACGGATCGGACCAGTATCGACTGGCCGACCGCTTGGGTGCGTTTTCAAGCGCCGACGACCAGGTGCCGGACCGGGCGACGGTGCTGGCACGCCTGCGGCGGATGACGCTGTCCGACACGGAACGGCTGCTCAACGAACGTGGGCTGAAATCACGCCGGCAGGCGTTTGAGGACAGTTTCTGGTATGGGTTCGCCTACCACTGTTTTCGGGAATTCACCGCTGAAAACTGCGCATTTGCGCCGTCGGTAAACCAAGAAAACGGTGATTTCATTCTTTCCTGCCGCAGACAGTCCGGAGAAACTCTTTTCCACTTAACTGTTCCGCGGCTGCGGGTGCGGCACCTTCTGGAAACGTTCGGCAAGGTTCTGCCCAATCAGCACCAGCTGCCCATCCACCCCATTCCGTTGAAAACCATCTTTAAAATCTCCCCGAAAACGGACCTGGACCTCGATGTCCGTCCCCAGGTAAAATTGATTCAGCAGGAGGGCGAGGCCTGTTTTTTTGAAAGGGAGGAACTGGAGCGTTTCCGCTACGGCGATCTTGTCTACATCAAAACACTGGGCATTCTGGCGGCGCTCGAAAATCCGGAGAAAAAGAGGCGTTTTGCAGCCCCCCGGCGCATTACAATCAAAAAACATCAGATACCCGCCTTTTTGTCCGATGTCGGCGAGTCCCTGCTCACGGATCAGTTTCAGGTGGATCCCGCGGTCAAGCACCTCAAGCTCCTGCGCCGCCTGGACCGCGTGGCGTATTCAGCCGAGGCGATCGACCGCGACTGGTGCTATCTTTCCATCCACTACGGGGTCGGCCGCTCCACCATTTCACTGGCGGAACTTTTGCGCGCCAGAAAAGAAGGACAGCGCTACGTCGGCACGCCGGACGGCTGGGTGGACTGCCAGGCGGCGCAAATCGACCGTCTGGCATCGGCCGCCGAAAGTGAACTCGGCCGGCAGCTGTTCCAGGACCCGTCCCATTGGCGGCTGTCACGGCAGGCCCTTTTTAAAATCAGCGCGCTCAGCCCCCGGCAGTCCCGAATCGACGGTCCAACGGAAAACGCGGATCATCTGGAGCGGCTGCTGGCCCTGCAGCCGTCGTCCCCGCCGCCGACCCCCCGCATGACCAGTCGGCTGCGGCGCTACCAAATCGCGGGGCTTCACTGGTTGTGGTGGTTATACGAAAACGGCCTGGGTGGTTTACTGTGCGATGAAATGGGGCTTGGCAAAACCCATCAGGTAATGGCCTTGATGCTGTGCATCCGGGCGGCGCACCGCAGCGGCCGGCCCTTTCTGGTGGTGTGCCCGACGACGGTCTTAAGCCACTGGGTCCAGAAAATAAACCAGTATGCACCCCGCCTGTCCGTGGACGCCCACCACGGCTCGCATCGTGATGTCGAGGCGGCCCTGGCCCACAATGATGTCCTGGTCACTTCCTACGGCATTCTGCTGCGGGACATCGCACGCCTGAAACAAATCGATTTCGCCCTGGTCGTTTTTGACGAAATACAATATCTGAAAAACAATACCGCCAAAACCCACCTCGCCGCCGCCGAAATCAGGGCCGGTCTGAAGCTGGGCCTGACAGGCACGCCGCTTGAAAATACACTGATGGAACTGCGAAACCTGATGCAGCTCGTCCTGCCGGGCTATCTGGGGACCGAAGCCGATTTCGGCGGGCGCTACGAAGATACGGAAAACAGCGGCGGTCGGATTCACCACAAAGACGAACTGCAGCGGCTTATATTCCCCTTCACCCTGAGACGTCTCAAGCAAAGCGTTCTGACGGAACTCCCACCGAAAATCGATGATATTCGCTGCTGCACATTGAGTGACGACCAGATCAAACTATACCGCGACGCCATCGAAAACCGCGGCGCCGGAATCGTCCGCCGCTGGGATATGAAGGTTACACGTCCGGAAAGTGGGATCTTTTCAAGGAACTGCTGCAGGAAAGTCTGGAGGCGGGGCAGAAGGTTGTTGTTTACAGCCAGTTCGTCCTCATGATCCGCATCATTGAAGCCTATCTGACATCCCGCGGCATCGGCTTTGCGACCCTGACAGGGCAAAGCCGCAACAGAGGCCGGTTGGTCGAACGCTTCAACACGGATCCGGCATGCCGCGTCTTTGTGGGCAGCCTCAAGGCGGGCGGCACCGGCATCGATCTTGTGGCCGCCTCGGTGGTCATCCATTATGACCGCTGGTGGAACGCCGCCAAGGAAGACCAGGCGACCGATCGGGTGCATCGCATCGGCCAGCGGCGTGGTGTTCAAGTTTTCAAGCTGGTCACCCTGGGCACGCTCGAAGAAAAAATTTCCGCCATCATCGACAAAAAGAAAAAATTGATGGACAACGTCGTCCGCGAAGATGATCCGGGCGTTCTGAAATGCTTCACCCGCCAGGAGCTGCTGGATATGATCCGGATTTGACCCGGCGTTCAACCTTCTTTGCCGGCGTCCAGCACGCGCCGCACAACATCGGCCAGCACCTTGTACTTAATGGGCTTCATCAGAAAAGCAGCGATGCCGATGCCGGCGGCCTTTTCCTCGTCGATAAACGGGCTGTGGCCGGTGCAGACGACGACCGGCACATCGGGCCGGACGGCCTTTATTTTTTGGCTCAGCCGCGCCCCGGTCATTTGCGGCATGGTCATGTCGGTCATGACCAGATCGAAAAAATCCGGTTGGGCCTTGAAAAGTTCCAGCGCCTTCAGCGGATCGCGCCGCGTTTGAACCCGATATCCCAGCCGCTCCAGCATTTTTTGGGCCATCACCGTAATGGAAGGCTCGTCGTCGACAAACAGAATCCGCTCCCGGCCGCCGGGAATCGCCTCCGCGGCGGCACGCTCATCCGGTGCTTTTTTATAATCGAGAAGTGGAAAAAACATCGTAAAAACAGCGCCTTTTCCGGGAGCGCTGTCCACAAAGACCGCACCGTTGTGATTGTTGACGATGCTGTGCACCAGGGAAAGCCCCATGCCCGATCCGGTGCCGACGTCCCGGGTCGTGAAATAGGGGTCGAAAATCCGGTCGATAATGCCGGAGGCGATTCCCGGTCCACTGTCCCGGATGGTGATTTTCGCATATTCACCCACTTTCAGTCCGGGATGCGCGGCGGTCATTTCCGGCGTAATGGAAACGATCTCGGCGGCGACCGCAATCGTGCCGCCGGTTTGGTCCATGGCCTGGGCCGCATTGGTGCAGAGACTCACCAGAGCTTGATCGATCTGGATCGGATCCGCCATGACCATCACTTCGCCGTCCGGCAACCGTTGTTCAATCCGGATGATGTCCGGAATGGAAGGCCGAATAAATTTCAGCGCTTCTTTCACCACAACCAGGATGTCCGTCGGCTTCAGCTGCCGGTCCTGCCGGCGGCTGATGTGGAGCAGCTGTTTGACGATGTCCGCCGCCCGCAGGGCCGCGACCCTGATTTCTTCCAGGTGGGCATGCAGGGATCCGTCCGGGGACAGTTCTTCCAGCGCCAGCTCGGCGTTCCCGATGATCATGTAGAGAATGTTGTTGAAATCATGAGCGATGCCCCCGGCCAGTGTGCCGATGGACTCCATCTTCTGCAGATTGCGCAGCTGGGCTTCGGTCGCCTTTCTTTGGGTAATGTCGGATAGAAAGCACATCGAGGCATGGCGACCCTGCCATTGGATGCCGACGCCCCGGGCTTCGACCCATTTTTCCCGACCGTTGCCATCGATGATGCGATGCACCAAAAGCTCGTCGGTCTCGTCTCCTTTTTTGCGACGGTTGATGCGCTCCTCACAGGCCGCCCGGTCATCCGGATGCACGAACGCGAACAGCTCCCCGGACAGAATCCGCTCCCGCGTCGTGTTGAAGATCTCCGCCGCACGCGGATTGACATAACAGTAGGCGTCATCCTGAATGACGAAAATGCCCTCGGTGGCATTTTCCACCACCTGCCGGTATTTTTCTTCACTGCGTCGCAGCTGTTCCTCGGCGCTTCGCCGTTCGCTCACATCTCTTACAATCGACAATACCGCATCCCGCCCTTTGAGCCGGATCACGCGCGTGTGGATTTCCACCGGCAGGACGGTGCCGTCCCTGCGCACATCCAGCCCGTAAAAAAAGCCGCCCTTTTTCAGTTCCGCCTGTATAACGCCGCCGCATTCGCCCCGCACCGCCGGTGCCTGCAAATCCGGAACGGTCATGCGGCACAGCTCTTCGCGGGTGTAGCCCAGCATGCGGCAGGCGGCCGCATTGACATCCAGAATACGATCATCCAAAGATTCGATAAAAATGGCATCGGGCGCCTGCTCGAAAAGTGTACGAAACCGCTGTTCGCTTTCGACCAGCGCCGTCTCCGTCCGCCGGTTTCGGGCCGCCTCCCGCTTCAACACTTCAACCTGCGTAAGCAGTTCATCATAGGTCGGTTTTTCAGACACGGTCATCAACCTTAAATCTTTTGCAGCAAAATGCTGGTTGTTATCGAAACGTGCGTGCGTCGGCAATACGTTGTTTTCACTGCCGGGCCGTTTCCTCCCTGTTTTCCAGCAGGGCTTCGATGTAGGCCAGCAGGATGTTGAAATCCACATGCTTGGCCACATAACCATCGGCACCCTCGCGCATTGCCCGCGCCCGATGCGCCGGCGTGTCAAAGCCGGTCATGATCAGAATCCGCGTGTCCTTCAGATAGGGATCCGTTTTGATCTTCCGACAGACCTCGAAGCCGTCGATACCCTCCATGATCAGATCCAGGATGATCAGATCCGGCCGGCGCTCACGCACCCGCATCCCGGCGGAAAAACCGTCTGCGGCGGTCTCGACGCGAAATTGCCTGCGGCGCAGGCGGCGCTTCAACAGTTCCCGCACCTGGGCATCGTCATCGACGATGAGAATGGTTTTCTGCTTCGGTTGTCCGGCGGCCGAAAGACGGCTTTGCCCCAGCAGGCGGTCGACGTCGGCGCTCGTAATCCGGTGATGGCCGCCCGGTGTGACAAACGACGGCACTTTTCTTGATTTCACCCAGCGCCACATGGTCCGCCGATCGACCCCGCACTTCTCGGCGGCAGCGGGAATGCTCAAAAATGCCTGTTGGTCGGTCATGGTTCGCATCTGCTTCGCTTATGTGGTTACAATTAAGACATATGCACCATATGAGACATATAACCCATACCAGCGGTGCTGGCAAGCTTTTTATGATCAGCTCCAAAACCCGGATCCATCGCTTTTCTGGATTCCGGCGTGCGCCGGAATGACGGTTCGTCGACAAAAACGAACCCAACGAGCCCAACGATCCTAACGCTCTCAACGATCCCAACGATCCCAACGCTCTCAACGATCCCAACGATCCAATGCGCTCAACCAGATAAATTTGATCGATCATTTACGAAACGGTCCAATTGTCGTCACCGACGACAACGGTTGATGCAGATCGCAACAGTTATTTTTTCTTTTGGTTGCAGTTCGTTGGCTGAGCATACCTTCCGCGGCCATTCATCACTGTTGCATTTATTTACACTTTTGGTCTCCGTAGTCGGCCGGCAAGAGCGTGCGCATGGTTACCATAGCAAAAAAAGAAAATATAATTAATAATATCATAAAGTTAATTTTTATCTGCCGGTCATGGCATCATTTATGCTGAATCCATTTGCAATGGTTGGTCAATCATCCGGTGTACCACCGCATTTCAACCCGGCCACAGCCCGGTGCAATCGAACCTGCCCGGGGTAAACCAGAAAAAGGGGGAGATGAAAATGAAGACCCGCAAGGAAAAAAACAGCCGTCACCGCTCCAAAATGATCCAGGGCTTTCAGGTGCTTGAAAACGAATGCATCTGGATGAAGGCCGGCGTCGTCAATTACCGGCGCTGCGACAATGACTTTGACTGCCAAACCTGCCCTTTCGACAAAAGCATGCGCAAGGCCATGGGGGTGGACCAGAGTCCGTCGACCGCATCCATCGCCCCCCGCTGGGTCAGCTATCTCAAACGACGCTACGACGGCACCGCACGGCCGTGTCGGCATGCCCTGACCGGACGTATCGACGCCCCGAAAATCTGCACCCAAAACTATGAATGCTTCCACTGTGCCTTCGATCAAATGCTCGATGAGATGGATCTGGTCAAAACCGTAGCCGCCCCGGCCTTTCACCGGGTCTCCGGCTATAAAATGGCCCAGGGATATTATTACCACATGGGGCACAGCTGGGCCCGTTTCGAACACGGCGGACGGGTTCGCGTCGGCATGGACGACTTCAGCGGCAAGGTGTTCGGCACGCCCGAAACCCTCGACCTGCCGCCGCTGGGAGAAAGGTTGAAGCAAAATCAGGTCGGCTGGACCTTTGCCCGCAGCGGCCATGACGCCGCCGTGCTCGCCCCGGTCAGCGGAACGGTTTTGGCCGTGAATCAGAACGCCTGCAACCATCCTGAAATCACAACGGAAGATCCCTTTCATCAGGGCTGGCTCTTCATCATGGAACCCGATATGCCCAAACGGAATCTGAAGGGCCTCTATTTTGACGCTGAAAGCCGCGCCTGGCTGGCCCGCGAAGTCGAGGATCTGCTTGGGCTGCTGGGGCCGCAGTATGACCGGCTGGCCGCAACCGGGGCTGAGCCGGTTCGGGATTTTTATGCCCACTTTTCCGAGATCGGATGGAATCGGCTGGTCCGACGCTTTCTCAGATCGGAAAAAAAAGCGCTTCCCTGAGAAACATGCGGCAGTAGCGGCACAAATTGAGCTCCAGCCGGTCCAGATCGCTCAGGCCGCCCGCAAACTGCATCATGCAACCGGGGTGATCGCAGTGTTCGAGGTTGAACAAATGCCCCAACTCATGCAGTGCAATTTTGGCGGCGCGCTCAAAAATGATGCCCTGTGCACCCCGCGGGTCGCCGGCGCCGGCGCTTAACCGGAAAAGAGAAACCACCGCCACCCTTCCCCCCAGCCGCGCCTCGCCGAAAACATGGGTAAAAATCGGCAGAAACATATCGACGTCCAGCACGGCGATGAGCTTGCGGCACCGTGCCGGCAGGCTGTTTTCAAAAAAATGGATCAACCGGCCGGCGTCATGCTGCCGGCGCTTCGGATCAAGGGTTTTCTCCGGCAGCGCAAACGGCGGCAGCACCACCGCGTCCAACGCATAAAAAGCCGCAATGTGGGCCGCAATGATCTCGGGCGCCGGTCCGTTCACGCGACCGACCGGCAGCACGCCTATCCTCTGGTTGTAAGCGGCCATCCGCCTGCCGTGTTCCAACCGCTGCCGACCGTCAGCGATGGTGTTCCCGTTTCAGATTGTAGCGCTTTATTTTCTTGTGCAGCGTGACCCTGTTGATGCCCAAAACGGCCGCGGCCCGGGTCACATTCCAATTGGACTCTTTCAGAATCCGCTGAAGATGGCGGCGTTCCACGGCCATCAGTGAACGATCCGCGGCGTCCTTTGCTATCGGCGTCTGCAAAAAGGTGAAATCCTCCACATCGAGCGTCCGCGATTTGGAAAGAACCACGGCCCTTTCGATGGCATTTTTCAATTCCCTGACATTTCCCGGCCAGTGATAGGCCGTCAGCTGACTCAGGGCCTCACGGCTGATGCGGTCCACCTGTTTTGTGGTCTCTTGACTGAATTTCTTTAAAAAATGTTCAACCAGCAGCGGAATGTCCGTTTTACGCCGGCGCAGCGGCGGAATGTCAATGGTAATGACATTGATGCGATAAAAAAAGTCCCGCCGAAACATGCCGTTTGCAATGCGCTGCTCCAAATGCTGGCGGGTGGCCGATATGAGGCGGAAATCCACTTCCACGGGCTGACTGCTGCCGATGCGGGTCATTTGGCCGTCTTCCAGAACACGCAGCAGGTCGACCTGCATCTTGGCGCTGATTTCGCCGATTTCATCCAGAAACAGCGTGCCGCCGGAAACGACTTCCAGAAAACCCTTGCGGGTATGGGTTGCACCGGAAAACGCGCCCTTCTGATGACCGAACAGCTCGCTCTCCATCAGCGTTTCCGGCACGGCCCCGCAATTGACGGCGATAAACGGAAAGCGGCTCCGCGCGCTTTTGGCGTGAATCGCCTTGGCGACCAGCTCCTTGCCGGTTCCTGTTTCTCCGGTCAACAGCACCGTGGCATCGCTGTCGGCGACATCCACAATCATGTCAAAGACAGACAACATCTCATCGCTCCGGCCGATGATGTTGTCGAAGCGGGTTATTTTTTCCAGACGGTCTTTGAGATAATCGTATTCTTGGAACCGTTTCTTCTGCTGAACGATTTTTTCCATGACCAGGGTCAGCTGGTCCGGTTTAAACGGCTTGAGAAGATAGTCGGCGGCACCGATCTTCATGGCCTTGACCGCCGATTCGATCGAACCATAGGCGGTGATAATGACTACGCTCGTATCCGGATAGTCGGTCTTGACCTTTTCGAGGAGCGCGATGCCGTTCATTCCCGGCATCTTGATATCCACGAACATGATGTCAAAAGGCCGGCGGCGGAGTCTTTCAAGGGCCTGGCTCCCGGAAGCCGCCGCCTTGACCCGGTGCCCGCCTTTCTGAAACCAGAAGACCAGGGACTCCCGAACCACCGCTTCATCATCCACAATCATGATGTTCATTCTGGTTGACATGCGTGCCTCCGATATAAGCAGGGTCCAAGGATTCGAGGGGCCAAGGGGTCGAGCGCACGGCGGTGCGCAGACATTTCACCCGGCCTCGCGGCCGCCTGGGAGTCCTTTGTACAATCTTTCGGTTTCGATTCAAAAATACAAATTTGCATATACCGCCAGAAGGAAACCATGCTGCAATATTCATCAAAACGCGTTTGATGCCCTGCTGTACGTCACAGGGCATGAACATTTACGCCAGCAGCGGCAATTTCAACGTAAACGTGCTGCCCTTTCCCGGCGTGCTGTCCACGCTGATGAGGCCCCCGTGATTTTTTGTGACGCCGTAAACAATCGAAAGGCCCAGACCGGTGCCCTGGCCTTCTTCCTTGGTGGTGAAAAAGGGGTCGAAAATGTGGTCGAGGTGCGCGGGCGGAATGCCCTGACCGGTGTCTTGAACGTCGATGAGAACGTGCTTTTTTTCGTCATCCAGGCGGGATGCCACCTTGAGCCGGCCGCCCTCGGGCATGGATTCGATGCTGTTGAAAACCAGGTTCAGCATGGCCTGCTGCAGGCGGTTGGTATCTCCCCGCACCGTGAGCATGCCGGCGGCGAAATCGGTTTCCAGTTCAATGTTCTGCAGGGTCATTTTGTGACGCGTGAGGGCGATGACGGCTTCCAGAACGCTGTTGACATCCACCGGCCGATAGGCCAGCGGTGATTCCCTGGAAAAGGACAACAGACCGGAAACAATATTGCCGCAGCGCTCGAGTTCTCTGGACATCAGCGCCAGATACCGCCGCAGCTGCCGAAGGTCATGATCGCCGGGCCGGCCCCGGGAAAGCATGTCACTGCCCAGATGACTGTAGGTCAACAGCCCCTGAATCGGGTTGTTGATTTCGTGCACGCAGCTGGCCACCAGCTTGCCCAGTGAAATCATGCGATCTTCCTGCACCATGCGATTCAAGTCGGCCTTCATGTCCCGCGTACGCTCTTCCCAGCGTGAGGACATTTCCTCAGTGATGTCACGCCAGACTTCGATGATCTTGAATATCTGACCGTCCGGCCGCTTCAAGGGATAGGTGACGATGTCGCCGTAGGTGGCGTGCCCCTTTGCACCGGAAAATTCATGGATGACATGCGCCGACTGGTCGGTTTGAAGCGTTTCAAGCATGGGGCATTTCAACGTCGGACGGGCGCTTGAACAGGGTGCCTCGAGCCCATAGTACACTTCGTAGCAATATCTGCCGATGACCTCCGTCCGCGGTTTGTCCACCATTTCCAGATAGGCGGTATTGGCCTCTTCGATGGAAAAATCCGTGTTCAAGACCACGATGGCCGCGTTGCTGTGCTCGATCAGAAAGTCGGATACCATTTTTTCAAGCTTGGCTTGATGCTCGGCGGATTTCAGCTGCTGGGTCGTCAGGTAGTAGGAGCGGAAAAAACGACCGATGTTGTGCTCCAGAATGCCGACGCGCTGGGGCCTCAGCCGGATGAGCTCCAGCAGAACTTCCTGGTTGTTGGTCAGTTCGATAATTCCGTCCAGATCGGGGATCCGGAAAAAATCGTGATAATCGGACGTGACGGGGATGCCCAGCTTCTGGGCCAGCACCAGCCCCTCCGCCCGCGGGTTGATGTCGCACACCCCCTTGACGCGGATACCCAGGT
>Ga0272444_10003521_pt1:0-12500 | contig 14018 bp, 8 predicted proteins | sample SSMForm13_FD_201033 | JGI IMG/M metagenome (GOLD analysis project Ga0272444, IMG submission 201033) | Marine sediment archaeal communities from Little Sippewissett salt marsh, Falmouth, MA, United States - SSM-Form-13 | ecosystem: Environmental > Aquatic > Marine > Wetlands > Sediment ...
TAAAAGAACCATTTAAAATTGCCTGTATGACAATTAAGTGTTCTTTTAAAAATGGTTCAAATAATCTTAGATTTAAGCCCAAATAAAGTGAGATTTAGCACCTGTGTTCATCATTCCTGACACCTGAAACCTGACACCTGACACCTTAAAATATGGAACAAAAATGGGATTAAAATTCCATCTGTATACACGGCGATTTTCACCACCCCAGTGCGTGTCCATCCCGCTATATATCGTGATAAAATTTTAAAGGGATTAAATTCGTTTACGAACCCATGATTTTCTTCCACTGTGTTTTATTTATTTCAATGACATATTCTTTTTGAAGCTTTTTTATCCAAGGCTTATACGCTTCTTCAACCTTTTCCCTGCGTAAAATTTTTATTATGGTCTCATTTAGATCTTTTGACACCTCTTTCATATCCGGTATCAAATTGTCGTTTTTATGATGCGCTTCATAATACTTGGATACATCATCGGGTGTTACTACAATCTGATCACCCAACTCTTTGGCAACAACCTTCTCCATGAGCAAACGGGTCTCTACTCCCTTCTCCCATGATTGGTAAGGCACAGCATACTCGAGAAATATCTGATCGAATTCATTTTCGGAATAATCTTGTTTTATATCTTCAATCGCCTTTTTTACTTCTTCATCGGTAATCTTAATGCCGACATCTTTGGCCCTTTCCAGCAGAATCATCTCCTCGGTCATCTGTTTAACAAACCGCATTTGAGCTTCTCTAAGAGACTCAGGTTGCTGTATTGCGTTATGTGAATAAGAAGCTTTGGCAATCTCAAAAGCCCTGTTGAAATCAAGAACGGTTATAACACTGTCTCCGATCCGGATAAAATATTCATCACCGTCTTTAGATTCAGAATCAGCACACCCGGCTAAAGTGTAAATAATCAATAAAAATCCGATTAGAACCATAAACATGTTAAAATATTTTATCATTGAAAAATAAGGTCTTAGAACCAAAATTACAAAATTTTTAATTGTTAACATGTTGCACGATTTCTTTCAAGATATTTTTAGTTTGAGTTAACAGACCGGTTCTATTTGTCTTTAAAAGTTCGGATGTTAGTACATGGTCTCTGGTGAACTCAAATCGCCTGCCTCTGGAAGCGATAATATCGGGGATTGCTGCAGGATTTTTGAGATGAGCTTCCGAAAAACCAAGGAAAAGCTGCGATCCTTTCAGATCAAGCCGTTTCACACCTGCCGTTATGGCCAACACCCTGAGCATAACTTTTAAAAGTAAATTTGAAGCCTCAACCGGCAAAGCACCGAAGCGATCCACCATCTCTATTTTAAAATCAGCAATTTCATCTACCGTTGTCATCTTGGTCAGACGACGGTAAGCTGAAAGACGCTGGTCGATATCTGGTATATAGGATTCAGGTATTGAAGCAGGCAGAGCAATGTTAATCTCCGGTTCCAGACTTTCTTGAATCTCCTCCCCTTTCAACTCTGCCATTGAGTTCTCCATCAGTTTAAGAAACATGTCATAACCTACCGCGGCAATATGACCGGACTGGGAAGCGCCCAGGATTGTGCCTCCACCTCTAATTTGCAAATCACTCATGGCAATTTGAAAGCCGGAGCCAAGATCACTGTGTTCCATCAACACCTTCAGACGTTTCCTTGCATCTTTACTCAATGTGCTTTCGTCAGGTATGAAAAGATATGCATAGGCCTGTTCATCGAGCCGCCCCACACGACCCCGCAATTGGTAAATTTGAGCCAGTCCGAATCTATCCGCCCGATTGATTAATATGGTATTGGCTGAAGAAATATCAAGACCGGATTCTATGATAGAGGTGCACACCAATAAATCTATCTCTTTGTTTATGAAACGAAGCATTACACGCTCCAGTGCATCATCCTCCAAACGTCCGTGGGCCACATCCAGCCTGACCCCGGGCACCAGTTTCTGCAAATGCTTTGCCATGGCCCATATACTATGAATGTTGTTATGAACAAAAAATATCTGGCCCTTTCTGTTCAACTCATTGAATATGGCTTCTGAAATTACGGCATCATCTATTTCACATATATAGGTGATAATAGATTTACGATATTCAGGCGGAGTTGAAATTACACTGATGTCACGTATCCCCATCAAAGACATGTGAAGAGTTCTCGGAATTGGAGTAGCGGTTAAGGCAAGAACATCCATCGTGCTTCTTATTTCTTTTAACTTCTCCTTATGTTTGACGCCGAAACGCTGCTCTTCATCCAGCACGAGAAGTCCCAGGTCTTTAAATGCCACATCTTTCTGAATCAGCCGGTGAGTTCCAATGATAATATCTATTTTTCCTGCTTTAAGATCACCGATAATCTTACGTTGCTCTCCTATGGAACGGAATCGGTTCAAACATGCAACATTAATCGGGTATCGCTCAAAACGGCTGGAAAACGTTGCAAAATGTTGTTCTGCAAGCACAGTGGTCGGCACAAGTACGGCAACCTGTTTACCGTCACTGACGGCCATAAGCGATGCGCGCAAAGCAACCTCCGTTTTACCATATCCCACATCGCCACACACCAGTCTGTCCATTGGAACAGATGCTTTCATATCATTGAGAACGTCTTCAATGGCGTTAAGCTGGTCCGATGTCTCCTCGTAAGGGAAACCGGCTTCAAAATCGAAAAAATCTGTATCTACTTCCCTGAAAGCATGGCCTTGCTTAATCTTACGCTCTGCGAAAAGTTTCAAGAGTTCTCCGGCAATCTTCTCCGCCGATTTTTTTACCCTGGCTTTGATCCGATCCCATGACTTGCCGCCCATTTTATCAAGAACAGGATCGATACCATCCACCCCTATGTATTTCTGAACCATACTCATGCGATCCACAGGCAGGTAGAGTTTGTCATCATCTTTATAGAAAATCAAAAGAAAATCATTGTTCGACCCGTTCAGTTTCAATTTTACCAAGCCGTTATACTGACCTATTCCGTGTTCAACGTGAACGACAAGATCCCCCTTTTTTAAATCTTCAAATCCAAGAAGCTCGGTTCGAACCTTTTGTTTCTGTTTTCTTCTGACGCGATGTTTTGAGCCAAATATTTCATAGTCTGTAATGATAGCCAAAAATTCGGCAGGCCAAACAAAACCTGAAGAAATCTGCCCTATGCATACATATACCTGGCTCTCGCACGGTTTAACATCATGAAAATGTTCAATAAACCTGAGATGGATACCGTAGGGAATCAGAAGTGATTTCAGTTTGTCGGCCTGGGTTCTGGTTTTGCAAACGAGAATTGTGGCACATCCGGATTGTTTTTGATCATTGATCCAGTTTGCAAGCGGCGAAAAAAGAGCCTTTTCCCTACGGCGCTTGAGTTCCAAGCTGATATCCGTGTTGTCTTTAACGGTAAAATTAAATATACGGGAGGCCTGACCGTTATCAAGAAAGACTTTTGACACGGAAAGCTTTTTAACCGTCAGTAGCTTTTTATGTTTAAAGACTTTTTTGGCCTCCGACCACTTGAGATAAAGCCGGTCCGGTTCAACACATAGTCTGGTATCATTGCACGCGGAATCAAAACAATTTGATGCCTGTTGTTGCGATTGCTCAGCAACCTTTTCCAGTTCAGCCGGTTCCTTGAGAATAAAAAGTGCATCGCCCGGCAGATAATCGAAGAACGTGTGAAGATCTGGATAAATGAGTGGGATCAGGCTTTCAATCCTAGGGAGCACACGCTCATTTCTGATGCGATCAATCAGACTTCTGACCTCTGTTATCGGAAGATCCAACCGGGACGCCTGCTCCCGTATTCGTCCGATGATCTGATCAATACAGTGCATATTTAGAACAGCCTCTCGAGCCGGTAGTATAACTGCTTCCTGAATATTTTTGATTGTTCTCTGGTTTGCGGCTGAGAAAGACCTCAAAGATACCACAGTATCTCCGAACAATTCGATTCTAAGGGGATTTGAATAAAGTGGTGAAAAAACGTCCAGAATACCTCCCCTTACACAAAAATCTCCGGGTTCTTCAGTTGTTGTTGATCGAACATAACCGCCTGAGATTAGTTTCTCGACCAATAAATCCCGATCGATCTCTTCTCCCATCATAATAAGTTCGGCATAATCAGATAATTCCTGTTTTGGAATGATCCTTTGCAGCAAACCCACTACAGTTGTAACCACAATTTGCGGAGCATCGTCCACTATCAAACGGTAAAGAGATCTGATCCGCTTGGCTGCTGTTTCGTTGTGGTAGGAAAGATGCTGAAAAGGTAAAATATTATACGGAGGAAAATAAACCAGGGAGGATTTATTTTTTCCTAAAAAAAACCTCAGGTCTTCCATATACTTTTCCGCATCTTTTGTTGAAGGAAGGATCACAACAACGGGCCCTCTATGAGCCATATATAACCTGGACACAAAATATGCTTGCTCAGATCCGGATAGTCCTATACAATCAACAGTATAATCCCCGACGGAAATTGTATCAATCAAGCGTCCGGGTGATATTTTTTCTTGATTTTGATCCATAAACAAAGTAGTTGTCTTTTTACTGTGCCGGCGTAGCTCAGTTGGTAGAGCAGCTGATTCGTAATCAGCAGGTAGGCGGTTCGAATCCGCCCGTCGGCTCCACATTTGTTACGAAAATTTCATACCTGGATAATTCAGGTCATAACATATTCTGGAGAAGGTTTTTTCTTCATGTCTTTCCAATAAGGCTTTTTGCAAACCGCTATAGCTCAATTCGGATCATTGTGCAACCGGCGTTTATACCCGGGGAAATTCGTGCCCAGCGCTATTGAAAAGTGACCCGATAGAAACATAATGAATTCGTAAAAAGTGAATTCATCACGTGTTTGGTGCTTAGTGTTTTACGTGAAATATATACTGACGACTCAGCAGGTTATAGCCCTCAAAACAACGAACGTTCAATTTTCGTACAAAGCAGTATATCTATATAATAACAACCATTCAACTGTTGAGCTGTTTAACAAGTTTTGAAAGTCAAAGACTTACAAGTTAAAAGTGACTAAAGTGATCTAAAGTGCCTAAAGTTATGGTGTCGCTTCGCTGATTTTATATAATTGACAGAATTCCTTAATTTTAGCTCACTTTAAACTTTAGTTCACTTCAAATTTTTGTAGCTATTCTTAAGGCATAGCCAGAGAACTCTGACCTGGCCCAAAGGATCAGGTTTTTCAGGGCAAAATAAAATAAAAGGGGTAATTGTGAGTTATAAAATAGGATTTGCCGGAACCGACGGAAGAACCCTTCTAAGTGCTGTGGTCACTTCAACGGCAACAAGTGAAAACTATGAAAATAATTTTCAGGGAGTGGTGATTAGAGGAATGCCGGCCATGCCTCCGTTTGCCAGGTCAATGCAATGGCCGGTGAAATTTATTCCCACAGCGGATAATTCCAAAAAGGCATATGCCTCTGCTATTATTGACGCCCTTAAAAACGGATCCATTGATTGTGTTGTTCCCATGCCTGAAGATTTATTACTTGAGGGTCTGTTAGACAAACTGGAAGAGGTCGGTTTTTCAGATCATATTATTGGATTCACTCGTAAAAGTTCATTTATTGAAGGCGATAAAATAGCCTGTAAACGTCTTTGTCATGAATATAATATTCCTGTGGCGGATAAGTGGTATGCCGTGGATGCCAGAAATTATGACGAAATTTTGAGGAGTTGTCTAATTTTATTAGATCTATATGGTGGCGCTGTTCTCAAATATCCTTATAGTGCCGGAGGAAAGGGTTCCCGTATTATCCTAAATTCTTGGGAGATAAAAGAAGTATATGACACCTTGATAAAAGATTATGGTAAAAGCTATAAACAACGATTCGGGAAAAAATCGGAATGGCCGCTCCTTATAGAATCCAGAATGTCGGGGGTTGAAATTTCTTTTATTATTCTTGTTGATAAAAACGGCAGTTTTCAAATTCTTCCCACCTCCATGGATTATCCGGAACGTTTTCCGGGACCTGCCAGTAAGGAAAATCCCATTACCGGTGGAATGGGGAGCATATCACCGCATCCCATGGAAACGCCCGACTTGCTTGAAATGGCAGCCAGAGATATTGTAAACCCTCTGATAAAAGCCTTGAAAGAAAAAAACATGTTACGTCCGTGCCTGATATACCCGGGCTGCTTTTTATCTTTTAACGACAATATGACTCCCACAAGGATTCGAGTCTGTGAAATCAATATTCGGCCTCCTGAACCCGAATGGCAGCCCATTATTCGCAGAATAAGGAACCTGGGGGCGTTAATCAAAGCTACAATTCAAGGAAATCTGGACGAGGTAGCCCCGGAAGTACGATCCGATCAAATCTCCATCTGCGTCGCCCTGGTTACCGGTTCCGGCGGTCCTCAAAACCAAAAAGGGTATCCCTGGTCCTGCACTAAAGGAGAGTTGGTCGATATTGATCTTGGCTACTTGAAGAAAAAAAAGATACAGGTTATTCCCTCTGCCATGACGTATTCAGCTGAAGAAGGAATTTTTAAATCAGATGGCAGCCGGGTGGTATATTGTAATGTTAATGCAACCGTTGCACCTGGAACAAGCAGAGCAAAGGCAGCAAATCGACTTCGTCAAAAAATATTGGCCGCCTTTGAAAATGGAAAAATCAGGGTAATTCCCCGTGAAGACCCGGAAGGAAACCGGTTGGATTTGCGAAGGGATATCGGCAATCATTTCGATATCGCCGAAGGATTACTTCCGACAATATTATAAATAATTTTTACATCAATCATCTTGACATACATATCCATTTTAGCATACCGATATAAGATAAATTGTAAGTTTTTTCTGGAGAAATTAATATGAATGATCCCGATGACACAAAGTTAAAAGCTGAAATTGATGGGATTATGAAAAAAATCAATGCCATAATTAATAAAATTGAAAATCTTGACCCTGTAAAAGGCAAGAAGTCCAGACAAAATGAAGATTGATGTCTGTTCATATCGCAAAAAGTTAAACCGGATGAAAACAGCAAATATTATTTAAGGAGGCGCCATGGCATTAACTAAAAATGATATTGTCACGAAAGTACACGAAATAGGCTTTACAAAGAAAAAATCTGTTGAGATAATCGAAGCCCTATTGGAAATTATTAAAAGTACCCTGGAAAAGAGTGAAGATGTCCTTCTTTCAGGCTTCGGAAAATTTTGTGTAAAGCAAAAAAAACAACGGAGAGGCCGCAACCCTGCCACCGGCGACGACTTGATGTTGAAAGAACGTAAAGTGGTTACATTCAAATGTTCAGGAAAATTGAGGAACAAAATCAACGGACAATAAGCGCCGGATTTAACTTAATCCCTAAAGACCCTTTTAACGGCCCATTGTACTGAGCCATAAAAATTGATAGGGATTCAACTTTAATGCATCTGTACCGAAAATCTCGCCGGTAATGACGTCTTTCATCCACGCAGGAGATCCGGCGCTCGATAAGGAAACTGTGACCCGTTTGGATGAAACATTGGTGACGGCATACAGTTTTTGATTCTCAGCATGCCTTGCGATGACAAACACTTGAGGATCGATTCCCAGTATCTCAAAATCGGCATTCGGGTGAAAAGCAGGCTGCTTCCGCCTGGTTTTGATCATTTTAATATACCTATTAAATATCTGAGAGCGAAAGGTTTCAGGATCTTTGAGTTGGGACAACACGTCATCAACCTGCAATTTTTCCCGATTGATGGTTCTGGCGCTTTGAGTCTGCCGAACGCCTACCTCCCAGTTCCTGGAACCGAGCACACTGTGAATATAGGAAGCGGGGACCCCGGGCAACGCATATTGAATTGACTGAGAAGCCAAGAATTTTTGTGCGTGTAAAGATTTTTTTGTGACCCCCGGGGTTAATAGAGCATCCACATAGGTTATATTCAACTCATACGGACTGTCGGAACCATCGGGATTTCTTTTATAGGAAACCCTTCCACCATTTTCTTTCACAACATCAATGAGGTTATCGATTTCGTCTTGGGGTAAAATCCCTTCCAGCGGACGTACGCCGATTCCGTCATGAGAAGCCGTAAAATTGAAAAACGTATTACTAATAGACGGTACCTTCAAATCTTTGGCCCATTCGGACAGTACCCTTGAATCCTCTCGGACAAACGTATAAAAAAGCAACGGCGGTAATGTAAAATTATAAATCATTTGGGCTTCATTGTGCCCATCGCCGAAATAACTCATATTCTCATAATGCGGCACATTGGTTTCGGTAATCAGTAGAACGTTCGGTGCGACAACGTTCAATATGCTTCGAAAAAGTTGAACCACTAGATGCGCCTGAGACAAATGAATGCAGGTTGTGCCGATTTCCTTCCAAATATATGCGACGGCATCAAGACGGATAGAGGTCGCCCCCTGCTCCACATAAAAAAGAAGGGCTTTTACCATTTGTTTAAGAACTTCAAGGCTCTTGTAATTCAGATCGATCTGATCGTCACTGAAGGTGGTCCAAACATACACAGTCTCGTCAGAAGTTTTTTTGAAGCGAGTTAAAAGCGGTAAGGATCGGGGTCTAGTCACCAAAGACAGATTGGCCAAGGGATCGACCTCAATAGCAAGGTCCTCGTAGTTTGGCTTCTTCGCCAAATAGTTTTGAAACCACATGCTCTTTGCCGAAACATGATTGAGCACGAGATCGAACATCAACTGAAAATCTCTGCCCGATCGACAAATATCTTCCCAAGTCCCAAGCTCGGGATTAACCGTGAAAAAATCTATCACCGAAAATCCATCATCCGAAGAAAACGGGAAAAACGGCAGGATATGTATGGTTGAAAACACGTCTTTAAACTGTCGAACGGCAAATTTATATAATGTTTCTAAAGGAGGTTCTCCCTTTTTCTTCAATGTGTCGCCATAGGTTATCAAAAATACATCTTCCTGAGAGAAATACCCCCTTTCCCGGCCTTTTCGAGGCGGAAATTTCTCTATGATTGGCAGTATGTTATTAAACGCCAGGTTTCCGGTTTTTGCACCGTAAATCTTCTTGAGGAGATGTTGAACCGCACCAAGGTCTTCCATTCTCACTCTCCTGTTTTTTAATTAGGGGGTAACGTGTTAATGCGTTATAACCAATCGATTTTAAAACAGCTTCAGGTGGTATTACATTTTTAAAAGGCGAAAAATTACATAGTGCCTGCCCAGAAATAATGTATTTTGTTCAAGATCAAGACTTGCGGAAAAATTGAACTCATGCATCTCGTTGATATTCCATGGTTAAATTTTCGAGCATAACAAAGAAATTGGGCAAAGCAGCCATTTATGGCCAGGCATCGGCTAAAGGTTAATGTCGTAAGCCTTAATTTTACTTAACAGGGAAGGATGACTTATTTCAAGCATCCTGGCAGCTTTAGTGCGGTTGCCGGCGGTTGCCTTAAGTGACCGGGTAATCAGTTTTTTTTCCAGAATCTTCTGGGCAGCCTTCAGGGAATATCCTTCGAATAAATCGTCCACATGATCTGTGTCAGATTCCGCTCCAAGTTCAGGCGGAAAGTGTTCCGGCAAAAGAATCGTATCTTCTGCAAGCACTACAGCCCTTTCGATCATATTTTCCAGTTCTCTGACATTTCCCGGCCAACTGTGCTTAAGCAGAAGTGACATGGCCGCAGGTGTTATCCCTTTTATTCCCTTTTCCAGACGTATATTGAACCGGTCAATAAAATGTTGACATAAAAGAGGAATGTCCTCCGGCCGGCTGCTGAGTGACGGCAGCTTGATGGGTAACACGTTAAGTCTGAAAAACAAATCTTCGCGAAATATACCCTTATTGACTTCCTCTTCAAGATGTTTGGCGGTTGCAACAATTACCCGGGCATCTATTTTCTTTGTTTTTGAATCACCCACCGCTCTGATTTCATTTTCCTGCAACACCCGCAGGAGTTTAACCTGTAAAGACAGGGGCAATTCACCAATCTCGTCAAGAAAGATTGTTCCGCCGTCCGCTTCTTCAAAAAGACCTTTTCTATCTCCGTCCGCACCGGTAAAAGCACCCTTTTTATATCCAAAAAGTTCACTTTCAAGTAAATTTTCAGGTATACCCCCACAGTTAACGGGAACCAGAGGTTTTTTTGCTCTTTGCCCCGCAAAATGGATACCCCTTGCGATCAGCTCTTTCCCGGTTCCGCTGTCGCCATAAATTAACACCGTGGTATTGTATTGGGACACTTTCTCGGCCAGCTTGAATACATCCAGCATGGCATTGCTTTTGGCGACCATGCTGCCAAAACAATAATTTTCTTGAATTTTTCGAATTCGTTCTTTTAACCAAAGATTCTCTCTTTTTAGACTTTCCCGTTCTTCAGCCTTTTTAAGGGTAAGGAGAACTTCATCAGGTTTAAACGGTTTGGATATAAAATCATATGCTCCCTTTTTCATAGCCTCAACAGCGGTATCGATGTTCCCATATGCTGACATCATGATTACAGTCGTGGCCCATAGCTTATCCCTTGCAGTTTCAAAAAATTCCATTCCATTCATATTGGGCATCTTAAGATCACAGAGGATGAAATCGTATAATGTCTGGTCAACCTTCTCAAGAGCATCCGCGCCATCAGATGCTGAATCCACACGGTAACCGGATTTATTGAGTAAAGATGACAGCATGTGACGCATGTTCTCTTCGTCATCTATGATCAGCAAACGTTTTTGGGAAGATTTACTCTTATTGGTATTTTTATTATCCATCATTCACATCCAAATTTTCTTTGCCCGTTTCCCCATTCCCTGCTTGAGTGGTCAAGGGAAGGTATATGTTTATGGTCAAACCCTTGCTTTCTTCACTGCTTGCTTGGATTTTTCCGCCGATTCCCTGGATAATCATAAAACAGACCGAAAGACCTAATCCTGTTCCCTTCCCAGGTTCCTTTGTGGTATAAAAAGGATCAAAAATATTCCCAAGATTCTCCTTTGAAATCCCGGAGCCATTATCAATATAGCTTATTTTCAACATATTCAGATGTTCTGCCGATTCAGCTTGGACAATCGGTACGACCTCGCTGGTTATCAATATTTTACCTTTAAAATGATCCTTAACTGATGAAATAGCATCGGCAGCATTTATAAGCAAATTTAAAAAGACCTGTCTCAATTGATTCGGATCAGCCATCACCCTATCGTTTTCTGCAATGAAACAGAGATTTAATTCAATATCGGCCATCAACGGCTGAAATTTAAAAACATCAACAGTTTCTCGGATGATTGAGTGCACTGAAACCACTTTCGGAGCTTCACTTGAAGGTCTTGAAAAATCAAGGAGTTGTTTAATAATAGTATTTACTCTATTTATCTCATTTTCTGTGCGAAAAAGAAATTCTTTTTTATCTTCCTCTGAAATATCGTTCTGTTTAAGCAATTCAAGATACCCCATAACAATACCTATTGGGTTCCCGATTTCATGGGCAATCCCTGAAGATAACCTGCCGACAGATGCCAATTTTTCCGCTTGGATAATCTCTTTTTGAGCCTGTTTTAAATCAATATTTGCCTTCTCAAGAGATATAACCGTGGTCCGAAGTCTTTCTTTGTCATCGGCAATCTGTTTCAATATGCTGTTCAACGCCTTGAATAATTTATTGAATTCATTACCCTTCTTTTCATAAAGGAAAAACATCTCATCATCTTCTATATATTCTTCGGCCCTCTTTACCAGACTCTGCAACGGTTTCACGATAATCCTCGACAACCGGTAATAACCGAAAAAGGAAAAAACAAATACATTTATGAAGATATATATCAATAATATATATTGCGTCCGTCTCAACGTTTTATAGATCCCCTTAAGGGGTAAAACAAGACTCACTCCTGCAACGACTTTTCCATTCCTGAGCAAGGGCGCTGATATGATCAGATTCCGGCTTTGCTTCCCTAAAACCCCCCAAGTTGAACCAAAAAATCGGGAGGTTTTATCTCCTGACCGAATGGATTGTCTTGTAAGTGTCTCAATCTCATCTTGCAAGGTACAATTTTCCCCATGGAAATATACTCGATTTTTCTTAACGTCCATAACTATTGCGCAAGAAAAGCCTGCATCTTTTAACAAACTACCAAAATCATTTTGAGAATCTGAATTCCCTGCGATAGTGTCCGATTCCGAAAAATATTTTTTATTTGCTTGGATTCCTGATATAAAAATATGTCCTCTTGAAATTTCAGATCTAAGGAGTTCCCTTCGTGCGGTTATAATCATTACAAAATCTAATAAGATCATTGCCAGCAATAAAAGGACGGATAGATGAATAGCAATATTTGTTTTTAAACCGTGAAAAAACACATCAAACCTTTTAAAATTCTGGGATTTCTAAAACTTGTGGAAATCAAATTTGATGGTCTCGTAAAAAGTCAAAAATACGACTTTTTAAGAACGTTTTAAGTTTTAGGTATTAAGTTTTAAGTGTCTGTTAATATAATTAAATTTAATTGCCTAAAACCTAATTTTTAAAACCTAAAACGTGATGAGTTCTGCCGCCAGCTTATGGTATCCACGTTATAGAAGACAGTC
>Ga0272444_10003522_pt1 | contig 14014 bp, 11 predicted proteins | sample SSMForm13_FD_201033 | JGI IMG/M metagenome (GOLD analysis project Ga0272444, IMG submission 201033) | Marine sediment archaeal communities from Little Sippewissett salt marsh, Falmouth, MA, United States - SSM-Form-13 | ecosystem: Environmental > Aquatic > Marine > Wetlands > Sediment ...
GTCAGCGGATTTATGTTTTTCGCGAAACGGCCGATGGCCTTCCACAAGGAGGCGATAGTGCGGTTCCCCGGACCGTCGCCGTCGCCCCGGAAGACCGGAGAAAAGGAGACGACGATGGCAACCTCACGTTTTGCGACTGCTTTGCTCCTCCTGCTTTTCCTGATCGGCTGCGGTGGAGATGTGGAAAAAGAAATCGTCGGCGAGTGGAGAGGCTTGACGGCGAAGCAGGACCTCGCCTTTCACTCAGACGGCAGTGTGGTGATGAAAGGGCACCGTCACAACGCCTATGAAGGCCGGTACGTCATCGAAGAGAGCGACCGCCTCACCTGCATCTTCGACCGTCTCTCCAGACCGGTGGAGTGCACGGCCAAAATCCGCGGGGATCAGCTCACCCTCGCCTTTTCGACCGGCCGGGAGGAGGAGTACGAAAGGAAGTAGGGCCGTCTCCACGGACACCGGACCGAAGAAAGACCTTTGACGGGCCCTGTCTTTGGGGATACATTCGGGCCATGACGCCGCCTTCCGATTCCATTGAACGAGTCCTCGGGCCCGAGGGCCGTCTGGCCCGGGGCTTGGGCGGATTCGAGTTCCGCCCTTCCCAGCTCTCCATGGCCCGGCTCATCGAGCAGGGTCTCGAGGATCAAAGGCACGTCCTGATCGAGGCGGGCACGGGCACGGGAAAGACCCTGGGATATCTGACCCCTATCGTCCTGAGCGGGAAAAAGGCCGTCATCTCCACAGGCACCAAGAACCTCCAGGATCAGATCGCACTCAAGGATGTCCCCCTTCTCGCACGGGCCACGGGGCTCGACATCGACGCCGTCCTCATGAAGGGGCGCGCCAACTATCTCTGCCTTCACCGCTACCGTCAGTTCGCATCCAACCCCGGCCTCTTCGACCAGGGTGCGGAAGGGCTTGTCCGGCGCCTGGACCGCTGGATCGAGGAGACCGATTTCGCAGACCGCGCCGAGCTGGACTGGCTGGCCGACGGGGACCCTTTCTGGGATGCGGTTTCCGCCAATTCCGAGCAGTGTCTGGGAACGCGCTGCCTCCACTATGACGATTGCTTTCTGAACGCCCTTCGCCGCCGGGCGGCCCGGGCCCGGGTGATCATCGTGAACCACCACCTCTTCTTCGCCGACCTCATGGTCAAACGCAGCGGGTTCGGTGAAATCATTCCCCGGTTCCAGGTCGTTGTCATGGACGAGGCCCACAACGTGGAGGAGACGGCCACGTCATACTTCGGCGAGCGTCTGAGCACCCATCAGCTCATGGACCTCGTGACCGATGCGGAAAAGGCCGCAAAGGCCCCGGGAGGCGATCCGGGATTCGACAGAAAGGAGCTGGAAACGGCCCTCGGGGCCATTCGGACCGCAGCCGAGACGATCCGCGGCCTCTTCGGCGAGCAGGCGGAGCGCGGCCTTCTGACCGACGAGATGCGCCGGCGGCTTCGGGAAGGACCGACCGAGAGCCTTCACCGCCAGCTTGCGCGCATTCAGGACCGCTGTGCCCTGGAGGAATCGGACGACCTGAGGCTCCAGTCCTTTTCGAACCGTGCGGGCAACCTGGCCGGAGCCCTTCAGGCGATCCTGGAATCGGACGATCCGGACTGGCTCGCCTGGTACGAACGGCGCAGAAACGGCGTGGTGCTCCACGCCTCCCCCCTGGACATCTCGGGACCCCTTCAGGAGCAGCTCTACGGGAATCTGGATACCCTGGTGCTCACCTCGGCCACCCTGTCCACAAACGGGAACTTCGACTACATCCGGTCCCGTCTGGGCCTCGAGGGCGATCTCCTGGAAGGCCTCTACGAGAGCCATTTCGACTTCGAAAACCAGACCCTCTTCTACGTCCCCGGGGATCTGCCCGTCCCGGCCAGACCGGAGTTCGCGGACCGGGCGGCCGACCGCATCCTGGAGATCCTTCGCATCACCGAGGGCCGTGGTCTGGTCCTCTTCACCAGCTACCACAACCTGCGCCGCGTGCACCAGCGGCTCTCCGGGAACCTCCCCTACACGCTCTACTGTCAGGGTGAGGCCCCGCGCTCCCTTCTCCTGGAGCGTTTCACCGAGGACGTGCACTCCGTGCTTCTGGCGACCGGCTCCTTCTGGCAGGGGGTGGACGTGCCCGGCGAGACCCTGAGCTGCCTGATCGTGGACAAGCTGCCGTTCGACTCGCCTGGCGATCCGCTGGTGGCGGCGCGCATCGAGGCCGTACGGAGCCACGGGGGCAATCCGTTCATGGACTACCAGCTCCCCACGGCCATCATCGCCCTCAAGCAGGGTCTGGGCCGACTCATCCGCAACAGCACAGACCGCGGCGTCCTCGCCGTCCTGGATCCGCGGCTGATCACGTCCCGATACGGCGCCCATTTCTTCCGCAGCCTGCCCGCCATGCCTCTGCGCCACGACCTCTCGGCAGTAGCCGCGTTCTTTTCCGTTAAGACAGCCCGATCGTGAAAAAGCCCGGACACGCTATTCCATATCCGGGTTGGTGCGGAGGCGGCGGAAGAAGACCCCGGCCTTCAAGCCGGTTCAAGGCCGTCGCGTGTTTTGGCGGCCTCGCAACAACCCGCTCGGCCGTGATCGAGCTGTGACCTTGACTCGGCCGATGAAACCCTTCCCTCCGGTTTCCCCTTGAACCCCCGGCCCGTTTTCCCCTATCATCAATAGCTCAACGGATTTCAACATCAACCAAAGGAGACGCCATGGCCCCCAAGCCCTGGGAGATCCTGAGCAGCCGGCTGAACCGTTCCTACCGCGTCTTTCAGCTTCGAACGGATCACGCCCGCTCCCCCCGGACCGGACAATCGCACGACTTCTTCATCCTGGAGTCCTCGGACTGGGTGAATGTCATTCCTTTGACACCTCGAAATGAGGTGGTCCTCATTCAGCAGTACCGCCACGGCACTCGGGAAAATACGCTCGAGATCCCCGGCGGGCTCATCGAGGGAGAGGACACACCGGAAGGGGCGGCGCGCAGGGAGCTCGCCGAAGAGACCGGATACCTGGACCGGGAGATGACCTACCTCGGGTATGTCCATCCGAACCCGGCCATCCTGAACAACCGCTGTCACACCTTCCTGGCGCGGGACGTATTCCCGAACGGAGACCAGAACCAGGACGACAAAGAGGACATCGAGGTCCTGCTTCGTCCGCTCTCCGACATTCCCCGCCTGATTCGGGAGGACCGGATCACCCACGCCCTGGTGCTCGCGGCATTCTACCGGTTTTACATGGAAGATCATTCGGCGAGCCTCACAGGACCGGAGCATGGCGGGGCTTGATCGCCCGGACGGCCCTCGATTTCACCGGCAGGAAGGGACGGCATTCGCGAGGACGGCAAATCAAACCCATTGACCTTTGGGTTCGTTTCTGGCAGGCAGAGCGCTTCGGCGAGAGGGAAAAGGGTTTTCAAAGACCCCTTTTCATCGCTTCACATCTATCGAACGCACCAGGAGATTCCCCATGGCCGAGACCCACGGCTTTGAATGCATTCGCGAGCAGGCGATTCCGGAGCTGAACGCCCGGGCCGAGATCCACCGCCACGTCCGGACCGGCGCCGAGCTGCTCAGCATATTGAACGAGGACGAAAACAAGGTCTTCGGCATCACCTTTCGAACACCCCCCGCGGATTCCACCGGCGTCGCTCACATTCTGGAGCATTCCGTGCTCTGCGGTTCGAGGAAATACCCGGTCAAAGAGCCGTTTGTGGAGCTCCTGAAAGGCTCTCTCAAGACCTTCCTGAATGCCATGACCTACCCGGACAAGACCTGCTACCCGGTCGCCAGCCAGAACGTGCAGGACTTCTACAATCTGATCGACGTCTACCTGGACGCGGTGTTTTACCCCCGGATCACACCCCAGATTCTTCAGCAGGAAGGCTGGCACTTCGAGATCGAGCGGCCCGACGGGCCCATGATCTACAAGGGGGTGGTCTTCAACGAGATGAAAGGGGCCTACTCCTCGCCGGACTCCCTGCTTTCCGAGTACAGCCAGCAGTCCCTGTTTCCGGACACCCCTTACGGCCTGGACTCGGGCGGGGATCCCGGGCGCATCCCGGATCTCACCTATGAGCGGTTTCGGGAGTTCCACCGGCGCTACTACCACCCGTCCAACGCCCGGCTCTTCTTCTACGGAGACGACGATCCGGTCCGGCGGCTGGAGATCGCCGACGGCTATCTTCGGGACTTCGATCCTCTGGAGGTGGACTCCCGCGTTCCGCTTCAGGCCCCCTTCTCCGATCCCCTTCGACTGACTCGGCCCTTTGATCCGGGAGAGGACGAGCAGGGAGCGGACAAGGGCATGGTCACGGTGAACTGGATGTTCCCGGGTGAACCGGATCCCGAGGAGGCTCTGGCCCTTCACGCGGTCAACCACATCCTGCTCGGCATGCCGGGCTCCCCCCTTCGAAAGGCCCTGATCGAATCGGGCCTCGGCGAGGCCCTTGCCGGAGGAGGCCTCGAAAACGAGCTGCGGCAGACGATCTTCTCCTGCGGTCTCAAAGGCGTGTCCATGGAAAAAGGCCAGGCCGTGGAGCCCCTGATCCTGGAAACCCTGGGCGGTCTGGTGGAAAGGGGGATCGACCCCGAAGCCGTAGAGGCCGCCGTGAACACCATCGAGTTCGGGCTTCGCGAAAACAACGCCGGGCCTTATCCCCGGGGTCTTCTGCTCATGCTCCGGGCCCTCACCTCCTGGCTTTACGACCGGGATCCCCTCGCCCTGGTGGCCTTTGAAAAGCCCCTCTCCGCCCTCAAGGCGCGCATCGCCCAAAACCCCGCCTGCTTTCAGGAGATGATAGATCGATACTTCCTTCGCAACCCCCACCGAACCACGCTGACGCTCCGGCCGGAACCCGGCCTGGCCGCACGGCAGGCGGCCGAGGAGCAGCAGCGGCTTCAAGCGGCCCGTGAGGCCATGGGCCCGGAGGACCTGCAGAAGGCCGTCGAGACCACGCAGCAGCTTCGGGAGCTCCAGGAAAGACCGGACCCGCCGGAGGCCCTGGCCGCCATTCCCTTTCTCAAGCTGAAAGACCTGGACCGGGAGGGAAAGAAGATCCCGGAAGAAGCGCGGACGGTTCAGGGGGTGGACCTCCTGCTCCACGATCTCTTCACCAACGGAATCACCTACCTGGACGTGGGCTTCAATCTCCACGGCCTTCGACCGGGTCTCCTCCCCTTTGTGAAGCTCTTTGCCAGGGCCCTCCTGGAGATGGGTACCGAGGCCGAGGACTACGTCTCCCTGACCCGGCGCATCAGCCGAAAGACCGGGGGCATTCATTCGGCCTTCTTCACGTCTGCGGCAAACGGCGATGCGAGAGGGGCCGCCTGGATGTTCCTTCGGGCCAAGGCCATGACTCCCAAGGCCGGGGACCTGCTGGAGATCCTACGCGACATCCTGCTTCACGTCAGGCTGGACAACCGGGACCGGTTCCGGCAGATGGTCCTGGAGGCCAAGGCGCGAAAGGAGCAGGGACTGATTCCGTCAGGGCATCAGGTGGTGTTGAAGAGAATCTCCTCCCACTTCGGAGAGCCCGACTGGGCGGCCGAGCAGATGAGCGGCCTGAACCACCTCTTTTTCCTGAGAGAGCTCGTGGACATGGTGGACCAGGACTGGCCGGCCGTCCTCAACGCCCTGGAAGAGGTCCGGGGCACCCTGGTCCGTCGCGGAGCGCTCACGTTGAACGCCACGGTGGACCGCGAGGGATGGACCCGGGTGGCGCCCCTGGTGGAGGGATTTCTGGAGAGCCTGCCGGCGGAAGAGGCGGAAAACTCGGTCTGGAGCCGCATCCACCCGCCGCGCTTCGAGGGCCTGACGCTCCCTGCGCAGGTGAACTACGTGGGCAAGGGGGCCGTGCTCGATCCCCTCGGGTACCGATTCCACGGCTCCGCCCTGGTCGTCACCCGCTACCTTCGCAACGCCTGGCTCTGGGATCGAATCCGGGTCCAGGGCGGGGCCTACGGGGCCTTCTGTACCATCGATCGCCTCTCCAGCGCGCTCACCTTCGTCTCCTACCGGGATCCCAATCTCCTGAAAACGATCCAAGCGTTCGACGAGTCGGGCCGGTTCCTCCGCCAAGCCCCCCTGGGCAGGGAGGAGCTGACCAAGGCGATCATCGGTACCATCGGGGAGATCGATCAACATCGCCTTCCCGACGCCGCCGGGCACGTGTCCCTGCTTCGCCGCCTCACGGGACAGACCGAGGAGGAACTCCAGCGAATTCGGGAGGAGGTCCTGGAGACGGGTGAAGCGCATTTCCGGGCCTTTGCAGACGTCCTGGACGGCGTACGGGACACGGGCATCGTCAAGGTCCTCGGTTCGCGCGAGGCCATCGAGGCGGCATCGGCCGACCGGCCCGGGTGGCTGGAGATTCGAAAGGTCCTTTGACGAACGACGGTCCGTATCCATCGAGCTGAACGCATGTCGCCATTTTGGCGCTTTCGCCTCGAGCGCCACGGGACGAGGTCCCTCCCGGGAGAAGCCCCCCCACCGCTGTCACGGGTCATTCGAGGTATTTCAGAGGCATACAAATACCTTTTTCGGTATATTTTAAGCCTTATTCATGCCCTATTCTAAAAATTCAAATCACGGACCGCCGGGCCGGAAGCGACGGGCGTTTTCAAAACCATCCCGCCCTGGTATACTTATTGCTTCTCATAACAGAGGCCTTGCCCGTACCTTCCTCATCCGCCCGGAAGGGGTGGCGGAAAGGAGAAACGGTTCGGTGCCCCCCTGCCGTCATGGGACAAGCGGCTCGCAGGCCCATGTGCGGCTAGGCCTCGAAAGAACTAAGATATTAATGCAAAACGGAGCACGTAAACCATGGGCCGACGCCACCCCATGTTTCCGGTCCTTTTCCTGCTTTTGTGGACCCTCCTCCTATCCACCTCGTTTCCTTTCACTGCGGCCCGGGCGGAGGAAAAAATCGCCACCGTGGCCACCCTCACGGATTACCGGCCTTACTGCTTCCGGATCAAAGGTTCCGAGCCACGCCCCGTAGAAGAGATCCCGCCCGGATCCGACTCGATCCAGCTTCAAGGGTTCAGTTGGGACGTGGTGCGGGAAAGCCTTCATGAGACGGGGCACACGATCCGGCTCATGGTCGTTCCGTGGGAGCGGGCCATGGCCTATGTGAAGCAGGGAAAGGCGGACGTGCTCTTCCCCACCGCCTTGACCGAGGAGCGGCTGAAGATCCTCGAATACAGCCGGGAGATCGTCAATCGGGCCGAGTATGTCATCTACATTCCGGTCCACCGCACCATTCGTTGGAACGGCCTTGAAAGCCTCCATGGCAGGAGAATCGCCGTGATTCGAGGATGGAGCTACGGCCCCGAATGGAAGAAGAACGCACAAATCCAAAAGGAGCCCTCGGACGATATCCTTCCGTGCTTTCAGATGCTCGATCGGGACCGGGTCTTCGGTGTTGCAGGCTACGATCTCGTCTTCGATTACGTCCTGAAGGAGCATGGAATCCGGGAAAGATACCGGAAGCTGCCTCCGTTCGATCGAAACGATGAGTACCTGGCCGGGGCCCGATCGAACCCTCTTGCCGTACAAATCCTCGAGGATTTTGACAAAGGAAAACGCCGGATCGTACAGAGCGGCCTTTTCGAGGAAATCTCCTCGAAGTGGCGTTAACCGGTACATCCGGCCTGAAGGCCGCCGCGCCTGTCTGAGCAGGCGTCCGATTTTGTTTGAATACGAGGAGGACGAGCCATGAGACCTGGAATCCTCTGGTGCGTTATCGCGCTTTGCTGGGCGTGCATGTTCTTTCCGGGTGAGCGTTCGGGCTCTCCCCCATGGGCCGAGGCCGGGGAACCGGTGGTCCGCATCGCCACCCTGACGGACTTTCCTCCTCACTGTTTCGGCAAGGAGAACGCAGCCAAAATCCTCGAGGAGACCATTGCACCGGGACAGGACTCCTCTCAGCTTCAGGGCTATGCGTGGGATGTGGTTCGGGAAAGCTATCATGCCCGAGGCCACACCATCCGTCTTCATGTGGTGCCATGGTCACGAGGCATGCACTACGTGGAGACGGGCAAGGTAGACGTCATCTTCCCCGCCATGCGGACGGAGGAGAGGGAAAAAAAGTTCCATTTCTCCAAGGAGCCGGTGATTCGGTCGTCCTTCATCGTCTATGTGCCTGCCTCATCGACCTTCGAGTGGACGGGGCTCGCATCCCTCAATGGAAAGCGGGTCGTCGGGGTCCAGGGCTGGGCCTTTGGAAAAGACTGGGAGGCGAACAGCGGCATCATCAAGATGGAAGCCTATTCGATTCTTCAGGGTTTCGAGATGATTCGAAAAGGCTGGGTCTTCGGCATAGCCGGATACGACGTCCCCTTCGATTACGTCCTGAAACAGAACGGGCTTACTCACGCCTTCAGGAAGCTCCCTTCCTGGGGCGCGGCGGAGGAGTACGTCCTGGGATCCAGGCGAGGCGCCCGAGCATCCGAGCTTCTCCGGACCTTTGATGCGGGGAAACGGACCATCGAAGAAAACGGAACCCTGATGACGATCAAGGCCAAATGGCGGTAGAAATTCCAAAGAACCTGCCCCCACCCCAACCCGGCCGGGCTCCGACGTCCTATCGAGGCGGGCTCAGCAGGCGTTTCAGCTACTCCCTGACGGGAATCGTGACCCTGATCATGATCCTGTTTTCCGCAGTCAATGTGTTTTACACCGTCTCCAGGGTCAACACGGAGCTGGATCAGGACACGGCCCGGGTCGTCAAGCTTGCCGAGACCTCCCTGGCCTCGGCGGTCTGGCAGGTGGACATCTCCTCGGTGAAGGACTTCCTGGACGCCATCTTCGTGGACGAGGCCGTGGTGTTCGCCAGCATAGCGTCCGGGGCGGACGTCCTGGCAAGCCGCGTTCGGCCCGGGCTTCCCTGGACCCGGTACGCCTCCTTTGCCGAATCGCCGGACTTCATCACGCGCACGGTGGACATCGTGAAGATGGATCAGAGAATCGGCCGATTCCAGGTTGCCATTGCGCGCATGCACGCCCGCCAGGAGCTCCGGCTCAGAATCCTCGCCATCGTGGGGCTCACCTTCCTGATCATTGCGGCGATCACGGTGACCTCCATCGCCGTCACCCGCAGGTACGTCTTCAGCCCGCTCCTCAGCTTGAAAAACTCGGCTACATCCATCGCCGGAGGGACCCTGGACACCCCCATCGACACCTCGAGCATGGACGAGATCGGAAGCCTGGCCACGGCCCTGGACAACATGCGGGACTCCATGCGAAACCTGGTGCACGATCTCACGAAGGTAACCAGAAGCTGGAAGAGTCCAACCAGACCCTGGAACAGAAGGTTCGTTCCCGAACCGAAGAGCTGAAGGTCAAGAACCGGGAGCTGAACGACATGCTTCATGCGGTCCAGAAGGCCCGGGAAGAGGCCGAATCCGCCAACCGTGCCAAAAGCGAGTTTCTCGCCTCCATGAGCCATGAGATCCGCACCCCCATGAACGCCATCCTCGGTTTCACGGAGCTTTTGGACGCCCGAATTCAAGACGAGCGGCAGCGGGGGTTCCTGTCGGCCATCATGACGAGCGCCAAGACCCTCCTCAGCCTGATCAACGACATCCTGGACCTTTCCAAGATCGAGGCCGGAAAGACGGAGCTCCGCTATCAACCGGTGAGCCTTCGAAACGTGTTTCTCGAGCAGGAGACCATCTTCTCGTGGAAAATTCGGGAAAAAGGTCTGGCGTTCCGGATCGAGCTGGATCCCGAACTTCCCGAGGCCGTTCTACTGGACGAGATGCGCCTTCGTCAGATCCTCTTCAACCTCGTCGGGAATGCGGTCAAGTTCACGGACAGCGGGCACATCACCCTGACCGTGGAGAAAGAGGACAGAGACGAAAACGGAAGGATACTGGACCTTCGTTTTGCGGTCCGGGATACGGGCATCGGGATCGACCGGGAACAGTACGACCTGATCTTCGAGGCCTTTCGCCAGCACGAGGGGCAGAGCACGAAGAAGTATGCGGGAACCGGCCTGGGCCTCACTATCACGGAGAGGCTCGTGACCATCATGGGCGGCACGATCTCGGTAAGGAGCACACCGAGAGTAGGCAGCACCTTCGAGGTGATCCTCCCGGACGTCCAGGTGGCCGACGCGTCCCTGGAGAGGAACGTCCTCCGGGACCCGTACTCCGAATCCGTCACCTTTAAAGGCTCCACCGTTCTCGTGGTGGACGACGTCCGGGACAACCGGGCCATGGTCCGGGAGTTCCTCGAGCCCCATCAGGTCGAAACGCTGGAGGCCGAAAGCGGTGAGGAGGCCCTTCGTATGATGGCCGGCACTCCACCGGATCTCGTCCTCATGGATATCAAGCTGCCGGGCAGGGACGGGTACGAGATCACCCGGGCCATCAAGGCCGACCCCGCGTTCCGCCGGATCCCCGTGATCGGCTTCTCGGCCTTTGCTATGACGGGCGATGAGGCCCAGGCCGTTGAGGCCGGTTGCGATGGATACCTTCGAAAGCCCCTGCACCAAAAAGACCTCCTCGCCGAGCTCATGCGTTTTCTCTCCCACGGACGAGCCCCGCGGGAGCATAAGACAGCGCAGGAGAAGCCGGACCCGGTGCCTCCCCGCGCATCTCGACAGACCGGCGCCTCCCCCGGTCCCTCCCTCGGAATCCGGGCCTCCGAGCTCGAGCAGGCCCTGAAAGGCCCCTTGCAGGAGCAGTGGGAGCGGGTTCGAAAACGCATGGTCATCCAGGAGATCAAGGAGTATGCCTCGGAGATGAAGGCCCTGGGGACCGAAAGGGGCATGGATGCCGTCGCCCGATGGGGAAGGGATCTTTTCGAGGCGGCAGGCCGATTCGACATCGAAAACATCAAAGGGACCCTGGAGTCCTTCCCCGACCTCATCGAGGATGTGGCCCGCATCGCCAAAGGGGCCGGGCAAGGCTCGAGCCTTGAAAAGGGAAAGTCATGACCGAAGGCGAAAGCGAAACCACTCGAAGCCCGCTCGTGCTGATCGTCGACGACGTGGAGACGAATATCGAGGTGCTGGCCAATCTCCTGAGCGAGCATTCCTATCGAATCGCCTTTGCCACGAGCGGGAAGCAGGCCCTGGCCATGGTGGAGGATCTCGCCCCCGACCTGATTCTTCTGGATATCATGATGCCCGGCATGGACGGAATGGAGGTCTGCCGAACCCTGAAGAGCCGGACCGGAACCAGCGACATCCCGATCATCTTCCTGACGGCGAAAACGGAAGCGGACGACATCGCTAGAGGGTTCGAGGCCGGGGCGGTGGATTACGTCACCAAACCGTTCCAGGCCGCCGAGCTTGTGGCGAGAGTGAAGACCCACACCGATCTCAAGGAGGCCCGGGACGAAAGGGAACGGCTGATCGCGGAACTGAGACAGGCCCTGGAGGAGGTTCGCATGCTGTCCGGTCTTCTGCCCATCTGCTCGTTCTGCAAAAAGATTCGGGATGATCAGGGGTACTGGCAGCAGGTGGACGAATACATCACCAGGCATTCCGACGCCAAATTCTCCCACGGCATCTGCCCCGAATGCATGGAGCGGTACTTCCCCGACGTTGCGGGAAAAAACCGGGACGAACCTTCCGGCGGCTAGCCGTCCCTTACGCTCGAACGCGCCAGCGGCAGCGCTTTCGCCTGGAGCAGAGATCGCAGGCCACGCCGGTCGGCCGCATGTCAGGTCCCATCCCGATCGCCAGGGAGACGGACTTTCCCGGCAGCATGAACGAGCTGCCGGTCAGACGAACTCCGATTCGCTTCGACGGCAGCAGGTCGAACACCACCGCCTGCTGTTCAATGGGCCACCCTTCCTGGCCGGGCTGGGCTCGCATTCCCGTGCCCCATCCCCTGGATGAGGCCTCCTCCCGAATTCGACGCACTACGATCTCGGACACCTGTCGAAGGACGGCCACGCCGGCGCCCTCAAGGGCGAGGGCCTTCACCGGATCGTCGGCGAAAACCGATGCCACGCGCTCCTCCAGCGAATCCCCGATCGTGCACAGGGCCAGGCCCACTTCCCTGGAACCGGCAAGCGCCCGGGCGGCCAGGGGACCTTCGAAAAAGGCCCCGTCACCGAGCTCGATCCTCTGGTGATGAAAATCCCATACGGGGAAGATCCCGAAGAGAGCGGCCGGATGGACCAACGCCAGTGCTTCCGGGATGACGGCCTCGGCGAAGGCCTCGAGATTCGCGCCCGCCCGATCCGGATCGATGCCCTGCCCTTCCAGGATTTGCGAGGCATTCAGGGTCGGCTGAATATCCGTGATGCATTCCATGACACTTCCTCGCCCCTGCCGCGGCCCGCTTCGGACGGGAAAAGAACGGGGCGGAGACGATCCTAACGCACTCGGGAGCCTTCGAAAAGGAAAACCGGCGCATCTCCCGGCCCGAGCCTCGCTGCGACGGTGGCAGTAGCCACGCCGTGCTGCCCGGCCCCTGTTTCCGCAATTCCGCTGAGAAACGATTCCATCTTCCCCTCCCCGTCCTCCGGCTACGCCGCGGCGATCTCTCCCCGCACAAAGGGCCGGCAGTCCTGAGTAAACTCGATCAGGCCGTCGAGCTTTCTCCGCGCGCTCCCCGAATCGATGGCGTCCCGGGCCCTCTGCGCGCCGCTCACGAAATCCGGTTCCACATCGGCGGCCACAAAGGCGGCGGCCGCATTCAGGATGACCACGTCCCGCCTCGCTCCCTTCTCCCCGCTCAGAACCCGGCGGATCAACTGTGCATTTTCCCGGGCGGTCCCGCCTCGAATGCTCTCGCTCGGCGCCCGCTCGAACCCGAAATCCTCGGGTTCAACCCGGCTGGTCCGGATCTCCCCTTCCTTGAGATGGGTCATGCGAGTCGGTCCGCAGAGGCTGATCTCGTCCAGAGTTTCTTCGCCGCACACGACAAAGGCCTGCCGCGTACCGAGCCTGCCCAGGGCGCCCGCCATGATCTCTGTCAGATGGGGGTCGTATACGCCCAGGACCTGTGTCGTGGCCGAAGCCGGGTTGGTCAAGGGTCCCAGGAGGTTGAACAGGCTTCGAATTCCCACCTCCTGCCTCGGACCGGCAACGTGCTTCATCGCTCCGTGAAACAGGGGTGCATAGAGGAACCCGATCCCGATCTCTCGAATGCACTGCTCGATGTTCGACTGGTTGAGGTCCAGTCGAACACCGAGGTTCGAGAGGACATCGGCGCTGCCGCAGCGACTGGACACCGCCCGATTGCCATGCTTGGCGACGCGCACCCCCCCGCCTGCGGCTACGAAGGCCGTAGCCGTCGAGATGTTGAACGTGTTCGTTCCATCTCCGCCGGTGCCGCATGTGTCAAGAATCGTCTCCTCCTCCACGTTGATCTCGTCCCGGTCGAGATTAACGAACCCGTTGTTCACCCGAATCTTCACGGCCCGGGCTCTCATCGTCCGTGCCGCGGCCGTGATCTCATCGACGGTTTCCCCCTTGATCCTCAAGGCGGCCATAAGCGCCCCGATCTGGGAGGGCGTGGCCATTCCGGAGAAGACCTCATCCATGGCCGCAGCCATCTCGTTTTCCGGAAGATCCAGTCCCTTGACAACCTTGGCAATCGCTTGCTTGATCATGGCTTCCTTTCCCCTTTCCCGTCTGCTTGGAAATGCCTCTGTCGTTTCTTCCCCGCCGGCGGGTGGCAACTCCCTTCCGGCAGGCGCTTTCCCCTTTGCGATCTTCATCCGGCGCAGCCCTCAAGGCGCCCTGCCGCAGACCATACGAGAGAACGACGTAAAGGACGATCGGTGGGTCATGACTTGCTCCGAATAAAAAGAAAAGGCCGTGGGATTTTCACCCCACGGCCTCGGAAAAACGGACAAAAAAACCGTAGGGCCTTCGGGAAGGCTGCCCACGGTTCGTTCGATCAGGTTGCTATGGCGTTCCTAGATCGTCGGGCACACCTCCCTCTCGGAGATGCGCCACCACCAGTTCTTCAGTGCGTTCAGGATTCGAATGGAAAATACCGCGTTCATGATTGCGTTCATAAACGTACCGCCGACGGGTTGTCAAGAAA
>Ga0272444_10003523_pt1 | contig 14013 bp, 9 predicted proteins | sample SSMForm13_FD_201033 | JGI IMG/M metagenome (GOLD analysis project Ga0272444, IMG submission 201033) | Marine sediment archaeal communities from Little Sippewissett salt marsh, Falmouth, MA, United States - SSM-Form-13 | ecosystem: Environmental > Aquatic > Marine > Wetlands > Sediment ...
TGTCTACACTCGCTGCCGCCGGGTTTGTATGACCTGGCCCAACTCAAACGCGACTGGGGGCACAAGCTGTCCTTCAGCGGCAATGTCGACTTGAATACGCTGTCGGTGGGCACCGAGGACGAGGTGCGGCGGGCCGTGCGCCATGTCAAACGTATCTGGGCCGCCGAACCGGCGGGCGGTATTCTGCTGAGCAGCTTAAACTCCATCGCCAACTACGCCAAGGTTGACCTCTTCCTGGTGATGATGGACGAGATGCTGGCCTGAGCCCTGCGTGAAGGCGGCGGCATGCCGCAGTTCCTTGAGGACGTGCCATTATAGGGAGTCCCAGGAACTCCCCGATGGGGCAGTTCCATTGGGTGGTGTGCGATTGCCGCACGGAAGGTGTATACTGTGTCGTGGCACTGCACGTTGCGTGGCCATGGCACCCATGTTGTCGGGGTCCACAACAACCACGCTGAACACGTGCGTCTCGCGTGCTGGTGCGGATGACAAGCCTTGCCCCAAACGGAAAGGAGAGACCCATGATGCGGCGTAGCCTGGTGGTCGGTCTGCTGGTCGCGGTTTGCGTTGGCGCGTCGGTTCCCGCATGGAGCCAGGAGAAGGCCGCCCCCGCGCCGCCGGCCGGCGGCGGGACGCGGACGTTGACCTTCGACAATGCCGAAGCCCTGGCGGAGTGGACGGTCACGGGCGATGCGACCGTGGACGCGACGAAGGGTCGCGACGGCCGCGGCGGGGCGCTGAAGATCGGCCCCGGGGCCACGGCCGTGCTGAAGCTCCGCGACGCGGACGCCTCGGGCAAGGTCGAGATGTGGGTCTACGACGACGTGACCGTGCCCGAGAAGCCGAAGGCCAGCCGCACCGGGCCGCGCTGGGGCCTCGTGCAGAGCGACGGGCGGCTCGTGGCGGTCGGTGCGCTCTACGCGGCGTACCTGGGCGGCAACGAGGGCTACACCGCCACGGCTGGCGACGGCAAGAAGTGGTTCGACCAGCTCTTCTGGCTCGGCGTGAAGCGGGCGCCCGCGGGGTGGCACAAGTGGACGTTCAACTTCGACGCCGCCAAGGGCCTGCAGATTCTCTACGACGACAGGGACCTCAATGCCGCCAAGCGCTTCGACCCCAACAAGGCCGGCCTCAAGGGCTTCAGCGCCGTCGCCATCTGGGGCGACGCCGGCAAGGGCCGCGAGCAGACGCTCTGGGTCGACGACGTCTCGATCACCCTGGGCGGCCCGGTGAAGTTTGCGCCCAAGGTCAGGCCGGTGGCACCGACGGTCGAAGGTCCGAATCCCTGGACCCCGTCGGACCGGACGGTGCCCTTTTACACCCAGGCCAACGCGCCGGCGACGCCAAAGGTGGAGGACCTGCCCCTGAAGCAGAGCGTCAGCCAGTATGGCATCACGTGGACGTTCGCCGAGCCCGCGCGGGTCGGCCGGTTCGTCAACGGCGACTGGTACGTCGTGGGGCCGGTCACGGTGAAGGCCCTCGATCCCAAGCCGCTCTACGGCGACCAGATTCCCGAGATCGAACTCGACCACAGGGACCTGGAACGCCCCGCGGCCCAGCGTGTGCGGAACGGTTTCATGCTCAACCCGCCGGCCGCGATGAAGGTGGCCTACGACAGCGGCATCCGCAACTTCTGGGACCCCTCGCTCGTCCAGAGGCTCCCCGTGGCCATATCGCCCGGCGACGCCCTGGTGTCCACGATCAGCATGCCCAAGGGGCTGGTGCTGCCGGCCCAGTTGAGGAACAAGATCGAGCGTGGCAAGGGCGACAGCAGCCCGATCCGCACGGCAGCCATCCTCACGTGCCTGGCCGAGCCGCAGCCGGCCGACGCGTTCCGCCCCGGCTTCTGCGACCGCGGGCAGCGAGTCTACCTGGCGCGGGACCTCAAGCGTGAGCTGCTGCCGACCGCCGCGGCGACCAAGAGCACGCCGGATATCCGCGTGTATGCGCGGTTCACACAGCGGCCGTGGGTGGGCACCTGCTTCTTCGGTTTCGAGGAGCCGGTGGAGAACATGCCGCAGTACGGGCTGGAGTACGGCCGCGTGGCCGGCATCGCGGCCCTGTTGCTGTGCACCGACCTGGCGCCGGAAAAGAAGGAGCCGCTCCTCGTGAGCTACGTCCAGGTGGGCATCGACCTGGGCGGCATCGTGCGCGCGGGGCACCCGGGCTGGTGGTGCTGGGGCGGGCACGGCAGCGGCCGCAAGCTCCCCATCGTCTTCGCCGGGCTCCTGCTCGGCGACGACCAGTTGGCCCACATCGACCGTTCGTTCCCCAAGGTGAGCTTCGGCGAGAACGAGCAGACGGCCTACGGCGATTGCTGGACCGGGGCCAAGGTGGTCTTCGCGGGACACTCCGGCATCGACACCATCACCGGCGCCGGCCGCGGACGCAACAGCGAGTGGGGACCCTACGAACACACCCAGCCCTCAACGTGGAAGCGCGGCCAGACCACGAGCGAGTCGTACCGGCGATGCTGCACCAGTGTCGGCTGGATCGCCCAGGCCCTGGCCCTGCGGCTGATGAAGGCCGAGAAGGCCTGGGGCCACGACGCCTTCTTCGACTACTGCGACCGCTGGATGTTCGAGGACGACGAGAAGTTCGTGGCCACCGTCAAGGAGGCCACCGGCAAGGACTACTCCGCCGACTGGGCCCGACAGGGGCAGGCCTGGGACGACTTCGTCAACGAGATGTGGGCCAAGCACCGCGCGTCGTCGCCGGCCCCGACCGACGGCTGGCGGCAGAAACACGACGACAGCGCCTACCGCGCCGCCATCGAGAACATGCAGAAGTAGCCCCCCGGCGCGTCCGCCCGGGCGCCGGAGCGCGTTCAGAGTGGAGTAGGGTGGCTGCCCCGATTCGCTGGCGCTCATCGGGGTCTCCGCTGCGCTTGGATCCATACGGGTCTGCGCTTCGCCATGACAAGCAGTCACCCTACGCGACCGCGTGACTGACGTGGGGGCATGTGCCATGCGAATCGGTGTGTTGGGCTCGGGCAACGGCGGGTGTGCGGTGGCGTTCGAGTGTGCGTCAAAGGGCCACGAGGTGTCCCTGTTCGACTTCCCCGAGTTCCCCGCTCAGGTCGCGGCCATCGCGGAACGAGGCGGCATCCGCGCCGAGGGCGAGATGAGCGGCTTCGCCAAGCTCGCCTATGCCGGACACGACATCGAGCGGGTGGTGACCGGGGCGGACATCGTCTTTGCCGTCGGGCCGGCGTGGAGCACCCGGCCGTTCGGCGAGGCGTGCAGGCCCTACCTGGGGCGCGGCCAGGTGGTCGTGGTGTGTCCGGGGTCCGGGCTGGGCAGCGTCGAGTTCAAGAACGCGCTCGGGATGGACGTCCGGGGCGGCGACGTCATCGTCGCCGAGACCCACACGCTGCCCTATGGCGTGCGGCTGTCGGGGCCGGCGAGCATCCGCGTGGGGACGAAGGTCCGCGACGGGCTGTTCCTGGCGGCGCTTTCGCACGAACACACCGACCGGGTTCTCCGGTTGGTGCGCAGGGTCTATCCGTACGTCTCCCCGGCGCAGAGCGTGCTCCAGACGACCATGCAGAACGCCAACCCGGTGATTCACCCGGCCATCTCGCTGCTGAACGTCGGGCTGATCGACCGCGTGGGCGAGGGGTTCCTCTTCTACCACGAAGGCGCGACGCCGGCGGTGGGCCGGCTCATCGAGGCCGTCGACACCGAGCGCATCGCGATCGGTGCCGCTCTGGGCGTCGAGGTCGTCCCCGACCCGATCCTCGGGGTGCGCCAGGGGTACATGCAGACGGCCGACTACGCCACGGGCTACATGGAGTCCGAGGGGTTCAAGCGGTCCAGGGCCCCCGGGAGTCTGGACCACCGGTACGTTCAGGAGGACGCGGGATACGGGCTGGTCCTGTTTGCCGACTTGGCGCGGCGGGCAGGCGTCGGGACGCCGATCATCGATTCGGTCATCACGGTTCTCGGCGTCGTGACCAACACGGATTTCCGCCATCAGAAAGCCAGGACACTGGAAAGCCTAGGCCTGGGACACTACTCCCGCGATGAACTCAGGGAGATTCTGTAGCCGTGACCATGGTGATGGTGCTTCCGCCGGGCGCTGTTGGTGACTCGTGTAACGATTCTCCTCCGGCGCGGCGCGAGGGCGGACCGATACCCTGTGGACAACTCGCCCGCCAGGCCGTTGTTCTGCGGCCTCTGGGAACTACAGAGTGGCCTACTTCTCCGTTCATCATGGGCGGCCGGTCGGTGAACAAAGGCGGGGCGCCATGCCTGGCAAGTCGCCATAACCCCTTGTAGAGCAAGCTGTTAGGGGCCGCCCGGTCGCCATGGACGCCCCTCACATCCGACGGGTCACCACGGGGGCAGGTCAAGTGTGGGCCCGAATCTGCCGATGTGCATGGTTGCCGCATACTGAGAACCCTGCGCCGAAAAGGAGTGAGAATTGATGAATGGCAGGAACTTGGCGAAGTTGGCCCCGACATCAATCGGGGTCGGGATCGGGGCACTGGCCCTGATTCTGGTGGTGGCACTCACGCACGCGGCTCCTCCGAGGCCGCGCCCGGTTCCACGCCCGAGGGCTCGCCCCAGGGCGCGGGTCAGGCCTGCAAGGGTCCTTCCGCGACAACGGCGCCCGCTGGTCGTTCGCCGACACGGGGCCAGGGTTGTCATTGACCACCGCGGCAGGGTCGTCCGCAAGGTGCCGCCGCCGGTGGTTATCACGACAGCAAGCGACCTCAGGACGGTGCCGGCTGTTGACCTGAGCGAGACCACGGCGTACAAAGTTGCGCGGATCAGCGACGGCAGCATGCCCGTGGTCAGTATCGGCGGCCAGGACACACCGGTTCGCCTGATCGGGGTCGAGCCGGCGGTTGGGGAGAATGGGGACGACGCCAGCAAGGAGGCCGCGGCATTCTTTCGGAATCTGGTCGTTGGTGAGTACGTCTATCTGGAATACGACCCGGCGTTGACGCATGAGGACGAGGACGGCCGTCGCGTGGCCTACCTCTACCGGGCGCCCGACAAGATGCTCATCAACCTGGAACTCATCCGCCAGGGGTATGCCTTGGCCACCACAGACTACGACTATCAGCACAAGGACCTGTTCAGTTTCTACGAAGGAAAGGCCGCAACGGACGGCAAGGGCATCTGGGTGTCTGCCACAACGGCTGAGCCGGCAGGAGCGACCGAGACGAAGCAGACCGGAGAGACAGGGGAGACGAAGGCGAGTCAGTAACCGGCCACCGGGCTGACGGACCAACCACCACGGGGCTGTCGGTCACCGAACCGGCGGCCCCGTTGCTGTGCGCCGGCCGCCTTTGTCCGGGGCTCGACCGGCGCCCGGCCTGCGGCGTCGGGTCCCGCGGCGCTGCTGGGAACCACGCTCGGGGTGGTCTTTTCCGTTGCCTGCCGCGTTGGGCCTCGGCTACCATGCCGGGCAGGTGGCGATCAGGGACCGCGCAGGTGCAGGCAATCGCCCTGCCTGACTCCGGGAGAGACCATGGCCGCAATCGCGTCTTGTCGCCAGACCCACCGGGTGTCCATTGATGCCCGCGATCCCCAGGAAGCGCTGGATATCCGCCGGTACGCGATCGGGCAGGGAGGGATCGACGACACGGCCCTCACTCCGGCGGCCGTCGAGAGGCTCAAGGCACTCGGGCTGCGCACGTACCGCTTCTTCGTCCAGGAGTACTTCCGCATGATGGAGGCTCCCGGACGCTATTACTGGGAATCGATCGATGCCATGGTCCTTTCGGCCGCGGCCACGGGTGCCGTGCCGATTCTGTCCCTGGCGATGAAGCCCGCGTGTCTCTACCCGGCAATCGATCACCACATCACCGAACCGTCGAGCTGGGAGCACTGGGACCGGTTCATCTCGGACATGGTCACGCACTTCGCGCGCGACCTCGGGCTGCCCGGACTGTGGTACGAGGTGGGCAACGAGCCGGACATCGGCGAACTGGGTGGCTGCCCGTACCTGTTCACGGCCGACGGCTATGCCGACTACTATGCCCACACGGCGAAGGCGGTGCTGCGGGCCGACCCGACGGCGAAGGTCGGGGGACCGGCGCTGGCGGGCACCGACTCCGAGCGCGGTGGGCCGATCACCGCGGCCCTGGCCCGGCGGGCGCAGCAGGAGGCCCTGCCGGTCGACTTCTACTCGTGGCACACGTACGACCCGGCCGCCGAGAATCTCCCGGGGCGCATCGCCGCTGCGCGCCGCCGCCTTGTGGATCTGGGCCCGCCCCTGTCGGCCGCGCCGATGGTGCTGGACGAATGGAACATCAGCGCCATGTGCAGCTTGCAGTTCGGCGAGTTCGTTCAGGGGGCCTACGTCGCCGATGCGGTGGCCCGAATGGTCGACGCGCGACTGGAGTACTCCCACTACTACCACAGCATGGACATCACGTTCCACCCGGACAAGTTCCGCCCGTGGTTCAGCCCCGACGGTGTTGAGGGCATGCGCCGTTTCTGGTCGCCGCCGTTCCATGGCCTGCACCTGATGAGCCCGTCGGGGGAAACTGCGGCGGCCTACGTGACGTTCCGCATGCTCTACGCACTGGAGGGCCTGCGGCTGGCGGTGGAGCGGCCGAGCCATAACGTCGGCCTGTTGGCGGCGCGCACCGAACGGGGGTGCCGACTGCTGATCTGGAATTACCACCACGAGTGTCTCGCCCCGGCCGAGCTGGACCTGTCCATCGTCGGGTTGCCGCGCGGGCCCCTGGCGGAGTCGCACGACGCTCTGAGCGGCAGCCTGATGGACGCCGAGTGCGGCAACCTGATGCGCCAAGGCCGGATGCCCCGCGTGTCCCGGCGTGAGATCGCCGCCGGCTCAACGTGGTCGAAGACGCTGGCCGTTGCACCCCATAGCGTGCACCTGATTACCGTCGAGGCGTGACGAGCCAGGCCGCAGGCCGTCTGTTTGCCCCTCTCGGTCTCCGGGGCGGCGGTGTGGCGTTGAGATCGGCAAGGTTGACGTCCCGACGGACTCCCCGTTGGAGGCCGGCACGGTGTCGACCTATCCCGGCCGGGAATGTGATATGATGGCTCGCCAAGCGAGGCAGCTATGATACCCAGACCCGATCTACTTGACGAGCGCTCGCCCGACGGCATCGAGGTCGTCCAGCTCACCGACGAGCCGGACGTGCCCTCGTGCCACGTCTACATGGAGGCCCATGTCTTCACGCCGGACTCGCGGCGCATCGTGCTGCACCGCGGGGCCGATCCACATGGTCACAGCAACCGCAACCCGGAACACCGCTACCTGCTGTGCGACCTGGAGGACACGTGCCGGCTGACCCCGCTGACCGAGGAACAGGGAGCTACCGGGATGGCCGTGTCGCCCGACGGGCGGTGGCTCTACTACTTCGTCGACGAGACGCAGCCGGGCGAGGGTCAGCTTGCCCTCAAGCGCGTCGGCCTCGACGGGACGGGGCGGGAAACCCTCATGGTCGTCGACGGCCCCCTGTCGGGCACCGGGCTACGGCCGAGCCGCGCGTATCCTCACGCCACCGTTCGCACCGACGGCCGCCGATTGGCCGAACCGGTGTTCCTCGGCGACGGCCGGACGGCCCACCAGCCGCCGTTCGGACTCATGGTCTTCGACCTCGCCAAGGCAACCGTGGAGCTCGTTCTCCACGGTCCAAGCTGGTGCAACATTCATGCCCAGTACAGCCGCTCGACCGATGTGGCCCACGCGCACGACATCCTCGTCCAGGAGAACCACGGTAACGTGACCGATGCCAGCGGGCACAGGCAACGCTACACCGGCGACCTGGGTGCCGACATCCACGTCATCCGCGACGACGGAACACACCTGCGCGACCTCCCGTGGGGCCGCGACGGCAACGAGCATTGCCAGGGGCACCAGTGCTGGCGCGGCTGCACGACGTGGGCCATCACCAGTACCGCCCGGCGCGACCCGCCCCAGTGGGAACTCATCGAGGGCCGAGCCGTCGAGCACCAGGGCCACATCGGCTCCAGGAGCCAAGGTGCCATCCGTAACGATCTGAGTTGTTGGTTCCCGACGCCGGGGTTCAGCCATTTCGGCGTGACGGCCGACGGCCGGCGGATGATCACCGACTGCGAGCCCTTCGCCGAGGGAGGGCGGATCTTCCTGGCCAGCCTCGGCAAGCCGGGTGAGGAGCCGATCCAGGAGTTCGCGTACCTCCTGTCGCCACGCGCGAAGGACACCAAGACGACCCACATTCACCCCTTCCCGTCGCCGGATGGGACGATGGCCTTCTTCAACTCCGACGAGTCGGGCGTGCTGCAGGCATACATGGTCACCGGCATTGACCGCGTGTCGCCGTGAATGACCGCCGAAGGAACCTGGCTCACAACGACGGAGCCGCTCCTTCGGGTTGCCTTCCTCATGTGTGGCGTTGCCTTGCGGGCCGGGGTATGATGTCGGGCACCGGTGGCGCGCCACCGCGCAGCACGCGAAGAAAGGAGTCCTCATGGCCGACGTATCCCCAAAGGTCAGGGCGGCGGTGGTGCAGGCCGCCCCGGTTCTCTTCGATCGCGACGCCACGGTTGACAAGGTCTGCCGGCTGATCGGCGAGGCGGCGGCCGACGGCGCGCAGCTCGTCGTCTTCCCCGAGGCCTTTGTCGCCGGGTATCCCAGAGGGCTGGCGTTCGGCACGGCCGTGGGCGTCCGCAAGCCCGAGGGACGCCGCATGTGGCAGCGCTACTGGGACAGCGCGGTGGACGTGCCGGGCCCCGCGACCGAGGCCATCGGCGCGGCCGCGGCCGAAACCGGGGCATACGTGGCGGTGGGGGTCACGGAGCGCGACGCCCGGTTCCGAGGGGGTCGCGTCTTCTGCACGCTGCTCTATTTCGGACCGGACGGTCGGCTGCTGGGCACGCATCGCAAGCTCAGGCCGGTTGCCGCCGAACGCCTGCTCTGGGGGCAGGGCGACGGAAGCACATTGACCGTCATCGACACGCCTCTGGGGAGAATCGGCGGACTGCTGTGCTGGGAAAACTACATGCCGCTGGCCCGGATGGCCCTCTACGGCAAGGGGATCGACCTCTACCTCGCTCCCACGGTCGATGACCGCGACACGTGGCAGCCCAGTGCGCGGCACATCGCCTTCGAGGGGCGGTGTTTCCTGATGGCGAGCTGCCAGTATTTCACCCGAAGCATGGTTCCCGGAGACATGGATCCCCTGAGCGAACTGGCCGACATGCCGGAGGTCCTCTGCCGGGGCGGCAGTGTCATCATCTCGCCTTTGGGCGAGGTGCTCGCCGGGCCGCTCTTCGGAGGCGAGGGCATCCTCTCGGCCGAACTCGACCTGGCCGACGTCGTGCGGGCTCGCTATGATTTCGACGTGGTGCAGGACTATGGCCGGCCGGACGTGTTCCAGTTGCTGGTCAACGAACAGCCGATGTCGCCGGTGGGTTTCTCGGCGGGCGACATGCCTGACGAGGCATAGCTACAGCGGCGCGGGATCGGTCGGTCCGCGCGACACGAAGGTCCCGGTGGCGGCGATGGATTGTCCTCTCACGTTGTGCTAATCGTTCCCGGCGTTGAGGCGGCGATCGGGGCAGGCAATCGGGAGGGACGCTACCATGATCTCAGAACACCGTCTTCCGCTCTTGGCACTGACATTGGGGGGCCTGGTCATGATGTGCTCCGGATGCGCCGCCGTGAAGCAACCCGGCTGGGGGCCTCCCGCCGGACAGCCTTGGCGAGGCATTCACCTTCTCATGGGCAGCGCCAGCGCCGCCGAGGCCCTGCGGGCCGACGTCCCCGCGCTGGCGGCCATTGGCGTCAACGTACTTGTCGTCGAGGTCAACTATGCTTTCGCCTACGAGTCGCATCCGGAACTCAGGTCGGGCGATCCCATCACGCGAGAGCAGGCCGGGGCGCTGGCCGCCGCGTGTCGCGAGCACGGCGTCCGGCTGATTCCGCAGTTTCAGTGCCTGGGGCACCAGTCGTGGAAACAGCGGACCGGACCGCTGCTGAAGAGCCATCCGGAGTTCGATGAAACGCTTGGCCAATTCCCCGACAACAAGGGCATCTACTGCCGCAGTTGGTGCCCGCTGCACCCGGAGGTGAACCCGGTCATCTTCGACCTGTTTGACGAGCTGATCGACGCGTTCGAGGCCGACGCCCTGCATGTCGGCATGGACGAAGTGTTCCTGATCGCCTCCGAGCACTGCCCGCGCTGCAAGGGCAAGGACCCCGCGGAGATCTTCGCCGGGGCCGTCAACGACTACCACCGCCACCTGGTCGGCAAGCGCAAGGTCGAGATGCTCATGTGGGGCGACCGGCTGCTTGACTCGGCGGCCACGGGCTACAACAAGTGGGAGGCCTCCGCCAACGGCACACACGCGGCAATCGACAAGGTGTCCAAGGACATCATCCTCTGCGACTGGCACTACGGCAAGCGCGACGACTATCCTTCGGTCCGCATGTTCCAGGAGAAAGGTTTCCGCGTCTGGCCCTCCGGCTGGAAGGACGTGGCGGCCACCGAAGCGCTCATCGACCATGCCCAGCGCCACAAGACCGGCCGGATGCTCGGCCACCTGTGCACCACCTGGGGCAGCGCGAAGCCGGGAGCCCTGGCCCAATGGCCGCCCATCCGCGCGGCCATGGAACGGCTCGGCGGGACCGCGCTCGGCGGCGGTGACGGCCAATGAGCAGCTCGACCGCGTTGCGCTGCGGCGGGAGCTTTGCCTGGACAGGGCAGGGCGGCAATGGAGACGCGGCGATGGAATTCGGAACGTGGTATGCACTGAACTGCGGGCCGGAAACCCGGTGGCACGACGACTTCGCCCTGGCGCGCGACGCCGGGTTCGATTACCTCGTGCTGTGGAACCTGCGGCCCGACGGCGGGCGCGTCAAGGGCGACGTCCGATGCATCGTCCGCCGGCGCGACAAGACGCTCCGGGCACTGGACCAGGCCGACCGCGCCGGCCTCGGTGCCTACCTCGGCATCTGGCATCCCTACTTCATCGGCCGAATCCCACCGGCGCAGCGGCTTCAATGGGCGACCGGCGAGCGCCCGAACGCCCCCGACCTGTTCAACCGCGAGTGGTTGCGGTCCGCCTGGCTGCCCTACGTCAGGGAGGCCGCCCGGGTCTTCAAGTCGCACGGGGCCTACCGCGGTGCGTACTTCGACGACACCTTCCCGGTGATGCGCCAGCGGACCACCTCGTGGCTGAGCTATGCCGCCCCCGACAGGCACCGGTTCCGTGGCTGGCTCAAGCGCCGCTATGGGACCCTCGAGAATCTCACCATGCGTCACCGGCCGGGCCGGGCCTACCGGTCGTTCGAGACGGTTGATCCGCCGCGCACGCCCGCTGAGAACCTTGCGCTCTGGACCGATTGGACCGAAGCCCGGGCCGACTGGTGCGAGGAGTTCGCGCGGCGCACTGCCCAGGCGTACCGGGCCGTCGATCCGAATCCGGCCCACGAACTGGTCCTGAGCGATCAGGACTATCACATGCAGTGCAACGCCCTCCAGTACGGCGTGGACTACCGGCGTGTGCTGAGGCACTTTGACCGGTTCGAGATCTACATGGCGGCCGAGCACGCCAAGATCGGGCGGCGCGAACTGCTGGCCGACGTCGAGGCCGACGTCCGGCGCGGCGTGGCCTTGGCATGCGGCAAGCCGTTCGCGTTCGCCACGTGGTTCGCCGACCGGAGCAGCATGGCCCCGATGCCGGGTGCAGCGCTGCGGGCCGTGGTGCGCCGGGCCGACAAGTGCGGCGCGCGGGCCGTCGACATCTACGCCCTCAAGGTGTACGACTGGCGGACCGCGTACAGCGCGCGGCAGGCGGCGGGGGAATTGCCGCCGTTCCCCGAGATGTCGCTCACGCACAACCCGAAGGTCGTCCGCGCGGTGGCGAGGGAGATTGCCGCCCTGCGGTAGGACGACCCGGTGCGACGGGTCGTCAAATTGCGTTGCGCAGCCGGGCACGCCGCAATAGGCATGACGTCTGGCTGAACCTTTTTCAGGAGCAGGACTGACATGACACTCCATTTCCTTCGCGATCCGCTGCCCGTCGAGCCGGTTCCCTGCGGTGGCACGGAGAGTCGCACCCTTGTCAAGGCCTGGCAGGCGGAGGGGGGGCGGTGCCCGGGCGAAGCGCCTGCGGGCAGCGGCGTCTGCGCTCTGGAGTCGGTGCGGAGGGAGTTTGCGGCCGTGCCATTCACGCTCGAGTGCTGGGTCACCTGGCCCGAAGGGACGCCGCCGCTCCGCGAGCCTGCGGTGATCGCCGAGGCGGCCGGCCAGGGGTGGACGTGGTCGCTCGGTTTCGACCACGCCGGCGCCCTGACCTTCGTGCGGCGCTTCGGCGACCGCCTGAACGTCGTCGCTGGCGACATCGTCGTCGATGCAGTCCTGCCGGGCAGATGGTACCACGCGGCCGTGGTGGTCGGGCGCGACGGGCGGTGCGGCCTCTACCTCACGGAGGAGGGCTGTCCCCTGGCGCGACGGACGGGCGGCGCGGGCCGGCACGACCTGCCCGACGGCGGGCCGACCGGCAAGGCGGCGCTCAGCCTCGGACGCCGCATCGACTCGTCCGACGCGTCGGCGATTCACATCGGCTCCGCGGCGTTCCACGCCGGGGCCCTCGGCCCGGCGCAGTTCCCGGCCCTGGGCGGCGCGCCGCTTCCGGCGGGCCTCCGCGTGGACCAGGACATGGAGTACGGTTCCGTAGGCCGCGTCTTCGCCCTGTCGAAGGACACGCTCGCCTTCGCCGCCGGGGAGAAGGAATCCACGTGGTACGCGTTCCGGCTTCGCGGCGCCAGGGGCAAGACCTTGCGCTTCTGCTACCTGACGCGCGGGCAGATGGGCGTCGCCGTAGTGGTCAGTGAAGACGGGGAGCGGACGTGGGGCCACCCGAACGGTGGCGTGTGGCGATGCTTCGACGATCCGGAACTGGTGTTCACGCACACGTTGGCCTCGGACGAGGCCATCTTCGCCGCATCCCCGCCGGTCACCGCAGGTATGGCCGACGATTGGATCGACCTCACTGCCGAGCGGTTCGCCGGGCGAATCCACAACGTCGGCACCTCGCGCGAAGGCCGACGCCTGCGTGTCTTGGAGATCGGCAACCCCGACGCCCCCATGATCTATCTCCAGGCCGGCCAGCACAACATGATGGAGCGGATCGGCTTTTTCATGATCACCAGCGCCCTGGAGTCGGCCGCCACAGACCCCGAGTTGATGAAGCGGACGCGGTGGCTCGTCATGCCCCTGGTGAACGTGGACTCCTACAGCGTATGCTCCGAGGACGGCAACATGAACCGTTTCTGGGGCACCGGCGCCGGCCCGCCGACCATTCGCGCCCTGTGCCGGTTCCTCCGCCGCGAGACCGAACGGACCGGTGGCCTTGTCATGGGCGACTGGCACGCCGGCACGGTGTTCCGCGGCCGCATGCTGCTCTGTGAAACGGCGCGCGGTTACTCCGACCCCACCGGCTACGCCGAGTCGCTCCACGTGAGCCGCGAGAGCGGCTATCCCGAGTTCGAGGCCTGCATGCGGGCCGAGGGCCTCGACTACACGGTGCTGAACGGCTACGCGCGGAACCTGGCCGGCCTGCGTCAGCACGGCTACTTCGAGGACTTCGTCATGGGCCTGCGCGGCGTTGAGGTGCCGCTGTGCATCGAGCTGTCGAGCATCACCGCCAGGACGCCCGAGGGAACCGAGCCCATCTCGCTGGAGAACCTGCGCGCCGACGGGGTCCGCTGGCACCAGGCCATCCGGCGCTACGTGTTCCACGAGTTCTGAGCCGTTGCGGGGGCCAGGCGATGGCCGATCCGGCCCCGGCCGACGTGTCGACGTGGTTGCCGTCGCTCGAACACAGGTGCTGGCACGCGCCGGTGGACCGGTCGGCGCTTCTCTACGTCCAGGGCCGGGTCGGGAGCTGGCTTGGTGAGGGGCTCGCGAACGGAATCGACACTTTGGTGTATCTCGTCCCGCCTGCATGCCTGTCGTCAGACGCACTGACGGCCCTGGGACCGCGATTACTTGACACAAACCTTGTCACTATTTGACTTTGCGGCGATCATGTGTTA
>Ga0272444_10003524_pt1 | contig 14011 bp, 10 predicted proteins | sample SSMForm13_FD_201033 | JGI IMG/M metagenome (GOLD analysis project Ga0272444, IMG submission 201033) | Marine sediment archaeal communities from Little Sippewissett salt marsh, Falmouth, MA, United States - SSM-Form-13 | ecosystem: Environmental > Aquatic > Marine > Wetlands > Sediment ...
GTATCCACTTGCATGCGAAGCACACGGAACCCTACGCTTGACCATAGCTTCCGGGAGGAGGAGTCCAATGCGTAGGAGAGCGATAAGCTTGTGGGCAGTGATTATGTTAACCGCAATCGGGTTCTCCGTGAACGCGGGAACGCTGGTGGTCAACGCTGCGTGGCAAGTCGGAACTGCACCGTTTCCCGAGGACACAGATGGTGACGGCGACTTTGCCACCATTCAAGCAGCGGTCGACGCTGCAAGTGCAAGGGATCGAATCGAGATCGCGACGGGAGTCTATGACGAGCAGGTCATCGTTGACAAGTCCATTACCCTTATCGGATCTGGCATAGAGACAATCCTTCGTCCGGGACCGGACACGTCCGAAGCATTCGAGTTGTTCAACTCAAGTCCAGGTGGCGACCGCATTATCGCTTCGCCCCTCGTTTGCTTCGGGCCAGAGGGTTCGGAGATCGTCGTTCAGAGCCTACAAGTGGACTGCTCTTCTCTGGGTCAGCTGCCCGAAGGAGGCAAGGGTTTGCAGGGGATCATGTTCATCGGAACCAGTGGCAAGATCCAGGACGTGTCGGTTTCACATGTCAATGCCGGAGATCTCTCGGCCAATGGGATCATCCTGTTGGCCTACGACCGGATTGTGGATGTTGAGGTCAGCAACTGCAGCGTCTCAGACTTCCGAAGCGCTGCCATCAAGGCGAGTAACGCTGGCCTCAACGCAAGCATTCATAGCAACACTGTAACAGGCACTCGGAACACCATGCCGGTGCAGATCGGTATCCAGCTTGGCTTCGGAGCAACGGGATCGATCGTTGAGAACGAGGTGCGTGATATTGCTGGCCCCAAACCCGAGATAATGCAGTGGGCAATGGGAATCGTGGTTGTTAGCTCGGATGTTGAAGTACTCCGCAACTCGGTAGTTGACTGTCAGAGCGGCATCTACTGCGTCTTCATTCACCCTGGCGAATACCAGCTCCAGATCAGAGAGAACGTTATTTCCTCGTCTGGATTGGAGGATCCTGAGCTTGCAGACTGCGGCAATGGCATTTGGGTTACTCCATTCTCCAGCCGAGCTGTGGTCAATGTAGCGATTGAGGATAACGACCTTACTGGCGGAGGAATCGGTTCCGCCATTCAGATTGGAGAGATGCCTCGGAAGCAACCAGACGGTCTGGTTCAGGGCAGCATCAAGGGTAACCAGATCGACGACTGGTACTACGGTTTGTCGTTCAGAACCACAACAGGTGCGGTAACCGCCTCCGCCAACACGATCGGGATGTGCTCGCTTGGCGGGACTGGGGAGTCGGGGCCCGCCGTCCAACTCCCCGGCATCACGGCGGACATCAGCATCGATCCGGCAGGTTTCTCTGAGGAGCCATTTGGGAGTGCAATCTACGTTACTGGAGTCAGTGTCGACTCAATCCAGATCGCGAACAACATCCTGGCCGGCAACCAGGTCGGGGTCATCAACGATGGTTACGGGATTCTCGACGTTCGAGAGAACTGGTGGGGGGATCCCACCGGGCCGGATGGGCCGGCTTTCCCCGACGCCAATTCGGGAGCGGTGGCCGGTGGCCTAGGCGACAAGATCTTCTGCTTCGGGGACGGAGCCGGCCTCGCATTCGACCCGTGGCTTGTGGAAGAGCCTGACACCTTGGCCATCGAGACGGAAGGGAGCTGACCTGCCCCCCTGAACTGACCAGCCCCCATGGCCGGTCCACTTCTAGAGTTAGTCTGGTCGACCACCTCCCGCGAATCCGGCCCAAGCATGATGTCAGGTTTTGCATTGCTTGACCCTGCCCAAAGAACCTGACGAAGCGGACTATTGCTTGACTCCAAGGTGGCTCTCGCCTCTCACGATCCGCCGAAAGGGGACACAGCTCACCACACTGCAACGTACGAACGCGTTCTACATTCAGTCCCACAGGCTCCAAACCGCCCAACGGGATGGCTCTCCATCGGACATGGGTATCCCTTCGAGTTGCCGTCGATGGCAAGAACCTGTCGGCACCTCATGCCGCGGGCGCCTAGATGCGTCCGCCTACCGATCCAAAGCCTGCTTGGCCAGCCTCTTGAGCACTCCCAGTTCTGCCGTGTGGTACAGCGTGTGATCAACGATCCCATGAATGAGCTCCATGGCAGTCATCCCGCTCTTCTCCGAAGCCACCTGATCGAGTTTTCGTGGATCGAAGCTCTTGACGGCTTCCGCAAGGCGTTCATGCGTCGCCTTCATGAAGTGCCTCTCTGATCTCCACTGCCTTTCATCCACCCCGTCGCACGTGACAGGCCAACCTCCTCTTCGCAGGGCGAATTCGACGGGTAGATCCGTTCCGCTGAGTCTGTTGGCCACGACGTTCTCGAAGTAGGTGATGTGCAGCGCGATGTCCCGGATCGCATTCGCCCCGGGATACGGCCTCCACACCGCAATCTGTGAATTCACTCCAACCAGAACACGCAATGCCTCTGGCGCACCATGCCATGGCCGAAGGTGCTTCTTCCCTTTGACACGCTCAATCGTAAGCATCTGCTGCCTGATTCGCGGATCCAGATTCTCCATTCAACGCTCCTTTCTCTGCACGAACAGCCTATCACCACATTAGGACATCCAGTGTCCTATATGCAGGATCGCCTTCGCTGCCGCTTTGAGGAGGAATCCATGCCTGCGGATCGATTGCTGTCGATGCTTCGGGAGCGCTGCAACCTAAGCCTGGACAGGAACTCCGAAACATCAGCTCGGCGCAACAGGACACCCATCACCACGCCGCAATGCACGAACGCGTTCTACATTCAGTCCCCCAGGCTCCAAACTTCTTTCTCTAGGTCATTTCAGTACACTCAGTCTCGGGAGGAACACCATGCACATTCTCTGGGGATGTTTGATCGCCGCAGTTGGTCTGTTCTTGCTTGTTTCTGGCACCGTGAAGAGTCAGTTCATCGTCTATAGATTGCTCGTTGCCAGGTCGAAGATCCTTTGGGGCGAGCGTGTTCACGGCTTCTATCAGGTCGCCGGAAGCCTCGTCATCGCATTCGGCATCCTCTTCGCGGTCGGTGTGATTGTGTAGTAGATCCTGCTCTGGCCAACCCTGCGAGGTTAGCCAGAATCTTACGTGCAGGCCTGGGCCTCGGGGAAGCACGAAACTCAGAGCGGATCACCGTATTCACATCCTGTGCGCGCACTGAAGAGACATCCATCACCACGCGACGGCTAACGACCGCGTTCTACATTCAGTCCCCCAGGCTCCAAACTGCTTCTCCCGTCTCGATCTCTTGAGCTGTCAAGTCACATGCCTCGCAGAATCCTACCAGCGTGCTGCCAACAGCGGCTCTCACCCATTCAACCATGAGCCGAACTCCTGCTCGTCAGTCACCTTCGCGGGAGAGCGTGCTAGACTGAAGGCATGAAGCGAGTAGGAGTGCTGACGAGTGGCGGGGACGCGCCAGGAATGAATGCTGCTGTTCGGGCTGTTGTCAGGATGGGACTTTCACGTGGCTGGAACATGTTCGGCATACGTCAAGGCTATGCTGGCCTCATCACTGGAGAGATGGAGTCGCTTGGCTATCGTGATGTAGGCGGCATCATTCAGGAAGGCGGAACCTTTCTTGGGAGCTCTCGATGTCCAGAGATGAAGACCGGGGATGGTCAGCAGAAGGCCATCGACTCATTGTCCCGCCACTCGGTCGACGCTCTTGTTGTCGTGGGCGGCAATGGATCGCAAACCGGTGCCCACGCCTTGTCGCAACTCGGTGCACGAGTGATCGGAATTGGCTCAACGATCGACAACGATCTCATTGGTGCCGACATGACGATCGGTGTGGATACAGCCTTGGACGTCGCATTGGAGGCCATCGATCGCCTCAAGGTCACCGCCTCATCTCACCGCCGTGCATTCCTTGTTGAAGTCATGGGCCGTGAGTGCGGCTACTTGGCTCTCGTAGCCGGCATCACCGGAGGAGCCGAGGCAGTTGTCCTGCCAGAAAGACCGCTCGATCCCGACCAACTTGCTGAAGCGTTGCACGACTGCTATGGACGAGGCAAACGGCATGCACTTGTCGTTGTCGCCGAGGGTGCTGATTGGAATGCGAGGAGACTGGCGTCTCACTTCAACGAACACCACTCTCGGCTTGGGTTCGATCTCCGATTGACAATCCTAGGCCACGTGCAGCGCGGCGCTTCGCCAGGTTCATTTGACCGGCTTCTCGCGAGCCGTCTTGGTGCCGCGGCAGTCGATCGGCTCGCAGAGGGGAAGCACGGTGTCGTTCTGGGCGTTGTTGGAGGGCACATCGTAGACACACCGCTTTCGCAAGTTGTCGGCCAGGTGAAAGCGCTCGATCCAGAACTCGTGCAACTCGCAGAGATCCTCTCGAAGTAAACCGCGGCGTCAGACCAGTAGCTTCTCGGCAACCATTCCAACGATGAAACCTAGCGTAGCGCCCAGCGGCGGAGCCCAATGCCGCTTCATGCGGGCAAGCGGTGCGATGTCCTGGAAGATGAGATAGAGGATCCCTCCTCCAGCTACGAGCATCAGGCCTCCGACAGCAGCTGGCGCCGACTGAAGGGCGAAGTAGCCGAGTAGCCCTGCCAGCGGCCCTAGAAGGCTGAGGATGAACATCATCGCCAGCACGCGTCGCGGTTTCTCTCCCGCCGAGACCAGCTCGCGATACGCATTGAATCCCTCCGGGAGGTTCTGAGCTCCGATGAAGATCGCCAGCAAGACGCCCAGCCTCGGCTCGTGAGGGAACACAGCCCCAACGGAAATCGCTTCAGGCAGGAAATCGAGAAGCATTGCCATGAATTGTGCTCTCGGCCCGACGCGACGACTCAAGCTTGCATCGGCCCACACAAAGAGGAGCGAGCCGGCGAAGAAGAGCAAGATACCCAGCCATAGAGGGAGAGTCGCCAATCCCGTGGGTACCAACGCAAACGCGATGGCTGCCACCAGGACTCCGCCCCCAAAGGCGATCGCGAAGTGAATGAACTCGCGAACGACTTCTCTGTGTCCCTTTTGCAGAAGCCTGGCAGCCACCGCGCCAACGCCAATGGCCAAGCCGGCTGCCCAGCAGTAGATGATGATCCGGAGAAGCTCGCTCACTCTTGCCCCCTCGAGCTGCGTTCCAATCAAGGAAATCGCAGGCTCTCGATCCAACCGACTGAGTGAAGTCTACTCGGAATGCTCATTGCACGTGAATCCCCCTGGGCGGATGCCAGGAGTGCTGATCACGGAGACGGTCATCAACAGGCAAGATCGCTGGAATGCACACCTGTATGGGAGATCAGCGACGACTCTAATGTTGATGGAGACATCAATCACCACGCAGCAACGCGCAAACGCGTTCTAAACTCAGTCCCCCAAGCTCCAAAGCGCTGTTCCCGTCTAGGTCTCGGAGACCCTTGTAGTTCGCATCGTCGGCGTCCTCCCCTAAATGTCAGTCGATGTCGGTTTTGACATTATCTTTGGGCCTAATCTTGGGGTGAAGGTCATGCACCAGGTACTGGGAGGGGATAGCTCAGATGTCTGACTGACCCGCCCCATCTGCTAGATCTCGTGCCAGAAGCCTGTAGTTGAATCGTAGATCAGAGTCACCACACTCTGCTGACCCCCTCCAGCCGGTGCCGGCCAGGAGGATTTCGGCCAGATATTGCCATCCGGTGTATGAAGCAGGAACCAGTCGCCCTCTCTGAGCAGATGGACTGGTCCCTGGAACAACACAACTGGATTGACATATCCTGCTGAGTGTGCGTATACCCCCTCCGAGATCTCGATTCGCCTGACACCAGCCGTGCCTACTACGGTGTGTGTGTTCGCGTTAGCAGACAGTTCGAGCGTGCTAGCCGCATCCACTCTTAGTCCGGCCCCTCTTGGGAAGCCAAGATGACCATCAATCCGCGCGCCGTCATGTATCTTGCAGGCGCCCTCTAGAGTGTTATCGGCGCCGAGAACTCGAAGCCGGAACCTCCGATACTCAGCGTCATGCAACATGTCTAACCCTTCCCTATCGCGAACCACAACAGTTGCGGCGTTGAGGGAAATCAAGCACTCGCCGGTTGCCTTCAGGGTGTTTCCTTGGAGGCAGACGTCCATGTCGGAGACGTTCGCCGCCAGAATCAATCCTGTAGGAGACTCGCCGCTGCAGTTTCGTAGTGTGAGAGATGTACCTCCGTAAGCCCGGATCATCGGGCGCTCTGGGTGCCTGCCGCTGAACTCACAGCCCTCGAACATGATGACGGCGTCTGTTATGTCGATGCCTTCCGCAGTGTCGGGGACGTACAGCGCGTTCGCCTGGCCAGTGGTCTCTGGCCTCGACTCGCTGAACCGTTCGATGAACTTGCAGTTTGCGATTCGCCATTCGGAGAGATCGTTCTGATACCTCACGATGGATGCGAACCTCGTCTTCTCCTCGAAGGTGCATCCTGTGATCAGCACTCCCCCTTCAACGGGCGCGAACTCCATGATCGTTGAGTAGTGGGATCGTAGATTGCCGCCAGTGAAGCTGCAGCCTGTCATCGTGATGCCTGCCTTGTAGAGCTTCACTGTATGAACCTGTTTCACTCTGGGCAGTTGCTCGCCAATGGCGAACGTGCAGTTAGCGACCACCGGTCTCGTGCAACTGCTCGTTACCAAGGCTCCACCCTTCCCGGTGAACGCGCAGTTTGACATCTGGATGTATCGGGCCGACGGGAACGTCATGCAGAGGGACTCGTCATCGTCCTGACCGCCATGCCACTTGATGGCGCACCCCGAGCACTCTGCAAAGACACATCCTTCGGCATTGAATGCATGGGGGCGTTGCAGGTACACATTGTGGGGAGGCCCTGCGCCGGCATACCCATCTACGTACTGATGCGCCGGATTGAGCGTCTTGAATGTGCACCTTGAGAGGTGGCATGCTGCCGCATCGGAGGTCGGGCGCAGCTCAGAAGTTGTCTCTTCGAGGCTGTTCTGCGTATGAGACCAGGAGTAGCTCGCCATGAGGATCCCCTGTGAGAACGCCTCAATGAGACAATCCTTGCAGGTCAGCTGAACGTCTCTGGATGTCTTGATCGGATGTGTCGCGCTTGAGAAACGGCACTCGGAGAACATCAGGGCGCCAGCATTGCCATTGTGCAGAACCAGGCGACTGGCAAGCGCCTGCTCTTCGTTCTCTTCATCGATGTAGTAGTTGCTTGGGTCGTCGGGACCTTCGAGGTGGATTCTCTCAAACGCGACGCTGATGGGCTGTGGATTCCCGAGTGCAACTTCCGGGTTAGCACCATCCAAGTCCGCCCGCAGGATAGCGGGAAGCGAATGATCTACCCAGTAGACCTTGGCGGCCACAACCGCAACTCCAAGAGGCTCGCTCATCTCGCAGCAGTTCGCGTCACTCTCGAACCACTTCGCGAAGCCCGATGCCCCGACCAGATACTGCACACTCTGAGCTGCGCCGGAGCCGACGGAGACTTCTGCTCGGAGGACAGCAGGTATCCCTGCAGCTGTCCAGTACAAAGTGTCGGACTCCGCTCCCGCAGCAACTGCCAAGCCTTGCGGGTCACTGAGTATTGGCAGATCGTACGGCGCACCAAGCGTCCCTGTGACGGGGTCAGGCTCGCACCTGCATTCGAGAAGGCTCGTGCTCGCATCGACAACGGTCGCAACCCCCCCAGACACATTGGAGCGCTCTGTACGCCTGATGGCCGGATCAGTGTCCTTCGGAGTGTATTGCTCACCTGCGTCGGCCCAGTAGACCCAGGTTTCGCTGACCGCGATTCCCCTCGGATCCTTCAGATGCGGATCAGAAGCATGATCTGCTGCCAGGATGGATTGATCAACAGCTGATACGTCTTGCACGACTACTTTCGCTGCATCTGAAAGCGGCCGATTGCTCTGCCCCCGAGTCAGATTCGCCTGACCGATGAATGGGCTGATGTTCTTCGAAGAGTCGCCGCCGTCTGTCCAGTAGATCTTCGGTTGCGCTCCATCCGTCGCGAGGGCCAGCCAGCGCGGACTCAGGAGAAGCGAGGTCTCAGGTGAATTTGGCGTTCCTTCCAGGAGAACCTGTATGTCGCTCGCTCTGGCATTCTGCTTTGCCCGAACCAGCCTTGGAGCAACAGATTCGTCTTCGCCTTCATAGCCAGGATCGATCCAGTAGACATAGACACCGTCCTCAACTGAGTCGACGGCGATGCCTAGTGCATCTTCCATTACTCGAGTGCGCCGTTCCCACTCAGGATCAGTGTTTGGAGTATCTGGAATGCGGTTGCCGCTGATTAGCTCTCCACACGTTACCGGCGAGCCTAGAGTTCCAGCGCTTCCGCCGTCAGATGGCAGCTCTGCTCTCTTGATGGAGGGATTCGGTCTCCTTGCGGCAGCGACTCCGCGATTCGTCCAGAAGAGCTTCTCAAGATTGGCATCGGCCGCAATCCCGAAGGGCCGCTGAAGGTGCGTCTCCATCTTGTTGGCCGTCCGCTCTCCGCTCTCGAAGTCGTAGTCCCCAATCTCCAGGCAAAGCAGGCCATACGGACTAGGGATCTCCTCGGGCCCGAAGACAATCTTGGAGCGACCTGATCCGTCGCCTCTCACACTCAGATCGCCCGCGATCTTGAGGCTTCCCGGGGAGGCATCAACGTAGTACGAGCCTGCGGGCACATGTAGATGTCCATCGTCTTGCACGGCGGCATCGATAGCCCCCTGAAGGATTTCTCGGTTGTGCTTGCCTGCGGTTTCGCGGGTGATGCTTGCGGTAATGGCGTCATCCGGCACGATTCGATCCTCAAACGCAGGATCAGTAATGATGCCGGTGCTGCTCCCGTGTCTGTACTCCAGCAGGTTAATCATGCTGACTCCTTTGACACTGATGTCCGAACACCGGTGTCTCCGACACACAATGCATACAGTAGGGACTACTCTAGAGACTGGCGTCGTACTACGTCAATCCTGTACTTCAGTCAGAAGCAAGAGCTCATCAAGAGTCACACCGGGAATCGAGAGGCTCTCATCGTTCTGCCTCAAGGGATGCGGCAGTCCGGTGCTTCCTCCCCAGGTGGCAGGCAACTCTGATTTCGTTACACCTTAGTTCGAAACCAGTCCAGCAGGGGGAGCCAGAGTGAACAACTAATCCTGTTGATGCACATCAACACAGTGTGGCGTGCTATCAAGCACGCGCATCCGCAATCTGCGCAGGAATACCGTCGACTTCCTGCCTCGTTGGCCATCGTTGAGTTCCAAAGCTATCCAACACACTAGGCTCCACCGCTCACCCGGTTTCCCTGTGCCTGTTTGCGCTTCAGCGTTTGACCTGGAAATCGAAGGTCTGAGGGAGACGCGGTAAGCCAATTCGCAACTGCCTCTTCGGGTTCGAATCCCCTAGGGTCTCAGTTTGCATTCCGACTCCGCATCGGGTAGGTCGCATGCGCTCCGGTCTCGCCTCGTTTCTCCTACTCGCTGTGCTCCGACTCGACGTGACTGGCAGAAGTCACTACCTCCCCGTCCCTGGCATCGACCTCAACGGTCCCTCCCGGCAGGAAGTCTCCCGCAAGGAGTCTGCGTGCCAGCGGATTCTCAAGCCGCTGCTGTATGACTCGCTTGAGGGGACGCGCACCGTAGACCGGGTCGTATCCGGCCTCCGCCAACATATCCAGCGCTGCATCCGAGACGGAAAGAGACAAGCCACTCTCCTCCAGGCGGATGCGTAGGCGGTCGATCTGGATCCCCGCAATCGCTCGTATCTGCTCTCTCCCTAGCGGGTGAAACACCACAATCTCGTCGAGACGGTTGATGAACTCCGGGCGGAAATGCTCCTTGACGACCTCCATCACCCGCTCCTTGATCTGGACATACCGCTCCTCGCCTTCGATCTCGCGAATGAGCTGGCTTCCGAGGTTCGATGTCATGACGATGACCGTATTGCGGAAATCGACGGTGCGACCTTGCCCGTCTGTCAGCCGCCCATCATCGAGCACCTGCAGCAGGACGTTGAAGACGTCGGAGTGGGCTTTTTCAATCTCATCCAACAGGATCACCGAGTAGGGCTTGCGCCGGACCACCTCGGTCAGGTGCCCTCCCTCCTCGTATCCCACATAGCCAGGCGGAGCCCCGATGAGTCTGGCCACGGAATGCCGCTCCATGTACTCCGACATGTCGATGCGAACCATTGCCTCCTCGGTGTCGAAAAGAAACTCCGCCAACGCCTTGCATAACTCCGTCTTGCCGACGCCTGTAGGTCCGAGGAAGAGGAAGGATCCGTTTGGGCGGTGAGGGTCGGCAAGCCCGGCCCGAGAACGACGGATGGCATCGGAGATTGCGGCGATCGCCTCATCTTGGCCAACGACGCGTCGATGGATGCTGCTCTCCATGCGTAGTAGCTTCTCGCGCTCTCCTTCGAGCATCTTGGAAACTGGGATGCCGGTCCATCGGGATACGACTTCGGCGATCTCCTCCTCGGTGACCCTGTTCCGAAGGAGCTGCAATTCCTTGGACTCGGCCTCGACCGCGTGCGCCAGATGCTTCTCTAGGTCGGGGATGATCCCATACTGCAGTTCCGACATGCGCTCAAGATCGCTGGCGCGGCGGGCGGCGTCCATCTCTATCCGAGCACGCTCTAGCTCCTCCTTGAGGTGGGTGTTACCCTGGAGTACAGCCTTTTCAGACTTCCAGACCTCTTCGAGATCGGAGAATTCGCGGCTCAGTGTCTCGATCTCCTCCTCAAGATCGGCAAGGCGCTGGCGGGATGCTTGATCCGTCTCCTTCTTGAGAGCCTCCCGTTCGATCTTCAGTTGGATAAGTCGACGATCCAACCGATCCATCTCCTCGGGCAGCGAGTCGATTTCCATTCTCAGGCGTGACGCGGCTTCATCGATCAAGTCAACTGCCTTGTCAGGCAGTTGCCGATCTGTGATGTAGCGGTGAGAGAGCGTGGCGGCAGCGACAATCGCTGGATCGGTGATCTCCACGCCGTGATGCACCTCGTACCTCTCCTTCAGCCCCCGCAAGATGGCAATGCTGTCTTCGACGCTCGGCTCGCGAACGATTACCTTCTGGAAGCGCCGCTCCAGCGCCGCATCCTTTTCAATGTACTGCCGATACTCATTGAGCGTGGTCGCGCCAATGCAGTGAAGCTCTCCTCGCGCCAACGCGGGCTTAAGCATGTTGCTCGCATCCATTGAGCCTTCCGCCCGGCCTGCGCCGACCATAGTGTGCAGCTCGTCGATGAACAGGACAATCTGGCCTTCCTGCTGAGCCAAATCATGGAGCACGGCCTTTAGCCTCTCTTCGAACTCGCCCCGGAACTTCGCCCCGGCGACGAGCGCGCCCATGTCAATGCTCAGAAGACGCTTCCCCTTGAGCCCCTCGGGCACTTCACCGTTCACGATTCGCTGAGCGAGTCCTTCAACGATGGCCGTCTTGCCAACACCCGGCTCTCCAATGAGTGCAGGGTTGTTCTTCGTGCGTCTCTGAAGGACCTGGATGATGCGGCGGATCTCATCGTCCCGACCAATCACCGGGTCAAGCTTGCCCTGCTCCGCACGTGCGGTCACGTCGATCGTGTACTTCTCCAGCGCTTGGCGCTGGTCCTCGGCGTTGGGATCATCAACGGTCGCGCCACCACGGACATGCTCGATGGCGTGCTCTAGCACCTCTTTGCCCGCTCCTGCCTCACGCAGGCATTCGCTCAGTCGTCCTCTGCTTTCGGCCGCCGCCATCAGGAACCATTCGCTTGAGATGTACTGGTCCCTGTGCTGCTGCGCGAGTTTGTCAGCGGCGTTTAGTAGCCGGGTAAGGGCGCTGGAGATGTGAACGTCGCCGTCTGCACCATGAACCCGGGGCAGACTATCCAAAGCCTCCAACAAGCAGGAACGTAGCAGGTTGATGTTTGCACCCGCCTGTGTCAGAAGTGGGCGGACTGTCCCGCCCTGCTGATCAAGCAGAGCAAGCAGTACGTGCTCCGGTTCGATGTACTGGTGGTCCCTACCAACTGCGAGGCTTTGAGCGTCGGATAGCGCCAACTGGAAGTTGCTTGTCAGTCTATCCATTCTCATGGGGAGTCACTCCTGTGGTCCATCTCCTGCATCAAGAACCCGCCGGGCGTTCACCGAGCAAGACAGGGACGATCAACTCGCTGGTGTCTCGGATGACCTTCAGCTCCACCGAGTCACCAGGCCTCTTCTCAAGCTCCAAGTAGATCGTCAGGTCGTCGAGGTCCTCAACAGGGACTCCGTCAACTCCAACGATGATGTCGCCGCCAAGCGCGATGAGATACCGCCCAATCCGGACCTGCCTGTCTCCACCCTGCAAGTCTGAATCCCATGCGGGGGAATCGGGGGATATGCCGACTACGAGAACTCCACTCTCAACATGCACCTCCATACCGGCGTCTCGGATGATCTCTGCCATGCGAGAGTTGAGACTCACAGACTCGATCCCCAGCCAAGGGTGGCGATACCGTCCGTTCGCTATGAGCTCGGGCACGACTCGCGCAACCGTGTTCGAGGAGATCGCGAACCCGATTCCCGCGTAGCTACCGCTTGTGCTAAGAATCTGCGAGTTGACACCGATCACCTTGCCATCGAGATTCAGCAGCGGCCCCCCGGAGTTCCCCGGGTTGATCGCGGCATCGGTTTGGATTACCTCGCCAATGAACCTGTTGGCCTCGGGGCTTTCGATCACTCGCCCAACTGCGCTGACGACACCGGTTGTCAGGGTCTGATCGAGACCAAAGGGGGCCCCGATGGCGACCACAAACTGACCGACGAGCAACTCGTCCGAGTCTGCCAGCTCTAGTGGGGAAGGCAGCGAGTTCTCGGAGGTCTCCAACCCAAGAACAGCAAGGTCGTTTGACGGGTCAGTTCCCACAATCGCCGCCGGGAAGCGCTCCCCGGTGCTGAGCGTGACGACCAGCTCCTGCGCGTTCTGGACGACGTGGTAGTTCGTCACGATATGGCCTTGAGAGTCGTAGATGAATCCAGATCCGCTCCCCTCCTGAGGTATCGCGCCGAAGAAGAAGTCGTAGACGTAGCCTAGACTTGTGATGTTCACGACCGATGACCCGGCCTGGTCGTAGACCGAGATCACGCGGTCCTCGGTGCACTGGCAGTCGGTGACCTCAGGAGCCGTATCACCAAATGCCAACAGCGCCGCTCCGAACGCCACCACAACAATGGTCATCCCGATTGCTTTCGATCTGTTTCTCATTGCAGCCTCCAGTTTGACCTTCCGGGGCGGGCAGCCTGAGGGTCTGAGGTACCCGCCCCCCAGACGGGTGTACAAGACTCTAATCGGCGCTTGAGGAGAGTCCTGCGCCCTCTCATCAGTCTGGCCAAGCCCGCTAGCATTCCCCTCGCGACAGAAGTGGTGAAGAGAAACGCGGCCCAACCGAGTGGAGTTCACGTGCACGCTGGGTCCTCACTCGCGCTGCTCCAGCGAATGCGATCTCCGCCTGGCACGCGTCGCAGACTCCCTCGTTGCTCGGGTCGTGCGTTTCGACGTAGGAAAGACCCCCGCCACAGACAAGGCAGATGCTCTCAGACATGGGGACCTCCTTGGTAACACAGAAGCCAGACTGGCGGGCACCCCAGAGTGAGCGCCCGCCGGGTTCCTGCTAGTCGATCTTGACTTCCAGTGGCTTTCGCTTCTCCACAATCGACTGCTTGAGAGGAATCGACACCATGAGGATGCCGTCCTCAAACTGTGCCTTGACCTGCTCAGTCTCAAGGTTGTCGGTCGGAACTGCGAATGCCCTCTGGAAGCGGCCGTACCGCCGGCCCATTCGGAAGTAGTTCTCCCGATCGATGGACTCGTCGCGCTTGGCTTCGCCGCTGATAATCAGCTTGTCCTCATGGATCGTGACTTCGAGGTCATCTTTCTTCATACCCGGAAGCTCGGCTGCATACACCAGCGCCCCGTCCTTCTCGTAGACGTCAGCGCGACCGAAGCCGGAGAAGCTTTCGAGGCCGATCTGATCGAAGTCACGGAAGAAGTGATCGATCAGATTAGAGATACCGAGGTTCGAGAACCCTGAGTCGTCCTGCACGCGTGGTAGTCGG
>Ga0272444_10003525_pt1 | contig 14011 bp, 15 predicted proteins | sample SSMForm13_FD_201033 | JGI IMG/M metagenome (GOLD analysis project Ga0272444, IMG submission 201033) | Marine sediment archaeal communities from Little Sippewissett salt marsh, Falmouth, MA, United States - SSM-Form-13 | ecosystem: Environmental > Aquatic > Marine > Wetlands > Sediment ...
TCGCCGCTCCAAATATTTCGCCCCGTCTGGGACTGGTCAACTTACCTTTTCTTGTCGGCAGCTTTGATAGATTGGAACAGTTCCGCAACAATCAGCAACTGTTTGACGGGTATGGAGCCGATGCTCTGAAAAGCGGTATCCGGGTTGTTGATTTTACCGGTTATGGCAGTTATGGATGGGCGACTCGTGAACCGGTGACAACTCTGGCTGAGGCGAAAGAAACAACCTTTCGCATCGCCCAGGCTCCGGTCAACGTCGACCTTTACAAGGCCTGGGGGTTGCAATTTACGGTGATGCCCTGGCCGGATGTTCCGCAGGCGTTGCAGACAGGTGTTATTACCGGTTTGGACCACACTCCGATTGTCTGTAATATCTCTAAAAAATTCACGGTTGCGAAGAACTTCACCCGCATTGATTATGCCCAGGGACTTTATATTCATTTGATGAATGAACGCTGGCTGCGGTCATTGCCTGATGATCTGCGTGAGCTGCTACTTAAAATCATTGCCGAGGAGAGTGCCAATGCTCGTGCCCTGACCGCCAAGCAACAGGCGGAACAGATTGCGGCCGCCAAGGCTGATGGCGTGAGTTTTTACGAACTTTCAGCCCGCGAAAAAGCCAGGCTGGTCGAGCTGGCTGAACCGGTCGTGCAGAAGTGGGGAGAGAAAATCGGTATGGATTACCTGATGGAAGTACGGAGTGTGCTCGACTAGTTCCAATTTTTACAGCACCTGATTGTCCAAACAAGAGGCCGGAGCGGATAAATGCTCCGGCCTTTGTTGTTTCGAGAGCATAAAAGTCTTGACCAAACAGCGGTAAAGAAGCTATTGTTTTCATCTAACCTATTGATTTTACTGCCATTTAACATTTTTTTGCGATAACCAAACAGTGTTTGTTACTCATAACCCTTCAGGAGGAAAGCAGATGAAAAAGATTTTGGTATTATTGTTGGTTTTGGGATTGTGTCTGCCTGTCATGGTTCTGGCAGCAGAGAAAAAAGACCCATTGGCGGCCTGGCAGCCGAAGTTCGATCCGAGTGGCGCAAAATATACCTATATTTTGTCAAATATTTCCCACCCGGTTATTGAAGGTGTTGCTGCCGGATACCGAATCCGCGACAAGGTCTGGGAAAAAACCAATGGACAGATTTACGTCGACTACCGTCCTCTGGCGCAGTTGGGTGGTGAAAAGGATGTTATCAGTAAACTCAAGCTGGGCGCCGTTCAGGGGATGCTGAGTTCTTCTGTCGCGGCCGCAAACGTAGCGGATCGCCTCGGGATTGTGAATCTTCCCTATGTTGTGGATACCTTTGACAAGCTTGATACTTTTCGCAATGATCCGGAAATCTGGCAGCCTTTTTCAGAAAGTGCTCTCTCTCAAGGCGTCTATGTTGCCGACTTCACCGGATATGGGCCTTATGGCTGGGCAACGACACAACCGGTCGCAACCATTAATGACGCGAAAGGGATTAACTTCCGCATTGCTCAGGCTCCGGTTAATACCGATTCTTACAAGGCCTGGGGGTTAAAGTTTACCGTAATGCCATGGCCGGATGTTCCCCAGGCACTTCAGACCGGGGTTATTACCGGTCTGGATCACACGGCGATTGTATGTAACATCACCAAGAAGTTCACGATTGCCAAATCGTTTACCGAACTCAATTATGCTCAGGGACTTTTTGTTCACCTGATCAACAAGCGCTGGCTTGACAAGTTGCCTGCCGATCTGCGGACGCTGTTCCTTGATGTCATTGCCGAGGAAAGTGCGGCGACCAGAATGGCTACGCGCAAGCAGCATGATGCACAGGTTGCAAAAGCAAAAGAAGCCGGGGTTCAATTTTACCAGCTGACAGCTGATGAGTTGGCTGAGTTAAAAAAACAGGCGGAACCGGTTCTGAAAAAGTGGGGCGAGAAGATTGGACCGGATTATCTTGCTAAAGTCCGGGCAAAGCTTGGCAGTTAACTGAAGAATCTGTATAATCGGCACGTTTTATATGGGGCCGGGGAACCTTCCCCGGCCTTTTTTTGTTTATTGGAAAGATGTGAAGCATGCTGAAGAAATCTTTTAGACTCATCGATCGTGGTTTTCTTTTCGTGGAAGAGTGGTCGCTTTTTATCGCCGTTTGTGTCGCGTTGTTGACCGCCATGGCCAACGTTGTCCTGCGTAAAGCGACCGATAACGTCAGTATCTACTGGTCGGATGAAGTTGTTCGCAAGGTCATCTATTTTTCAACCTATATCGGTTGTGTTGCCGCGGTACGAAGTCGCTCTCTCATCCGTATCGATGCACTGCCGCAGATTTTCCCCGTTTTGAAGCGTTCGTTGACACTGTTTTCCCATGTAGCCGTTTTGTTTTTTTCTGTGCTCATGATCTACCTGGGTTGGCAAATGACCATGATGATGTTTCAGGATGAGTACGCCAAAACCACAACCCTGCAGATCCCGGAGTGGTATTTCTACGCCATTCTTCCGATCATGGGGGGGATGATGTTCATCCGCACCCTGATTGTTATGGTTGAGGACTGGCGCGGCCAGCAAGATGTGACGGGAGCCAAATAGCGATGGAATCCAGCTACCTGCTCATTCTTGCCTTGCTTCTGGGTTGTCTTGCCGGAACAGTTCCGGTGTTCATGGCCCTGTTTTTCACCGGGACTTTTGGTCTGGTTTATCTGCTTGGGATTGATCCGCAGATTGTTGTTGAAGTTCTCTATCGCAGTATGGACAAATTTGCCCTGGTGGTAGTGATGTTTTTTGTTCTCTGCGGCAATATCATGACCACCGGCAGTATTGTTGAAAAGTTGATTAAAACGGCCAATGTGCTGGTCGGTTTTCTGCCCGGCGGGCTGGCCATGGCCGGCGTTCTGGCCTGTGGTTTTTTCGGTGCTATCTCAGGGTCAACGGTGGCCACCGTCGTTGCTATCGGTGGGTTCATGATTCCTGCACTCATTGAGAATGATTACGATGAACAATTCTCGGTTGGGATCATGACCACGGCCCCAATTCTCGGAGTTATCATTCCGCCGTCGATTGCGATGATTCTCTATGCGATGGTCAGTAATGATCCATTGGAGGCCCTGTTTCTGACCGGCTTTATTCCCGGGGTTCTGATCATGGTCGCTATGAGCCTTTACGCCTATTTTGTCTGTAAGCGCAAGGGCTTAAAAACGATCAAGCGTCCCAGCGCCAGGGAAGCCCTGAATGTTGTTCGTGAAGGTGTCTGGGCGCTGTTCCTTCCGGTGCTGATTTTTGGTGGTATTTATTCCGGTTTATTTACCGCAAATGAAGCGGCGGTCGTTGCCTGCTTTTATGCTTTCTTTGTCGAAATCTTTATCCATCGCGACATGAAACTCCTGGATGTAAAGCGTGTCGTCGTGTCGTCAGCAGTCACGTCTGCAACCTTGTTGATCATTGTTGCCGGGGCCTCGGTTTTTGGCGAATACCTGACCTTTGAGCAGATTCCCAACAAAATTGCGTCAGCTGTTGTGAGTAGTATCTCCTCCCCCTGGGTTTTCCTGCTGGCGGTCAATATCCTGCTGCTGATCATCGGTATGTTCATGGATATTATTTCCGCAACTCTGATCCTGACACCGATTTTCCTTCCGCTGCTCAGCAAGTTCGGGATCGATACCATGCATTTCGGCTTGCTGATGACCATTAACCTGGGAATCGGTTACTGTACGCCCCCCCTTGGAGTCAGCCTCTATATTTCAGGAGCAACGGTTAACCGCGACCTGGTTTATGTTTCAAAAGCGGTTCTTCCCTTTCTGGTGATCCAGATCGCCATACTGATGGTGCTGACGTTCTGGCCCGATCTGGTCCTGCTCCTTCCTCGCTGGGTTTACGGTTAGGCGCGCTGAGGGATGTCAATGAAGCTTTTTTGGGATGATCCGTATCGGACAACACTGACAACAGATGTTGCGACTGTTGACGGTCAATGGGTCGGGTTGAAAGAAACAATTTTTTATGCTTTTTCGGGTGGCCAGGAGAGCGATGCCGGAACCATAGCCGGCTACGCAGTGCTGGAGGCGCGAAAAAAAAGGTTGGATATTGAATATCGTCTGGATGCGAACCACGCTTTAAGTCCTGGAACTGCGGTCCAGGTTGAAATCGATTGGGAGCGGCGTTATCAATTGATGCGCCTGCATTTCGCGGCAGAACTGATTCTCGAACTCGTTTATCAGCGCTTATCGGGCATTGAGAAAATAGGGGCGCATATTTCCGCCGATAAAGCCCGGCTTGATTTCCTTTGGCCTCAGAACATATCCACGCATTTTCCTGCTTTGCTGGCCGATGCAAGACAGTTGATCCTCGAGAATCGGCCGATTATCAGTGCGTACAGTGACCGGGAGAAGCAACGGCGTTACTGGGAAATCGACGGTTTTTCACGGGTACCCTGCGGTGGAACGCATTTACGCCGGACAGGTGAAGTTGGGGACATTCGCCTGAAAAGGAACAATATCGGTGGTGGTAAAGAGCGGATCGAGGTTTTTGTTTCAGGGAGTGTCGATGACTTGTCCCTGATTCAGAAGGACTGAGAATAAGGACAGGGTTATGCGGATAGAAACCAGCCGGAGGATTGCTGAAAAGATACAGGAAGTGGTGGAGATTGAAGGCCGGGAGGTTCTGGAGATCGGTTGCGGTTACGGGCGGGTGACGCAGTTTCTGGCCGGGTTGCCGTGCCGTTTTGTTGCCATTGATCCGGATTCCGACAGGTTGGTCATGGCCCGTGACCTGCTGCCGAATGTAGACTTTCATTGTGCTTCGGGAGAATGCTTGCCCTTTACCGATGGACGTTTTGATTGTGTCATTTTTACCCAGTCTCTTCATCACCACTCTGATGGCCGGACTGCTTTGCGGGAAGCAGCCCGGGTGTTAAAGCAAGATGGCCGGATAGTGGTTATCGAACCGGTTAATGATGGTGAACTTGAACGGCTGTTGAACCTGCTCGATGATGAAACCCGGGTCCTGGCAAATGCGCAGTCTGCTGTTCGCGAAAGCGGGTTACTCTGTGATCATTCGGAAGTGTTTTTCAGTCGCTGGATTTTTGACCATAAAGTGGCTCTGTTCCAGTCGTTATTCGCCTATTACAAGCGGCCATATGATCGCACTATCGCAGCACGCATGGCAGATATGCTGGGCGGCAAACTGGAAGAGACGCCGATTGCCATTCGGGACAGCCTGCTTGTCCAGGTGCTGAAGCCGGTTGCATAGATATTAATCGGCGGCAGTTCCCACGATCAATGGTGTTTCACATGTCCCAGGAAGTCTGTGAGCCTCTCTGATTCGGGGTTTTTCATCACCTCTGACGGCTTGCCTTCTTCCACAATCCTTCCGTCATCCATAAAGATGAGCCGGTCTCCAACCTGCGACGCAAAGCCCATTTCGTGTGTCACGACGACCATCGTCATGCCACTGTCTTTGGCAATACTTTTCATGACATCCAGAACTTCCCCAATCATTTCCGGATCAAGGGCCGATGTCGGTTCGTCAAAAAGCATGACTTTCGGGTTGACGGCCAATGCTCTGGCAATGGCAACACGCTGTTGCTGCCCACCGGAAAGCTCGCCCGGTAACTTCTCTTTAAACTCCTCCAGGCCAACTTTGCCCAGCAGCTCTTCGGCAATTCTGTAGGCCTCCGGCTTCTTGATGTTTCTCGCCCGAATGGGGCCGAAGGCAACGTTGTCAAGGGCGCTCAGGTGAGGAAACAGGTTGAACTGTTGAAAAACCATTCCCACCTCAAGGCGAACCTGCCGGACACGTTTGCGTTCAGCCGGGATCATGATTCCATCAACAATCAGCTCGCCACTTGTGATCATCTCCAGGCAGTTGATACAGCGGATCAAGGTCGATTTCCCGGAGCCGGATGGCCCGATTATGACGACAACCTCGCCTTCCGCTACAGAAAAGTCTATGTTGTGCAGCACTTCGGTGTCACCGTAAGATTTGCACACATTTTTCATCTCAACAATGTTTGTCATTGCGCGTGATCCTTATCAGCTCGACAAGTCTATCTGTCGGGGCATTGATTCCATGGCTAGAAAATTTTCATTTTGCGTTCGAAGTGGCGGAGCGTTGAAGCCAGGACAGTCGTCATTAACAGGTAGATGACAGCAACGGTCAGCCAGATTTCAAGTGCCCTGAAGTTGCTGGCCATGATCTCCTGCCCCTGGCGTGTCAGTTCCCCTACGCCGATAACGATAAACAGCGATGTGTCCTTCAGGCTGATAATGAACTGATTGCCGAGAGGGGGGATCATTCTTCTGATCGCAATCGGACCGATGACGTAGCGGATCAGCTGGTAGCGGCTGATACCGAGAGACAGGCCTGCTTCAACCAGCCCTTTGTGTACGGAAACGACCGCCCCCCTGACTATCTCGGCTATGTAGGCCCCAGCATTGACCATAATCGTAATGATCGCAGCCGTCAGAGCTTCCATTCTGAACTGGTCAACATTGGGAAGCATTCTGACCATCATTGGAAACGCGAAGTAGAGAAACATCGCCTGGACAATAATGGGGGTTCCACGAATCGATTCAACGAAGCCGGCAGAAAGGTAGCGGGTTGCGGTACTGAGCTGCCTGGCAAAGCCGTGTGGTTCATCACCAAGATATACCGAGCCGGCAATTCGTCCCAGGCCTGCGAGTACGCCGATGCACATGCCACCGGAAATCCCCAGCAATGTGATAAGCCAGGTCAGTTTTGCACCGGTAAGCAGCGCCGGTAAGGATTCCAGTATGACAGAAAATTCAAAACCCATAGATATGATCCATTGCTGAGATTAAAATTAAAAAGCCATGCTCCCTGTGCCATTTTAAGGCATAGAGAGCATGGCGTTAAGGCAAATATCACCTTATTCTAAAATACATTTCTCAATCACCCTGATATGTATTGCTTACTCAGGGTCAGCGTCAAACCATTTACGATAAAGCTTTGCGTAGGCTCCGTCTTCCATCATTTTCAGCAGTTGAACATTGACCTTGTCCCGCAACTCACTCCCTTGAGGAAAGGCGATGCCGTACTGTGCCGCCTTGACATCAGGACCGACCGCCTTGACGCGACCGTTACCAGCCGTCTTGATGTAGTAGAGGACATTGGGGGTATCGTGCATTGCTGCATCTGCTCCGCCGGTTGCGACTTCAAGGTATGCCTGGTCGATATTAGGGAATTTGACAACCTTTTTAGCGCCCAGCGTTTCCACATATTCGACTGTTGCCGTCCCGAGTTTAACAGCAACGACTTTTCCCTTAAGATCTGCCGGCGATTTAATATCGGTGTTATTCGCCTGGACCATGACTTTCAAGCCTGCCCGGAAATAGGGGTGGGAAAAATCAATTTTTTCTTCCCGTGCGGATTTGACAAATATCGCAGCCAGGGCAACATCAAGGTTTCCGGTTGTCAAGCCGGGAATCAGACCATTGAAATCCATCGGCTTTAATTCGTATTCAACACCGAGCCGATTAGCAATTTCAGCCCAAAGGTCAATATCGAAGCCGGTATATTTGCCGTCTTTGCCTTTGTATTCAAAAGGTACAAAAGAGGTGTCTGTCCCGACATAAAGTTTCTTGGCAAATGCAACTCCGGATGTAGCAACCAGCAGACATGCCAACATCAATACGACAAGTTTTTTCATTTTTCTCTCCTTCGTCATGGGATTAATTAAGGCAAACTGACGGGCTGAACAGTACGATAACGGACCCGGCAGGTTAAGGACATTTTTAATATTAACAGCTTCCTCTGTATGAACAAGCTGATTCGAACCTCTCGTACCAAAACCCGTCTGTCAAAACAGAGAAAAATAAAAGTCGACGGTCGACAATAAAAACATCAAACACTGCTATACTTAGTTCTATACTTTGGCTTGGCTGGGAAGTCAATGTTAAAAAACTTAACAACGCCCAATATTTTCCAAGCCATATGCTATAAAAATTAATATGTTAGAGAACATGATGCTTTTTTGGTTATATTCTTTAATGATGAGATTCAGTGGTGTATGAGGTTGACAATTTGATAAACGTGGTGATATTAGTCGACTGTCGACAATAGGTCGATTAAAGTCAGGCCTCTAAATACGCCTTTTATGGAAGCAAAAAAGGCGGGTTTATGGAAAGGATTAACTAATGACACATTCCGCTATGACACAAATGGCTGATGGACATCAAGACTGGAGCGCGCTTGATTGGAAGCAGGAGCTGAAAAACAACATCACCTCGGTCGATGAGTTGAAGCACTATATTGATCTGAGCGAGCAGGAAGAAGCCGACTTGCGCGAAGTGGTAGGCGCCCACCCGATGAATATTCCACGCTACTACCTGAGCCTTGCTGACGCCGCGAACCCTGCCGACCCGATCCGCAAACTCTGCGTTCCTGATACCGAGGAGCTGGTGGTGGCCGGATCCATGGGGGCCACGACCGGCGACCCCTACGGTGATGACAAGCATGATAAGGGCAACGGTATTCTGCATAAATATCCCTACACGGCACTGGTGGTGGGTACGGAATACTGCGCGATGTACTGTCGTCATTGTTTCCGGAAAAGAATGGTCGGGCTGCCGAATGAGCAGACGGTGAAAAACTTTCAGGGCGCGGCGAAATATTTTTCCGACCACACGGAATTGACCAATGTGCTGATTTCCGGCGGTGACCCGTTTATGTTGCCGACACCAACGATCAAGGCAATGCTGGATGAGCTTAAAGATTTATCGCACCTGAATTACGTCCGAATCGGATCGCGGGCGCCTGTAGTTTATCCCATGCGCTTTTTCGATAATGAACTGATTAATGTCCTGAGGGATTTTAACCACACAAAAGCATTGTATGTTCCGACCCATTTCAATCACCCGAATGAGATCACTCCGGTTGCAGCAGAGGCCATTATGCGGTTACGTGAAGCGGGGATAACGGTCAACAATCAGGCGGTCTTTCTGCGCGGTGTCAATGACGATGTTGACACCCTGGTAGAGCTGATGAACGGATTGTTGCGTATCGGGGTGAATCCGTATTACCTCTACCAGTGCATGCCGGTAGCTCGTGTTCGCCACCATTTCCAGGTTCCATTAAAAGAAGGTGTCGACATCGTCGATGAAGCTCGCAAGCAGCTTGATGGCTATGGAAAGCGCTTTAAATTCATCATCGGACACGACATCGGCAAGATAGAGATCTGCGGTCGTATCGGCGACAAGCTGATCATGAAGCAGCTGCATGCGCGTCCTGATCATCCGCAAGAATCATCACGTATGATTGTCCGCCAACTCACTGAACGAGGGGGGTGGCTGGATGATCTTCCGGAGGTGGAAATCTGAATAAGTATCCTGAACCTGCCGGGCGTTGCCGAATTCCGTGCCGGGTTTTTAACTGGTATCGCCCGGCAGGCTCAGGTTCATAGTTAGTTTCTGCCCGGAAACCGCCCTTTTTCGCCGGCTCGGTGTCAATCAGCGCATTCGCTTGTGCGGCGTAAAGCACTACGCCTCCGCGCAACTGCTTGATTTCCTAGACCTGGCAAAAAATTTCAGGTTTCCAGATCAGAAAGGACACTGTGCCCGTCCAAAGTTTCAGGATGGACACTAGTTAATTGGCTTATCCAATGATGCCTTCCTATGATATCTGTCTTCGTTTTTCGTTGAGAAACTGTTAAGTTAGCAGGAAAATAAACTGGGTATAAATAACAGATCAAACAGGATTTGAATAAGAGCGTTATGCCAGTCGATAAACAAACATTCAAAGATTATGTGATTGCCCATATTTTTGACGGCATTCTTGATGGAAAATATCGCCCGGGAGATCAACTGAACGAAAGTGTCCTGGCTGAAAAACTCGAGATCAGTCGCGCTCCGATTCGCGAGGCGTTGCGTGACTTGCTGGGCAAAGGATTAGTTGAATATCGTCCGCGTGTCGGCCACTTTATTGCTGTTGTGAGCCCTCAGGAGGTGATCGATACCTATGTTGCCCAGGGTGTTCTGGAAGGCTTTGCCGCAATGCAGGCCATGCCGCAACTGACAAGCGGAGATTTTGTCGAGCTCGAGAAAATGGTTGTCAAAATGGAAGACCTGTGCCGCAAGGGGCGGATTAAGTCTCTGGTTAAACTCGGCAATCAATTCCATGAAAAGTTGTACAATAAATGCCGGAATGCTCAAATCGTTACTTTTGCCGAACAGCTTGGCCTGAAATCGGACCTGCTTTTTTATGAATATATCGGTACACTCTATACACCCGAGGAAATCAGGAAACGCCATCAGGATATTATCGACTGTCTCAGACAGAGGAATGCTACGGCTCTTGAGGACTTGATCCGGCAGCATTACAGCGAATCGGGTGAGAAGATTGCGGCATTGATTGAGGCATAATTTTCTTTCCTGGCTTTAAGCCGAACGCTCTCTTTTTTCTGTTGGCTAAATATCGGATGCTGCTATTCTGGCGGCTCTATTGATTTATTGTGCTTTAACGCTGGAGATTTTGCATGGATCCAAAGATTCTGATTCCGGTGAACGATACGCCGACGACACGGAAAACGCTGGAGACCTTTGTTGCCTTCTGGGAACGTTTTCCGGTCAATGTCACCCTGCTGCACGTGATCAACGATCAGCTTGCTTACCGCATGATTCCCGATTTCCAGGTTGAAATGGTAAGGGAAAACGCCGAAAAGGCGGCGCGCCAAAAAGTCGGGGAGATGGCGGAAACATTGCGCAATGCCGGCTGCAATGTCGAAGTGCGACTGGAATTCGGTGCTCCGCGCCGGGTCATCCCGCGGATCGCCAACGAAGAAGATTTCCGCCTGCTGGTGGTCGGCCGCAAAGCCGGGAGTGGAGAAATTCGTGACGTGGTTTTCGGTTCTGTTGCAAATTACGTCCTGCACAATGTTGAATGTCCGGTCCTGTTATTCTAACGGGTTATCTGCCCGTGTTTGCTTGCTGCATATGATGATTCAAAACCATCACCACTTTTTAAATAAAGTCGTCCACCAGCTCTGAATTAAAAACCGCCCCCTTTTTGGGTGGCGGCACTTCAATAACTCACTACTTTTCCTCTGGTTTTCATCTTAGTCATAAAAAATAGTCTTCAAACCAACGAAATATAACTTTTTCGGTTATAGTTAAGGCATGTCCTTTTCTCCAGAATGATAAACTTGCAGTCAAATGGAGAAGAAAAATGAGAAAAGCGCTGTTAATCGAAGACGAAGAGAGTTGCCGCACGATGATGGCAGCGATTTTGAGTGATTACGATATTGAAGTCGAAGCCTATCAGGACCCAACTTTATTTTTAAAAAAAACGGGTAAATGTCCAAGTGTCGATGTCATCCTCACAGACAACCGGATGCCGAATATGACAGGTCTCGATTTCCTCCAACGGATCGATGAAATGGGATGTGATATTCCACCAGTTAACAGAGCTGTCATCTCGGGGGATTTAACAAGTCGTGACCTCAACAGGATAAAGGAGCTGGGGATCAGGTTTTTTCACAAACCCTGCTCTATCGATGAGATTTATGACTGGCTGACCGAGATTGGCATCATATCTGAAAACTGATGAATCGCATTCATTACTGAGTTTTGCAACAGTTAGAGGATCGGACCAAAGCTCACCCATTGCTTTCCCATATCTTGGAAGAAAACAGGTTGCAAGGGCCCTGCTGTCCCCTGAATCGGCAATCTGTGGTCTTTGTCTCTCCTGCTTTACAATTCTTAACAAAAATTTCTCCCTTTCAGCCTATAAAATTGTCAGGCAATGATAAACTTTGAGATAAACCGATTCGCAAGCTCTGCGTTTATTCTTTATAAGAGGACATTTTAAGAATGGAGCGAAATGCCTATGAACATGACACCACGATTTAAGATCGCTCGTATCTGGGCTTCAGGGCTGCTTGTTATCTGCTCATTGTTGCTGACTTCCTGTGCCCAGCCACCTCAATACGAAGAAATCCAGCTTCTGGAATCACCGGAACCCCGGATTTCAACTGAAATCTATTTTTATCCGAAACTGGGTCAGTCCGTGGCACAGCAGGACAGGGACCGTTACGAATGTTATCTCTGGGCCACTGAGCAGAGTGGCTTTGATCCGAGTACGCCCCCATTAGCGCCACATCAACGTATTGTCGTCAGGCCGGCACAGCCCGAAGGACAGAGTACCGTTCTCGGCGCCGTGACAGGAGCGATCATCGGAGCGGCGATCGGCTCGCCACATGACACCGGCAAAGGTGCTGTGATCGGCTCGATGGCGGGTGCGCTTATCGGTGCCGCGTCAGACTCGGCCCAGCAGCAGGAAGCCAGGGCCATGACCAGAGGCTATGATCGTTTATCAGCACAAAGAGCTGCTGCTACAGAACGCAAAGCACAGAATTACCGCCGGGCTATGAAAGCCTGTCTGGAAGGGCGTGGTTATTCCGTGAGGTGACAGGCGGAAGACTGAAGCTGATGCAGGTTTCACAGAGTCGGTCGCACGCTCCAGGCGATAAAGGAGTTAATACGATGATCAATAAATCAGGTCGTTATTTGCTGGTTGCAGTGGTTGTTTTTGTTCTGGCCGTCGGCTTTTCAAATGCAGGCCCTCCGCCCGGAAAAAAGAAAGACTTTCGTTATAGCCCCAAGGACTACAAGCGTCATGGTTATGTTCTGGATAAACGTCATCACCATGACCACTATTACCCGAAGCGTGGAGCAGCCGTCAAAAGACTGCCGCCCAAACATCGGGTCGTGAAACATCGGCACAGTCGTTACTATTTTTCCGGTGGGGTCTGGTTCCGTCCGTCCGGAAGTCGCTTTATCGTCACCCTGCCTCCGGTCGGTATGATTGTTCCATTCCTGCCTTATTCCTACACCACGATCTGGGTTGGGGGTGCGCCTTATTACTATGCCGCGGGGTCCTATTATGCCTGGGCACCGGAATACCGGGCTTACCGGGTTGTCAGCCCTCCGGCTGAAAACGAAATTGCTGAAGAACCCGAGGTTCCGGATAAGTTGTTTGTTTATCCAAAAGAAGGGCAAAGCGAGCAGCAACAGGCCCAGGATCGTTACGAGTGTTATAAATGGGCTCGTACTCAAACCGGTTTTGACCCGACGCAAGCAGGTGGTGGCGTTGACACGGCACAGAATGAAACCAGGCGTAATGAATATAATCGGGCGATGAAGGCCTGTCTTGAAGCACGGGGATACAGCGTGCAGTAATGTTGTTCTTCGAGCTGCCTTGAGTCATTCAGCGAATACTGATATAAGAAACCTGTAACAGATTCTATTGGGGGGATGGAATGATCAGGTCAAGAAAATATAAAGCCGTCAGTCGGGACAAACCGCTGGCGGCTTTTTGCGTTTGAATCTTTGCTCGGTTGATTGATTGGCCCCCTCCAGTGAATGCAGTGTTTGTCCGATTTTTTAGTATAATGCTACTTTGTAACATACTATAATAACGAATGTTTTATTTTTCAACGGGTCTGAAGCCGTATTTAATTACGGCTTTTGGGCCGTCTAATTCTAGTTAGGTTCATAATTTTGCAGCTATTGAATAATAAAGAAATATGAAACATTGGACTGAACCAAATGGGATATTTCTAATTCAGATACCTATTGATTGGCAGTATCTCAATCCAGCAGTTGAAGGCGTGGAAGAAAAACCACCATACAGTTTTCAGCCTTATGAAGATTCTATTGGTTGTTTTCAATTGAGTTGCTACCCGCTTGAAGAAGAAGCTCCTAAAGTTGCCAAGGCTCATCCAAATGGAGTTCAAAATTTAATTTGGAAAAAAACTAGAATGGATGACCCAGAGTTTTGTGTTCACCTATTTTTCGGTGCGCTCGCTGATCAAGCGTTGATAGGAAAATATATCTACGATGTTGGAATAAAAAATGACAAGAGAATTTCCGAGCAACTAACCATAGTTGATCAAGTTCTAAATTCCGTAGTTATAGTTCCTGTAAATGATCGTAAGTTGTCCTCTGATCTTGATAAATTTGACCGTTTTACAGGTTCTCTGGCAGCTTCATATGACCTTTTGTATTCATCAATCGAATCAGAGTCATATATAGAGA
>Ga0272444_10003526_pt1 | contig 14011 bp, 3 predicted proteins | sample SSMForm13_FD_201033 | JGI IMG/M metagenome (GOLD analysis project Ga0272444, IMG submission 201033) | Marine sediment archaeal communities from Little Sippewissett salt marsh, Falmouth, MA, United States - SSM-Form-13 | ecosystem: Environmental > Aquatic > Marine > Wetlands > Sediment ...
TCACCCAGCAGAACCTGGACGCCTTCATCTTGAGGCGGAGCGAAGAGGTCCAGAAGAGCACGCTAAACAAGGACATAGCAAATCTACACGCCTTCCTGGCTTGGGCTGCCAAGAACCGCTTCGCCGCATCAGGACTAGAGATCAAAAAGGTCAGAGTTGCGCAGAACCCCGTGGTCGCGCTCTCCCCGAAGCAGGTGAGGAATCTGCTCCTCGCGAGCGAACGTTATCCTTCCATACGGTTGCGGGTGCTGCTGGCCGTGACGACAGGACTCAGACGTGGCGATATCGAAGCCATGTGTATTGGCGACATCCACTTCGATCGGGATACCATCGCTACTCGTAATCGGAAGGCAGGGAAAGCAATGCCGGAACGGCCAGTTCCAGCGCAAGTCATGACTGAACTCTCCAACTACATTGCTACGTTTCCGGATGGGCAAGAAAGGCTCTTCATAGATCAATTTACTTCCAAGAAATGGAACAGGGTACGAGAGACATTCGGCATGCCCAATCTGAAGTTCCACGACCTGCGGAAGACGTTTGCTTCGCTGTTGGCACAGCGAGGTGTGTCGACTGCGGTGACTCAGCGGTTGCTGGAGCACTCCAGTCCACGACTGACGAATGAGGTGTACACCAACGTTGATCCGGCACTTCGTGAGGCAGTCAATTTACTGCCGGTGGCCGATTGGGTGTGAGCCCTGTGCAACCTTATTCGGGCTCGCGGGCAAGGCTGCCGTTTACCGTTCGGTTCGCGCGAGGCTCTCATGCGCGTAAGTTCCAAGGGCCGGGGTCCGAGTGTCAGGGCCCGAGGCTTCAGGGGGCAACATCCGGATACTTGATGTGGCAATCCCCACGCTGTCGCGGGTGGAGATTCCCCGCCACTCCATTTTACGAGGGATGAATGATCAAGTAGCATTGCTTCAGCGGCAGGATTTGCGATTGCTGTTGCAGCTATCCACGATCGACGAGAAAACGACGGAAGTGCGCAGAGAATTCTCTGTGTTTCTGGCTCACAATCGGGGACCCCACTCTCTCACCGCGTGAGTTGCGCTGGCGTTTTGGGGGCATATCTTTCTTTCCAACAAGGAGTTACATTCGGTGTGCTCAGCGGCATCGTTCGGAAGGTTGGCCGCCCATGTCGGGATCAGGGCCGTCCGCGCATGTGTGACAGCCCTGGGGAGCGGCGTTTGTCACGGATTCGGCCGAGATAGTGCTTGCGGCCGTTGACATTGACAGCATGACATGGTAGACTGTAATATGCTGCATCGCGCCGGGGCGTGTCTTAAGAGGTAATGGTGTAACGCTGTATGTGACTAGGCTTCGGGGCAGGTCGCTTGTTCTGCTGGTTGATGTCGCAACGAGGAGGATGATGGTGCATCAGTGAGAGCATTCGCGAGCGCAATCATGGTTCGGGAGGGGAAGGAGCACCAGCAATCCCCTATGTCTTGATAACGCAAGACAACAACTGATTCTCGGAGGGGAGCGTCTATGAACGCATATGGTCAGAAGTACAATGCGTTGTTCCGCATGCTTGTCGCGGGGTGTGTGATTCTGTGTGTCCGCACCTCCTCGGGGCAAATCACCAGACAGACCATCCGGTTGGAAGCGGGGTGGAATGCCGTCTACCTCGAAGTCCAACCCGAACCGAGCGGGTGCGAATGTTCAAGGGTATACGAGGAGGCTGGGGGGATAATCGAAGCGATCTGGATGTGGGATCCACCAGCAGCCGTAGCAGAGAGAATCGCAACACCAATCGACCCCAGCATGCTGAAGGTTTCGAAGGAATGGCATGTGTGGTTTCCACCCCCTGATGATTCAGTTGGGCGCGCCCATCCCGCGTCTAGCTTCTTCTCGCTACAGGGCGGCAAAGCGTACCTTATCAAGTGCGAAACGACAGGGTCTTGGACTGCGGAGGGGCGGCCCTTCTTGCCCCGTATTCGCTGGTTAAGAGCAGCGCACAACCTCGCTGGTTTCCATGTGAATGGCGCGTACGTAGATGGCCAGCAATCCGTACAGCCTACCTGGGGCTCTTTCCTGTCGTGCCCATCGTTCCCGACAAAAGATGCCAATAATGTGTATGAACTTATCGGCGGAGATGGCAGGCGGGTATGGAAGCCTGTGCACGGCAGCGACCCAGTAGAGCGAGGAAAGGCCTATTGGATCTACGCCACTGCCGGCAGCAGTTTCGTTGGGCCACTCGAGTTGTCTCTCGAGCAAGGCACCGGTCTTGACTTTGGTCAGATAGTCAATGAGCTCACCGTGACATTGACCAACGCGTCGCTGGACGATCAGAAGATTGAGCTTCGGCTCAATCCGTCCGTCAACCAGGCGGAACAGGCATCTTGGACATTCGCGCTGAAGCATCCGGTGTCGGGTGAGCCTAACGCGAGCCATACGATCGACCGCCTGCCACCCGGGGAGAGCCGGTCCATAACGGTTTTCGTTGACCGTTCACAGATAGAACAGGGCCAAACAGATACGGCCCTGCTGGAGACGGTCACCAAGCAGGGTTCTCGAATCGTCGTGCCAGTGAGCGCATCGCGTGGGAAGGAGGAAGGAACTAGACTCTGGGTTGGCACAGCGGTGATCAACGAAGTGAGCCGGCCGTCCGAAGACTCCCGAGCAATGCTCCTGCCGACGGCCTCTGACTTCCAGTTGCGGCTTATCTTGCTTGTTGACAAGACGCCGGGAGCGGAATCGGTTCGATTGCTCGATGAAGCAATCGGGCTTTTGCTGCCTCCGGAGGATGGAGCCAGTGGGGAGCAACGCTTCCTCGTCCTGACCGACGGGAGTATGCTGGCAGGCTTCCCAGGTGCAACTGGAAACGACTACGTCACCCATGGTATTCGGATCACGTCTGCAGGATTCTCGATTGACGATCCCGACGGTATGAATATGCGGGGCTCTTTTCAGAGCCACGTGGAATGCGATCTGGTTGTGGAACCTGGAGACAGACTGAATCCATTCCTTCACCGTTATCATCCAGACCATGGCACCAAAACAGACAGCGGCGAGTCCGTTCACGGCATCTCGCGCCATCTCACATTGGACTTCACTCCGCACGACCCTTTCAATCCGGTTCGGCCTCCTGCAGGTTGGGATGACAGGGTAGTAGGCGGTGTATACGAGGAAGTAATTACGGGTCTAGCGAGCAGCAAGATCTCGATAAGGATAAGAGGAGCATTTCGTCTCTATCGAATCTGGCCTGTGGGTGAATAAGCCCAACTTGGCTGTTCACGCGAAACGGAGGAATGGGTCGGTCTTCGACCGCTTGTGCGAAAGGTCAGGTATGAGAACGGTACTGCACGTATGTCGGGGCAGACTTGCACTCGGGTTATTGCAGGGATTAAAGCCGTGGTTTCTGTGGGTGGTCGCTCTGTGTGTGCCTCATGCTGCGACTCACGCCCGCATTCTCTATGTGGACTGTGGTTTTGGTCTTGAAGAATGCACGGACTCGAATGATATCGGCTCCGATTCAATTCAGGCGGACGGTTCGGCCGATCGGCCCTTCGCCACGATCGCTGAGGCAATCGAGGATGCCCAACCAAAGGACACGATCCGTGTCCGCGACGGGCAGTACAGTGAACCCAGCTTGGTCTGGGATAAGTGCATTACTCTCTGCTCTGATAGCAATGATCCGGCCACCTGTACGCTGATCTGCGATGCTCCGGGCAGGGTCTTTCATCTGCAGAATAGCGCCGACGAATCGGTGATACGCGGGTTCACCATTCGACATGGTAAGGGGAATCCCGGGCCAGGCATTCTGTTGGACGGATGTAATAGTGTCATGATATCCAATTGCGTGCTTCTTGGAATGCTCACGGAAGAGGACGATGACGAACGGAACGGCGCGGGCGTTTGCATTCGTAACTCCGACAATTGTTGCGTTGTCGGATGCAGCTTCATTGACGGCACTGCATCTGGATACGGGGGCGGCATCTACACCAACGCAGAGGGGATGACGGTTCGAGACTGTAGCTTCATAGGGAACACCACCTTCGCTAAGGAGCCAGAAGGCGCAGGCGGAGCGATTCACCTGGCTAAGGGCGCGTCTGATAGCAATACTATTGACTCGGTTTTCTTTGACAACCGTGCGCGGAACGGAGGTGCGATTGGCATTTTGGGCTCAGACTCATGCATGAGACGCTGCTCGTTCTACGCAAACACAGCCATTGAGCGCGGCGGAGCAGTCTGCGGGGTGGCGAGTGAGCACGAAGAGTCGGTATCAATACTGGCCTGTGTATTCAATCAGAACAACGTGACCGCGCACATGGATCATGGCGGTGGGGCAGTGTACTGGAAGGCCGACGGGAATTCGGTTTCGCCGTTACGGATATCCAATTGCTCCTTTGCCGGCAACATAGCCGACTATGGCGGGGCACTTCGCTATTTTCGCACGTCGGGCGCACACGATTCGGGCATCAGCGTAAATCACTGCAGCTTTTGCGGAAACGTCGCGACGGAAATTGGCGGCGGCATCTACGTGTCTGGAGATTTGTCTCTTACCAATTCCATCCTTTGGGGAAACCACGTGTTCGGCCATCCCGCCGGGGCTGTGGGTTCGCAGTTGGTCAACCCAAGCGAACCCAATGTACTGATCTCGTACAGCAACATACAGGGAAGTCGGGACAAGACAGGAAAATGGCTGGACGCCCTGGGGGACGACGGCGGCGGCAACAAAGACGCTGACCCACTTTTTGCCTTTGACGATGATCTTCATCTCGCGCAGGGATCACCCTGCATTGACGCAGGCGTCAATGCTCCAAGTGACTCGAACGACCTGGATGGGCGCCGTCGCAGGACTGACGGGGACGGGGATGGGAATGCCACCGCCGACATGGGGGCCTATGAGTTTGATTTGGACCACCCGGCATTGGCCGTGTCTCCGCGGGTCCTCTGGTTGCGTGGACGACAGGAAGAGCGTCAGATCGAACCGGGACTGATTCTGCTCCGAGGCTGTGGGGAAGAAGGAGCGCCGGACGCAAATGCCATTTGGTCATTTCAGGATGTGGCAACCCGAGCTACTCATAGCAAGGGCCAGGATATCGAGTCATGGTTGGATGTGTATGAAGCATCTCCGGATCAACTGGACAGTTGGACAATTCAGGTGGACCCGAGCAAGTTATCTCCCGACAAGCAGATCGCGCTCTTGACGATTGTGGACGCCAACTACCCCGGCGACCAATCGAGCGTGTCGAGGGTGGTTGTCCGGGCCGATCTCGGCCGGACGTTGTGGGTCAGGCCGGACGAGCCTAATCAGGCTGGTCTCGTGTACGGGACTGTAGCAGACGCGGTGGAGAACGCTATGGATGCCGACACGATCATCCTTGCCGATCACACCTATACGGGCGAACGGAATGCAGGCGTTGTGTTGCACGGAAATGGGATCACATTGCGCTCGGAGAAAGGACCCGCATCCTGCATTGTCGACTGTGAGCAGAGAGCATCGACGCCTGGCTTTCTGTTTCAAGGAAGGGATTCAGACTTTCGATTGATTGGGATAACAATACGCGATTCCGCCGGCCAAGGCATTCAGTGTAACAAAGGGTCATCCCCGGAGATCCGCGACTGTTGTATCAAGGGATGTTCGACAGGTGTATATCTCAGCGACTCTTCTCGTGCCCGAATCATTGGCACCGAATTCAGGGCGAATACCGCAGTATCCATTGATGCCGACACGTCCTCGCCGTCTGTATTTGGGTGTGGCTTCTACTCTTCCTGCGAGGATGGGGCCTCGGACGGCAACGGCTCGGCAGCGACCGACGGCAGGGCCATCAATCTTGTTGATTGTGACAATGCCCAGATGCTGAGTTGCTTGTTCGATGGATTTACTGTGAGTGATGCAAACGCTGCCGCCATTCGCGTGCATACGTCGCCGAATACGACGATCAAAGATTGCAGCTTCATAGGCTGCGTAGCCGAGTCTGCCGGCGCAGTGGAGTTTTATGGCAGTTCAGGGGGATGGATCAGCAACTGCATGTTCACGAAGAACACAAGTGGCGCACTTCGAGTAAGAGAATGTTCTCCCACTATCGTTCGCTGCAGCTTCCTCGCTAACACAGCGAAGGAAGGCGGCGCGCTGGCAATCACCCACAAATATCCGCAACCGATGTTGCCGATTACGAATTGTGTTTTCGCTCGAAATACGGCTGACTACGGCGGGGGGATGTGGACCGATCTGAATGACAGTTCTGTTGAAGTGACCAACTGTACATTCTATGAGAACACGGCTGAGACGGGCGAGCCTAATGGCCACGACATATATCACGGCCAAGGGGATCTCTTGACGCTGAGGAATTGCATCCTATGGTCCGAGACCGAAGGGCAGCGACGCATCAGCAGTGAGAACGATGACGCCAACGGTCTTCGTTGCGAGTATTGTGATATCAGATGGTGTTACCAGGGTAGATCCAGCGATCCCCACTTCTCGGCTAAGGACGACTGGGATCCGAACTTGGGACAGCGGGGAAGCGGCAATATCGAAAGTGACCCCGAGTTCTATGATGCCGGCGAAGATGATTTTACACTCGCGGTTACGTCTCCCTGCATCGATCGTGGCAGGAACGTGACAGGCCTGTTCTCTGATCGGCGCGGTTCTCTGCGTCCAATCAACGGAGATCGGCAACCTCCTGAAAGGACGAGTAATGACATGGACATGGGGGCCTACGAATACTCGCGATGGATCAGCGATGTTTTGGATAGGCCTGTGAGCGCTTTCTCAGATGTCAGTCTTCCGTTATATGGGCGGGTAGGCACCGTGTGCGAGCTACGCTGGGAGAACCATTCCCCGTTTCCGCTGGAGGATTGGCGGGTGACCGATCCCGAACAGTACAGCGTCGAATTGTACCTTGTTTCCGAGGATGAGACCCGCACGGTCTATTTGACAGATGCAACCGTACCGCACGAGATGCCCACGGGGGAACCCTACGTGGAGGCTTTCACATTCGGCCCTGAGCACACTGGCCGGTGGCATCTACGGGTGCAAATGAAGGCGGATCCGGAGCAATACGTCACATCCGATGCCGCCTGCTATATTGCTGGGCGGCAGCCCGCGGTGTTCTACGTGGGCAAGGAGATCGTTCGGCCCGCAGACGTCGAGAAGTCAACGAAACCGACGATCCAGGAGCAGTATGAGGAGCGATTTTTCTGGAGTGACTTCGCCGACGGTGGACTCTACGCCACCGGCCCCGTCACGGGTGCATATGTGACATGGACGGACACGCGGGGCGACGATGTCCCACAGCTCGTGACCACGCGTTATCCGGCGGACGCCCAGATTTATCTGAAGGGCGCTCCGGCGGTAGAACTTCTCCCTGAGGGAAGTCCGTATGAACTTGTACGAGTCGTGCATACGCAAAGTGGTGGCGCGATCCAGGGCGATTCGCGGTTCGTGGCCGATAGAACGGGACATAGCGTCATCCTTTATGGCAGTGATTCCCATCTTGAATGCGTACCGCGGTTCCAGGTAGTCGTGACGAAGGAATGGGTCGATGTGAACGATGTGCTGGATGGCGTCATCGGCACCGAGATCACCGATCCGTCTCCGCTGTCGGTAGACGGAAGTGATCGGGGGTGGGTTTATCACCAGCATTCTCCGTACGATCCCAACGCGTATAACAGGGAGGCTGTCGAAGGCCAGATCTTTCCTGTCAACGTGGACAGACCTGACTACGGGGAGGATGACTTGGTGGTGTTCTGGTATGATGTCAACGACCTGTTCGAAAACGAGTGGCCGGCGTATGCGCGTACCTACCAGCTTGCGTGGCCCAGCTCGCCCGAAAAGATCATCATCGCCAGTGAGGTAGGGTCGGAGGTGTATAGTCAAAGTCCTCTCGATGACTCATGCGTGGAAGCCCGTGTCTATAATCAGCCGGATCGCGGCCAGCCCGGGTACAATCCAAACGAGGAGCATGCCGAACTGTTTCCGTCGAAGCTTGCGCCTGCTAACCGTGAAGCGGTATTTGCCTTACGAAATGACCTGAACCGAACAGACTGGTCCTCGGGGGACTACACATCAGAGCCGTACGTGTTGCTCAAGTACAGAAAACGGCGGGCGGGCCGCCTCAACTGGGAATACCGCGTCTTCCAGGTCATCCCAGAGGAAGGTGTTCACAGATTCTCATACTACGGGGAAGCAGGCATGCGACTCTACCCTCCCTACCCCCTGAGCGAGCTACCGTTTTCCGATCTGTCGTATCCAGACGCTGATCCGGATGTTCAGAAACGGGAGTTCGTCGAGGTGACCTATCCTGATCCGGGCAGCATCAAGGGACCATTCTTCGTCGATTACCGTAAGGCTATTTGGGGACGCTGTGAAGATCAAGGCACGATACGCTGGTTCTATCCCTTGCAGGAGAGCTACTGGTATGATCTAGATGGCGATGGCGAGAGTGACAAGCCGGCAGGTGCGCCGATCCCATTGCTGGCCGACGCCAGCCGGCCCAACACGCCCGTTCCAGTCGACTACAAGGTATCCTGGCCCGTACACCCGCCTGAGTTGCTCACGGGCGAGACACTCCTCACCGCCAAGCGCGGACTCCCTGATATCATCGGGCAGTGTAGTGTGTCTATCCTATACGATCAGCAGGCCGAAGACACCGCCGGTGGTGAGTCCTTGGTTAGACTCTATGATCCAACCAGTGAACGGCGCGTTGACCTGAGCGTGCTTCCGGAGGACCTCAGCACAAGGATGGATGCCCGTGGCAATAAGATCTTCATCGACCTGCCCTTTCATCTGCGGGTCCGTTGCTTCTACGACCCGCGAGGCGGACAGAATGGGCAACTTGTGTTTCGAGGACATTACGACTCCCGACCGGTCGGCGATCCGATTCTGTTGCCCAATGTCATGAGTAGGTCTGATAACGAAGAGTTGCTTGACCATCAGGCGTACTACAAGTCGAGTTCACCTGTCAATCGCACAGCCTTCCAGAATGCGGTCCGCGACTTGAACGATCTGACGTGGCAGCTGTTCGACAGCCGTCTTGAGGCACGTCGGCTTCGCAGCGAATCCATGGCCCTTTCGGCGGGAAGTTCCGGCGGACTAGGGTATGTGACTCTTGCGTTCGGCGCGGATGAACCGAACTGTGCGTCCTCGCCAAGCGCGGGAGCAGGCGTAAGTCTTGAAGTCATCAAGATCAGTACGGATCTTTACCCGGGTGAGCTGAAAATCCTTGAGTCAGACAATCCCTTTGATGAGCGTCTGACCCTGCGGCACAGCAACGATTTCGGCTGCAGGCCGGAGGAATGGGAGTTCCAGTGGCGGTATTCCGAAGCCACTGAGAACGATGAGCCGGTCAAGCCGAGCGACGACCCGCGGCCGTGGAAGCTCTGGCCGATACAGTCCTATGAGCGGGTGCCGAGCGATAAGGGGCGTGTCCAAATCACAGTGCAGGGAGATGGAGTGTGGGCTCTCAAGGATCTCTGGTTCTCGTGTCGGTACGGGCGGGGATCCAACTGGAGCGGGTGGACGGAACCGCAGATTCACGAGAATTGGATCACGCGGGTGACAAAGGCCGTCAACCCGTTTGAGCAACGCGTGCGGGATTTGTTCGAGAATGAGGTTCATACGCAGGTGGACATGATCGCGCAGGCTGGGGGGCCTTACCTGGGGCCCGTGGCGCTGACCATGGAACCTGAGAACATCAAGAAGCAGGGATTGATAGGAATCTACTCCACAATGTTCGAGAGGGCTCGCGAGTTTAGTGTGGATATGAGCGGCAATGATCCAGGCGCCAACAACGCATTGCTTTTGGCGGCGACGCGAATTGCCGATTTGTACATGCTCTTGGGCAACGAAGCGTACGCCGATGCTCTCGATCCAACGGTAGGCTTTCTGTCAGACGGCGTGGAATACAATGCGATGGCACCTTCGCTGTTTTGCTTTCAGAACCAGGTTGGATCCCTGATCGAGGAGGAGTTGGCGCTTTTGCGCGGTCTCGACCAGGAACGACGTGAGCCTTTATACAATCGCCTCCCATGGAACATAGGCTATGGCGGCGATGGGGAAGTGGCCTATCGGCTGGCGTACAACATTTCCGATCAAGATGAGACGGGAGATGTGGACGAGTATGACGCGAAGGTGATGTATCCCCAGGGACACGGTGACGCGTGGGGTCACTACCTCAGCGCCACCAAGACGTATTATGAGCTCATCCACCATGGTAGCTTCACATGGGTCCCGAACATCAGCACCGTGGCCCTTGCGCAAGTTCCTGTCGGCGTCGATTTCATGGACGAGCGCAAGTTCGCGGAGGCCTCGGCAGCGAAGGCGCGCACGGGGGCCGAGATCGTCGATTTGACCTATCGAAGCAGCTATACGCGAGACCCGGTTAGACGCCTTCAAGGATATGCGGACACAGACCCGCAGCGAGCCTGGGGGGTGGTGGAGTGGGGACAGCGGGCCGGACAGGCTGCTTTCTTTGATTGGGTGGTCGGAAACGCGATTCTGCCCTATCGAAGTGAGGGTGCTTCCGGGATCAGAAAGATCGACAGAGAAACCGTCGTGGAACTTCGGGAGATTACGGCCTGCTTCGCCGACATCCAAGCGCAGATAGACAAGTCTGATCAGGGTCTTAATCCCATCGGAGTCGCGGAGAATGCGATCCCCTTCGACGTCGACCCAGAGATGCTGGCGCCATCCGGCCAGACGGAACCCCAGACGCATTTCGAGCAGGTGTACAACCGAGCGGTTGTTGCGGTTGTCAACGCAGAGACGGCCTTCAGCTACGCGAATCGCCATACCCAGTTACTGCGCCGTCAACAAGATACGATTGAGCAGTTCTGCAACTCTATTGCCGATCGGGAGGCGGACTTCAAGAGTCGTTTGATTGAGATCTTTGGCTATCCCTACCAGGACGATCTGGGACGAACCTATCGTAGCGACTACGACGGTCCGGACATCTACCATTTCGATTACGTAGACGTTTCGGAATTGCTGGGTGTTTCCCCCACTACGCAAGAGGTCTTCCCAGTGACACTACAGGAACTGGACGTAAACAGCGATGGCAACCTCCGGAAGCAGGACAAAACGGTTGAATTCCATCTTGCCAAGGACGGTCTGGGGTTGGTCAAACCCGCCTCGTGGACCGGACGCCGCCGCGCGCCCGGGGAACTTCAGTTCGCACGATCCGATCTGCTACAGGCTCGCGCGAGGTTCCAGAAGGTGCTGGTGGATTACGACAATCTGCTTGCCCAAATCGAGGATCAGGCAGTCCTGCTGCAAGCGCAGTATAAGTTGAATAGCAACGAGATTCATATTCTCAATAACGTGCACAGCACGCAGATCTCTCTGAATGAGGCGATCAAGAGTTCCCGAACGCGTCAGCTTACGTTCCGGTCCATCGGTAGAACGACGATGCTGATGGCAAATGCCCTTAAGGAGTTCTTCCCCACGTCAGTGGGCTTCAGCACGGATGTTTTCGCGCCTGTGCGCGGTGCAATCATGTTAGGAGCGGCTTTGATCAATGAGGGCATGACTGTCGCCGCAGATCTGGAGGCTGTCGGGGAACTAAGCAAGCAGCAGGCCAAGGAGATCGTGCAGTCGGAGAGCAACATCGAGTTGACGACTCTACGAACCGCACACGCTGCAAGACAACAACTGTTGCAGTTGGAGCAAATGATTCGTTCGGAGGCCTCCATGAGGCTGGAGTTGTTCACGCTGCAGGAGGCGATGCAACAGGCATCCGGCCGGTATCTGGCGGCTCTGGCGCGTGGCCTGCGCCTGCTTGAGGATCGACTGCGCTTTCGCAAGCAAACGGCCGAGGCGATCCAGGACTATCGCTACAAGGATATGGCCTTTCGCGTCTTCCGCAATGACGCGCTGCAGAAGTACAGGGCGCAGTTTGATCTGGCAGCTCGCTACGTATGTCAAGCGGCCCGCGTGTATGACTACGAGACGACCCTGCTCGATCCCGATTCTGTGGCCGGATCTCGCTTCCTGGAGAAGATCTGTCAGGCGAGAATGCTTGGTAACGTAGACCAGGGTCGCGGCATCAACCGATCCAGTGGCGGGCTGGCGGGACTTTTGGGCGAGCTGGATTTCAGTTTCCGCCAAAAGAAAGGGCAGTTGGGTTTCAACAATCCTGATAAGAAGACCACGTACTTCTCTTTACGATGGGAGCGATTCCGCATCCCTCACGTCAAGAGTGTGAATGGGCAAACGTGGTCCGACGTGAATGACGTAAACGATGTGTGGGACAACCGGAAGGTCATCCTTGATAACGGACGAGAGGTGCTTGCCGACGACGACCCCGACAAGGCCTGGCGGCAGGTGTTGAAGGCCTGCTTTGTCCCCGACCTGTGGGATCTCGACGGGGAATATGGCCAAGCATTTCGGCGCTACTGCGCTCCTTTCGCAAACAGAGATATCGAGCCGGCTATCGTCATCCCATTCAGCACCTGCATTGAGAGTCGTAAGAACTTCTTTGGCTATCGGTTGATGGGTGACGCCTGGTATCCTCCGGAGAATTTTGCCACGAAGATCCGGTCGGTGGGCGTGTGGTTCAGCAACTTTGACACCGATCCCGTGAGCGGAATGTCGACAACACCGTACGTGTACCTTATACCGATCGGTCAAGATACACTGCGCGTTCCGGGAACGAGTGATTTCGCTGATGTTCGTCAGTGGCAGGTATTCGAGCAGGTCATTCCCGTACCCTCTGAGATCGATGAGCGGGATCTCCAGCTATCCGAATGGCTTCCAATGCGTGATTCACTGCAGCAAGTCCTCGGGACGGTCCGCAGGCACCAGCGCCTGCAGGCCTATACCGATGGAGGCCTGTTCGGCACGCCCGAGACGACCTCCAGCACTCGGCTGGTCGGGCGCAGTGTGTGGAACACGCGTTGGCTACTGATCATTCCGGGATCCAGCCTTTGGTATGATCCGGAGGAGGGAATTCAGCGCTTCATCGGTGATGCCGACCTCGTCGGGCCCGGTAGCGGCGTCAGCGACATCACGCTCTGTCTCAAAACGTATTCGTACTCGGGGTACTAAGCTACTGATCCGTGCCAGAGGCTTGCCCCGACCATACGCTCGATAGCTAAGGCCAAGTATGTAACCATGATATGTTCGGCCAGACAGCGAAGCAGACCTTGCAGACTATGGCACCCGTTGCCACTGCTGATCGCCGTGAGCTTGGTCTCAGTGGTGGGGTTGGATACGTGGGCGCAAGGCACTGACAAGAACGGTGTCTCCCCCAACGTGATCTCCTTGCCTTCGGTACCCGGTTCGATTCGGGGGTTGGGGGAAACCTTTCAGCCAATGCTCAACACGGGAACTGCGAAGTATAACGTCTCGGTTGAGGTGCCACCTGGTGTCAACGGGCACACTCCTTCGATCTCGCTCAAATATGACAGCGGCCAAGGCCTGGGATTATGTGGGCTTGGCTGGAAAGTTGGACCGGACCCCATTTGTCGACAAACGAGCAGAGGGTATCCGCTATACGACGAGAGCGACACGTTCCTCGGACTAAATGCCGAGGAACTGGTTCACGTGGGCAATGGTACCTATCGAGCGCGGAACGAGGGGAGCTTCAGCCTGTATCGCCGGGACCCCAATTCGGGAGGATGGCTCGTTACTCTCAGGGATGGTACGCGTCTGGAATACGGCGTGGATCCCAATGGGACCACGAGAATCACGGACAAAGCCGGCGCCCGCGTGTTCCAGTGGCTTCTGGAGAGCAGCACCGACACCAATGGGAATGTCATCAGCTACTCGTACGCGACTCTGGCGGGTGGGGAAAGACGGAAGTACCTCCGGGAGATCCAATACGGCCCCGGAGCCGGGCGGGCGAGAACTACCGGCTGCTTCTATTTTGTTGCCTTCGAATACGAGTACACCAGAAGGCACACCGACTGCAGGGGCGGATTTGCCCTGCGGACAGATCATCGGCTGAGGTGGATCAATGTAGGCGTTCAGGGCCTCGAATCGTATCCGAGTGACTGTAACGATGGGTATTGGAATTCTGATGAAACGAATGATGCCTTAATCCGTCGCTACGAACTCCAATACGACGAT
>Ga0272444_10003528_pt1 | contig 14008 bp, 11 predicted proteins | sample SSMForm13_FD_201033 | JGI IMG/M metagenome (GOLD analysis project Ga0272444, IMG submission 201033) | Marine sediment archaeal communities from Little Sippewissett salt marsh, Falmouth, MA, United States - SSM-Form-13 | ecosystem: Environmental > Aquatic > Marine > Wetlands > Sediment ...
TAGTATATGTCTTAAAAGGGCGCTTCGGGGCATTCCGTACAGGGACCTAAAATTCGAGCAAGCTTGGTCCCCGAAAAACAAAGTTTTTCGGGGTTGCGAGAATTTTCGGGAGTAAAATTTGCCGCTGGAGCAAATTTTACGTCCCTGGTAGGAATGCACCGAAAAAGCCCTTTTCAGAAATATTTATCGATGAAATTGATGGCGCGGTTGGCCGCGCGTTTGAGGATATTGCGGTGGTCTTTTCCGCGGCGGCGCTCCTGCTGAAGGTGGTCGAGCACCCCGAGGCTGCGCACATACGCCGCCCTTTCGGGAAGCAGCTCTTCAAGCGGCCTTGACGCGCACATGCCGGCCGTAACGGGGACGGGCAGCACCGTCTCCAGCGATTCGATAAGACCGTCGACCAGCGTGCCCTCGCCTATGACGACCGTCTTCCGCGCTTTTTCCCATCCGTCCGTTTTCGCGAATTCACCGGCAAGCTTTTCAAGGGCCGCCCTGTCGATGCCGCCGTCCCGGGCGGACAGATATCGCGCCCCTTTCGGGAAGACCCTGCAGCTTTTTAACCTGCCCCGGTGAAAAATGCTCAGTTCTGCCGCGTCGGCGCATATATCAAGCAAAGCGGCGCCTTCTTCCCTGTCATCCGCGCCAAGCACCCTGTATGAGGCCGCGAGCCCCGAAAAAACAAAACCCGCGGGTATGAAACCAGCCTGCGAAATGCATTTTGATATGTTGCGCAACGTGGTCGAATTGATGGTGACAAGATCGACGCAGGCCCCGAGTTTCACCGCTTCAAGGTTCAGTGGGTCCTTGATGCCCCTTTCGCCGTCGACGGAAAATCCGCCTATTATCCTGTGCAAAGCTTCCCTGTCAAGCGGCATTTTAACGGTCGACGCTATGCCCACGCACTTTTTTATGTCTCTTTCGGATATTTCGCGTCCGTATCTGGAAAGCAGCAGCACCCCGGAAGAAGGGACGATCTCCACCGATGAAGAGCTGATAGCGGTATAGACCTCGTGTATCCTGCCGTGCGTTTTCTTCCTCAGCCGTGACAGCGCCATGGCCACTGAATCCGTCGCCATCGATATATCGGTGACGGTACCCTTCCGGAAACCGGCGGCGGGGGTATAGCTGAACGCTTCTATCCGGTAATCGCCGTTTTTGCACCATCCGGCGGCAACGGCGGCTATCTTTTCGCATCCCACATCAAGCACGGCAAAGTATTTTCCCATGTCTAAACCTTCTCTCGTAGGTCGTAGGTAGCATGTCGTAGGTCGTCCCTAAAAATACGACCTACGATCTGCGACCTGCGACATACGAACTTATATTTAGCGCGGTGCTATCACCACATCCTTGAACCTGAGGTCTATATACTTGATATCCGAAAAATATATGTTGGGGTCCCTCATTATGTTCTTGAGTTTGTCCGCTTTTTCCGCGATATCGCCGGCGCCCATCTTTATCTCCACTCCGCTTACGCCTATCAGGATATTTGTCCTGTTGGAAACATCGATATACTCAACATCTTTTACGCTGCCGCGCAGTTTTTTGCTCAGCACATCAAGTACGGCGAGCGCCTCCCCCAGGTCCCGGTTATCGATCGTCTCACCCCGCGAAGGTATATTGAGAAAGAAAGTTATGCCTTTTATCTTCACAAGGTCCTTGCCGCCTTCGCCGACCGTAAGCACGACACCTTCGGAGTCTATGACTATCCCGCCCGCGGTATCGATGACGGCCGCCGGGTCCCTCGTGATCATATCGACCTCAAGTACATCGGGCAGGTCCCTCCGCACCTCGACCTTCCTGAACTGCGGGTAACTTTTCTTGATCGTATCCCGGGCCTGCTTGAGGTCCACGCTGAATATGTTCCTGCCCACATAACGGCCGCGCAGCATCTTCTCGCCCTCTTCAAAAGAATAACCGCGGACGTTGTTTATCCTGACATCCTTGATGTTGAAAAGCGGGCTGTAAACGAGGAAATGTTTCGCCCCGTAGCTGATACCCGTGACCGTGAGCCCCGCCAGCAGTAAAAGGACTATTATCCTCAGCGGGTCCAACCGGCCTGCCCAGCCCTCCCCGGAACCGCCCCTCGGTTGTCTTGTCCTCTTCTTTTTTGTCCTCTTTTTCCTCGCCACGTCAACCCCTTTCTATCGCATCGTAAAGCATATTAACACATAATTGAGAAAAATCCAGCCCTGATGCCTTCGCGGCCATGGGCAAGAGGCTCCTTTCGGTAAGGCCCGGTATAGTGTTTACCTCGAGGATGAACACTTCTCCGTCATCTGACAGGCGCATGTCCACCCTTGAGAACCCGGCGCATCCAAGCGCCGAATGGGCCCTCAAGCCCGCTTCCCGGGCCCGCCGGCCGGTGTCCTCGTCCAGATCGGCGGGAACGATATACCTGGTGTCCGACGATTCGTATTTCGCGTTAAAATCATAAACGCCGTCCGCGCAGGCGATCTCAACGACCGGCAGCGCCTTGCCGCCCAGCACTCCCACAGTCAGCTCCCTGCCTTTTATGAACTCCTCCACGATCACGTCCTCGCTGAAAGAGGCCGCTTTGCTGACGGCTTCCGCGAGGCGATCACGGGAACCCACAACGGAAAGCCCTATACTTGACCCTTCGCACCTGGGCTTGACCACGCACGGAAAGTCTATCCCGGCGCTTTCCAGCTCTTTAGTGCCGCGTACAACGACATGATCCGGCACGCGTAACCCCGACCGCGCGAAATATTCTTTTGAGAGCAGCTTATCCAGGGCCGTTCTTGAAGCATCCGGGCCGGACCCGGTGTAAGGGATGCCTCTTTCCTCCAGAAGTTTCTGTACGCTGCCGTCCTCCCCGAACCTGCCGTGCAGGGCTATGAACGCTATATCAGCGGCGGGGCCTTCAAACAGGCGGACAAAATCACCGCTTTTTACGTCGATGAACCGCGCTTCCAGACCGAGCGATCCAAGAGCGGCGAAAACGGCCCTGCCGCTTTTCAGGCTTATCTCCCTTTCGCTGGAAGCCCCTCCGGCAAGAACGCTTATCCTGTATTTTTTCAGAAGATCTATCCTGCCTGTCATAATATCTCTATTTCCGGTTCAAGTTCTATCGAAAATTTTTCACGGACTTTTTTCTTTATGTGTCCCATAAGCGCCACGACATCGGCGCAACTCGCCCCGCCGTCATTCACTATGAAGTTGGCGTGTTTATCCGACACCAGAGCGGCGCCGTAACGGCTGCTTTTCAGGCCCGTCATGTCTATCAACTGCCCCGCGGTGTATCCGCTCCGGGAAGGGTTCTTGAAAATACATCCAAGCGTTTTTTTATCAAGCGGCTGGACGCGCATCTTTTCCCGGAAATAATCCTTTAAATTGTTCCGCGCGGCTGCGGGTTCGCATCCATCAAGCAGGAAAACGGCCTGGAGCACGATATCTTTCTTTCCCAGGGCCGAGCGACGGTAACCGAACTGTATATCTTTTTTTTCTATCCACCTCAACCTGCCGGAAACATCCAGCACCAGCGCTCTTTCAAGCCGCTCGCTTATGGACGTGCGGTATGAGGCGTTCGTGATAAGCGCGCCCGCCACGGTCCCGGGTATACCCACAAGCCCCTCAAATCCCGAAAGCCCGGCCCTGCAGCATCCCGATATAAGCTCGCTCAGTTTTACACCGGCGCCGGCAAAAACGACGCGCCCCTTTATGTCTATCTTCCGGAAAAACGGGCTTGATAAACTTATGACCACGGCATTCAGACCGCTGTCGGGTATAAGCATATTGCTGCCTTTGCCGATGGCCATGAAATCCTCTCCGGCGCCGTTTAAAAAATACACGGCCCTCCTCAACCCTTCGGGAGAAGAAGGGACATACCACGCCGCCGCTTTACCGCCTATCGAGATCGTGCTGTGTCGCTTAAGGGGGTAGTCAAAAACAATGTTGTCCCCGCAACCGTCACATAATCTTTTCAATTTTTCCCTGGTCCCGGCGTTCATCTTCCCTGTTTTCCTTTTATTGCGCTTACTATCTCACCAGCTACTTCCCTTATGTCCCCGGCGCCGAGCACAAGCACCGTGTCGCCGTTTTCGGCCGTATCCGCCACGAAGGCCGGTATGTTATTTTTGTCAAGAAGTTCAAGCCTCAAAAAACGCGTCCTGTCCATCATGTCATATATGTTCTTCGTATTGACGTTGTGTATCGCGTCCTCATCGGCTGAATAGATATCCGTGAGGATAAGCACGTCCGAATCGTAAAAACACCGGGAGAACTCTTCCAGCATATCGCGCGTACGGCTGTAACGGTGCGGCTGGAAGACCGTTATTATCCTGCCGGAGGAATATTTCTTCGCCGCCGAGATGACGGACCTGAGCTCCGTGGGATGGTGCGCGTAATCCTCGATGACCTCCACCCCTCCCGCGCGGCCGACGCTTTCAAACCTTCTTTTTACGCCGCGGAACGATCCCACCGCTTTAATGACATCCGCCAGGTCAAAACCCGACCCGTAACAGGCGGCCACGGCCCCCAGGATGTTCATGAGATTATGGCGGCCTATGAGGCGGCTTTCGACCATGCCGCGGGGTTCGCCTTTGATGATAAGTTCAAATTCTATGGACCTGTCATATTTGTGGCCCCGGCAGGTCACGTCGGCGGCGCGGTCTATGCCGAACGTTATTTTTTTCGCCGGGGTAGCGTTTGAAAAACGCTCAAGCACGGGGTCTTCCCCGTTGAACACAAAAACGCCTTCCTTGGGTATCTTGCGGATAAAATCACTATAAGCCGCGATAAGATCATCAAAAGAACCGTAATTTTCCATGTGGTCCTTTTCTATGTTCGTTATAACGGCGCATGTCACGGATATGTTCCGGAAATAACCGTCGCTCTCGTCCACTTCCGCGACCACCGTGCCGCCTTTGCCGAACCTGGCGTTGCCTTTGAAGTTTTCCATCTCGCCGCCGATCAGGACGGTGGGCTCCTTCCCGCACTCCTGGGCTATATGCGCCAGCAAAGCGCTGGTCGTGGTCTTGCCGTGCGTCCCCGTGGCCGCCATGGAAAAGGGAGCGGCGCTTATCACACGCCTCAACATCTCGCCCCTTGAGATAACCGGTATCTCGAGTTCGCCCGCTCTCCTGACCTCGGGATTGTCGTCCCTTATGCAGGACGACCTTACGGCCAGGCCCGCGTCACGCGGGACATTGCTTTCCGCGTGCCCCTTGAATATCACCGCGCCGGACGCGGCCAGTTTATCGGTGAGATTGTTCGGCCTCAGGTCGGAACCCGTGACCGCGTCGCCCTTTGCCAGGCATATTTCGGCGAGGGCGCTCATACCTATCCCGCCTATCCCTATAAAGTGTATCTTTTTCATCAACAAAACCTTAGTTTAATGACAAACGACAAAACCCAGGTTACGGTTAAGGTAACGAGGCTTGTATCGGTTACGGTAACGTCAAACGTAACCGCTAAACGATACGGGCATCTTAACCGTTACCGCATAACTTTTGTCATTTTCCCCAGTTTTATCACTTCATCAGCCAGTATCCTGCCCGCCTCCGGCATGCTTAAACTTTCCGCCGCCCGGGCGATGGAACCGCGCCTCTTTTCATCTGACAGTATCCCGAGCACCTCTTCGGCCAGTCCGTCCGCGGAAAGATCTTTTTCTTCCTTGTAGACAGCGGCTCCGGACCTTGAAAAATACTCGGCGTTGGACCTCTGGTTGTTCTTAACGCTCGGGTACGGCACAAGTATCATCGGCTTGGCGTAGAACGCGAGTTCAAATATGGCCGCGGCGCCGGACCTGCTGATCGCGAGGTCGCTCGCGGCGTACGCGTCGTCTATCCTGTCCAGGAACGGAAAGACCCTGCCGGGGATGCCGTTCTCCCCGTAAAAAGCGGCCACTTTTTCATAATCCTTCCTGCCCGTCAGATGGATGAACTGCACCGAATCACCCTTTTTATCTTTTATCCGGCGCGCTGTCTCGGAAACGGTACTGTTCAGGAACGATGAACCCTGGCTGCCGCCCATCACAAGCACCGTGAATTTTTCGGGAGATATGCCCAGTTTACCGGCGGACGCCGCCCTGTCGTTGGACAGCATATCAACCCTCAAAGGGTTGCCCGAATAGACCACCCTTCCCCTGGCATTCTTGAAATATCCGGCGGACCCTTTGAAACTGACCGCGATGCAGTCCGCGTCACGGCTCAGCATCCGGTTCGCTTTCCCGGGAGCATAGTTCTGCTCATGTATGAGAACGGGCACGCCGAACATCCTGGCGCATTTGACAATAGCGCCGGAGGAATAACCTCCGAACCCCGCTACGACATCGGGCCTTAACTTCGCTATCAGCCAGAGCGAGATTATGGAATCAGCGATAAGCTTGACCGCGAACGAGACCGCGCCAGCGGGGTCGAACTTAAGCGGCATGGGGTTGGCTGACAGAAAAAAACATCTGTGCCTGCTGTCTTTCAGGAGATTTTTGTCCAGTTTTCTTTTGCTCGATACAAAAAATATATCCGTTACGCCTTTTTTCTCAAGCTCCGAAGCCAGCGCCAGTGAAGGAAATATATGTCCGCCACTCCCGCCGGCCGCCAGTATGACCTTCATGTCCGCTCCGCCTCCCTCGCCATATTGAAAACGATGCCCATCGCCGCAAGGTGGCACACAAGCGAAGTGCCGCCGTAGCTGATGAACGGCAACGGCAGCCCCTTTGTGGGCAGCACCCCGATGGACATGCCGATATTCACGATCACCTCGAACGCTATCATCACGCCTATACCCAGGACGACCCGGGAGGCGAACTGGTCCCTGATCCTGAAGGAAAGCCTTAAACAGTACCATACGAGAAGTATGAACATCATGAGCACGGACGCCGCGCCGAGAAATCCGAGCTCTTCCCCGATTATGGAAAAAATGAAATCCGTATGCGACTCCGGGAGGTAGAAAAGTTTCTGCCTGGACCCCCCGAGCCCCACGCCCAAAAACCCGCCGGAACCGAGCGCTATGAACGATTGTATCAGCTGGAACCCCGCTCCTTTAGCTTCCCTCCACGGATCAAAAAAGGACATTACCCTCCGCATCCTGTAAGGCTCGCGGATCGCCTCAAAAATGATCACCGGCAGAACGCCCGCGGCGATGAAAAAAATGTGTTTCAGCCGCACGCCCGAGACGAACAGCATTACAAGCCCTATGAACAATATCGCCACGGATGTGCCCATGTCGGGCTCTATCAACACCAGCCCTCCCGTAAGGCCTATCAGGAAAAGCGGCGGAAGAAGGCCGTGCGCGAGATCCTGCATGACGTACCTTTTACGCGCGGTGAAATCCGCAAGGTAGATTATAAGCGCCAGCTTCGCTATTTCCGAAGGCTGGATCCCGAGCCCCCAGAAACGCATCCACCTTCTCGCTCCCCCTATCTCCCTTCCTATGCCCGGGACAAGCACCGCGACAAGCAGAAGAAGCGAAAACAGCATCAGCCATTTCGCGCCGGCGGCCACCCTGCCGCTGGATACCGCCATGCAGAACACCCCGGCGGCCAGCCCGAAAAAAAGGTACACCAGGTGCTTTTTCACAAAATACGCGCTGTCGCCGTACTTGCCGTAAGTGTAAACCGCGCTTGAGGAATAGATCATGACTATTCCCATCATGACAAGCAGGAATACCAGCAGAAAGACCATCTTAGCGTCCCTGTTCATGATGCCGCCCCCCGCGCATCCATGATCTTCCGCACCTCATTCTGGAATACCTCCCCGCGGTGCTTATAGCTTGTGAACATGTCAAAACTCGAACACATGGGAGAAAGCATAACGGTTTCACCTTTTGACGCTTCTTTATGCGCCGCCCGGACCGCCTTCGCCATGTCCGCGGCTTCGAGAACGGGCACAGCGCCCGAAAAAGCTTTCTTTATCTTTTCCCGCGCCTCGCCTATGACAACGATGGCCTTGACCTTGTCCCGGATAAACGGCAGAAGAAGGCCGTAATCCCCGCCTTTGTCTATGCCGCCCGCTATCAGCACCACTCTCTTGTCCAGCGACTGGAGGGCGCGCCTGGTGGCGTCAAGATTAGTGGCCTTTGAATCGTCGATGAATTCCACGCCGTCAAGGCCTCCGATCCTCTGGAAACGGTGGCCCAGCCCCTTGAACGCGCGTATGCCTTCCCGGATGCGGCCGTTATCGACCGCCGCTATTTTAGAGACAAGCGCGGCGCAGGCCACATTTTCAATATTATGTTCGCCTTCCAGGGGGATCTCTTCCCGCGGAATGCGAAATTCACCGGCGCCGTCAAGGCTGACGGTTATGTCTTTCTCCCCGAGACGCGCTTCGCGGCCGCCGGCGCCGTAAAAACAGGTCTTTGCTCCTATGGCATTTGTCATCGGGTCGTCACGGAGATCGCAATGCAGCACGGCCCAGTCGCCGCCGGATTGATTCCGGAATATACGGTATTTCGCCGCCTTGTAACTATCAAGATCGGTGTGCCTGTCATAATGATCTTCCGCGACGTTAAGCAGGACTGCGATACGCGGCCTGAACGTTCTTATGGTCTGGAGCTGGAAAGAGCTCACTTCCACGACCGCTATGCTGTCTTCCGTAAGCGCGCCGACTTCCCCGCTCAAGGGGTTGCCTATGTTGCCGCAGACCACGGTGTGTTTCCCCGAACCCGAAATGATCTCGCCGATAAGTTTTGTGGTCGTGCTTTTGCCGTTTGTGCCCGTTATGGCGATAACGGACGCGCCGCAGAAAACGTATCCCAGTTCCAGTTCCCCTATTACCGCGCTGCCTTTGGGGATGATCCCCGAACGCATAAGCTGCGCGGCATCAATGCCGGGGCTGGTCACTACAAGGTCCATGCCGGAACAGAACCGCGCCGTGTGCCCGCCCAGTTCGTGCCGCACTTTATATCCCTTAAGCCCTTCCAGGCGTTCCTGTATGTCATCGCCGTCGGAAGACTCGCTCACGCTTACACGGGCGCCCTTACGGGCAAGAAGCTCAGCGGCGGCAAAGCCGCTCGCGCCCAGCCCGAGCACAAGGATTTTTTTGTTTTTTACGTCAAACATGTTCCCCGTCCGAGGTCATTGTATCTTTAAAGACGCTATGCTAAAAAGCGCGAGGATGGCGGCTATGATCCAGAACCTTATCGTGATCTTTGATTCCTGCCATCCCATTATCTGAAAATGATGGTGTATAGGCGACATAAGGAAAATACGTTTTTTTCTGATCTTGAACGACGCCACCTGAAGGATGACGGACAGCGCCTCGATCACGAACACCCCGCCCACTATCAGTAAAAGAAATTCTTTTTTGATCAAAATGCTGACGATGGCGATCGAACCGCCCAGAGAAAGAGATCCGACATCGCCCATGAAAACACTGGCCGGATGGCAGTTGAACCATAAAAACCCCAACCCGGCGCCGGTCAGCGCGGCGCAAAAGACCGCGAGTTCCCCCGCTCCCTGCAGGTAGAACACCTGCAGGTATTTGCTTATTTCCGCGTGTCCCGTTATGTAGCTGAAGACCGCGTACGTGAACGTTATAAAGGCCATGCATCCGATGGCAAGGCCGTCAAGCCCATCGGTAAGGTTCACGGCATTGGAGGTCCCTGCTATCACCAAAAGCGCGAAAAGTATATAGAACAGGCCCAGGCTGCAGACCGCGTTCTTCATAAAAGGGATGTAAAGACCCGTCCCGATCGCGCTGTCTTTCAGTATAAAAAGCCCTATAAAAAAAGCGAGGGCCAACTGGCCCGCGAGTTTCGTCGCCGCCCTTATGCCTTTCGCGCTTTTGTTCCGCACTTTCATCAGGTCGTCAGCGAGGCCTATGATCCCGAGCCACACCATGCCCGCAAGAGCAAGAAGCACATAATCATTGTCCAGGCGGCACCACAGAAGAGACGAGACCAGGACAGAGACCAGTATCAAAACACCGCCCATCGTCGGGGTACCTTCTTTATGTTTGTGCAGGTCATACAGGCTTCCCACGTATTCCCTGCGCACATACTGTCCGATCCTGAGTTTTTTGAGAAGATTTATCACCGCCGGCCCGAATACCACGCATATCAAGAACGCGGTCACCGCGGCCATCGCGGACCGGAAGGTTATGTAGCGGAATATGTTGAACCCGAACCAGTATTCTTTTAACGAGTACAGGATATGGTAAAACATCTAAGTACTTCCTCCATTCTGGCGGCGCGCGATCCTTTCAACAGTATCAGCGGATCGGGGCCGGCTATGTTCTTTATTATGCTGGCGGCGTCTTCATGGTTCTTCGCGCAGTGAACGCGGTCCCCGCTCATCCCGCTTTCGAGCGCGCCTTCTATTATGCTTCTGGCCTCGTCTCCCAGAGTTATCAAAAGATCCAGTTTTCTTTCGGCTATGCTCCTGCCCAGCATCCTGTGGAACATGCCGCTTGACCTGCCGAGCTCTTTCATGGAACCGGCCACCACCACTTTTTTCCCCGTTGAAGGGCTGTCCTGAAGCACCTGCAGGGCGCTGTCAAATGAATTGGGGTTGGCGTTATAAGAATCATTTATGAAGGCGAATCCGCCCACGCTGACCCTTTCAAGGTGCATGGCCGGCGGAGAGATGGCCCTGAGATTTTCCCCTATTTCCAGGTCGCTCACGCCGAGGTGCCAGGCGGCCGCGATAGCCGCGGACGCGTTGTACACATTATGCACCCCTTCCAGCGGCACAGAGAACTTTTTGCCGTTAAGGAAAAAATCGCTGCCGCCCGCGAACGCGGAAATGCCGCTTATCAGAAAATCGCTGCCTTCCGATATGCCGAAAAACTTTCTTTCGACCCTGCAGGCCGCGCCGGTCAAAAGATCGTCGTCTTTATTCAGAAAAGCGGCCCCGTCGGACGGAAGGACATCGAGAAGGCTCGTTTTCTCGCTAAACACGCCTCTTCTGTCCCCGAACGATTCAAGGTGGCCGTTGCCGATATTGGTGATGATCCCGATATCCGGTCGGGCTATTTCCGCCAGCCGCCGGATCTCACCGGGATGATTGGTACCCATCTCCAGCACCGCGGCGTCATACGAACCATCCAGTTCGAACAACGTAAGGCTGAGCCCGATGATATTATTGTAGGACTTCCTGCTCGCGAGGGTCTTGTACCTGGAGGACAAAAGATGCGCCAGTATCTCTTTCACTGTCGTCTTCCCGTTGGTGCCGGTCACCCCTACAACGGGTATGAACACCCGCTGTCTTATCTCGGCCGCTATCTTGCTCATCGCGGAAAGCGCGTCATCCACGATGATGATGTGATCGACCTTCCGGCTCAGCTCAGGAATCGTATCGCGCTCAAGGATAAGGGCCTGGGCCCCTTTAGCCGCGGCTTCTGCCACAAAATCATGCCCGTCAAAATTCGCGCCCTTTATGGCCACAAAGACCTGCCCGGGCGCGATGGTCCTGGAATCGGTGCATAATCCGCCGATGAGCGTGTCCGGAGCTTTTGATAAAAGTTTCCCGGACGTTACCTCCTGTATCTCCCTTAAAGTAAGATCTATCATTTCTCCTGGGACCGCCGTGTTTTAACAGCCCAACTCTTTCAATATCTCGCCCGCTGTCTCCTTATCGTCAAAATGGGTACGGGTACGGCCTATTATCTGGTGATCCTCGTGCCCCTTGCCCGCGATGACCACTATGTCGCCTTTATCCGCCATCTTAAGCGCTTCTTTTATAGCGTTCCGCCGGTCCTCTATTATACTATAGTTATTTTTAGCGCGCATACCCTTTTCGATCTCGCCAAGTATCGCGAAGGGATCCTCCGTTCTGGGGTTATCACTCGTCAGTACCGCGTGATCGCTCAGGCGTACCGCTATATCCCCCATAACGGGTCTTTTGCTCCTGTCGCGGTCCCCTCCGCACCCAAACACGCATATAATCCTGCCTTCCGCCAGCGGGCGCAGGCATTTAAGTATGTTTTCCAGCGCGTCCGGCGTATGCGCGTAATCCACAAAAACGCGGAACGGCGTATTGGACGAGACCACGTCCAGCCGGCCGGGCACCGGAACGGCTTTTTCAAGGCCTTCTTTTATGATCCCCAGGTCCAGCCCGCTGTTCAAAAGCGCTGACACGGCCGCCAACACGTTGTACACGTTGTGTTTTCCTATAAGCGCGGTCTTCAGGCGCGTTTTGCCAAGGCCGACCGCGTAAAGATCGAATTCCGTGCCGGTAGCGTAGAACCGTATATCGCCGGCGCTGACATCGGCCGGGCAATCTATGCCGAACGTCACGAGTCGGGCGGGATCCATGCCCGTCCGGATGCTCCCGACCATAGGGTCATCCGCGTTTATGACCGCCATGCCGCCCGGTTTAAGGTTCCGGAAGATCTTTGTCTTGTCGCGGAAATACGTATCCATGTCCTTATGATAATCCAGATGTTCCGGAGTTATGTTGGTGAAAACGGCGCTGTCCAGGCCTATGCCCCTGACCCTGCCCTGGACAAGCGCGTGGCTGGATATCTCGACAGCCGCCGCTTTTTTACGGTCCGCGACTATTTCCGACAGCAACCTGTTAAGCGTAAGGGCGTCCGGTGTGGTCATGGTGGAACGCCTGAAAACGTCTCCCGCGGTCTTGATGAACACGGTGCTTATGAAACCGCTGCTTATCCCCGCGTTGTTCAGGATGGTATCGATCAGGAACACCGTGCTCGTCTTGCCGTTGGTCCCCGTCACGCCGTGAACGGAAAGCGATTCCGAAGGCCTGCCGAAAAGGCTATGGGCTATCCTCCCCAGTTCTTCCCGCATACCCTGAACGACCAGCACTTTCCCGAGGTATTCATCTTCCAGTCCCGACGGGTCCTTTTCACACAGGACAAAAGAGGCCCCTTTCTCCAGGGCCTGCCTCGCGTAATCATGGCCGTCATGCTCCGTCCCCTTCAGCGCGACAAAAATGTCCCCGCCTTTCACCAGACGCGAATCGGTCTTTATGTTCTCGCCGGTCATGAAGCCGCTTTTTATAAGATCTTCTATTTTTGACATCATGCGTTATCTTCCGCTCCGCTTTTTTCCTCGCCGAGGTATTGCAGGACGCGTTCCGCTATGTTCCTGAAAGTCGGCCCCGCCACTGTTCCGCCGAAATGTGATGTGCGCGGATCGCGGGCTGTGACCACTATGCTGACAGCGGGAAATTCCACCGGCGCGAAACCTATGAAAGTGGCGTCATATTTATTCGAATAATAACCCCCGTTCGGGTTGACCATCTGCGCCGTTCCGGTCTTGCCGCAGACATCGTAAAGTTTGGACGCGGCGTATCTGCCTGTCCCTTCCGTGATGACGCTGACCAGCGCTTCCTTCATCTTACCGCATGTCTCCTCACTGATCACCCTGCGCCTGACGGCTGGTTCGTATTTTTTAAAGGCTTCCCCTTCCCAGGTGGTCACTTCTTTTATAATATAAGGCCTCATGAGGTATCCGCCGTTAGCTATAACGCTCACGGCGCAAGCCAGCTGTATGGGGGTGACCGCTATGCCCTGGCCTATCGGTATGGTGGTTATATCGCTTCTGGACCATTTCGAAGACGGCCTGCTTATACCCCCCACTTCCCCGGGAAGTTCCACCCCCGTATTCTGGCCGAAACCGAACCTGTGGATATACTCGTATAATTTTTTCTCCCCGAGCCTTTCCGCTACTTTCACCGTTCCGATATTGCTCGATTTGGACACCACTTCACGGAACGAAAGGTCGCCGTAGCGGTGAAAATCATGTAACACCCGCCCGCCCGCTCTGTAATCCCCGTTCTCACAATAGAAAGTATCCTCCAGGGTCACCTTTCCCTCGTTCAGCGCCGCGCTCGCGGTGACTATCTTGAAAACACTGCCCGGTTCAAAAACGCTTGCTACGGCTATGTTCTTTATTACCTCGCGGGGCGCCTGGCCGAACGAGTTAAGGTCATAATCGGGGTAATTGGCCATGGCCAGGATCTCTCCGGTGAAAGGGTCCATGACTATAACGGACGCCTCTCTGACTTTGAACTTTTTCGCCATGGCCCTGAGCTCTTCTTCCGCGATGTACTGTATGACGCTGTCCACCGTTAGGACGAGGTTATACC
>Ga0272444_10003529_pt1 | contig 14004 bp, 6 predicted proteins | sample SSMForm13_FD_201033 | JGI IMG/M metagenome (GOLD analysis project Ga0272444, IMG submission 201033) | Marine sediment archaeal communities from Little Sippewissett salt marsh, Falmouth, MA, United States - SSM-Form-13 | ecosystem: Environmental > Aquatic > Marine > Wetlands > Sediment ...
ATTATATAAGGTTTGCCGGGGAGGAGGTCAAAACCGGGACTCGCTTGAACCCCCGATATAACCATATTATAATAATATATTAAAACCATACCATTATGTAAGAAAAATAGCAAATAATCCATTCCATGTGCCCAGAAGGGGCCCAAATTTTGTCTTTCATTATTCGGAGAAGGATGTGAATGAATTTTTAAAAAAAACCTGCATATCAAAAAAAACATTGATTTCCCCTCTGCAAGATAAATCATAAATAACCATTTATCTCTTATAGTCCGGGGAATGTAGATGATTGGCAGGAGCAGGTTTGAGACTCTCTTCATCGCTTTGACAATGATAGCATCATCACTGGCTCTGGGCCCATTGCTGGCGGGGGCCGGGGTTCTATCGGAAGAGCCTCTCTCCGGGAATGAAATTTTTGAGAGCCAACCGCTGATATCGGGAGACTATTCTAAGTTCACCGGTGGGACCTACTGGTACAACCAGCTCCAGGATATGGGATCGGTCGATCCGGTCTCGGATGCGGAGTTGAGGAACGGAGATGTAATGCCTATCTGGAATGATTCCCGATTATCTCCCATACTCAAGGTGATCAGCGGGACCGAGGACCGGGAGAACGGGAATAGCGGGGCTCGGCAGAGCATTGTACTGAACGGCGATACGGTGTTCCTCGCATATTACATTGACAACGGTTCCTCGTTGCAGGCAAGGCTGATCGCATCATACGACCGGGGAAATACTTGGACATCCTTCGTCGATGTCTATACATCAAATGTCAACGCACCGGCCCTTCGCCTGGGGCTTTACATATGGAGCGATAACCTCTACTACTTCATCAACGAGCTCAATTCCGACAGGAACCTCAGGAAACTGCACGTCAAGGAGATCGGACTCTCAAAGTGGACGGGCATCGGGTCGGCTTCACTGACCACAATTCTCAACAACATGGCAGTCGACTTCGATGTCGATAGCGATGACAATTACATTTATCTTGCAACAACAAGGACCGGCGAGCTTGAGGGTTATTTCTACTATTATGACGGAAAGGCATGGTCCAGCTTTACCAAGGTCGTGGACAGGGGTTACTGCAGCAGGGTGGATATCGAGGTCATCACCGTTGGCACGACCCAGAGGATCCTGTATTTCTATGCCAGGCCTTGGGAGAGCAGTGCCTTGGCTGATGGCGACCTCTACATGAAGTATTCCGATAACCTGGGCTCCAGCTGGTCCACTGAAACCCGAGTGATGGATGATAGGAACGATTATTCAACCGTAATATGCATCAACATGAATGGGACTCTTGCCGTTTTCACAAACCATAGGAACGGAGCGACATTTTATGATGATATCACAATGTCAATATCCCGGGACAATGGTGTTACATGGTCGAACGAGGTAACGCTCATTTCCTCGAGGGGCCTGAATACACTGGAATCCGATACTCCACCTGATGACATGCATGTTGTTTTCAACAATGATATCGATCGGCTCTATCTCTGCTACGAGAACGCCGACGATGAAATAAATATGATCTATTCCGACGACTGGGGCTCCAACTGGATATCCGAAGCGAACCAGATACAGATAACAGCCGATTACAGCTTCGATCCACGTTTCAGCTCCAATGGCGAATTTCTCATGTTCGTTCACACTACGGGGAGCGGTTTTTCCCAGAAGGTTCTCTCCATGAGATCATTCGAAACTCCCTCGACAGTGACCTGCTTCGAGACCTCACCTCCAATGGTAAGCAGCTGGAACATGATCGGGATTGATGCGGTCCTTCAGAACAGGACCTACATGTATTACAGGGTGCTAGACGGGCAGACAGACAAATACATCTCCCCCCCATGGGACGGATGGATCAACCTCAGTTTAATGGGCCCTGGAGCAATCAACGGTGTGAGATTCGATCACACAGGCAAGATCGGCCATCTCTGGCCGGTACCCGCCCGGACCCCATCGATAAAGGTCCAGATCAGAATGGACTCCCTCGGACAGCAAAGTCCCACCCTGAGCGGTATCTACATCGATTACAACACATCGGGCTCGTATGACGAGGAACTCTCGGACCTGCTGTGGATCGATTCATACGAGTGTGCTTGGGAGCCCGGTTGGATGAACCACTCGGGTGTCGGAAGGAGCGAGAAGTTCACCACCGAACCCATCGAACTCGAGAACGGACAGACATGGCCGGATACATTGATGATGGATGTATACAACCTGGATTCAACCCATACCATCGATGTCGGAATCATCGATCCCGTGAACGAGACCTATTACACTGGATTCGACCCAGGAGGCCTCTCCCTGATAAGCCAGCCCTCGTCAGAGAAGACCACGATAGTCCAGTGGACGTCCACCTTCCTGAGGGACCTGCCCGAATGGGCAAGAGCGATACAACTCGAGATAAGACTGGTGGGCAGCGGAACGTCCCCTCCAATGGGGGTCCACAGGGTCTGGATGACCGACAACCTGGCCCCGGAGGTGATCGGGATCACCGCCGATCCGGGGTATGCCATATACCGAACCAACTGGGTCGAGTTCTCTGTGCAGGTCGAGGATGACCTCGAGCGGACCGATGAGCTTCTTTCCCAGATGTTCTACAAAAAGCCTGGTTCGGTCGACTGGGAGACCGATGGATTGACAAAGGTCGGGGTGGACGAGAACATCATCACCTGGAACCTCTCGATACCATACAATGCCGAGGTCGGGGAATGGGAGTTGATGGTAAATGTGACGGATACTCTGGATGCAAACACGGGAGACCACGTGTTCACGGAGAAGCTGATGGTGATGAACAACATTCCCTCGGCACCCACCGTCGAGATATCGCCTGGATCTCCCAGGACGGAAGATGACATAACGGTATCCGTCACAATTCCCGGGATGGATGTCGAGACCGGAACGATGAACCTGAAATATTCCTACGAATGGTATCTCAACGGAAAGCTCCATACAACCGTGAACACCTCCGAGCTCTCATCCATCATCCAGGCAGAGCTCACAACAAAGGGAGATACCTGGATGGTCAAGGTCTACACCGTCGATGATCTTAACAGATCTGACTTCGATACCGCAAGCGTTCTCGTTATTAACACAGCCCCCCACAGGAACGGTTCCTGGGGCCCTCTGTACTTCGATGAGGACACCCCCATAGGACCCATGGACCTGAACGACGTATTCTACGACGTGGACGAGGACGAACTTACATTCAATGCAGTGATGGACAATTGGCTGACCTATGAGATCGACGATGACATGCTGACCATAGAACCCGGCTACAACTGGAACGGTGAATTCACGGTGAACATAACGGCAACGGACGGGGAGCTTCATAATTTCATGGTTGTTGAATTCGTGGTAGAGTCCGTGAACGACCTGCCTTTATTCGAACCGGTCGAGGATATGACAGCCGCGGAGGACGAGTGGTTCAACTACACCTTCAGGGCCTGGGATCCAGCTGACCTCGAGGAGGTGACCGTGACTATGAACATCACTGATGAGGTCGCTGGACTGATCGAGGGGGAGAACTACCGGTTCGATGAAGAGAACTCCACGCTCTGGCTGCTTCCCGACAATGATATGGTGGGCGTGTATCATATAAACATAACGTTCACCGACGAATACGGGGGATTTGTATGGACCAATGTGGTGCTCACCATCGAGAACGTCAACGACCCACCGACGGGTGTGATAATGCTGCCCACAACGAACAACCTGACGATCAACAAGGGCGACAATGTCACTTTCATGGCATCCGGAGAGGATGTGGACGACGACGAGGTTTCCTTCTACTGGGTGCAGAAGGGAGGTACATCCGAGGTTACCCTCGGGGAAGGCGAAGAGATGACTTACGCATTCACCATCCCGGGAATCTACAATGTGGTCTGCGTTGTCTCCGACGGAAAGAAGGAAGCATCGATCGGGAAGGTCATCGTTAACGTTCTGGAACCGGTACTGGCGAACAGCGAGCCCCATGATATCGTCCTTGATGCATCCATCGATGTCGGCGGTCTGGACCAGGAGACAGCTGCCGAAGTACTGACATTGTGGGAATCGAGCAGATCCGTCAGGGCGGATATTCCCCTCGTATTGACTGCCTCGGCCATTGATGATGACGATGATGAACTGACCTTCACATGGTCACATGAAAAAAGCGCCATGTGGGTGATGTCAGGCGCTACCGTTACCATCAACCCCAACGAGCTGACACCGGACACCTATGTTTTTACGGTCTCCATAGACGATGGTGCCGGGCACGTGGTCACGGATACGATGAGCCCGATCACGGTACTCTGGACCCCGAGCCCGCAGGTAGATGACGACGATGACGACGGCATAGGTGCTGCTGGCATCGTGATAACAGCCATAGTTTTCCTCTTCTGGCTAATTGTGGTGGCGGCTGTCATTATCTGGCTCATGATCAGGAAGAAGAAGGACAGGGAGCTGGGTGAGAAGGATGGGGTTGCGGAAACGGGGATCACAATGCCCTCGGGACCCCCCAAAAAAGGCGAGGTCATGACCGGGGTGGTTACTGCTCAGCAGGCCACCCAGCAAGGTTCCGCACCTCAGCCAGCCCCGGCTCCGGAGCAGCCCTCGGCACCCGAACCGGCTCCCGGGCCTGCTTCTGAAGAAAACGGGCCTGAACAGCATGGCCCCCCTGAGCCCGAAATGGGGGACGGGTCTTCCCAGCAGGCACCCAAGGAGGATCAGAAAATGCAGGAGCCTCCCGAACAGGAGGGGGATCTCCCGCCCGGACCCCCGCCGGCGCCTGAAGCCCCACCCGTGCAGGATACGGAAGCAACGGTCGAAACATCCGAACCGCCTTCACCGCCGGATCAGCGGGCATAGGTATTCGATCGGGGAAAAAGTCGATCAAGCCGAAGGATCAGCTCAAGCCCGTGATGCAAGATAGTCGGCAAATTCCTTCAGGAACCGAACCACCCAGGGGTCCAGATCAGCATTCTCCAGGGACGAGATACCTTCGGCGGTCTTTGACAGGGCAAGCTTCCTGCTATAATCCTCGGAACCGGTTTCCCTGATCAGGTTCCTGATCCACCCGACATCCTCAACGGTCAGTCCATCGTTTCCTAAAAGGCCCATAAGCTTCTCCTTCTGATCGGGGTCCGATCTCTCAAGAGCCTTTATGATGAGGAGGGTCCTCTTTCCCTCCTCGATGTCCGAGAGATCGGAGGGTCCCCCTCTTTTCGGATCCCCGAAGAAACCAAGTATGTCATCGATCAGCTGAAAAGCTACCCCTACGGGTACGGCAAACCCGGAAAGAGCAGAGAGCTGCTCCTCTGTCGCCCCGTGCAGGAGAGCACCTATCCTGAGAGGTGAATCCAGGGTGTACCTGGCCGTTTTGTATGTGTGCACCCTGATCACCATCTCCTCCGTCCACTCCGGAAGCTCAACGGAATACAGATCGAACATCTGCCCGTAACCGGTATCGCGGATCATCTCCGTCTGGCATAGAAGCGCATCCTGTATCCTATCCTGGGGGAAACCCGAAACGAGAAGGGCTTTCTCACCGAATGATTCGGCCAGGTCTCCTGCAATGATCGCCATGTTCATACCGAAACGCCCGGGGTCCCCGAGATACTCCATATCCCTGTGCAGGATCTCGTACTTGCGGTGGAAGGACGGCAGACCTCTTCTTGTGTGGGATCGGTCTATGATGTCGTCATGGATGAGGAGCATGGTCTGGATCATCTCAAGAGAAATGGAAGCCTTTCTTGCTTTTTCCAGGTCCTTGCCCCCGACCGCCCTGTATCCCATCACCGCAAGTATCGCACGGACCCTCTTGGCATCCCGAAGAGTATATTCCCTTATGGAATCGAGAACGTTCGATATCAAGGGATCATGGAGCGAGTAACTCTTTTCCTCCCTGAAGAACATCTCCACCTCCCGTTCGATCTCGGCCTTCTCCTCTGTCAGGATAGAACTGATATCCATCATTTACACCCTTAAAGTACCGATGCCCTGGGTTCTATTAATATGATTTGCATTGTCTCCCGGCAGAGGGTGTCAGTCACTGTATTCATTATCATAATCCGCAATATTCACAGGAAAAAGCTTAAATGTGTACTATCTTGTATTGAACGGGTGGGGTAGAAATGTCATTGATGCAGACCAACAGATGGAAGGACGAAATGAAGGCCAATCTCCCCAAGTGTCCCGCCTGCGCGGGACCCATGGAATACGGCTTCCTGATATCAAAGGATGCCATTCACTGGGCCGGGGAGCTCGAGGGCAACAAATTCCTGGATGTGGAAAAACCGCTGACGGGACCATTCAAGAGACCACTTGGAGTGAGCATGGCGAGATGCCATAAATGCAGGCTGATGATAACGGTCTATCCCCCGGAATGAGGATCCGGGGAGCATTCCATCTGAAAGGTGGAGTGCCCGATCTGATAGTTATCATTCAGAACCCGCTTCAGAACCGAGATGGTTCCCCTGCCGGCATCTTCCCTGATGGCCCGGGGTGAGACCACTACATGACAGGTCATATACCTCATTCCGGAGGTTATCTCCCAGACATGGATGTCGTGAACGTCAATTACCCCATCGACCTCGAGCATCAAACTTTCCACCTTATCGAGATCCAAACCCCTTGGTGTGAGCTCGAGCAGTATCCTGACCGAATCCCTGATGATCCGGTAGGACCATGCGGCAACCAGCAGCGATATTATCACGGAAACGGCGGCATCCAGCTCGTATATCGGCCAGATGAGCATTATGATCCCGACCATAATGACGGCTCCCGATGAAATGGTATCGGCCATCATGTGGGCCATGGCGCCCTTGAGGTTCAGGTCCCTGCGTTTTGCCTTGTAGAGTAAATAGGCTGAAACCAGGTTGGCGAACAGTCCGAGAAGGGCTACTGCGAGCATCCACCCCGCATCCACCTCGGTCCTTTCCCTGAACCGGGTGTATGCTTCGTAGAGGATGTATCCCGAAAAGGCCAAGAGCCCGACACCGTTCATAAGAGCGGCAAGTACCTCCACCCTGAAAAGGCCGAAGGTCCGGGTCCTGCTCCGGGGCAGGGATGCCGCCCACATTGCACCGAGCGCTATCAGCAGGGATAAGAAATGGGTGAACATGTGGAGGGAATCCGATATCAGGGCCAGACTTCTGGTGACCATCCCTCCGGTCAGCTCGGCGAGCATGACGATCCCGGTCACTGCCAGGGCTGCTATCACCAGGCGGCGGTCCTTTGAGGCAATGTCCCCGTGGCCGTGGCCATGCTCAATGCAGGCCCCGTATATCGGGGCGTGAACCTCGACGCATTCCAGGGATTCATCTCGATCCATTCGATCATCGACCTTTTTGGGTATTGATCCATTTGATCATTCGGATGAACCTTGAAGCTGCCTCACTCCTCGTCGTCGTCAAAAACGATCTTTCCCTTGATCAAAGGGGCCATCAGAGGTTTCTTTGCCTCGGTGATGCCACCTTTCTCTGCTTCCTTATCTTCTTCTGGCGCCCTCATTATCGATTCCTTGGGTATCTGCAGGGACCTCCTCTGATCGAAATCCGTTCCGGTCCCGGGTTTCTGGCTCGCCAGGTCAGATCTCAGATCCTTGAGGTCGAACTCCACCTCGGATTCCTTCTTGGCAAACTTGTAGCCAATGTAACCGAGCCCTATCATGAAGGCAAGGATGAATATCGATGCGATAATGGCTATCACGATCTTGACCCAGAGTTTCTCATCGGGGTCCCTGAGGGATACTGGCCTGTATTCTCCCACATCGATGGTGTAGTTCTGCCAGGTGACCGCTCCTGACCAATCCTCGATCCTGATCGACACGGGATAGGAACCCACCGCAGTGTAATTGTGAAAGATCGGCTGATAGTATATTCCGGAGGAAGGAGTGGAGAATTCCACATCATCCAACGTTCCATCACCCCAGTCGATGGTTGCGGTCAGGGTGTCATAGGGATCGTCCACACCAATCTGGAGGTTTACCCTGCAGGTTCCGTTTATGTTCAGCTCCCATTGGATATTGGTCCCGGTGAGGTTTACCCAGGGGTCTACGTTCCCCTTCTGGGTAACGAAGTCCACGCTGAAGGGTGAGATCGTCTCGTTCGCCCAGTAATATGTGAACGAGGCGCGATAGGTCCCCCAATTGGCCTTCAGCTTGTACCTGATCGTATCAAGCCTGTTGGTCCGCTGGATGTCCTCCCTGTCATCCTCATCAAGTGCAATATACTCCCCCACGAACCTCTCGACGGTGATCCCTGGATCCCTTTCACCCTCTATATCGTTCCATGGTCGGTACTGGATGTAGAGGTAGGCGTCCTCCACGTACATGTTGATGTCATTCCGGAAGCCCGAGGTATTGGATGTAGAGGTCCTTACAATATCGGTGGTCTGGTTCCCGAACCTCTCGGCCTCGACGTTGACCCTTATCTCCACTTCTGTTCCCGGAAGGAACTTCCCCACTCTTCCAGTATTGTTTCCGGGCCCTATACGAGCAGTGTAAGGTCCTCTGTTTGAAAGCTCCCCCTGTCCCGGAAGGGCCGTTGCCTCAAGCCAGTATGCAATAAGCCCTCCTGCTCTCCACGGTTTCCATGATACCGTGATCCCAGACACACCCCGGGAATTTGGTCCTGCACTGATATTGTCCGGAACCCCGGGGAACACCTCGAAGGGCCAGTTCATGACGGCAGTCGCATTTCCATCGTAAACCTCGAGAACGATCCCGTACAGACCTTCCCTGGTGTAATTGAAGGATATCTCCGGAGTTGTGAAGTTCCCCTGCCCGGGTACCATCCATTTGAAGGTGAGGATGTCACCGTCCGGGTCCTCGGACCCCGAAGCCGATAGTGTGACGATCTCATCGAGTCGCGACCATGACGGTCCTGTTATGACCGGGAGGGGGTCCCGTGTCCTCTCAAGTATCTCCACGGAGATATCCAGGTCTGCTGTGGAGTTACCACCTACCGCCTTCAACCTCACGATAACGCTCCCGAGTGGTGTGTCGGGCTGGGTGACCATGTAAACCTTTCCTCTACCCTCTCCAGAGGGGGAGACGCCCACAGGTAGTTTCGGAATGATGAAGGTGATCCCACCTGCAGAGGAGGAGGCGTTGAGATAGAAATCGTCGTAACGATTGCCAGTATTTCTTACGGTCAGCTCCACAGGTTGAACGGTATCCCTTCTGATCGTATCGAAGGGGGATGAAAGTGCAAGCTCCGATGTGAAAACTTCTGATATAGGGTCTATCTGGAAATTTATCTGGTTGTTCGTCTCGTCCGATTCCGCAATATCCCCCCTGCTGTCCGCCCTTATTGTGATATCGAGCGGACCATCGCCCACGGGAAATGGTGTGAAGCTTACAGTTTTCTCCTGACCAGCTTGAAGTGTTATTGGCCTGGTTGTCACATGCCCCGAACTTGTGGTAAGCTCGACCAGGAAGATCGTACGGGTGTCCGTGGGACCGTTGTTCCTTACCGTTGCGTTGATGATGACCTCATCGTTGGCTATGATCGTTCCGGGAAGGACCGAGTAGTCGGTTATCACCAGCTCGGGGGATGTTCTGAGGAACTCCTGCCATGCAGCATCATAGATGGCGGAGTACATGGAAGTGAGGTTCTCTGTCGCGGCCACAAGGTTTTCCAGTGTGAGATTCCACAGTGTCCCGTTGAATCCTCTGACATCCTTGTACCTGACGTTGTTATCCCAACAGTACATGAAATTGTAGAGCATCTCCTTGTAGGTCTTTCCAACCGTTATCTGTTCTGAGTTCTCATCGATCATTTGAACGGTTGACCCGTCCCTCGAGTTGACCCACTTTGCGACATCGGAGGTGTGTATGTGGATCCTTGAAGCATTCAGTCCCATCGGTGATCCAAGGTCCGCACTCCTGTAGTCCGTCACCAATGATGTCATGGAATCATCGGTCCAGAGCAGGGCTTCATAATACTCCTGATAGGAAGCGGTGTTCGGATCGTAGTCCGGAAGCTCCCTGACCTGATCCCACTGAGAATAATCCGTTCTTCCGTACTGGGACATCTTTCCCACATACCTTGACATCCTTGCCGTGCAGTATGCTGCCCTGTGCTTGGCAAGGGAAACTGTGGGTTTTCCTTCCATGAACCATCTGGTGAGGTTCTGCATGGTCCAGTTCGCCCATTTCTGGGCCTCCGAGGGGGCATCGGTCAGAGGTATCCAGGTTTTTCCATGATGGATGAAATAATTGGATTTGTCCCCGTCAGGCTGCCCGTCGTCGGTCCAGGCGAGGAAATTATCATCGCTTGTGGGAATGGTATGTTTGACGTCGAAGGAATCGTCATCCGAGTCCGCTCCGTCCCATTTATACCAGTAATAGAGAAATTCGGCCTTCTCCGGGTGGGTCGAGTTGAAATACCTGTAGGCCTGGTCCGCGATCAGATCTACGATCCCGTAATGAGGGTATACCGGACTGTCCTTGTTACCATCTGTCCATGCGTAAGCATCGCCCTGTTCATGCATGAAGAACGGGTTCAATATCAAGGCCATGAGCAGTATCGCCGGAAGGATAACCGGCCATTTTCCGTTTCTCACAGGGGCCACCTCATGAACCCAAAGCACCTGCGGGTTTTTAAAAGGTATACCCTGGCCTCTTATCAAAAAACTGCAGAGGACCCAAAAATTATCTATTACATCCTTCTCCTGTAAGCCCATATGGAAGGATCCATATTCCTGACCGGGGAGAACCCTGAACTCGCCAGGGCCGAGGTAGAGGGAGCCTTGAAAGCGTTGGGAAAGCATATGGTCCTTGAAAACCCCGACGAACGCATTGTCATGCTCGACGGTCCGGTCCCGCCAGGTCTGGCCTCAAGGCTTGGTTTCAGCCATTTCACCGGTCGAACGGTTTCAATTACCGAAAGCTCGATCCCGGAGATCCTGGTCAAACTGAAGGGTATGATAAGCGAATCTCCTCCGGAAAAGGGCATATCCATGGTGGTGAAGGTACCTGCCGGAAGGTTCGGATTCAGCTCATCCGACCTCTTCACCGCAGCCGAGGATGTGATAAGGTCCGAAGGTAAACGGGTCATGCACCGCCAGCCGGATCTGAAGATGTTCATTATCGTCAGGGACATGACCTACATCGGCTGGATCGATGAATTGACCGATCGCAATTCTGCCAAGCTCCGTAGAGGATCGAGAATGCCCTTCAACCGGCCGGTCGTCATGGATCCGAGACTTGCAAGAGTGCTCGTCAATCTCTCCGGCCTTCCTCCTGACAGTCTTATACTTGACCCCTTTCTCGGGCCCGGGGGCCTCGCTATCGAGGCCGCACATCTCGGGCACAGGGTCATCGGGGTCGAGATGGACCGGGAGATATGCAGGGGTGCACGGGCCAACGTCTCTCATCAGGGCCTTTCGGACCGGATCGAAGTGCAGGAAGGGGATTCCAGAAAACTGGCATCCTACCCGTGGGCCCGGAAGATCAGCAGGGTGGACGGGATCATAACGGACCCTCCCTTTGGCAGGTCAGCCGGCACCATGGGGCAAGATCCGGGAAAGCTTCTTTACAAGGTACTTGAGGAGGTCAATGACCTCATGGAGCCTGGTTCACCTCTTGTTCTGGATTCGTTCTCGGAAGAGATCATCGATAATGTTCCCGGCTTCGGGCTTTTGAGGAAATTCGATATTCGGGTTCACAAGAGCATGACACGCCATATCGGGCTTCTTGTAAAGATTGGAGAGGAAAGGAAAAAATCTGACCGGTCCTGATCCCGTTCCATGGTCATCCGTCACTGCTTTGGAGGCTGGACGGGGGGTCTTGCAGGCATCTGCGTGGCACCCTGTAGGCCCATAGTCCGGGGGGGTGTTATCGGAGCTGCGGATCTTGGTTGAGGCGGCATACCCGCACCTTGTGGCATAGGTCTTGGCGGCTGCCTGGCCGGAACAGGCGCCTGCATGGGTCTCGCCTGTGCCATGGGTTGATGCTGCATTGGCTGTGGAGGTCTTTGGGCCGGGACCGGACCCGACCTTACAGGTACTTGCTGCGACTGAGCCGCAGGTGCTGCCGGCAGTGCTGGTGCGGACGGTGGTGGCAGCGCCTGTGCTTCCTGAGCCTGACCCAGTTTTTCCGGCTCGCCCTTCATCTTCTCCTTGATCGCCCATGGCCTGTATTCGCCGGTCTCGTCGTAGCCTGTATCTATTGGGGAAATAATTATCTGGTTGTACTTCACGATGAAAACGAAGGCCGCAGCCGCAAAGATGATTATGAGTATCAGGGGAACGAGTATCATCCAAAGCGGCATCGTTTCCCCGTCCTCATCGTCATCTCTGAGATCGATCGGAATGTAGACATTGAAGGTCTTCTCCATCACACCCTGCTCGCTGATGGGGATGTTACCCTCAAGTAAAACGGTGAACTTGTGATTTCCTGGGGATGAGGCCGTCCAGGTGAACACTACCTCCGATGTCTCCTGAAGCTTGAGGTAGGTGATGTTCGCCCTGTCCACTTCGAATGAGCCGTCATAGAGTACGATCTCTAGCTCATCGAACCTGGTGGGGTTCAACTCCTCGGTTCCGATGTTCTCTACCCCCACCTGGAAAGAATATTTCCTATCCCTGACGCCTTTGAAGACCTGGGTGAAGGTCTCATTGTTTACCCGTGGGTCGCGGATATCGAACATCAGCCTGTAGAATTTGATCTCGATGGGAAGAATGAACTCAAGTGGCTCCGTCTGGTCGGCTCCGGGTGTAGGTTGGGAAATGCCCTTCATCTTCACCGTGATGGAACATTCTTCCTCAATGGTATATGCCCTTGGATTGATGTTCAGGACGGCGTATGCCGTCTCGCCGAAGGCTATGTCCACGTATGTGGACTGCAACCTTAGCCAGTCCTGATAAGGATTATCCACCCAATCGAGCTTGATCACATCGGCTATGTTACCGGTATTTGTGACCTTGACCCTAACGGCCCTTGCCTGGTCATGGTCCATGGAGAACTTGAGTTCGGGCTCCGAAGGATCAATATCCATCTGGAAATTGTAGAACGGCTGAACATGGATTTCCAGGTCCAAAAAGGTAAGGGTGGAGCCCTGCCGGGTCTCGTTCTGCGAATAGCCGGATATCCTTATCGAATAGCCTTCATAGAAACCCTTCAGGTTGGGGAGAGGCGTGTCCGGATCCGTATCGGCTGCCGCATCGAAAGGTATCTCGACTATGAGCTTTACAGGAAATGTCTCATTAGGAGCGATCTCCTGGTTTGACAGGTCGAGATCGAATTCCGCCCAGTCCGAATCCACGGAAAGGTTGAACGTGTCGAGCCAGTTCCCGAGATTCCTGACATTGATGGTGTATTCCACCTGGCCCCCCACGAAACCCACCTTCTCCTTTTGGGGTGTTGTGATCTCGACCTTGTACTTGAGCGGGATCTCGAAATATATCCTCTCCTCTGCCAAGACATGCGGGGGATCGAAGGGACCGCCCACGGCCTGAATAACGATGAAGGGAAGACCTTGACTTCCCTTGGACGATGCAACCGTGGTCTCCTCGACAAAGACCACCATGTCAAGCAGAGCCGTGGTCTGAGGGCCAAGACCTTTTACCCTCTGGAGAGGGGTCTGATCGATGCCTACCCACCATCCCCTGGGTTTGTAGAATATCTTCAGTTCCTGGTTCGGGTCTCTGTCGTTTCCCAGATTCGTGAAGTTGAATTTCATCTTGTTCTCTCTTCCTGGCTCCACCAGGATCGGTTCTTCGAAATGCTGGATGCTTGCCGCGTATCTGATATCTGCGAAAAGCGTGCAGGAATCGCTTTCTGTGTTATAGTCCATGGTGTTGGACCTGACGGTCAGAATGAGGTTTACACTGTAGAACCTGGGGGCATTCTCCGGGACCGTGATCTTGGTTATCACCCTGAACGGCTCTTCCGCTCCCGGAAGGACATCGGAAGGCAGCTTGGTTCCCGATGCAAAATCAACCCTCCATCCCTTTCTGATATGGACATCATCCACCTTGGCGTTAAGAGTGTAATCATCCTCGAAATTCCCTCTATTATAC
>Ga0272444_10003530_pt1 | contig 14004 bp, 8 predicted proteins | sample SSMForm13_FD_201033 | JGI IMG/M metagenome (GOLD analysis project Ga0272444, IMG submission 201033) | Marine sediment archaeal communities from Little Sippewissett salt marsh, Falmouth, MA, United States - SSM-Form-13 | ecosystem: Environmental > Aquatic > Marine > Wetlands > Sediment ...
CCCTTATGCAATTAAAGGAGGGATTGGACGATGGAAGATACACTTACCGTCTTCAAGGCCAGCAAGTATTGTAATGTCTCCTCGAAAACCATCATCAACTGGATCGACGCCGGACACATCAAGGCCTACAAGACCGTAGGCGGTCACCGGCGCATCAAACGCGGCGACATGGAAGCCTTCATGCAGCGCCAGGGCATCCCTATCCCGGAAGAGGAATTCGCCGATGAACGCCATCGCATTCTGGTCGTGGACGACGATCCGATCATCGTCGAGACCATCGTCCAGGCACTGGAAGAGGACGAATTCGATTACGAGGTCATCAGCGCCTCGGACGGATTCGAGGCCGGACTACAGGTCAACCACTTCCACCCCCACCTGATGATCCTGGATATCATGATGCCGGACATCAAGGGCAACGAGGTCTGCCGCAAGATCAAATCCAACGAGGATACCCGGGACACCAAAATCATCGTCCTGTCCGCCTACCTGGATGAGGAGAAGTTCGCGGAGATGAAATCCCATGGCGCGGATGTCTGTTTTTCCAAGCCGCTTCCTCTACCCCAACTCAAGGAAGAGGTCGCCCGGTTGTTGGAGCTTAGATAGTGTCCATCCAGAAATGGCCAATTTGCCCGATATCGGCGTTGCCCGAAAAATTTTATCCTCGGAATATCAACCATATGCCTCCGGTAAAATTTTCCAGGCGCCTTGATCTAAGGCCAAATTTTCCTATTTCTGGACGAACACTGGATAACCGATCACTTTCGCCTTTCGGCCATAAATAAGGAGGCGTCGCATGAAACTCAAGGAAGCGCTGGAAAAAAAGAAATTTATCGTTACCTCGGAGGTTCAGGCCCCCATGGGAGACGATGATCCCGAAACATTGGTGGAAAATCTGAAACGAATCCGCGGCCGCATGGACGGTGTTGCCATTGCCGACGTGGAAATGGAAGGCATCGTCGGGGACAGCATCCGTACCTGCGAGCTGCTCAACGAGAATCGCTTCGATGCCATCTACCAGACCACCACCCGCGATAAAAGCCGTATTCAACTGCAAAAGGATCTGAACCAGGCCCACGACTCGGGCGTCGAAAACCTGCTGGTGTTTACCGAGGATTACCGCATCTCCGGCGACAGCCTGCAGGAGACCATGTTCTTCCATGTGGACTCGGGCAAGCTGGCCTCGGTCCTGCAGCATTTAAGGGACGGCCGCACCGTGGATGGCAAGGATCTGCCGAGCCCGGTGGATTTCATCATGGGTTCCGGGGTGGAATCGCCCTGGGGTAAGAATGTGCCCAAACAGGGCATGAACGAACTGGAAACCATGCGCGAAATCGGTACCGGTTATTTCCTGACCACCCCGATCTTCGACCTGGATCAATTCGAGAAATTCCTGAAGCAGATCAAGACCTTTAATGTGCCGGTGATTGCCGAGGTGATGCTGCTCAGAAATGCCGCCATGGCCCGCTTCATCAACCGGCATTTCAAGGCCGGGCTGGTCCCCGACTGGGCGATCCAGAAGCTGGACAAGGCCCCCAACAAGCTCAAGGCCAGTGTCGAGTTGTTCTCCGATACGATCAAGGGCCTGCGCGATCTTTGCGATGGCGTGCACATCATCACGTTGGGCGGCATCGACAAGATTCAGCCGTACCTGGATGCGGCAAAAATTAGGTAGTGCCCATCCAGAAACGGCGCCTTTCACCCGATTCTGGCGTTGGGCAACAAATTCAAATCCTCAAAATATGACTAATATTCCTCCGGTTTGAATTTGTTGGCCGCCTTGGACTCGGGCAAAATTCACCATTTCTGGACGGACACTAGGTAAGTAGGTTGTTAGCCTCAAGACTGAAGGTCAGCATATATGCCCTTCAGCCTTCCACCTTCATCCTAAAGACCTAACCTTTGGAGGCAACCCAATGACCGACCCCATCGAATTGGAAGATCTGGAGTGTCAATTCAAGGCGGACGTCCTCGAACGGGTGCCCGATGCGCTTTTGGATCTGTGCATGACCTGCGGCACCTGCACCGGCGGATGTCCGGCATCGGGCCTGATGGACATGGACCCGCGTAAACTGCTGCGCATGGTCAATCTGGGCATGGACGAACAGGTGAAAAAAAACAAGTGGGCCTGGGTGTGCACCATGTGTGCCCGTTGCGTCAATGCCTGTCCCATGAAGATCAACATCCCCAAGCTGGTCTATCAGCTGCGCGGATCCTGGCCCCGGGACAAGCGTCCCAAGGGCATCCGCGGCTCCTGCGATCAGCATATCCGCGCCGGCAACGCCATGGGCGTGCCCACCGAGGACTTCATCTGGACCGTGGAGGACGTGGCCGAAGAAATCCGTGAGACCCAGCCCCGGTTCAAGGACCTTAAGGTCTCGGTGGACCGGGTAGGAGCATATATGGCCATCAACCAGAACTCCCGCGAGCCGGTCACCGAGCCTGACGAGCTGGGTCCCTTATGGAAGATCCTGCACCTGGTGGAAGCCGACTGGACCTACCCCTCGGTGATGTGGGCCGGTGAGAACTACTGTCTCTTTCTGGCCGACGAGGAAGGCTGGCGCTATATCCTGGAGGAATTCGTCGATCACATCGACAACACCCTGGGCTGCGAGCTGGTGGTCAACACGGAGTGAGGGCACAGCTACTTTGCGATCCTGGAAGGATTGCGAAAATTCAAGATTCCCCACCGCTTTGCGTTCACCAGTATCATCCAGCTCTACGCCCAGTGGATTCGTGAGGGCAAGCTCAAGGTCAACGCCGACTGGAACCGGGACCTGAAGGTCAAGTTCACGGTCCAGGATCCGTGCAATATCGTCCGCAAGACCCTGCGCCAGGAGATGGCCGATGAACTGCGCTTCGTGGTCAAGACCATCGTCGGTGAGGATAATTTCGTGGACATGATCCCCTGCGGAGTCAACAACTACTGCTGCGGTGGCGGGGGCGGCGCCTTGCAGGGCGGGTTTCCCGACGAGCGTCGGGCCTACGGCAAAATCAAGTTCGATCAGGTCATGGCCACCGGCGCGCAGTATGTCATCGCGCCCTGCCACAACTGCCACACCCAGATCGAAGACGTGGGTGAGCATTACGGCGGCGCCTACCGCGTGGTGCACATCTGGACCATCATGTGCCTGGCCATGGGCATCCTGGGCGAAAACGAACGCACCTATCTGGGACCGGACCTGGCCGATCTGGGCCTGTAGAACCGATTCACACCGAGCCTTCAAAACGACCGACGATTCTTGGGCTTAGCGCATAGAGCCTGTTTGAGAAGTCTGGATCAGGCCCGATAACAAGGCGGAAAGTGACTTAAAAGCGGAGCATATACGTAATATGTGAGCATTTTGAGACAATTTCCAACGCCGTTAGCGGGCCTTAGACGGATTTATCAAACAAGCTCTTACATCTGGCATCCATAAAGGAGTTTGATCATGACACACACAACCACAGGTGCGGTTCTGGTCGTCGGCGGGGGGATTGCCGGCATTCAGGCCGCGCTGGACCTGGCCGATTCAGGCTACCGGGTCGTTATGGCCGAGCAGCGTTCGGCCATCGGCGGCGTGATGTCCCAACTGGACAAGACCTTCCCCACCAACGACTGCTCCATGTGCATCATCTCCCCCAAGCTGGTGGAAGCCGGCCGCCATCTTAACATCGATTTGTTCACCATGACCGACGTTGAGACCATCGAGGGACAGACAGGCAACTTCTCCGTCACCCTGCGCCAGCGGCCACGCTACATCGACATGGAGAAATGCACGGCCTGCGGCGAATGCAGCAAGGTGTGCCCCATCGATGTATCCAACGACTTCGATCAAGGGCTGGCGGATCGCAAGGCGGCCTTCAAGCGCTATCCCCAGGCTATGCCGTCGGCCTACACCATCGAGAAAAAAGGCACGGCGCCCTGCAAGGCCGCCTGTCCGGCCAACCCCAGTTTCCAGGGCTGCGTGGCCCTCATGGCCCGGGGCAAGTACAAGGAGGCCTTTGAACTGTTCCGCAGCGAACACCCCTTCCCCGGCGTCTGCGGCCGGGTCTGCCATCACCCCTGCGAGACGGCCTGCACCAGGGGACAGGTCGACGCACCGGTCTCCATCATGGCCCTGCACCGTTTTCTGGCCGACTGGGCCCGGACCAACGGCGTCACCTTCGTTCCTGAGAAAAAGGCCCGGCGATCAGAGAAAGTGGCCGTGGTGGGCAGCGGTCCGGCCGGCCTGGCCTGCGCTTATTTTCTGGCCATCGGGGGGTTTTCGGTGACCGTCTTCGAAAAGCACGATGTGCTGGGCGGCATGCTGGTGCTGGGTATTCCGGCCTACCGCCTGCCCCGGGAGATCGTCGATGAGGAGATTGCCATTCTGCGGGAATTGGGCGTCGAATTCAAAACCGGCGTCAACCTGGGCAGCGATGTGACCGTCGGCCAGCTGCGCGACCAGGGCTATGGGGCCTTTTTCATGGCCATCGGCTCCCAGGAGTGCAAACTGCTGGGCATCGAGGGAGAAGAAATAAAGGGCGTGTGGCCGGGGGTGGATTACCTGTTGCGCACCAACCTGGGCGAGAAGATCGATCTGGGGAATCGCGTGGCCGTGATCGGCGGCGGCAATGTGGCCATGGACGCCGTGCGCACCGCCTTGAGGTGCGGCGCCAAACAGCCATTTATCGTCTACCGCCGCAGCGAGGCCGAAATGCCGGCCAGCGCCGAGGAGATCGCCGAGTGCCGCGAGGAGGGCATCGAGATCATGACCCTGGTCAATCCCGTACGGGTGGTCGAAACCGACGGCCGGGTCACGGCTATCGAATGCATCCGTATGCAGCTGGGCGAGCCGGACGCATCCGGCAGGCGGCGTCCCGAGCCCATCGCAGGATCGGAATTCACCATCGCGGTCGATGCGGTGGTGCCGGCCATCGGCCAGGAGTCGGACTGGGCCTGTCTCACCGATGAGTGCGCCTGCACCTTGAGCGACTGGGGCACCATGATCGTTGATCCGGTAACGTTGCAGTCCGCCGATGCCGACATCTTTGCCGGCGGCGACGCTGTCAGCGGCCCCAAAACCGTTGTCGAGGCCATTGCCGCCGGAAAAACCGCCGCCGAATCAATCCATCGCTTTCTGGCCGGTGAGGATCTTGCGGCCGGTCGGGCACCATCGCTGACACCGGTCGAGGATGTTGACCTGTCCGCGGCGGTGCCCCTGGCCCGGCAGACAATGCCTGTGGCCGACCCGGCAACCCGAAAAACCACCTTCGACGAAGTCCAGTTGGGTCTGGACGAGGCGGCGGTTCAGCAGGAAGTTCAGCGGTGCCTGGCCTGCGGCGTGTGCTCGGAGTGCTACCAGTGCGTGTCGGCCTGCCTGGCCGACGCGGTCTGCCATGAGATGACCGAACAGATCCATCAGGTTCAGGTAGGGGCCGTGATCCTGGCCCCGGGCTTTACTGCCTTTGATCCCTCCATCTACGAGACTTACGGCTACAGCAGCCATCCCAACGTGGTCACCAGCCTGGAATTCGAGCGCATCCTCTCGGCGTCCGGCCCCTTTGCCGGACACCTGGTGCGGCCCTCGGATCGTCAGCCTCCGCGCAAGATCGCCTGGCTGCAATGTGTGGGCTCACGGGACCTCAACGCCTGCGACAACGGCTACTGCTCGTCGGTGTGCTGCATGTACGCCAACAAGCAGGCGGTAATCGCCAAGGAACACAGCGAAACGGAACTTGACACGGCGATTTTCTTCATGGACCTGCGCACCTTTGGCAAGGATTTCGACAAGTACGCCACCAGGGCCCGCGAAGACCACGGGGTGCGCCACGTCCGCTCGCGCATCCATTCGGTGTTTCCGGCCGAGGGCGACCGTCTTCGTATCGTCTATGCCAGTGAAGCCGGCCGGAGCGTGGAGGAGCAGTTCGACATGGTGGTCCTGTCCGTGGGACTGGCCCCCAACCCCGATGCCATCGCCCTGGCCCATCGCCTGGGCGTGGATCTGAACCACTACAACCACGCCAAAACAGGCTGTTTGACACCGGTGGCCACCAACCGCAAGGGCATCTTCGTCTGCGGCGCATTCCAGGAACCCAAGGACATTCCCCACTCGGTGATGGAAGCCTCGGCCGCCGCCTCGGCCGCCGCCGGGCTGTTGGCCGAATCGCGCTGGACCCAAAGCCGCCGCCGCGAGCTGCCGCCGGAGCTGGATGTGTCCGGCCAGGGGCCACGCATCGGCGTCTTCGTGTGCAACTGCGGCATCAATATCGGCGGCATTGCCGACGTGCCGGCCGTGCGCGACTATGCCGCCAATCTCCCCAACGTGGTTCACGTGGAGGACAACCTGTTCACCTGCAGCCAGGATGCCCAGGACCACATGAAAGCGGTCATCCGGGAAAAGGGCATCAACCGGGTGGTGGTGGCCTCCTGCTCCCCCCGCACCCACGAACCGTTGTTCCAGGAGACCATCCGTGATGCAGGCCTCAACCGCTACCTGTTCGAAATGGCCAACATCCGCGACCAGAACACCTGGGTACACATGAATGATCCGGCTCGGGCTACGGCCAAGGCCAAAGATCTGGTGCGCATGGCTGTGGCCAAGGCGGCCTATATCGAACCGCTGCATCAGGTGAGCCTGACCATCACCAAGACCGCCCTGGTGGTGGGCGGCGGCGTGGCCGGCATGGAAGCGGCCCTGGGGGTGGCCGACCAGGGCTGCGACGTGGTGCTGGTGGAACGATCGGACCAGTTGGGGGGTGTGGCCAACGGGCTCAACGCCACCTGGCAGGGCGAGCCCATCGTCCCCTACCTGGCCCGGACCATCGACCGGATCCAAACCCATCCGCGTATTCGTCTGTTTACCCGGTCCCAGGTCAAACGCACGACGGGCAGCATCGGCAACTTCTCCACCACCCTGGTTACGGGTAACGGCGATCAAACGCAAACCGTTATCGCCCACGGGGCCACCATCCTGGCCACCGGCGGCGGCGAGTACAAGCCGGATCTTTATCTTTACGGCCGGCACCCGAATGTACTCACCCACCTGGACATGGATGCGGCCATGGCGGTTAAAGACAAACGGCTGCTGCGGGCCAGGAGCGTGGTCTTTATCCAGTGCGTGGGCTCCCGGGATGACAACCGGCCCTATTGCAGCAAGATCTGCTGCACCCACAGTCTGAAAAGCGCCCTGGCCGTCAAACAGATCCACCCCCAAAAGAAGGTGAGCATTGTCTACCGCGACATCCGCGCCTACGGCTTCCGCGAGGACCTTTACAAGCAGGCCCGCGAAGCGGGCATCCTGTTCATCCGCTACGAGCCGGAAACACCGCCCCGGGTGTCCACCGATGCGGACAATCACCTGCTACTGGAGGTAACCGACCATGTGCTGCGCATGCCGGTGCGGCTACGGCCCGATCTTTTGGTCCTGGCCACCGGTGTGGTGCCAAACGCCAACCGCCACTTGTACGAACTGTTCAAGGTGCCGGTCAATGCCGACGGTTTTCTGGTCGAGGCCCATGCCAAGCTGCGGCCGGTGGACTTTGCCTCCGAGGGAATCTACCTGGCCGGCCTGGCCCACTATCCCAAACCCCTGGAAGAAAGCATCGCCCAGGCCCGGGCCGCCGCCTCGCGGGCCATGACCCTGCTCTCAAGGGAGGCCATCATGGTCGGCGGGGTGGTGGCCACGGTGGACACGGGCAAGTGTGCCGCCTGCTTGACCTGCGTACGCGCCTGTCCCTATGATATTCCCCGCATCGACGAGCACAGCCATGCGGTCATCGACCCGGCCCAGTGCCATGGCTGCGGCACCTGCGTGGCCGAATGTCCGGGCAAGGCCATTACCCTGGCCCATTATACCGACGAACAGCTGATTGCCAAAATCGAAGCACTTTTTGTGGCTGCGTAAACCGTAGGGGCGCGGCGCGCCGTGCCCCTACCCCTAAATGGGAGAAACCATGGACGCGAATCAGGCCCACATGTTGACCGGCATTCTGGATGCCATGGCTGATGGCATCTACATCGTTAACAACGATTACGTGGTCGAGTTTATGAACAAGGCCATGATTCAGGTGTTCGGGGACGGCGTCGGTAAAAAATGCCATGAGGTAGTCAACCACAGCGCCGTGCCCTGCCCCTGGTGCCGGGGCCCGGAGGTGTTCGTCAAGCGTCAGCCGGTGCACGAGGAAGTCTATGTCCCGTCGGTGGACAAGACTTACAACCTTCTCGAAATCCCCCTGCAAAGCAGCGACGGCACGGTTTCCAAGCTGAGCATCTACCGTGACATCAGCCACCGCAAGGATCAGGAATACCGCCTTAAAACCTCCCGCGAAAGCTTTCAAAGTCTGTTCGACCATGTTGCCGTGGGCGTGTATATCAGCAGCAAGGAGGGCAAATTCCTCGATGCCAACCCCGCCCTTTTGGATATGCTGGGCTATACGGACAAGGATGATTTTCTCCAGCTCGACCTGGCCCGTGACATCTACCGCCAGGCCGAAGAGCGCGCCCGGTTTCAGGCGATGATCGAGAAAAACGGCCGTGTGATCGACTACGAAGTGGATTTCCGCAAAAAGGACGGCACGCCCATCACCGTGTTGCTCACCGCCCATGTGCGCTACGATCCCACGGGCAGGGTCCTGGGCTACGAAGGCATCTGCGCGGACCAGTCGCAACGCAAACAGATGGAACAGGAGCTGAAAAAGGCCCACGATTTTCTCAACAATATCATCCAGAGCGCCCCCAATGCCATCATAGGGACCAATATGCAGGGCGACATCATTATCTGGAATCAGGGCGCCGAGGAGACCCTCGGCTACGCGGCGTCACAAACCATCGGCACCATGAATGTGAAAAATCTCTACCCCGACGGCATGGCCCACCAAGTCATGCGCATGCTGCGCAGTACGGATTACGGTGGCAAAGGCAAACTGCGCTCCTATCCCATGACCTTCAAGGCCATGGACGGACGGACGGTGGAGGGCAACCTGTCGGCCACCATCATCTATGATGAGGATGGGCAGGAGAAGGCATCGGTGGGTATTTTCGTGGATCTGGAAGAGCAACTGCATATGGAACGTCAGCTTCACAAAACCCAGGAACAGCTCCTGCAATCGGAAAAACTGGCCGCCATGGGCCGCCTCACCTCCCAGATCGCCCACGAGCTCAACAACCCCTTGTACGGCATCATGAACACCCTGGAGCTGATGAAATCCGAAGTCCCGGAGGGCAATAAGCGGCGAAAATTGTTAGATATGTCATTGTCGGAAACCGTACGCGTGACCGACATGCTGCGCAAGATGCTCTCTTTTTCCAAACCCGACCAGGAAGAGCGCACCCTGGTGGATATCAACACCATCCTGGATGAAATCCTGCTGCTGCACGAAAAGCAGCTGTGGGAGCATTCGATAAAGGTGGTGCACCACTTCGCCGACAATCTCGGCAAGGTCAAGGCGTCCAAGAATCAACTGCGCCAGGTATTTTTGAACCTGATCTCCAATGCCCGGGACGCCATGCCCGAAGGCGGCCGCCTGACCGTGGCCACCGAGGGCGATGACTATTTCATTCATATCACGGTTGCCGACAATGGATCAGGCATCAAGGATGAACACCTGGACCTGATTTTCGAGACCTTCTTCACCACAAAGACCGACAGCGTCAAAGGTGTGGGGCTGGGGCTGTCAGTCTGCTACGGGTTTATCAAAGACCACGGCGGGGATATCAAGGTCGAAAGCCGTCCGGGCGAAGGCACGACCTTTACCATCTCCCTGCCGGTCTGTCGACAACAGACCGATTCCCTCTAAGAGCCTGTTTGGGAAGTCTGGATCAGGCTCTAAAACACTGGCGTTGATTGTATTCAACGTGCTACATGATCTTCAGGATCAAAGATGAAATAACGAATCCGATGTAAATGCAGCCGCCTTGCCTTTATCCAACATACTATTTGCATACCAATGAATTTTGCAATAGACTGGCTTCGCGCCAATCATTGAATGTGAAATGAACAGTCCTATCCCTCAACCCGCGTCCGGTTTATCAAGGAGAAGTTTTGCTGCATGGATGATAAACGAATTTCAGACAAACCGTCCAAAAAGAATCAGTCCAAACCATGGGTCCGGATGGAGCGTGTCGTTGAAGTCAGCCTGCCCATACTGATCATCATCCTTGTCATCTTCAGCTGGTTTGTCGCCCACCGATATCAACAGGCACTGGTTGACACCGTCATCACCGCTTACCAGGAGACGCAATTGGAAGTGGTCCGCTCGGTGGCCCGCAGTATCAGATTTTTCGTTGGGGACCGTCTGGCCCACGATTTTGACATCGACACCATCGAACAGCAAATTCTCAAGCGCTTCGTCGCTCCGATTCACCTGCTTCAAAACGGCGATGCCTGGATCTATGCACCGGGCCATGTGGTATTCGACCTCAGCTCCGATTTCCCGGAAATTTATCGCGGCAAAAGCATGGCGGAAATTTTCGCCATGCAAAAAGAAAAAGGCGCCTTTCACTATGAGGACATGTGCGAGGCCGTCGCCCAGGCACGTGAGGGTATCGGCTGGTACGTCTGGTTGCCGGACAAGGGCAAGGAAATCGCCTCCTGGACACCGGTGCGTTTCGAAAACCATGTCTGGACCATCGGGCTCTCCACACCGCTCAATGAAGTCCTGCAGGCCACTGGCGCTCAGCGCCGAAAGCGTCTGATCAATGCGCTCATGGCCCTGGCGACCCTCTTTGCCGGCTGTTTTTCTCTGACTGCACTATGGGGATTCCGGCATCGGCGACAGCTTCAGCAGGCGGTGGAACAGCATAATCAAGAGTTACAGGACCTCGTGGCGGATCTTGAAAATGAAGTCAGTCGACGCAGTCAGAGCGAAGTGGCCCTCAGGGAGCTTCACGACCGCTTGGACACACTCATCGAGGCACTGCCGGATGTGATCCACTTTAAAGATGCCAAGGGATGCAACCTGGTCGTCAACAAAGCCTATGAAAAAAAAGTCGGTTTAGACAAACAACAAATTTTAGGCAAACGGGATGAAGACTTGCTGCCACCCGATCTCACCGATAGCAGCATTGCAGCGGACACCTTTGTTCGCGAACAGAAAGAAGCCTTGCGCTATGAAGAGGTTCAGCGTCTTGCCGATGGCCGGGAAATCTATTGGGAATCCTTCAAGGCGCCTCTTTTTGATAATGACGGTCAATTGGCCGGTCTGGTGTGCATCAGCCGCGATGTGACCGACAATAAAGAGGCTGAAAAGGAACGTCAGCGCTTGAATGAGCAACTGATGCATGCCCAGAAAATGGAAGCCATCGGTGCCCTGGCAGGCGGCGTGGCCCATGATTTGAACAACATCCTATCTGGAATCATCAGTTATCCGGAACTGCTCATTGCCCGTTTGCCGGAGGACAGCTCCATGATTCGCCCCCTGCAAACCATTCAGGCATCGGGTGAACAGGCTGCCAGCATTGTTCAGGATCTGTTAACGCTGGCAAAACGAGGTTCCACACAAAAGGAAATCATCAATCTGAACAGCATCGTCAATGAATACCTGCAAAGCCCGTCGCATCTCAAAAAAGCCATGCAGCATCCCCACGTCAAGATCAAAACACAGCTCGACAACAGCCTGATGCACCTTCGCGGAGCGCCTGCCGATCTGACCAAGATCGTCATGAACCTCGTCATCAACGCATTTGAATCCTTCAAAAAACCCGGCAGTATCACCATCAGCACCGAAAATCGCTATATTGACGGACTGAAGATCGGCACGACAAAAATCCCGGAGGGTGAATATGTCCAACTGAAAGTTGCCGACACCGGTTCCGGTATTGCTGCCGATGATCTGCCACGGATTTTCGAACCTTTTTACACCAAGAAAAACCTGGGCATGAGCGGCTCCGGTCTGGGGCTGGCCGTGGTATGGGGGACCATACTCGACCATTTCGGTGCCATTGATGTTCACAGCACAAAAGGCAAGGGAACGGTTTTTAACGTCTTTCTGCCGGCCACCCGTCAGGATCTGCCCCATCCCATCGATCGCATTGACCAGGAAGTGCTCATGGCCAAGGGGGAATCCATTCTGGTGGTGGATGATGTCCCCCTGCAGCGTGATATTGCCCAACGCATTCTGGAAATGCTGGGCTACCAGGTCCATCTGGTTGACTGTGGGGAGGCGGCGGTTACCTTTGTGAAGGGAGAGGCAGTGGATCTGGTCGTGCTGGATATGATTATGGGGCAAGGCATGGACGGCCTGGATACCTACCGTTCCATCTGTAACCTCTACCCCGGTCAAAAAGCGATTATCGCCAGCGGATTCGCCGAAACGGAAAGGGTTCGCGAAGCCCAACAGTTAGGTGCCGGCGCCTATGTGAAAAAGCCATTTCTTTTGGAAACATTGGCTCTGGCCATTCGCCAGGAACTGGATCGATAACGACATTCTTTCGCGGGTATTCGCCAACGGCCCTGGATGCGATGACCGATGGATAATCAAGTCTATGACCTGAAAAAAGAACTTCATGCGCTGATCGCAACGGATGCGTCTCTTTTTGAATTCCTGCAAGAAGACGCCTCGGACGGGATCTGGTATTGGGATCCAAAGCAGCCAGGCAATGGCTGGCTAAGCGCACATTTCTGGATCCTTTTGGGATACACCGCCGAAGAAAAGCGGCATCTTGTCTCCCGGTGGCAGGACCTGATCGATGCAGACGACTGGCAGTTACTGCACCAGCAGGTCAGACGCCGGGGCGAGGCCCCGAGCCGTCCCCATGAACAGGTCTTACGGTGCCGGCACAAGGATGGTTCCAAAATCTTTCTTCGATGCCAAGCCCTTTCCATCCGCCACGGCGGAAAAACACCGAACCGAATCCTGTGCACCTTTACCGATCTGACCCCCCAAAAGCTGACCGAACAGCATCTGAAAAAAAGCCCGGCCTTTCTGGAGGCTATTTTCAACTCCATCCAGGATGGTATCAGCATCCTGGATAAGGACCTCAATATCGTCGCCGTCAATCGGACAATGGAACAATGGTACGCCCACAGGCTGCCCCTGGAGGGGAAAAAATGCTATGCGGTTTACCATGCTCGCAGTCAAGCGTGTGAGACCTGTCCAGCGGCCCGGGCCATGCAATCCGGCAAATTGGAAATGAGCGAGATCCCGCTGGTCAGGCAGGGTGAACAGATCGGCACACTGGAATTGTATGCTTTTCCCATGCTCAACAAGGCCGGTGAAACCGAAGCGGTTGTCGAATACGTACGTGACATCACCGCGCGCAAACAGGCTGAATCGCTGCTGAAGGAACGTGAGCAGCTCTTCCGGTCGCTTTTTGAAGAAAACTACTCGGCCATGCTGCTAATCGATCCGGACAGCGGTGCCATCGTTGACGCCAACCCAGCGGCCTGCACCTTTTACGGTTATCCCAAAACCGTATTGACCGGCATGCACATTACCCAGATCAATACCCTTACCCCAAAAGAAGTATTCAAGGAGATGGAGAAAGCCAAAGCCGAAGAGAGAAATTACTTTGATTTTCGCCATCGGCTTGGGGACGGCACGATCCGCGAGGTCGAGGTCTACAGCGGCCCGATCACCATCGGCGGTCGATCCATGTTGTGCTCGATCGTTCACGATGTATCGGCAAGGAAAGCGGTGGATAGAGAAAAAGAGAGCCTGATCGAAAGACTGCAAAAGGCTTTGTCGGAAGTCAAAACCCTGCGCGGCTTTCTACCCATCTGTGCATCGTGCAAGAAGATTCGGGATGACAAAGGGTATTGGAATCAGATCGAAACGTATATCAGCAATCATTCGGAGGCCGAATTCAGCCACGGCCTCTGCCCGGAATGCGCACGCAAACTTTATCCGGAGTTGGATATCGAGCCCGAACCGTGAAAAGGGGCACGTTCTCAATAAATGATGGCAGCAATGGCAAAATTCCGGGCATTGTAGGTTGGGTTGAGGAACGAAACCCAACAATCGGTTGTCGGGTATCGCTACGCTCGACCCGACCTACGACACCTACCACAATTTATTGAGACATTACTAAAATGGCATATATAATAC
>Ga0272444_10003531_pt1 | contig 14002 bp, 6 predicted proteins | sample SSMForm13_FD_201033 | JGI IMG/M metagenome (GOLD analysis project Ga0272444, IMG submission 201033) | Marine sediment archaeal communities from Little Sippewissett salt marsh, Falmouth, MA, United States - SSM-Form-13 | ecosystem: Environmental > Aquatic > Marine > Wetlands > Sediment ...
ATGTAGACGACTCGAATACGTCCGAAATCGAAGACGGAACCATCGAGTATCCCTTCGATTCAATACAGGAAGGCATCGATGCCGCCGACGAGCTTCATGAAGTTTGGGTGGATGACTCGGGCCAGCGGTATGTCGGACAGATCGTCATGGCCGATGGCGTAACGCTCCGGTCGGTAAACTGGGACGAGTCGGATGGCGACGATGTCGCGGTCATTACTGTAACCAACGGCACTGATACCGTCCTTTACGGCGCCGATGATACAGTTCTCGACGGCTTTGAAATCACGGGAATCCATAATTCCTGGAATGCACAGTGCGGAATCGACTCCGACGGCGGTTCGATGAAAATCGTCAACTGCACCGTCCATAGCTTCCTGCGGGACGACGCAAGGGGAATCTGGCTTCACAATGGCTCGCTCTCATCGATCGAGTACACCGAAGTCTACGACATCAACAACAACACCTATCCCGGCTACGCGTATTTCCACGGCATTCTCGTGGAGAACTGCGATGCCGTCGGCGATGACCACGTGAGTATCACGCATACGGTGGTTCACGACGTCTATTCGACCGGCATGTACGACGGCACCAACTGCGATCCGCACGGAATTCTGATTCACAGCTCCGACGGCACGCAGATTATGAACTCCATAGTGCACAATATCAGCGGTGGAAGCGGTCATGACGTGGTCGGGATCGAAGTCTATGACTCTGATGATGTCGAGCTGGTCAACAACGTTATCTACTACATCGACAAGACCTACTATTACGGAAACGCGAAGGGCATCAGCTTCTACGGCTGCGACGATCTCGAAATGCGGAACCTGATTATCTCGACCGTTCGAAAGAACTGGAATCCGCAGAACGCGTGGGGAATCTCCGGTTACCTCTCGACTTACGAGATCGAATACTGCGACATCTTCAACTGCTGGACATCGCTCTTCGATGGCGTCTCGCCCGGCACCGGATGTATCAGCGGCAATCCGTCATTCATCGATGACGGAGTCGACTTCCATCTGAAAAGCGTGTCCCCGTGTATTGATACCGGCGATCCGGATATTACCGACCCCGACGAGTCCATCTCCGACATGGGTGCGTATGGCGGTCCGGGCGCTGACTGGTAGGGTAACCTGTCCGGGCCGGGGTATATAAAAAATCGTAAGGCGGCTTAATTAACCTTGCGAGAAGAGAGTACAGAATAAAGGCAGCCCGGGTTGAATTTCCGGGCTGCCGGCCTTTCATGATTCTTTAAGGAATGATATCATTTAATTGCAGACCATCAGCGTTTATTGCACATGGTGCCGGCATGCGTGCAACGCGTCGGGTTCGTTTCCCGTCGCATGGTTGATTGTCCTTCTTCTAATTCTGAAAGTTTCTGCCGCGGGAGAAAATATCTCTATCAACTCAGCTCCCGGTGGCATCTTATTATATAGAATTGTCCGGAGGAATAACCGGAATGATAAAACATGCTTTCTCCTACGCATTCATCCTGATCCTGACATTTTCATTTATGGGATGCGGCGGTAATGGCTCTTCGCCCGTAACCGGCCCCGCCGGTTCGCCGGAGATGATATCCCTTGCCCGCGACGCTTCCGTCTCAGGAAACAGCCGCATGCTATGGGGCTTCTGGGATATCGTTGTCGATACCCGCCAAGGGACTGTCGAGGCGGTCCCGATTCGCGGAGCGATGTTCAATGCGAATGTCACCCGGTTTCTCCAGCCCCCGTCCAGTCCGGTGAACCTGCTCTCGATAACCATACACCCCGACTCGAATCTCCAGTTCGGCTATGTCGACCTCGATGTAACCCTTCGCCATCCTTTTTTCGGATTGCAGAAATTCCGCGGGTTCGATGTGCGTGGTATTGTCATGGGCGAGAGCACCGACTCGTTCTCGTTCGACCCGACCGCACTCCGTTCAGGTCCGGGAGAAATCGACCTCCTGAACGCAGATGGATATTCCCGCTGGTGGAACCCGACCGAATTCACGACTTACGAAACTATCCTCGGCTATACTCGCGGCTTCCTGTCAACCCCTGACTATCTCGCGACAGCCACGGTGAATGCCTATAAATACTTCGCAGACGATCTCGATACGGATACCCCGATTGCCGATCTGGACATCATATCAAGAGGTGCGTTCTCCACTGATCCGGGGATCAATACGCGCCGCTACGAATTGCAGTTCCCGACAATGCCCGGTGGTGGCCCGGTGTTCCATTTCAATTATGCAATCGATGCAAGCTGGGCGCTGCCGGATCCTTTGTATGAGCCGGATTATCCAGTCGAAGCATTTCCGCCCGAGGCAAACATGCAGGAAGCATGGCTCGCGACTGTAGATGACTCTAACAGCACCGCATGGTATGTCGACGAAGAGCATAACGGCGGTTCGCTGTTCCTGGATATCGAAGTGTTCGACTGGCAAAGCATGCTGACAGGCAGCACGGTTGAGGACGAGGTCTCGAACATATGGTTCGAAAGTGAGCTTGTCACAAGCCCTGTCGATATCTCATCCCTTACAGCCCCGGCGCCCTCCGGACCGGCATCATCCGTCTGGAATGTCGAGATAGGTGATCTGAGTCTCACCTCCTCCGGACTGTTCGAATGCTGGATCGGCATCGAAGCGTCGCACCCCGAAAATTACGCGCCTCAGATCCAGGGTGACCCTGACAACTTCGACTGGCCGGATAAGCCACTTACTGCATATTTCAAGAGCTACGTGAATGTTGGCGATGTGAATCCCGTACTTCCTCCGGCTATTTTCCAGGTCATCCCGTCATCAGGTGTGGTCTCGACCGTCCTTACCGATGTTCAGGTTGTCGGGGAGAATTTCATGGACGGCGCGATGCTTGAATTCATGCACGATGGCGGCGAAACACTCGATGTCACAAATCTCGCCTGGGTTGATCCCGGGCTTATCACCTTTGACCTTGACTGCGATGGTCCGCTTGGATTATACGATGTGACATTGACCAATCCGGACCTGCAATACTATACGCTGAATGACGGATTCGAGGTTATCGAGGAGTTCCGGTGCGAGGGTTCGGTGCACGACTGGGCGGACCAGGTTTATACTCTCGAAGGCGATATTGATACTGAATTCCACCGCTTCGATATGGCAATCCTCACGCAGGGTTCCCGTCAGGGAATGGCCCTGTACCAGATGGACTATAACAACTGGGGAACATTCGATCCCACCGGAGGCGGTCAGACTGTTCAGCCTTTCATCAATACCCCGGAGTACATTTATTGTGTTGAGGTCGAAACCTGTGAGACGACCGGACGAATTGCCATCGTTAATTCCTTTTCCGATGAATTGCTGATCCTGTTCGACGCTGAAGGAGTGCGGCTCGATGATTTCGTGCCGTCGGATCTTGATGGCAACTTCACCGCCATTGATTTTGACCATAACGGCGATCTCTGGGCGGTGGTCCGTACAGGCCCGTCAGATAACTCGGCAGAATGGGTTTTCGAGCTAAGGCATTACGCGTTGCTGGAAGATGCGCCGTACTACGAACCGGTACCCGATGATATGCTCGATATCAGCGGGCAGGCTATGATAGGCCCGTTGACACAAAGAGGGGTCGGAGATATGGGTATCTCCTTCTACCTCAACAGACTTTTCATTTTCACGGCGAACACATCAGACGGCGGCTCAAATCGTCTGACGTCCTGGGACCTGAATGAAAGCCCGCCTGTGCTGATAAAAACGCTCGACAATCCTTATCCGCCATTCACCCGGCACCATATCTTCTCCCAGGGCGCGTTGAGCAGAATGAATGTCGATGTCGATCACCGCTTCCCGGATGACAGGGAAGAGCAGTGCCGTGTATACCTTTACGCCACGGTGTGGACGTATGGTCCGCCTGCAGGAGTTGACTGCTACCTGATGCGCCTTGACGGCGATTTGAACGTCCTTGATACAGGCGAAATCTGGCATCCCGATTTTCCCGCCGAATTCCATGACGTTCCCCAGTGCGCTATCATTAACGACCAGGGACCGTCCGCTACCGCCAATATCATTGGGCATGGCTGGGATATCAATACTTTCTACGACTGGCCGGTTCCGGCTGATTGGTAAAAATTCCGACACGGGGCATCCCGTGACGGACACTAATACATCGGTAGAAAACCGGATGGGGACAGTAATCCGGATTTCGTGGAGGCCGGAACCATGCGTTCTATTTCCTTTCCTTTATTGCCATTACTTCTTGCTGTTCTGCTTATGATCCCTGCATTTGGATGCTCCGGGGGCGGCGACCCGTCCGCGCCTGGTCTGACACCGGACATGACTCTCGGCGCAGCGGGCAGTCCCCGTGGCGAGCCGACCAATCACATGCTCTGGGGCCTGTGGGATATTTCCATCGACCCTCTGAACCAGACCTGCGATATCATTCCCATACGAGGAGCTATGTTCAATGCGAATGTGACCAGGTTCCTTCAGCCTCCATCCGCTCCGGTCAACCTGCTGTCCGTGGTTGTCTTGCCTACATCCGATTTCTCAACCGGACATCTGGAGCTTGATATCACCCTCAGGCATCCATTCGTCGGCCTCCACAAGTTCCGGGGATTCGATGTGCGCGGGATTGTCATGGGAGACGGCGATGTCCCGTTTTCATTCGACTCGACAGTCTTCAGGGCAGGGATGAACGACCTTGTGCTTGAAAATGCCGACGGCTGGACTCGATGGTGGAATCCGACAGAATTCACGTCGTACGACACGATCCTTGGATTCACCCATGGCTCCAAGGCCCCACCGAATTATTACGCTTCCGCGACGATTAATCCCTACAAGTATTTCTGCGACGATCTCGACAATCTCTCCCCGCTATCCGATATCCTGCCCGAAAATCGCGGAACTTTCTCTGTCGATCCCGGGATCAATACACGGACCTACGTCCTTCAGTTCCCCCGCGACCCGTCCGGGATAATCAGCTTCAAGTTCAATTATGCAATCGACGCATCATGGGCGCTTCCCGATCAGGCATACGAGCCTTATTTTCCACCCGAGGCTTATCCTCCGGAGGCCAACGCGCAGGAAGCATGGTGGACGACACTCGACGATACCGGCTCCACGGCATGGTACGTGGACGATGACTGGAATGGCGGACAGGTGCATCTGAATGTCGAAGTTTACGACTGGCAGGGTGCGATGCAGCCGTCCGGTGTGGCATCGGAGGTCGCCGCAATATACCTGGACAGTGCCCTCTTTGAGGATCCCGTCGAGGTTACCTCGATCGGATCGGTTGGTCCCGGCGGACCATCATCATCGGTCTGGCAGGCCGACATCTTCGATCTCCAACTCACGCGCTCGGGTGATTTCGACTGCTGGATCGCTGTCGAAGCCGATAATCCGTCCAACTACGCGCCCCAGATCGAAGGCGATCCATATCTATTCGACTGGCCCGACGCTCCGCTCAGAGCGTACGCCTTCGGTACGCTGCATGTGTCGGGTGAAACCCCCATTCCACCGCCGATTGTTGAATTCATCGTGCCTCCGCAGGGCGAGCAGTCGACCGTTGTTCCCGACCTCGAAGTCCATGGCGCGAATTTCCTCCCCGGTGCGGAGGTAGATTTCTGGAACGATCTTCCTACCGAGCTGGATATCAGCGATGTCCAGTGGATCAGCGAGAGTGTGATTATGTGCGATGTCGACTGCAACGCGCCGCTGGGATTCTACAATGTCACGGTCATGAATCCCGACCTGCAGGAGGGCACACTGGAGGATGGCTTCGAGGTTATCGAGCCTGAGGGCTTCTCCATCTGGTGGCAGAGCCATATGTACAACGATATGAACTACGGCAGAAATCCCACCGTCCCCGGTGCCGATCCGAATCTGCTGTCTCTTGACTGGTCATCACCGGTCGGTGGCGACAAGAAATACACGACCCCGGTCGTTGCAGATAATAAAATCTACTTCTCGGGTAATAACGGATTCTACGCAAATGAGTCGATGACCGTTCATTGCTTCGATTTAATAACGGGCGAAGAGCTATGGAGTAATCCGATCAATCCGTCCGGCTACTCCGGGCATCGCGCCTTCGCTGCACCGGTCTGGTGGGAGGGTCCGGACGGAACCAATCGCATAGCGGTCGGCGGCGATCAGGTCTACTGCTATGACGCCGATTCCGGCGATGAGCTGTGGACCTTTGACGCGATGATCGATACTACCGATGTCAACTGGATTTCCAACCAGATGCAGGAGCATGACGGAATGGTACTCGCTCGCTCCCGCTTCCAGCGCCTCTATGTACTCGACTTCATCACCGGCGCCGAGATTACGGTGATCGATTGCGCGCAGACCTCAGAGGGTGGATGCGGCGCGAAGGACGGACTCGTCTACATATCATCCGGGCATCGCGTCGAATGCGCCGACATCCTTACAGGAGAAAATCTTTGGTCGACGCTTCTTCCGCACGACGCCAATATCTCCCATTGGATCAATCCGAGCATCGTCGAAGACCGCCTGTACGTGAGCACATACGATGGGTATGTATTCGCCCTTGCTATCGAGGGCAACGCGTCCTACATGCCGGGTGAAATCATCTGGGAGTGGTTCGATTCCTCAGAAGTTCAGGATATGTACCCGCTGGTCGGGGGAACTTCTGTCGTGGATGATAAAATCTTCGTAGCTGCCGCGTTTTATGACAACTATGTGTACTGCATTCAGGACGAGGGCGACAGCGCGTCCACTTTCTGGAAATCATCGACCGTAGGGTACTTCGATGCATCACCCGTATGGTCGAGTGCTCCGAGCTATCCGGAAGGTGTTGTTTATTGTCCTGACCGTGGCGGCTACATACGCGCGTACGACGCATCGAACGGTGTCGAAATCTGGGCTCACTCAACCGGGGGAGAATTAAGAGCCGGTGTATCCCCGGTGCTTGATCTCCTGATTGTTACATCGGGCACTGACGTGAGTGTCTTTAAGGGTCCGTAACGACCCATCTGTTCCGTCGGCATCCTGCCTGCAGTACCGCTGGCATCCTGCCGGCCATTCCCGCTCATACTCTGCACGGAGAGAGAGAAATGTTCACTCGACGCATCAACCTGCTCCTCGTATTAATCCTTTTCATCCTGATACTCGCGGGCTGCGCGAAATCATCCAATCCAGTCACCCCGGGACATTCAGCATCCATTTCCTCATCCCGACAGCTCTGGGGATTCTGGCACGTCGCAATCGACCCCGACTCCCTTACGGCAGAAGCCATCCCATATCGGTCAGCAGACTTCACCTGCAACGTCAACCGCTTCATGCAGCCTCCGGTAAGCCCGACCCATATGATCTCGATTATGGTCTCCCGGGAATCGCTTCCGTCACAGGGATGGTTTGTTATCTACGTCACCCTCTTTCATCCCTTCCCGGGATTGAATCAATATTGTGGCTTCGACGTCCGCGGTATCATGCTGACCGATGGCTCTGTCGTTGGACAATACGATCCGTCCGTACTCCGTGCCGGACCCGGTAATACAGTCCTGGAAAATCCTGATGGTTACTCCAGATTCTGGAACTGGCCGGAATTTACCTCCTACGGGACACTCTTCGGATATACACACGGAAAACTCTCGCCCTCGGTCAGCCCATCGGCGACGGTCAACCCATACAAATACTTCACTGACGGGCTTGATAGTAATGAGCCCATTGCCATTCTCGATCCCGACTTGCGCGGTCCTTTCTCGACAATCCCGGGATATAACCAAAGACGCTACCAGATCCAGTTCGTGATGTCGGGAGGTAAGCCGGTTTTCGATTTCGATTATGCGGTCGACGCGAGCTGGTCGCAGCCCGATCCGGCGTACGAGCCGGAATATCCCATTGAGGCGTTTGATCTCACCGCCAACTGTAATGAGGCCTATATGGTCAGCACCGCCGATAACGGCTCGACCGCGTGGTATGTCGATGAGAGTGATAACGGCGGCGAGGTCAGCCTCGCGATAGAAGTTTTCGACCACCAGGCGGTGGAGAATCCGGACGGAATGGCAGGCGAAGTCGGCGCTATAATCCTCGAAAGCGACATCCTTCCGGCTCCGGTTGATATTCTGCTGATAGCCACAATCCTGCCCGGCTCCGGAAGTCAATCAAGCATCTACGAAGTCACCCTTTCATCTCTGAATCTCACATATTCCGGACCGGCCTCATTCTTCTGTACAGTCGAGAGTGCGAATGTCACGACGTACGAGCCACAGGTCGCCGGTGGTGGAGCGTTCGATTATCCCGACGCGACACTCTCGGCATTCTTCACATTCGAAGTAGAAATCAAGGGAGAGTCTTCGGTCGGACCCGAAGTATATTCAATCGAGCCGGCCTGGGGAGTGAAAGGTTTTGTTTATGAAGACCTTATCATCACCGGAAGCGGATTCCAGGATGGCGCGGTAGCGTCGCTCGGAAGCGGACCGGGTCAGATCAACGCGGTTTCAACTGAATTCATTGACTCAACTTCGCTGAATGTTGCGTTCGACCTCGCTGAAGCTGAAGAAGGACTCTACGATGTCGCGGTTATGAATCCCGATAATCAGACGGGAGTGATGGACGATATCTTCGCCGTGCATATCCTCGATCTTAACTGGGACGATGACCAGGTCGTTCATCCGACGGGCGGAACCACATACTGGGCGACATCTATCGACGACCGCGATCCAAGGCTGGTCGAGACTGCCGACAATCAGCCTTTCATCGGATGGGGTCAATGGCCTGCTGATTTCAGCGCATTCAAGGGTGCGGCGACATCCGATGACGACGGTCAGTCATGGACGGGAAATATCTGGCAACCTTTCGCCTGCGACCGTCACACCGATATCAAAATGGCCGTCGACGACAGCGATCCGGATGGCACCGGCAATATCTACATCACTGCAGTACATCGCTGGAACGATGAGTCCATCTGTGCAAGCAAGAGCACCATCGTTAGATGGCCGATGGTTGAGGATCCGTGGCATACCGGCGAGCAGGTCGAGGGTGATACCTGCATTCAGCAGGAATTCATCTGGACCGCGGACGGGTATCCCGTACATCTTCGTGATACCGGCGGCGAAATTCACTGCAAGGTCGGAACCTATCAGCATTCGATCCGCGGGAACCCGTCGTGGCCCAGCGGATCGTGGTATGACATGCCCGACCCGCAGATTGCCTCAGGACATCTGGGTGATAACAGATCGATCGCGCGCGATGATTCCGGAGCGATCCATCTTGCATACTCAAGCGCCGACAATATGCAGATTCTCCTTATCAGCGACCTGACCGGCGACGGGCAGCACTGGGGTACCCCGGTGGTCTGCTACGATGCAATTGAAGAAGGCTACGCGGGCGCGATGAATCCGGGACTCGATATCGCCGACGACGGCAGCTTCCGTATCGCGTTATATCGTACAAATCTCATTTTCGACCGCCACGTCTGCTCCATCACATCAGCTTCCGGTGAGGAGGACACATGGTCCGAAGCGGAGCTAATCGCAAGCGATCAGGGCGGTACGGGCATGATGCGTCGCAGCGGCATCGATTCATCCAGCCCGTTCGGCATCGATGTTGTCGGAGTGACCTACAACTTCGCAGGCGATGTGTATTACGCGTGGAAGCCATACCGTGCGGCAAGCTGGCTGGTAACAACAGTCAACACAAACGATCTCGCATGCTACGAGCCCGACACAATCTTCACTTCCAATTCAACGGTTCACGTGACATGGTCGCAGTACGATAACATCGAAGCCAACGACATCTGGCACCGCCGTGGAACATGGTCTGATTGAATTCGAAGCCAAAGGGAGTGTAAAAATAGCAGTATCGTTACTCGACACTGTCCCCGTAACTCTCCAGCCCGTCCTCCCTGCTGTCGTAATACCTGAAGATATGCTTCAAGCCGACCTGCTCGAACAGCTCCTCGATCCTGTCATTGATCCCTGTCAGCCTGATATCCCCGCCCTGGTTACGGGCGCTTTGCAGCAGCGACAGTAGTGTGCTTATCGCTGAAGAATCGATATACGGGACGTTCGAGAAATCCAGCAGTAGCCTGCTGTTACCCGTTTGTATTCTCTCAAGCAGGAAATCCCTGAACTGCTCCGTATGGGGAACAGCTATGTCTCCCTCAATCTTCACCATCAGGCAGCCGTCCACCTGTTCGCAGAAGACATTCATTCCCTTCCCTCCGATGATCCCGCCCCGCCCAGCTCATTGAGCGCCTTATCCACGCTGTCGAAAATCTCGAACACAAAGTGCAGCCTGGTCAGTTCCACTACCATCTTTACCTGCGGGGCAAGTCCTGCCAGCCAGACATTCCCGCCACGCTCCCGTGCGGTCTTCAGAGCGCTGACCAGTGTCCCCAGCCCGGCTGAGTCTATGTATGGCACGTTCTCAAGGTTGATCAGGACGCTTGGCTCGCCTTCCACTATGGCGTCTCTAAGCTCCTCCTTCACTTTGCTCGCGCTGTAGCTGTCGAAATCCCCGTCAAGATCGAATATCACCAACTCGTCGTGATTCCGCCTGAGAACATTCATTGACGTTTCCATACGCATACCCCGCAGGCAATGTATCCTCTCCCGCGCCCTCATATTAGTATCCCTATCCGCCGCGTTTCTCTATACTTCACCCTTGAAACATTGAAGCGCCCTTCCCCGCCTGCTACCATCTCGCTCTATGAGCCCCCAGAAACCGGGTAATCTGCGTGTCGGGATCGATACCGGCGGCACCTTCACCGACGTCGTTATCGTCGATTCCGGTCGCATGCATACTGCCAAGGTTCCCTCCCGCCCTGACTCCCCGGCGCTTGCGGTTCTGGATGGGCTTGGAAAAATCGGCCGGCAACCTGGTCTTGTATGTCACGGGACAACTGTAGGCACCAACGCGATCCTCGCGCGGCACGGCGGTCCGGCATGTATGGTTGTCACGAAGGGCTTCCGCGACGTCCTGGAAATCGGCAGGGGCGAGAGAATCGATCTCTATTCCAAATCCCCATCCCGTCCAACTCCGATTCTCAGTCGCGATGCAATCTTCGAGATCGACGCGCGACTTGATGCTGCCGGGAAACCGCTTTCAGCACCATCAGAGAGCCAAATCGCACAACTGGCTGACCTTCTGAAGGACTCAAAAGCCGAAGCGGTCGGTATAGGGCTTCTTCATTCCGCTGCATGGCCGGATCTCGAACGGGATATCTCAAGGTCCATTCTCGACCTTACCGGACTTCCCACATTCCCATCGTCAGCACTTGCTGCTTATCCACGTGAGTACGAACGGTGGAATCTCGCTGCGGTAGCGGCTTATCTCGCGCCTGTGCTCGGCAGGTATCTTGAAGTACTGGCCCATAAATGCCCGGCTACACTGGCGCTGATGGCTTCATCGGGCGGACTGATTTCATCCGATCAGGCGCTTGTCAATCCAGCGCTGTGTGTCCTGTCCGGACCCGCCGGAGGAGCGCTCGCCGCGCTTTCGCTGGGTCGAGAACGAATTCTCGCGCTCGACATGGGCGGGACATCGACAGATGTAACCCTCCTTGCAGGACATCTCCCCCGAACTCGCGAGGCCGAAATCGATGGGCTTCCGCTTCCGCTTCCGACAATCGATATCCACACTATCGGTGCGGGTGGTGGCTCGATCGTCAAATTCGACACCGGCGGTATGCTCGCACTCGGTCCGGAGAGCGCGGGCGCGATGCCGGGTCCGGCCTGCTACGGGAATGACGGTCCCGCAACCCTCAGCGACATCGCCCTTATCTCCGGACGCCTGCTACCAGCGCATTTCCTTGGCGGTGAGATGTCGATCGATGCAGAGTACGCGATGAAAGCTCTCGACGAAATCCGCCCTGCCTCAATGACAATCGATGAGCTGATCGATGGCGTCAACGAACTCGCGATCGTCCATCTCGCGGGAGCGTTGAGGCGGATTTCAGTCGGACGGGGAATCGATCCGTCCAATCCCAGGTCTCCATTTACACTCGTACCGTTCGGCGGAGCAGGCGCTCTTTACGGAGTCGAGTGCGCGCGCGCAATCGGCTTAAAAGAAGTGCTTCATCCCCGATCAGCCGGAGTATTTTCCGCTATCGGACTTCTACAGGCTCCAATCTCATCCGAAAGCGAACGCGCAATCCTTAAGGAAGTCGGCGAGTCGATTGAGTCTGTCCGGGCTGCCGGGCAGGAACTTGAAACGGATCTCAGCGGCATACTGAAATCGTGGTCGGAGAAAGCGCCGGTATTCAGCGCTACGCTTGAATGCCGATATCGCGGCCAGACCCATACATTGGAAATTCCCCTTCGAGCAAACGATTCCGATTCGATCGCGGCGGATTTCGAAAACGCTTATAAATCACGCTACACCTACCTTCATCGCGACACCGAAATCGAAGTGGTGACTATCCGTATCCGCGGCGAGCTCATCCCGCCGAAAATCAACTTCCCTGACATCCCCGATGCAGAGCGGGATATGGCGAAAGCGCAATCGGGCATTGTGCGTATGAGAGTCGATAAAAAATGGATCGACGCACCCGTTTATCTGAGGGACTCGCTGCCTGTTGAATTTCCTGTGGACGGTCCGGCGCTTGTAGTCGAGGATTTCACGACGCTCTATCTTCCACCGGACACATCGATGCATCTCGACTGGAAGGGACATGCAGTAATAGAGCTAAAATGAACGACGCTTTTGAAAATAGCATCCCGTACGATCCCGCGCAGCTAGGAATCTTCCACGCGCTTGTGGAATCGATCCTCGACGAGATGGGCGAAGCGCTCAGGCACGGTGCGTTCAGCCAGAACATCAAGGAGCGTCGCGACTACTCCTGCGCGCTTTTCAATTCGGATGGCGACCTTGTCTGCGGCGCGGCGCATATCCCGGTACACCTCGGAAGCATGGACACCTCCTGCCGCGCGGCCATCGACACAATCAAAATACATGAAGGCGACGCGGTTCTGCTAAACGATCCATTTTCCGGTGGAACGCATCTCCCCGACCTAACCGTCATCCTGCCCGCATGCTTCTCCGACCCCGGTACGCCCGATTTTTATCTCGGCGTCCGCGCGCATCATTCGGATGTCGGCGGGATTGCGCCGGGAAGTCTGCCGTTGTCGCATTCACTGGAGGAAGAAGGGCTTGTGATCCCACCGACAATCCTCGCTCGCGACGGGGAGGTCCGCGAGGATGTAATCGACCTTCTCGCGAATGCATCGAGACAATCCACCGAGCGTTCCGGCGACCTTCGCGCGCAACTCGCCGCCGGAGCGGTGGGATTGAAGCGCCTCAGCGAGCTCGCGCAGGGCAGGGGACTCGATCGGATCCTCAATGAATCGAAATTATTCATCGAGCATTCTGCGAATGTCCTGACGGCGTTCCTTTCGTCGACGAATCCCGCGACCGGACACGGGATTTGCGTAATGGACGACATCCCCGGCGAACCCGGCGCATCGATTGTCTGCAGGACCATGTTGAAAAGGGATAGGGAGCCGATGCTCGAAATCGACCTCCGCGAATCATCTGATCAGCATCCCGGATGTCTGAATGCTGTCCCGGCAATCGTCCGTTCCGCGATTATTTATTCACTTAGGCTTTTCCTTCCGCCCGATACGCCGGTCACGTCGGGACTTCTCCATCCGGTCAGGATTCATCTGCGCCATGGAAGCGTTCTCGATCCCGAACCCGGCGCGGCGGTCGCGGGCGGGAATGTCGAGACGTCGCAGGCGATTGTCGAAGCGCTGTTGCTCTCATTCGGCGGACTCGGTTGGGACATCCCGGCAGCGTCGCAGGGGACGATGAACAATATTCTTCTGGGGAGTACGGGAGCGTCGCCGGGCAGAAGTGTATCGCCGGGTGGGTTCAGTTTCTACGAGACTATCGGCGGTGGTGCGGGCGCGACATCCGTGCGCGACGGGACATCCGGCATCCAGACTCACATGACCAACACGCGCAACACTCCCATCGAAGCCCTCGAACGCGCGTTTCCATTGAGGGTAACGGAATACTCCCTTCGCGACAACTCCGGCGGGGAAGGTGATACGTGCGGAGGCGAAGAAATGCATTGCGGAGGCGACG